>Ga0209812_10000124_pt1 | contig 71071 bp, 61 predicted proteins | sample JI71714BDNA_FD_187502 | JGI IMG/M metagenome (GOLD analysis project Ga0209812, IMG submission 187502) | Wastewater effluent complex algal communities from Wisconsin, to seasonally profile nutrient transformation and Carbon sequestration -... | ecosystem: Engineered > WWTP > Effluent > Algae... | reverse complement strand
GTGCAAACTTGACGCATGCCGATCAGGCAGAGTAAAAGAAAGAAGCTGTAAGTGCGGGAAGGAAATTAGTGATCGGCATGATGTTATTGGCTGATCGACATGATGTTATTAGCCAAACATAAATGCAAGCACGTGAAATAAAGCTTACAGATAATTGATTATCATCTACAGAACATTGCTCACGAATATATTATGCCATGCCACAATCATAAACTAAAAAGCCACTTAACAAGAACAAAATAATTGCACTGCATGGACCAGATTCGTCAACCAGAGCGCAATCATACTAATTTTATCTGTTCAGGCGACACTGAACTCACCACGAAACAACTTTCTTTAATTCATAGTTTTCTGGACTGAGTTATTCAATCGCACTATTCCGTATTGCTCGAAACAACAAAAATACCGCGGAGTGCGTTTGTTGTTACTTTTACGTCGCCACCAGACGCTCACTATTATACAACTAAACAATACCATATTCCTCAAAATAAAAGACTGTACTACAAATACTTATGAAAATCAGATTAAATAGCAAAATCACTGCCTACTTTGGCAAAGACATTAACGCTGCATTGGCTAAAACACTACACTCAACCCCATATGACAATATTGCACTTACACCCAAACAATTTAAAATAAAACTAATTATTTCAACTTCAACTTTTCAAATGAAGAAGCTCCAAAACCAAATAGAATTGTAAATGAAATAGCAAACAACCATGTAGCAATAACATTTAAATTTATAGCATCTCTCAAAGATACAGCGATTGAATAGCCAACTCCCTGCCATAGAAATAAGCTGTAGCCCTTGGACATAAAAACCTCTATTACTCTATTTTTTGACAAGCTATCGATAACAGTTTCTGGTACTCTTTTAGATGCGAAGAGTATTATCGAAACCGATATACAGCTAAATGCAAGAAATAAGTGGTTAGGTGGGAATTTATTATTTTGCATATCAAGCGATTGATTGAATAGAATACCGTTAGCTAACAGTGAGGTTAAACCCCAAAAAGATAGCAATAAGAAAAACTTCTTATTAATCAACCACCCGCAGCCCATTTTGTATCCTAGAAAAGTCCAAATCAAATAGAAAGCGGGCGTTTGGAGTTCCGAATCGAGAAAACTCAAGAACAGAAAAAGCAGAATAAAAACAACGAAATGCAATTCAGTTGACTTGTGAAGATAATCGCAAAATTCGAATAGTGGGCACACTAAAGTAATAATCAAAAATATTGGTATGAACCAAAGATGCCAGTTTAACAACCCAACTGAATAACCTTGACCATAATTCCATGGGTTCATCCAAGCATAAATAACATCAAAAAAATTCAAATCCTTCCTATAAAAAATAACAATAGCTGCACATGCAATCGCATAGATAAAATATGGAATAAGGATTCTTGACACTCTCAACTTTACAAAGGAAAAATAGGATGGTCGACTACCGAACTGCCGGTTAATATTAGTCAATGCAAAAGCGTAGCCAGACACTAGGAAAATGAGAGGCATTTCTATTAATAGAACGGAATTATAAGGCCTCGGAAGTAGATTAAGCCAAAAAACACCATGAATAACAACAATGATGTAGATCATTAACAGACCACGAGCCAGATCCAAGCCAACACTTCTCATCAAATACCCTATCACAAGTAAATATATTTGAGCCTTTATATAAGAAGTGCTCAACTAACTATTACAAGAGACCAAAACTAATGCAAACTTTTATGCATCAAAAAGAATCTATCAACTAAATAATTTTAGCTCTTTAAAATTTGCGAGCGATTTAGCAAAGTATACAACCATCGCTTTAGCACATATCGTTGAGACTCGCACCAGTAACCGAATGTATAGACAACTAAAAGAGTTCCACCTATAACAGCAAATCTATTTGCTACACTAGTCGGCTCGCCAAATTCAAAAGCGGCAAATAACTGTATTAGCGGTCGATGAAACAGATAAAGCGTAAAAGAGCAGCCCGCAGCAAAGGTTATAAGCAACTTAAATCTCAACAAAACACTAGTAATCACAGAACAGTAATTTGAAAAGAAAAGATTTGCTGCGAAGACGATGCAGATAACGTAATCAGCGTAAACGTTTCTATTAGCTATCATAAAGTCTGGCTTGCCCGAAATTAATGAATACACAGATGGTGTAGCAATGAGTAGAAGTAGTGATGTGAAGATGAAAAACAGTAAAGATACTTTCGTATTCAGATACTGAATTCGCTTATGTAAAAAGTATATTAAAAATCCGATGAGCCAAATCGGCAAGTATCCTAAAACATCTGGACCTAAAAATACCGAAAGTATTAAAAGCAAAAAAAATCTTGGCAAACCTTTGAAAAATACAAAAAAAGCGAATAAAAAGTAAAAGCCGAATTCGAATGTAAGCGACCAGAATGGTGTATTTATACCTGGATTTAAATCAATCCCCCAGACATTCTGGATGAAGAAAAAGGATAATAAATAATTAAGAAAATCATTCTGTGGTGCCGGCCATGGGCCTCCAAAGTATAAATCATAATTAATTTTTATTCCGATATAATCGCATAGAGCAGTTAACAGCAATGCAGGCACTGCAACAGAATAAAACCGAGAAATTCTTGAAAACGAAAAACTTATGAAGGTTTTTTCTTTATTGTCATAAACAAAAGCAATGACATAGCCAGACAAAACAAAAAACATCATCACAGCTGCAGACAAATAATCATTTAATTGCCAAAGGAAACCACCTGTCAGCTTACCTGCTGCATGTCCAAGAAAAACAACGAGCGCACTAATAAATCTTACCAGGTCGAGATAGAGTGACGTTTCATTTTTCATCTAACGATTTGCCTTTTAACAGAATAAAATACTCTATCTAGCGCTCTAAAATATCCATAGATGCTATTTATATTAAGATATTGCGAGGCCGAACTTTACGAAGCCATTACATCTTCATCTAGGATAAATTAAAACGCCGTTTTAACCATAACCATTCGCGTTTTGGCCGCAGCAACAACAATGCTTTGCACGACTGACCAATCACATTCAGCAGTTCTTTCACTAAGCTCGTCGTCGGCATAGCACCAAAATCTGTGTAATGCTGCTCATTCGGCAAAGCAAACTCTGTTTTATCTGCGTTGGAAACATAATAGTTCTGCAGTAACACAATCTGGATCCGCGCAAAATGTAAGGTATCAGACTGGCTCAGATGCGCGGTGGTTTGCGCCAAAAAGGCTGCGCTTTGATGTTGAAAATTTGCATATTCGGCGCGATTGCGAGCATATCTGCCAGCATGGTACAGCACAAAGGCTTTGCGGATATCTTGCGCCGCCCAGGTGTCGTTCGGGAACTCAAGTTTCGCCGGCTCGGTTAAAAATGGCTTTTCATGTGCGGCCATCCAGGTTGCATAATGCAATAAGCTTGCACGGGTATAAAAAAACATCTGGTCAAACTGTGCCAAGCCGGCTTTTACATCTAAAAACCGCACCAGACTGGTTAAATAAATCAAATACGACCATGACGCTTCGATATTGCCGAGGTCGCGGCTGGCAATATCGTCGGCCGGATGCACACTGCTTCGAATGATGTGTTCAACTCGCGATAAATAACATGAGTCCTCAGTGAGCGCAAAAGCGTCCAATAACGCGGTGATATAATTACCGGTACCGCGGGTAAATGGGTATGCGTATGGCAAAGTTGTTTGCTTACGAAGGAGCTGCAATAGCCTATTAAGCTCATTGTTTTTGATTGCTAGTATTCTCGCGAAAAAATGTTCAGCACCTTCATGGTAATGAATCATCCAATGCGCAAGACTAACCACGGCTCTTTTTGAAGCTTCAGTGCCAGTCAGGTAATAATGCAACGTTAAACCGCTGGTATAACAATGTTCCGGCCCTGGCCCACCGCCCGCGGTATAACGGCCATTTTCTAGATTGTACCGGCTGTAAGTGCGATGCGTAGAGGTATGCGCGGGCAAATAATGGTCGGTATGCCAAAACAGGCCATGATTGTATTCATCACGGTCATTGTCTGTGTCATAGATATCAATATCGGTGACATGGCCGGCTAAATCATCCATCAGCTCGAACCAGCGCACATCGCCGGTTAACAGATACTGCCGACAAAAACCGCCTATCGCATCATATTGATTGTTGTAGTGTGAGATATAAGGCGTTTCACCGGCTGGCTGATAGAGCGTTTCATGATCAGCAAAAACATCACCGAAATTGCGCCAGCCGTATTCGTCTATCAGCTCTCTTTTTTGGAAAAAATGTTCTACGGGTAATACGCAAGTATCCAAATGCGCTGAACCTTCGCGCTGAAACCATGGCAGCACTTGCGTTTGCGCGGTATAGGCTGCAGAAACGGTAAGCCGTGCCGGCTGATACACCCAACGTAAACTGTTAATGGCAATAACTACAGCATCAGCCTGATGAGCCGGCTCTTTTGGAGGAAAGGCGAACCAAAGTTCGCGGCTGGATTTTTCACCGCCCTGGAGTTCTGTGGTAAAGCTTTCAGCGCCTTCAAACAACGACAGGGTGAGCTGTGTTTTGCTCAGCACGATTGCATTAGGGAATTTCTGCCAAAAAGCCGGAACGGCCAGCACCAGGCCAAGATTATTCTGTGCATAAACAATAGGCTCAGCTCGGCTCAGTTGCCCCTGCTCACCTACCTGCTCCCCATTGAGCGTAAAACCATTGGTAGTGATGGGTACTTGTCCGGTTTTATCAATATGGTTTTGATTCTGCCAATTGGCGCCACCGCTGGAATGCTGGACCAGCTCCAGTGGCTCGGCGCGATAAAACTCCATCGAACGATGAGGCTGCAACACGCACTCTTCTGCAGAACCTTTGACTAGGAGCCGCACGTGTTTTAAATCAATCGAACCTTGATCGCCTAAATCCCACATACCACCCGGATGCAAGGCCCGGCCTTGATTGTGCAGAACATACTTGCAGTGCAATAGATTCCCCGGATAAAACCGTAGCTCCAGCGCAAAATGGAGCTGGGGATATTGCTGAAAAAAACCTTGATAGCGAAAACGGGCAAACGCCGCATCCGGCTTGGTTAAGCACTCTAAACTCGACACTTGCGGCGTTAAAAGCCCGCTTGCAGTAGTGACTTCAAAGCCACTCACCCATGCCGGTTCTTGCGCATCAGCATCTTGAAAGGTTGCAATACTCACGCGGTCTTTGGCTAACTGATGAAGACAGTTAGCTTGCTGCACCGAAAATTCACTCGATGACTCTTCAATGGATGCTGCCTGCGATGACGCCTGAACGGTAGCGCCAACCTGAACATAAATTTCGTCAGTCAGAGCGAAGGCGTCCGGCTTATACACCGAAACTACGCACCAGCGAATACTGCGATCTGGCCATCTGGCGGTGACCTCAAATTGGCTGGTTAAGATTTTTCCATTACAAAGAAGACGAAGCAACGCAGGCTCGAAAACGACGCCTTTGGCAAAGGGAACAGAACCTTCCAGCAAAGTCTGCTGGCTGGTCCAATCGTTAAATCCGGAGATGTCGAGTTTGATATCAAGCATTATCTGATAATTTCTTCATAGGTATTGGTCACTGTGCGCTTTTTGCGTAACCTTTGGATAATCCGTGACTTCAGCAATATAAGTTTGCCAAGTTCAGCCCAGCCTAAGCCTTTTGCCAGAATTTTCTCGTTAATCGTCTGCATATCTTCCGGCCACTCAGTGAATGGCAGGTCATCGAGGTAAACTTCCTGCAACTGCCCGACTTTGTAACGCACTATTCGATTGATGTATAAGCGAACATCAGCACGTTTCCATGGCTTTAAACTATCAAATTCATAACCAACACCAGGCACAAAGGTCACCCGCCCCTGATAATCGTCTTTCGCAGGCTCTAGGTTATGGTTAATCATCTTTGTCAGCTGCGCATCAATCCAACTTAAACCTATGGGTAATTTAACGTTTTGCGCTGTGAGTTTTTGCAAAAATTCTTGTTTCACACCGTACAAGTTACCAAACAAACAAGAATATTTCGTAGCTAATTCGGTATAAAAAGCCAAATTACGGCCGGTCAGCGGCAAGCCAGTCACAGCCAACTTATCAGAGGCTATCAGACGGTCAAACAACGTAGGAAAGGCAAATGCCGAAAAGGTCACATCGCTATCGACAAAAAAGTGTACGTCGCTTTGCGGCGCCAACCCATGCACATAATAATTCCAAGCGTTACATTTATCACCAAAGGCCAGATTTTTCACCACGTACTGGCACGAAGCAAATTCTTGCAAAGTTGCCAGCGCAACTTCATAAGTTCGGTCTGTGCAGCCATTCGCGACAATCGTGATCTGCTGCAAACGTTGATCAGTATTACTGATGATACTCTTGATCGTAGCAGCAATTGATTTTTCTTCATTGTAAGCAAAAGTGACGATCGAGTAGTTATTAGACATAATGGTATTCATCTTATATGTTACACAGCTGATAGTTGTGTCCGTTTTAGCACAAAAAATGGTTCTAATTTCAATAAAGTTAAATCAAACAACCAAACAACCAACCAATCAACCAATCAACCAATCAACCAAGCAATCAACCAATCAACCAATCAATCAAAAAATCAATCAACCAAACTAATGATTAATTTTCAGTCTGAGCGACTGGCTCAGTGTTATCACTATAATCCCTTAACTTCTCAAAGAAATCAGGGTAAAAATTTATAAGGCCTGTTTTTTCTGCATGTTCAAATAATTGTTCCATAAAGGCGTCTTTTTTAAATATATCGCTATTATTTGCAATAAGCGCTTTGCCATTATCACGGGACGCAATTCGCCTGTTTACCCGGTTATTTTCTATAACAACGTCCGTAGTCAAACGAAACCTATACTCAATAGCCCGCGGGTAATCATGTTCAAAATACGAAAAATTATTTACCACTCTTGTCTTTGGTGAACTTTCAAGAACTATTGCCACATCAGAGAACGGATGATTGTTTATGGATTGATATATAAAGTTATTATAAATCTCGCCAGCAAGATTACTATAAATAACATTTGGATGTTCAGGTCTTCCCATACCCAAGCCGATACCACGATCTGAATCGATAATAATATTACCTCTTATGACGTTAAAAGCAGAGTTATTCCAAAGATGAATTGCATGCTCTGCGATATACTGGCCAGGGCTAGCAATATCCGCAAAAAGATTGTTTTCAATTATCCAATGTCTAACACCATGACCATCTACACCACCAGTGTAATGGTGCGGCGCAATACCACGGCTAAAGTAAAAATAGCTATTGCGCACAATACCGCCTACCGAATAGTTGTTGGGCGAATTTAAATTATAACTAATTTTAATAAACTGCTGCCGAGCATCTCTAAAGATTGAATTTTCCAATAACGGAAAATTCGCTGCCGATTCGCCTGCTATTTGTACAAGATGTAAATTGGCATCTGATAAAGTCAACGCTCTCATGTGAAAATGATCACCAGTTATGCGCAATAGATTGCCGACACCGCCATACATGCCACCGCCCTTGATCACTACTGACTCAGGACTGTCCTCCAAAGAACGAATGTAAAACCAATCCGAATCAATATCCAAAGTGCGTTCCAAGATATATTCCCCGGGGAACAATACAACTTCAATCGGTGTATTAGTACCTTTTACCTTTAGGATTATATCTTCAAGCTCCTTAGTATTTTTTACATATGCGATATCTCGGCTTGGAGCTTCCTCTTTTTTTGGCTTCAAAACATTATCGAATAAGACCTCTTCAAGTGGAGGAGGCCGAATTGATTTTGGCTCACCAGAAATTATTTTCTGCTTTACATCATAGACAAGTTCCAAGCGTTCGATATAAGGATACGCGAGAACTAACAAAAATAGGCCGACACCAATTGAGGTTAACACGCCAAAAGCCCAGATTAAGCCATGGAAAAAAGAGTAAGTGAAATTTTTGATACGCCCCCCTACAGCATACGCTAAGGATTATTCAATTATATATTTAGAATATTCCTGTTTTGAAAAACGCACTATAAAATCAAATTTAACCATCAGCCTGCGTAGTGAATCAACACGCATGAATCTACTTTACAACACTCCTGAACGCTATCTTAGCCAAAAGAAATAAAACCTTCTCACTGACAAGATGATATATATCCAATTGAGATAAATGATTTAAGGATTTTTTCAGCTCTCTACACCAATAATATTGATTCGCCAACTCAATCCTGTGTTTATAAATATTTTCTTTTGTCGAGTTCATTAGCTTTTTCGGCACAAGCGCGCGCGCATAGATATCTATAATAATAGATAGGCCCCCTTCTAGATTTCTAATATAACTAGAAGAAACGTTGTCATCACCGCGACCGAGCAGGACCAAATTCAAATTGATAAATGTTATAAGGTCAGTGTTTCCAACAGCCCTTTGAGTCAGGTGGGAGTCTTCCGAACCTATAACATCAAGTGAGATATCAATACCACCGATGTGATGATAATAATCTCTTTCTATAAGAAATGCAGATATCATTAGAGGCTGCTGCTTCATAAGAGCATGATACAAACTTACAGCATCTAATATATAAAAATCTCCATCGACAAAAGTCTTAGAGTCGTCAAAAAATCCTTTACATAAAAGGTTATTAATTCGAGGAGACGCCTCGCCTTCTACTTGATAGTCAGTAAAAACAACTTTCGCCTTAGCCGAAAGAATTGATTGATAGCAGTGTTGGAGATAATCTTTTTCCCACAAATCATCACTGTCACAAAATGCAAGCCAAGTTCCTTCGGCCTTTAGAGCTGCAGAATAACGAGCAATCAGTGGACCACTATTATCTTGCCTAAAATACCTTAATCGAGGATCGTTTAGATCTTTAACCATTTGTTCTGTATTATCACTTCCACCGTCATCAACAATAATCACTTCAAAGCAATCAAAAGACTGATTTAAGATATGAATCAAGGTGCGCTCTAATATTTTTGATCTATTATACGTAGGTATAATAACCGAAAAAAAATTTCTTTCCATGCTCACCCAACCAAATCTAAATTAAAATGTGAAGTGTTAAACATATATTTTCCAACAAAAAAAATAATACTAATGAGTTTACTGCATCTCTGGCAAACTTTTAAATCTTATTTAGCAACAATACAACCTTGAATAATTACAACCACTACTACGATTGCGGTTTATTACTTACGAAAATAGGCGCCTGAGGTTTGATTCTAAATGTCTTGCAACAATATAAGAGATAGCCGCAACAGACAAAAAAGACACCAAGATATAAAAATAACTTGGAAAAAACGACCACAGAGAAGAAAGTTGTCGGATTATACTCACCATCATATTTTCATGCAGCAAATAAAACGGATAGCTTATAAATCCTATAAGTAGCAGAATTCTTGACGACAAAGTTCTTTGCAAGGCACTCCATTTCAAGCTAAGCAAAAACAGCGATAACACGGCAGCTAGTGCAAAGAACACCATTGAATCGCCTTTACTCTCCACACAAATGCATACAAGGCCGATAAGTAACGCGTAAAAAATTTTATCGAAACCTTTGTCATTGATGTACTGATAACAAAAACATCCGCAAGCAAACCAACCAAAATATTCTAGAGATGTGAAATGTAAACGCCAGCGTAAAGGCTCAAGAAAAGATATTTCGGAGATAACTGGAGCTTTGACTACCATCCACCAAAACAAATAAGCTGCCACGATATACCATGGCAGTAGACTCTTGCTGACAAAAAAGTAAACTACTGCAGCGAACAAATAAAATTTGACCTCCACGTAGATAGACCAGAAAGCGCCTTCCAGCGGATTGAAACTCAAACCAGTTATCACGGACAAATAATGTGGTTCCATCAATAACAGCCCCGGTAACAAATCTGTCCAAACCGGAATACCAGCTGGCCGGGCAGTCAAAAAAGGCACAGTGAAAAAGATAATCAGACTACAAACAAGCATTGCAGGGAAAAGTCGCAACCAACGTTTATAGAGAAAAGATGGAATAGAGCGACTGCGTTCGAGCGTCATATAAATGACAAAACCAGATAACAAGAAAAATAATTGCACACCATATTTGCCGTATTTGAACAGAAAAAACTCGGAGAACTGCCCGCCGTAGGGCATGATTTCATTCCAGCGAGCGAAGCTATGGTAGAAAAAAACCAGCAGTATCGCGACGCCCCTGAGGCCGTCTAAATGGTTAATTCTCATAAATACTATCTACCATGACAAACCAAAGATCCTATTTTGATAAATTCTGTCGACTTTTTTATTGAAACTTTACAGAAGCTTAGTAAAAAACACTATTCCACCACCGCCAAGTTCAAAGCAATGAGTAATTTTTTAAAATCATACCGTTGGATGGCTGTTTATAAATAAATGACTCGCTTTTTGCGCCAAAGCAATCCAACTGAAATTCTCTGCAACAAGCCTCCGGCCAGTCTCGCCGTATGATTCTGCTTTTAATTGAACTTCCTGATTTTCAAGCAACTGCACCAGCCTTATTTCGTCAGTGCAATCCACTAACCAGCCGGTTTGTCCTTCCTGCATAGTCTCCCAGGTTCCGCCAGAGCGGCCGGCGATAACCGGCTTGCCACAAGCCTGAGCTTCCAGCAGCACCATGCCAAAACCTTCATCATCATTACCGACCCGGCGATTGGCCAGGATAAATAGGTCACAATGCTGGTATTCGTGTTTGAGGATTTCATCGGATATTTCCTGCAGAAACACGACGCGGTCAGCGACATCCAGTTGCGTGCATAGCGCTTGTAAATGCGGTTTTTCTTCGCCATCACCGGCAATACGGTACTGATAAAACACACCGCGTTTTTTCAACTCTGCAATGGCTTTAATCACTACATCATGGCCTTTGCGTTGCTGCAAGCGCCCTACGGTTAACAAAGTGAAAGGCCGGTTATCGTCAGGCAGTTCAGCACTTGCCAACGGCTGGAAAAAATCGGTATCAACGCCTGGGTGTAATACCACTGTTTTTGCCAGATACGCCGACCAATAACGCTCAACATAACCTTGGGTGGTTTTGCTGTTACAAATCAGCCGGTCAGCGTAGCGCATCACCAGTTTAGTCAGCAGCGTTAATTCACGGCTAGTGCGAGCGACTTCAATATCTTCGCCATGAATATAGCAACTATAGGGTACGCCCTTTAGCAACTTTGCCAATAAGGCCGGCACACCTTCAGGTAGAATACGGCCGCAATGTACTTCTTTTATCTGGTGTTGGTTGATAACCTTTGAAAGGGTGCGAAATTGCCGCCAATACTCTTTTACGCTATGCCACGATTGGAAACCCCAGCTGGTTTTTTCGCTTTGGTAGCGATGAATGCAAAGGTTTGCATGGCTTTGATCAAATTCTTTATCCCCTGGCGCTTCACCGACCAGAAAGACCGGCTCAATCACCGTTAAACGTCGGTATAGTTCAAAAAACCAGCGGCCACTGCCACCGCTTTTGGGAGGAAATATTTGGCTATACACTATCACTTTTGAGGTCATGCTCATTCCTAACCGCCAATCCTTTTATTCTTGTTTGGTCCCGATACCTTGTCGCATGTAGGCTCGTTGTCCACTTGATTACTCGCTACGACAAGACAAATACAAGTCTGCATACTGCCGGCACATCTGTGCCGCACTAAAAGCGTCGCTAAAGCGTTGTTTTGCATGCGCTGCTGCAGCCATTCGGCGTGGCTCATCACAGGCATACTCAAGTACCGCAGCGACCAGCGCGGACTCGGTGTTCTCGTGCATAACAATCCCGTTTTTGCCGGATTGGATCACTTCGGCATTGCCGCCAACGTCAGACACGACACAGGGGATCCCCAAACTCATTGCTTCTAACAAAGTCATGGACGTGCCTTCACTCAGCGATGGCAACAAAAACACATCCATCAACGCCATATAGTCGGTTGCCGGGCTTTGAAAACCGGCAAAAATGACCGAATCCTCTAGTTGTAACGATCTAGCCAGTTGCTGCAACATGGCGTGCTCAGGGCCATCCCCAACAATCAGCAAGCGTAGCGTCGGAAGCTGTAAACGCAGCTGCGCAAAAGCTTTTAAAATCATCGGCTGGTTTTTAATCGGGTCAAGCCTGGCCACAGTCCCAATCACCAGGCTGCCTTCAGCGATCTGCAGCTGGTTTTTCAGCTGTGTTTTGACAGTATCAGCGGCGGAAATTGCCTGGATACCGTTGTACACCAACTGAATTTTCGTTTCAGGAATAAACTCAAATTGGGCTAAGGCTTTTTTCGTCGCGGCAGATATTGCCGTAATGTGCGACGTCGTAGCAGCCATGATTTTATTCACCAGCCACGCCTTGCGGCGGTACCTATCCGGAAAAAAGCGGCCATGCTCAGTAAAAATTACATTTGTGGGCGTACCAAAAGCAGCAAGCCAACCGTAAATCCATGGGCTGTATTGATGGCAGTGCAGGATATCAATTTTCGAATTTTTTAATAGCTGCCGGATCTGCCTGACTAAAGACCAATCAAAGCCCGGTTGTCGCGCTATTGCCTGCACCAGAATGCCCTGCTGCTGCAGTTTTTGGCCAAGTGCCCCAACCTGACCATCAATACAGCAAATTTGCGGATCGAATAAAGCGCGGTCGGCGCCTTCGATTAGCTGGCAAATCACCTGTTCGGTGCCACCAATGGCCATATCAAATGTCAGGTGCATAATCTTCATCATGCACGCACCTCAGCGGCGCTGCCAGCCATATAGTGCTGCCACCAGGCTTCAAATGCGAGCATCGACCACAACTCCTGCGTGTAGCGGTGGTCACCCGCCAGATGTTGCTGCCACAGCTGCACTATTTGCTGTTGATCGAGGAAATTTGCGACCCCAGCGTCCTTTGCCAGCAATAGCTGCTCGACAATGGGTTTCAATTCATGGCACAGCCATTCAGCCAATGGCACAGAAAAGCCCATTTTTTTCCGATATAAAATATCCGCACTGAGCCGCTGCTTTTGGCTCTGCTTTAACAAATGCTTTTTCTCACTACCCTTGAGCTTCATTGCCGGCGGCACTTTGGCCGCGAACTCCACAATTCGGTAGTCTAGTAGAGGTGCGCGCGCTTCTAATGCGTGCGCCATCGTCATCCGGTCAACTTTCACCAAAATATCACCGGGCAAATAGGTTTTGATGTCGGTATAAATAATTTTATTTAGATGCTCATCAGTATCAGCTTGCCGGTAAACCTGAGTGGTGACGTCAGCAGAATCGTAGCCCGCTAACCGCCGGTTAAAATCGCGTGTCGCCAGGCGTTGCCACAACTTCGGGCAGAAAAAACTATTGGTTAAAAAGAAGCCCTGCTCCGGCTGCACTGCGACGGTATTAAGCAGCGTCTGCGCTTTTTTGGCCGTTGTACCCGGCATGTGCCCGGCGATCCGCGCCATCAAAGGCGCAATGCGCCTTAAGCCTAACGGAATTTTATGGCGGATTTGTTGCTCGATAGCGTCAGTCCGATATTTTTCGTAGCCGGCAAAGCTTTCATCGCCACCGTCGCCTGCTAGCGCTACAGTCACGCTCTGCCGCGCCAATTCAGCAACAAAAAACGTCGGCACAAAAGATGGGTCGGCGAAGGGTTCGTCAAAAAAACGACTTATCGTTAAAAACCGATCGGTCACATTTGAACGCACGGTAAATTCGTGGTGCTCAGTGTTAAATTGCGTGGCGATTTGACTGGCGTACTTAATCTCATCAAACTTCTCAGAGTCAAAACCAATAGCACAGGTTTTAACCGGTGTTGCGCTTTGTCCTGCCATGCTGGCAACGACTGCGCTGGAATCAACGCCGCCACTTAAAAAAGCGCCGAGCGGTACATCACTAATCATCCGAATGCGCACTGCATCATCAATTAATTCACGCAGTTGGTGGCTGAGCTCTTCTTCACCGGCCTGCAACTGGTTGGCAAAACTCAGGTTCCAATACTGGGTTTGGCTCAGCTCACCGGCAATCCACTCCATGTAATGACCAGGTGGCAACTTGTGGGCATGGGCAAAAATTGTTTTCGGGTCCGGGACGTACTGATAAAAGAAGAAATCCTGAATGGCGTCGTCGCGCAGCGCTTTATTAAACCAAGGTAACGGCATCAGCGCTTTAAGCTCAGAAGCAAAAGCAAAAGTATTGCCCTGCTGCATATAGTACAGTGGCTTCTTGCCCAATCGGTCGCGTGCAATAAACAACCTTTGTTGCTGCTTGTCCCAGACGGCAAAAGCAAACATGCCATTGAGCATTTGCAGGCAGGCCGCGCCATACTGGATATACAGCTTTAACAAGACTTCACTGTCGGTATGAGTTTGAAAAGTACTGCCGGCGGCCTGTAAGCTGGCTTTTAAATCGAGAAAATTATAAATCTCACCGTTAAACACCATCACATAACGGCCGCATGCCGAATGCATCGGTTGAGTACCAGCTTCGGATAAATCAAGAATACTTAAGCGCCGGTGCACCAGCGCTATCTGATTATCAAACCACACACCTTGGGCGTCTGGCCCGCGATGCTGTATTTGCATGCCCATGTGGTTCAGCATTTCCACAGTCTGATGATCAGACTCACCCCAGCGCATAAATCCTGCTAAACCACACATGTGACACCCCGTCTTGCGTTAAAAGTAACAATTAAAAATGCTTTAAAATATTAAAAAATTACAAGATTGAAACGTATCGCTACGATGGAATTTGCTTAGTCTTTGCCCTGTCTGTTTGCTGCTGAAGAAAATAAACATTGTATGCAATACACATAAATAAAATGAGCCAAAATAATACCTCTGCTCTTGCACGATCGATAAAAGTTGCAGCTACTAGAAAAGAAATGAGCGCACATTCCAGCATTAGCATTTTAAAATATGCCTCGATTCGCCCTTGATAGAGTAAATACTTTTCTGTCTTGCTACTTAGTTTAAAAACTGACCATAACATCACAATAAAAATAGCTAATCCATGCCAACTAAATTCGCCCAAAACCTGAAACCAGGTTGAATGCGGCACTTTAGTCTCACCAATGTAGGCTAAACTCATCGTCTGAAAGCCGCCGACACCCATACCCGTTGGGAAATCTTTAATCATATCCAGAGTCACCATCCAATACTCTAAGCGGCCACGTCCATCACCACCACGCTCCCCCTGTTCGTCTGCCTGCAAAGTTTGCATCCGCTCCCAAAAGGTTGCGTCGGTGAGCGACAAAGCGCCGGCAAGGCCTGCCACGACGATAAAAATCGCGGTGGCGCGCTGCCCCTGCTTTTGATAGCGCGACATCAACATGTAAATGACAAAAAGCCCAGCGCCAGCTACCACACCAAGAAAGGCGCCGCGACTATTAATTAGTACCAGCGCGTTTACAACAAAGGCACTACAAAATGCCGCCAGGAAGCGGATTTTCCAACTGCCTTGCCAGGCAAAATACAGCAGAACGACAATAGAAGGCGCCAGAGCGGCAGCAACCATATTGCCATCGCCACCGCTATCAACCATGCCAATGCCTTCAACCCGACCGGCGCCATTGCGACCGACATCTTTCGCCACATAACCAATATAAGTACAGCCTAAGGCGTAAACCCACAAACAAGCATCGAGCATTTTTTCAGTATTAATCAACTTATAAGCCACCATAAAAATGATGACTAACTTTAAAAAGTTGAAGGTAAACATACTGTGCTGTAGTTCATTTACAGCATGCATGTAACCAACATAATGCAACAGTAAAAATAATAAAATCCACTTTATTACCGGCAGGTCCCGCCAACGCGTGACGGTAGTCAGTTTATTGTATTGAATAGCTAACACGGCTAACATTAAAATAGAAGTGTAAAATGAATAACTGAAATCAGGCACCTGGTGGTACCACCAGCGTTCCTCAGCATTAATCATATACACAGCTTGATACAGCAAAAATGCACTGGCTCCATTAGTCAAAAATGCTGAAGCAAAGCCGCCAAGATAAACCAGCATAAAAAAAAGTGCGAACTTTGACATAATAAACTGCCTGATACCGGTTAACTGTTACAAAGTAATGTATTTTCTTAATCGAGCGCCAAGTTTCGTAGCTAGAAGCAACGGTAACTGCGGCCAGACTTTTTCTGCTAAGTTGCGCAATAAGCCTGTGGACTGGTTAGTCATTAGCAGTGGTTCGTCCTGCGCGCTTGCATAACTGAACCAGCAAAGCGCTTCGGGCTCGGCGCCCCACTGCGCTTTAAAGCGAAAAGTTCCTTCACCAGCTGTCGAACGCCCCATATCAAATAGCTGAACGCCGCGGTCCGCCAATTTGGCTTGGATCTCCCAATACATCAACATATTGGGCGCCAAATGATTAAATTCTGCCAGCGTCGAGGCCCAGGGAATACAAGCCTGCTGATTTACAATAATAACTAGCCCGGCAGCGACCGGCTGGTCGTCCAGCGATACCACCGAGAGATAGATAGCATCGTGCGGGCTTAACTCGCGCCACAATGCTTCAAACCAGGCAAAGCGGTGCACTGGCGAGCCTAACCGGTGCATGTTTTTACAATAGATTTGATAAAACAACTCCAAGGCGGCAAAGTCTGTGCGCCAGTGCGCACTGAGGCCGTTTTTTTCAGCTTTTTTAATCTGACTTCTGAGCTTTGGTTTGTAACTTTTTAACAAGGCTGTGGAATCTTGCGCCAATGGGACACACATTCGCACTTTAACCTGTGCTGATTGACTGGCATCGACTGGCGACGCATCTGTGAGGTTTTGGTCTAACAGTCTGGTACGGATCTGCAGACTTTTCGCCTGAAATCTGTCCAGCAAGCCGGTGGCCGCAGCTAACAGCTGCAACACTATCTCTGTTGAGTCGGCAAGGGCACCACAAAAATCAGCAAATGGCAGCGAAATAAGCTTTTTCCCGAGCAGTGGGGTCTCGACGAGGCACAACGGCAAATAGCCAACGACTGTAGAACCTACTTTTGCAACTAATATGAGTTGTCGATGGTGATAGGCTGCAGCAATGGCATTGCGCCAGGCAGACAAGTGATAAACACTGCAGTCTGGATGCTTCAGCACATATTGATCCAACTCTATATTATCCGCCGGGAGAATGATCTCTTTCAGCTCAATAATAAAAGGGTTTGCAGATTCCATACTTACAATAATCCTTTCTCACCAGCACGAAAACTGAATATTTAATTGAAAAGAAAACACTTGACTTTTTTCATGTCGCGCTCAATGAAATACAACAGCGAACTTCGAACAAAACAAAACTGACTTAATTCATTATGAACAACGCCCAGTTGATTTTTGTACTGTTCATCACCGCCCATAAAATCGTAATAGTCAAAACCAGACTTCTGATATTCCTCGATGCACAATGTATGTGACAGCAAACCTGGTTTTAGCTTTTTATCATTGTCCGCGTTAAAAACACCTAAATAAAAATATATAGTTTTTCTATATATAAAATTATAAATAATACCAACTACTTCATCACCAGCACAAACCTTCAGCAGGTCAATATTCGCCGGCCAATGCCTGGATATCAGATTTTGATGAAAACTGACAAAATTTGCATTTAAAAAGCCGCTGGTTTCTTTGTGGCCGGACCAGCGTTTGATATGTAAAGGGCTAATCTCAGCGAAATAGTCGAGCGCCTGGCTGAGATCTGTTGGCCGACTGACCGACAACATACCTTTTTGTTCGTACAGGCGTTGCGTACGATTCACCTGATAACGGGTATTAGCTGACAACGTCTGCCGGTACTCTGCCGCATCCAGCCTTAACTGCGCAAGGTCAACTCCATAACAGGGCGCAGACCAACGCAGAAAACCAGGCAAGGCTAATCCATTTTGGTATCGGGTTAAGTCGTTCTGCGCGATACCACTAACCACCCATTCATCCCAATCTAAATGCTGCTTCAAGTAATTGAATACTGCGGCTTCCACCGTGCATTGATGCTCGCGGTGGCAAAGAATCCCGTTGTACTCAATCCAGATTTGATCTAGTTTTTCATCGCCAAGCTGATGCAGGTACAGCCTATTGCTGGGCCACAGGTTAAATTTTCGCCGCTGCTGTTGGCGCAGTAAGCCAAGCCCAACAACCTCGCCATCCGCAGCTCTGACTTCCAGCACAAATAATGGTTTGGCATAAGTCTCAATCCAGGTGCCCATCCACTGCCAACTCAGGAAAAAGGTGGTCACTGCCGACTGCTCCAGCTGCTGCCAGTTCTGGCGCAAGCTGTCCAGGTCGGTGAGCGCAAAATGGCTGACTTTCATCAGTGGCTGACCGGCGTTGAACCGCCCTGACTGACAGTCGTCATTATTTTGCATGCCGGAACCGGTTCAACAGCGTCTGTGGTGAGCTAGGTTCCCCACCTAACTCATCAAAAAAGTAGTCGAAGAAACGGCGAAACTTATTCAGGAAAATCTTCAGCTCTTGCTCTGTTTTAACATAAGGCGTATTGCCAACCTGAATACTGGGGCTATGAAAACTCCAGGTAAAAACACGAACGCCTTGGCGCAATAAGCTTTTCGTAATTAGTTTGTGTTCAGCGGAGGTGTATCCTTCAGGTGACAACATCAGTCGATCAACCACGCCCAGTCTGGATAAAATGGCCGGCATCTTGACTGATGTATAGCGTTGCGACCATTCGTAAAGCCCGGGGCTATAGTCCCCTGCCATCCCTACGTAGGCACCTGTTACCGGCAGTTCCAGCAACTGCTGCTCGCCAAACCAAAACGGCGTATGCGAATAATTGCGATAATCAGGGCCGCCATCGGCTCTGTAGTCAACTGGAGGGCAGACAGAAATGTCGATTTGAAAACCCAGTTGCTGCAGGATTTTTTCCGTATTCGGGCCAAACCCATAACGACCGGCTTTATAAATGATGGTCTCTTGCTGAAACTCACTATCTATCAATGATTTCAGATTTTTTAACTTTTCGAACTCGAGTGGCTCGGGCAGATTGCCGGGATAGGTGTTGAACGTCGAGAGCTCTTCGGAAAATGGTGGTGTTACCCAAGGATGCAAGTGAGCGCCAATCTCGCACAGTCCTTGTTGATGAAAACTTTTTAACAGGCGACAGCCATTGGCTTGCGACGCAACCGGGTAGCCTATGACATAACAGGGTTTCACCTTGTATTCGTTAAATATATCCTGGCAACGATCAAGCATTTCCATATGCGCAACACTGGTTTTGCTGCGCTCAACAGGGTCATTCCAGTTAAATTCTTCTTCAGTATCAATTACAACAACGAGCTGCGGTGCCATTTCTGCTGGAATATCAACATCTTTTACAAATTTAAACACCCTGAAGTCCTTGAATTAAAATCGCTTTTCATCGCATTTTTTGAGTTTACCGGATCCCGCTGGTAAAACGATAGCGAACTTTTAAACCCGCAGCTTGAACTTTTAAGCAGTCAGGGTTCATGTTATGTTAAAAAACATTATACACAGCCAGTTTGTTTCTGATAGGTGGCTTTTTTCTTTTGATTATTAATGGATGAACGTATGAAAAAAATAGTTTTACTGACCTCGATGTCATTACTGATTGGCTTATATGGATGTGGTCAAAAGTCACCCGAGGAACTGTTAAAAAGCGCTGACGCTTATATGGCGCAAAGCAACAGCAGTGCAGCAATTGTTGAACTGAAAACGGCCATCCAGCAGGAACCGGAAAACGCACAGGCAAGATTAGCCCTGGCCAGAATTTACCTGCAGCTGGGAGACGGTCCTGCTGCAGCAAAAGAATTTAACCGGGCCATAGAGTTTGGCATATCAAATGCGGATATCGCGGCAGAAAGAGTGCGTGCAGATTATCTGGCTGGCGTCGCTCCGGCGACCGATATTCTGGCCGGTGTCACTGCTGGCAGCCCTACCGCTGACATTGTTGCCTTATATAGTGCGATGATCGCGTTTGAGCAGGGTCAACTCAGTGACTTAGATCAGAAGTTTACAGAGATAGCAAAATCCTCCTCAGCCGATGTCAGCTCTTTTGCCGCAGCCTATGTAGCTATCATGCAAAAAGACGTGGCGAAGGCCGTGCCGGCATTGGACGCGATAAAAGCAGGTAGCCCTGTCTATGTTGATAGCCTGATGTTAAAAGCCCGGGCGCATCAGGTCCTCAATGAACTGCCTAAAGCCATTGAGGCATTGAAGCTTTACACTGCGGCAGTACCTCAGTCTAATATCGCAAAAATGATGTTGGCGGAGACTTATGTCAGAAACAACCAAGGCGCTGAAGCAGAACCAATTATTGATGCTTTGCTTGCGCGCTTTCCGGAACAACCAGTCGCTAACTATCTGAAAAGTACCCTGGAAATCGAGCGGAAGAATTTCGTAAAAGCGAAAGAATATGCCGAGAAAGCTATTATGAATGGCTATTCCGCCTTGTTCCCGCGTATCGTCGCTGCGATGGCGAATATTAGCTTAGATCTGAATGCGCAGGCGCTTAATCACTTAAGAGCGGTGAAAGATCAACTAAAACAAGTGCCGCAGATTGAAAAAGCCTATGCGATGCTGGAATTGCAGGAGGGAAATACCGATGTCGCGGCGCAAATTCTAAAAAATCAGAATTATCAGGAACAGGATTTAAAGCTGATTGCTGCAGCGACTTCAGAACTGACGCGCCAGGGTTCTGCTCAGGCCGCGCGTGAGCTATTACAACATGTTGAACAGAACATTGATAAAGATGTCCAAAGCCTCGCAGCTCTCGGCATGATCAAAATGTCATTGGACAACGATGCTAAGGCTGGCATTGCCGATCTTGAAGCTGCCTTAAGCAAAGATCCGACCCAACAATCTACCCAGTTTAATTTAGCCCTTGCCTATTTGTCGGCTGAACAATATGACAAGCTGGCAACCATCACACAGCAGTGGAAAAAAGAGGCGAGTACTAAGGCTTTAGCCCATACCTTCGAAGCTTATGCGCTGATGCAACAAAGCAAGGTAAATGAAGCTAAGGCGGCTGCAGACGAAGCGTTGGCTGCAGACAGTAAATCTATGCTAGCTCTGATGCTGAAGGCCCGTATAGCTTTAACAGAAAACGATAATGACACAGCTAAAAAATATACGAATCAGGCATTAGTGTTGCAACCTGATTTCGCGCAAGCACTGGAAATAAGCTACAGCCTGAATCGAGGTAGTGCCGGCGAAGCAGCGGTTGTTGCTTCAATTAACGAGCAATTAACTGCGAACCCGGAGAGTTCAGATTTACGTTCTTTGCTGGGCCGTATTTATATTGATAAAAAGCAGTTCAATGAAGCATTGCAACTTGTTGCTGCGGATAAATCAAAAGCCGATTCGAGAGCAACAATGTTATGGCAAATCCAGCTGACAGCATTGCAACAGACCAATGACCTTAAAAAATTACTAGCAGTTGCCGAGGAATGGAAAAAAGCACAACCGGGTGAACCTCAAGCCAGTGTTGCGTTAGTCCAGGCACTGACGGCGAACAAGCAATTCGGTCCTGCATTAGCGCAGCTGACGGACCTGCGCAAAAAATTTCCGAACGACGCGCGGCTAAATGGCATGGAAATTCTGCTGCAAGCTGAAAATGGCAACTTTGATAAGGCGTTAAGCTCAATTAATGCGTTGCCTGCTGACTTTCAAAACAATCCAAGCACATTGTTTCTGAAGGCACGTTTGCAAGCCGCGGAACGCGATTTCAGCGGTGCCATCACGACTTTGAAGCAAAGCTATCAGATTGCAAAACTGGAACCAACAACACTGGCATTAGCAGACTTACTGTCAAGGAACGAGTCAGCGCAGGCTGCGTTAAAATTCCTTGATAATCACTTCAGCACAGAAGCCAGAACGCCTAACTTGCAGGCGACCTATGCGAATTTACTCCTCAGTATTGAACCGGCCAAAGCAGAGCAAAACTTTCTGGAGTTGATCAAAGTAGACGAAGAGAATCTGTTGGCGCTTAACAACCTTGCATATTTGTATGCCCAACAAAACAAAGTGGATGAAGCTAGAACCCTCGCCGAAAAAGCGATCAAAATCAGTCCGAATCACCCAGATGTCCTCGACACCTTAGGAATGGTTATGCTGAAACAAGGTGATGCGGCAAAAGCACAGGAACAATTTAAGAAGTCGCTGCAACAAAGACCAGGGCATCCGGAAGTACTGCTCAATCTTGCGGAAGCGCAACTTAAATCTGGTGACAAAGCAGCTGCTCGCAAGACACTGAACGAGATGGTGAATACAACCCCAGCATACCAGCAACGGAAGCAACAGCTGACTAATATGCTTTAGGTCGTAACGCCTCTGTGATACTCAGCCCTGCAATGCAGGGCTTTTTATTGTCAGCATTATTTACAGCTCGAATTAACTGGGAATGCCCAATGAAAATAAAATAATTAAAATCAATACCTTACGACATGCAAAAAAGTTGGCACACTACGTGCTTTATCAATATCAGTTAACCATTCATCGTGATAAAGAAAGGAAATCAAAATGAAATTAGTTCAAAAATTAGCTGCAGTAACACTGATCGCCGCTTCAAGTTTCGCAGCACAAGCAACACAAATCACTTCAGTTGCAGGTGTAACTTGGGATACAGATCACCTAGGTTTCACATCAGAAGACTTCATCTCTTTAGGCAACTTCACTCAGTGGTACGGCACTTCTGCAGGTTCTCCAACAACTGGTACTAACTTGAATGCAGTTGTAGCCCCTGGTACTGTTGGCTCTTTCTTGCAAGGTGCTGGTGTAATCAATTCTTTCAACGGACAGAGTTCGGGTTTCGTTTGTGCTTCATGCCAACTGACCTTCACATTCGGTGGTCTTAAGTTCGATGGCAACGTCGCTAATGACGGTTCGTTGTTTGATGTCGCTGCATCTAAAAGTTCAGCGTTCTTCAACCTGTACTCTCGTGCAACAAACAATTTCACTCATTCATTCCAGTCAGAAACTGAGTTACAAAGAGCAACCGACGGTGTTCTGTTCTTAGGAATGAAAATGGTTAATATGTTAGAGCAAGCTGGCTTCACACCTGCAAGTGGTTTCCTTGACTCATATTGGAATGCAACAAGCGGAGCAGCTGCTTGGAATTTCGACACAAATACTGAGTTGTTTAAAACTGACATTTGGTTCACTGCCAGTGCTTCACTTCAGGGTAGCCGTTTCCTATCTGGTAACGGTACTGCTGTCGGCGACTCAATCTCTGCACCATCATCTCTGGCGGTTCTGGGCTTAGGTCTGTTAGGTCTGGCTGGTGTAGCTCGTCGTAAAAAATCTGCATAATCTTCAAGTTGATTAAGAAAGGCCGTGGCTAATGCCACGGCTTTTTTGTTTGTCGAAACGAAAACACAACGCTGTGCTTACCGCATAAAAAAGCCCGATTTTGACTTCGGGCTTTTCCTATGCAAAAGTGCGCTGAAAATGAGTCTCTAACGCTCTTTCGCTGTTATCCCCGAGTAGCGCCCTGGCGAAAGAATTTGATAAGGGTCTAATGCTTGTTTGACAGTGTTACCCGCCTGCCAGCAAACAGCTGCTTTATCGATGAGTTCATTCTGCTGCTGTAAATTCAACCGGTACGGCACAAAGCCTTGTTTGAGCCCCTGTCTCACCAATGTTTGCAGGCATTCGGTTGCCTGGCGCACCAGCTCTGGTTTGCTGCGGTCAAACACAATCGGAATAGTGCTGTCGACCGTGTCGTGACGCAAGCTGGTAAAGGTGATCATCGGCTCGATGCCGTATTTTGGTGCGACAGCGCGGACATGTTCAACAAAAGCGCGCATGCTGGCTGGCTGGAAGTGTACCAGCGGCGCGTACCAGAGCAGCCCACAGTGGTCTCTGGCCGGGTCCATCATGCGGCTCGGGTCAGCGTTTAGAGTGGCATTGCGCCAGAATGCCAGCGGCAAGGCAACCTGATTCGGTGTGCCTTGCATGATGGCGGTGCCACTGTCCAGCGACTGCAGCATTTTTCTCGGTTCTTGTAACAAATGTCCCGGCAGCAGGCTGAGTGCCAACTTGCCAAAGCGCACTAACCAGCCGTTTGAATAAATTTTGCGTTTCAGTTTGCCGGCGGATAAGCGGTTTACAATAACACGCCCGGCTTTGACGACTTCAGGCTCGCCATATAAGGTGCCGATGACTGTCCAGGCCGGCACATCGTGCTTTTTACCCAATGCTTCAACTTGTTCCGCTGACATGATCTGATGTGCTGCAGCGCCGTTTGGATTCGCCACCATCATCGACAGTACGCGACGTTTATCCATGATATTAATAGAACCGACCACACCTTCGAGTCGCTGCAGCAGTTCACGCGCGATGATCACTGCAGATTCAAAATCTTCGTCCGCTGCGAATTGCAGATAAAATGAATCAAAAGCCGGTGGGTTTTTCTTCAAACGCACTGTCACTTCGGTGACTACCCCGATGCCAGATTGGGTAAATAAGCCGTCGAGATAAGGGCCTAGCTTCCACTTAAAGGTTTTATCGATGAGGTCCTGACCGGATTGATCCAGTTGACTGATCGCTGACTGATATCGGCTGCCGTCGGGCAAAAACGCTTTCAGCGCGTTCACAGCGCCAAAATGGTCAGTGTAAGGTGTAATGCCATAGCCCCGCTCCAACGCATTGGCCAGCACTGAGCAAGATGGACCGGCACCGGTGACCGGCACCATATAGGGCAAACGGTGCTGGTCGAGATAATCCCGCAACATTTGCTGGGTCACACCAGGTTCAAGCGTAAAGAGGCCTAAATCGGCGTCGTCGACCCGGATCCGGGTCAAGAGAGATAAATCAAGAATAATGGCAGAAGGATCTGCAGCCAAAGCACTACCGTATCCCCAGTTATTACCGGTACTGATCGGATGCAGTGTAAAGCGCTGCGGGCTCTGATGGACCTGATTGGCCAATGCCAAAATCGCCGGGATCTCTTGCAGATAAAATGGCTGCCCGTTGTCGTCACAACGACCACTGAGGCGGACCACCCAGACGCCGCTGCGCTCATAACCTTCGCAGCTGGCCAGATAATGTCCATGTTGCTCTGCGCTGTAAAACAGCTCAGAACCGGGCGCTAAAACCGCTTTTAACTGTTCTGCGACCGGCAAATGCTGCGTTGCTGCCACCACTTAATTTGAGTCCTAATGTGCGAGGCCCAGCATCACTCGGCTTGACTGTTCTGGTGCCGTCATCAGCATGCCACGATTTTTTTCAGAATAAGCCAATTCCCGCTCAATCGAAGCCAGCAACTTCTTATAGCCCGGTGAAAGTTCACTGAGAAACATCTCCCGGTTAATGTAATAAGGCGCCCGTTTACCGTGATATTCGATAGCCTCACCGAGCTGCTTAAACTTAATACCGATAAAAGCCATGCTGCGCGCTAACCGCGGCTCCATCATGACATAAGCGTGTTTTTTATCAGTACGGAATGCGGTTGAAGCAGCTGCCAGATAAAGGCAAATGGCGATGTAAGGAAAGCAGCGTAATTCGGTTTCAGAATAGCTTTTGATATTAATAGCACCAGTTGCAGCACCGGCAAACTGGTCGACCTGACGGCGGCGGAAATCAGATAGCACCGCCAAACGGGAGATTTCGCAAATATCTTCACGAGGAAACAACCATGGCGCCAAAGTAGTATCGGTAATCGAATGACTACAGAACTTTTCAATCGGCAGCAGCTGGTCCTGATTCGACGAGGTAATTAACCGGACCGTGCCGGCCATTCGATTCGTCGCGACGTGCCTGACAAAACAATGTACTGAATGTAAGTCAAAGTTATCTGCCTCAATACCATCAGGCTTCTCTTCTTCAAATTTGAGCTCCGAGCAATATACCTGGTGACGCAACCGGTATATTTCCCGCTTCAGCTCTTCTGTATTCGCCAACTCCGACCTCAAAAACTGTGAAAAATGCGACGATATAGAACTGGCATCTGAATTGGCTAAATGAGAAATAGCAATATTGACCAAGCCCCCGATCAAAGGGATTTTTTGCAGCTTTTTCAGATGTTTCATACCAATATTCCCTCAACACGTGCGTCGAAAATTACCAGAACAGCAAAGCCAGAAACTTTGTGAAGAACAATAATCTGCAGAGGTACCAAACAGGAATTTGTTATCAAGTGTAACCTAGCTGTGGTCTCTGAAGCGAATTGAAAATGAAGAAATTTTATTACAAACCAGTTATACGGCTTGAGAAACTGCAACCACATAGTCTTCCTTGTTCGGTGCCGGTACTTTTATGCCTAATTTTTGCGGTATGACTCTGAGCGTGGTCTCATAACCAATGTTCAGCAATTCCATTTTTTTTGCCACCGGCAAGGCAAAATCTACTGACGATACGTCACCGGTATTGATCAATACGGTGTTATGCCAGTACTGTGCATGCACGTATTCTCGTGACATCGCATTCATAAACGTCTGAATCAGCATGAGAATATATGAAACCAACGGGAAAAGTCTACGCCGGATAATAGGTTTGTCCTCGCCCTCGCTTTTCAGTCTAAAACACACCACTGGTACATCCCGACCCGACCAGTTCTGATGCAAAGCATCTTCGGCCAAGATAACCCCATCGGCCATCACGTGGTTTTCAAAAGTTTTGAAAGAAAACAACAACGGGATAGACATCGAATAGCGCACCGCCTCTGATACTTTCATCTGAGGTGTTTTGGCTTTGTTAAACACCACTGGCCCGCCACCGTTGATATCAGTCGCCAACACATGCAGATCTAACACCAAATCACAAAACCGGGCTCCGGCCAATTGTGTATCCATCCATTTCTCGAAGGTATCACCACTCGATAACCCACCGGTACGGATGAGGTTCATCAAAGAAAAACCGCGAAATTGTTTAAAGTCGGTATGCAGGGCTAAATCCTGCATTTGCTCAAAAGTTTTTCCGGCCGCAACCATCGCCGCCACGATACTGCCACCGGAGACACCAACTAGGCTATGAAAGTGTAAATCCAAGTCTTTTAATGCCCTGAGGATGCCGACATAACAAGGCAATCGGGTGCCACCACCGGAAAAAATTGGCACTATTTCATGCGATTGCAGTTGTGTCATACTGGCCACCAAGACATCGTGTTTCAACCTCTGGACTATGAACCAGTATGTACCAATTTACTAAAGTTGCGAATTCGATTTTGGTCGGAACCATCCACTCTATTGCAGCAGGATCTGCCCGCTTGAATCTTCGTCGGCTCTTGACCTGGCTAATTCCCTTCACCTTTGCAATTTCGGTTCAAGCGGTACATGCGAAGTCCGATTTACCGGCGCTCATCACCCAACTGAAACCTTCGGTTGTCGCTATCGCCATTTATAACCCTACCGCATCACCGCGGTTAAAATTGCTTGGTTCTGGCTTTGCCATAGCCCCCGGCGATTTAGTTGTCACTAACTATCATGTAGTGTCGGCAGCAATAAACCCAGCACAAAACGAAAGCTACGTGGTGTTATCAGGCCATGGTCAACAACCCAAAATCCACCAGATTTTAAAAACCAGCCATGCACCTCAGCATGATTTAGCGCTACTGCGCATAGACAGCAAGCTGCCTGCAGCACGGTTAGCGCCTGCTGATTATGTGGCCGAAGGCACTGAGCTGGCTTTTACCGGTTATCCAATCACAGGTGTGCTCGGGCTTTATCCGGCCACGCATCGGGCTTTGCTGAGTGCCGTAACGCCGGTCGCCATCCCGGCAGACAACAGCCAAGTCATCTCGGCGGCCACACTACGACAACTACGGGAACCATTCTTTATTTATCAACTGGATGGTACCGCCTATCCCGGCAACAGCGGCAGCATGCTTTACCGCCAGGACAACGGTGAAGTCGTTGGGGTTATCAATATGGTTTTAGTGAAAAAGAGCCGTGAAGCCGTGCTGAGCGACCCCAGCGGAATTTCTTATGCTATCCCCATCAAACATCTGCACGAATTGATCAGACAATCATCCGCAGAGGTGAAAGGTTCATGACAGATTTCACTCCCGGTCAGCTCGGTTTTTTACTCGCCGCTGTTGGCTATCTGCTGTTTTGGGGCTTGCAACTGACAGTCAAAATGCAAACGACGCAAAGGTCGCTGTTGCTGCTGTATACCTTGATTTCAGTGTTGTGGGCGACTTTGAACGGCTTTTATCCGCATTTGGTGTTTGGCACGGGTCTGTCTTTTGTCATTGAAACCCTACATAAATCATGTTTGCTGCTGTTTTTACTGTCGGCACTCAGTAAAACCGATATTAGTCTCACGCTGTGGTTTCAGCAGCGGAAAATTCAAATTACATCGCTGGTGCTGGTCTGCTGGTTGATTGCAGGCACGCAAATTCCGGTTGAGTCCGGCGTGCGTTTATTGGGGACCCTGTTATTAGTCATCATTATGCTGGCGATGGTCGAAACCTTGTACCGCAAAGCCGGCAATCAGAAATGGCAATTTAAACCACTGATCATCGCGACAGGCATCTGTTTACTGCTGGATTTCTACTTGCTGGCAGAAGCAGCATTGCTCAACAAAATTAATTTACAAACCTGGCAGGCCCGCGGTTTTGTCCATTTGTTTATGTTGCCGTTTTTGATTATTGCGGTGAAACGGATCAAATCCTGGGGTATCAATGTCTACGTATCCCGTGACATCGTGTTCCAAAGTTCATTGGTGTTAGCCGCTGGTATTTATCTGATTCTGCTGGCGATTGTCGGCTACTACTTAAGCTACATCGGTGGCGACTGGACCACGCTACTACAAGTTGTGTTTGTGGTGGCAGGGACAGCGTTGTTGGGTACGCTGGTGTTTTCTGACAGCCTACGCCGGCGCAGTAAGGTGTTCATTGAAAAACACTTTTTTGCCAACACCTTCGACTACCGGGAGAAATGGGTTGAATTGACCCGTGAACTGAAACAGATCGAGTTCGCCAGCCAAAATACCGCCAGAGTGTGCCTGGATGCCTGGTGCCACGCCATCGGTTACAGTCATGGCGCGCTGGTGAAAATCAATCATGACCAGTTCTCGCTGCTCGCCACCAAAGGCCAACTGACCCCGGGTGATGCTGAGTTTAAAGCGCTTCAGCTGGTCACGCAGGAACTCAGGAACAAACAATGGCTGCTGGATTTCAGCGACCCGACAGATCCTATTGTGTCACAGCTTAAAGCTGAGCTTTCGGAGCATTCACTTGCTTTTAGTTTTGTGATCCCTGTGCTGAAAAATAATCAGCTCTGGGGCTTTTGCCTGTTGCAAAGTACGGTCAATGAAAAGCTCAAACTGAACTGGGAACTGCGTGATTATCTTAATGCGGTCACCGAACAAATTGCCAGTTATCTGTTTATGGACGAAGCCAGTAAAACGCTGTCTGAAAACGCTCAGTTTGTCGCATTCAGCCGCATGTCGGCCTTTGTGGTGCACGACCTGAAAAACGTCAAAGCGCAAATTGACATGTTGCTGAAAAACGCCCAAAAACATCGGCATAACCCAGAGTTTGTCGACGATGCCTTTGCCACCATTGAAGCCATGCAAAGCCGTTTGCAGAACATGCTCGCCCAGTTAACCAACAAACAAACGGGTCAGGAACAAATTAAGAAAACCGCGATCGGTCCATTATTGCAAACCCTGATCACTGAACGTTGTCACGGCAGTTTGCCTACCCCAGCGCTGACCTTACACACCGATTGTCTGGTGACCATTGATGCGGAACGCTTTAGTAATGTGCTATTTCACCTGATTGATAATGCACAACAAGCAACCGCAGATGAAGGCTCTGTTGAAGTCTCAGTACTGTGCCAGCAAGAGCAACTCGGTATTAAAATCAGTGACACTGGCTGCGGGATGAGTAAAGAGTTTATCCAGAACCGATTATTTAAACCTTTTGATACGACCAAAGGCAATGCAGGAATGGGGATTGGCGCGTATGATGCCTTAACCTTTGTCCAGCAACAGCAGGGACAGTTACTGGTGAGTAGTGAGGTAGGACAAGGGACTACCTTTACGATTTTGCTTCCTTTAAACTAATCAATCTTACTGATACACGGAATGTTGTATGAAAACATTACTCGCGATAGACGACGATCTTGGCATTCAGAAGCAGCTCAAATGGAGCTTAACGGACTACGAAGTCGTATTTGCCGAAGACCGCCCTTCTGCGCTGCAGCAATTACGTCGCTTTGAACCTGCTGTTGTGACACTCGACCTTGGACTGCCGCCGGATCCAACCAATGCTTCTGAAGGGCTGGCTTGTTTGACCGAGATCCTGCAGCACAATCCAAATACCAAGGTGATTGTGATCACAGGGAGCACTGATACAGAACACGCATTACAAGCAATTTCGCTCGGCGCCTACGATTACTATCAGAAACCTATTGATGTTGACGTGTTAAACGTCATCGTCGCACGCGCATTTAAGCTAAGCGAAATCGAAGCTGAAAACCGCGTGCTCAAAGCATCCGCCTATAAGCAACAGGACATTATCGGCAACAGCGAATCGATTCAAAAAGCCTGCCGGATGGTCGAAAAAATAGCGCCAACCGAAATCACCACGCTGTTGCTCGGTGAATCCGGGACCGGCAAAGAAGTATTTGCCCGCTCGATCCATAAACAAAGCCCAAGAGCGGATAAACCCTTTGTTGCGATCAACTGTGCGTCTATCCCGGATAACTTGCTGGAAAGCGAGCTGTTTGGCTATGAGAAAGGCGCATTCACCGGCGCACATAAAACGACATTAGGTAAAATTGAAACCGCGAATGGCGGGACCTTGATGCTCGATGAGATCGGTGATATGCCGCTGGCATTACAAGCTAAAATGCTGCGTTTTCTGCAGGAACGCGTCATTGAGCGCGTCGGTGGCCGCAGTGAAATTGAAGTGGATGTCCGAGTCGTTTGTGCGACCCACCGCAATCTGGCTGAAATGGTTGCCGAGCAAAGCTTCCGTGAGGATTTGTTTTACCGGGTCAGCGAAATTACGTTAAACATTCCACCACTGCGTAACCGCGGACACGACATTGTGATTATCGCCAAATCGCTGCTGCATCGTTTTAACGCTGAATTTAATACGAATATTCAAGGTTTTACCGAAGATGCGATTAATGCCATGCTTGGGCATCGCTGGCCTGGCAATATTCGCGAATTACAGAACAAACTGAAGTCGGCTGTCATCCTGGCAGATACCAAGTTTATCAGCGCCGAAGACTTAAGCTTAATGCCATCCAGCCAGCCCAGCGCACTGCCAACCTTACGTAAGGTGCGCGAACAGGCAGAAACTCAGGCAATCCGGCATGCGTACAACGTTGCAAATGGCAACTTGTCTAAAACGGCAGATTTGCTTGGTGTGACCAGACCCACGCTGTACTCACTCATCGATAAATACAAGATGCTGGATCTGCGCCCTCAAGATAACGAGCAACCTGGGCCTGTCACTGAAGAGCAATAGAACGGAAAACAGAATAAGAAGGACAGCTAAGGCAGGCTGCCTTCTTCAGCTAAACCGGGTTCACCGATATGGCTTATAGTCTCTTTCCAATAAAACAAAAAACCCGCTAATCAGCGGGTTTTTTATATCAGATCACAAAGATCACAGCTTGATACCTTTCTTCTCTGCGCGTTCTTTTACGTATGGACCCCATGAGTTAGCCATCTTTTCTTGTCCATGCTGGCGCGCCAGCAGAACATGTTGATAGGCTTCACGCATTTTGCCTTGGTAAAAGTAAGCACCGATCAAAGAAACGTGTACCTTACCTTTATCTTTGGTACCGAGCTCTAAAGCTTTTTGTAAGGCTGAGGCTGCTTCGGCATTTTTATTTGCCATCGCCAGCGCATCACCTTGACGGCGATATGCTTCGCCATCGTTTTCTTTAGAACCTAACATACCGTAGAACTTGGCTGCTTTCTCAAACTCACGGGCTGAAGAGTAAGAACTTGCGATACTCATCAGAATTGCCCGGTCAGGTTTCAGCAAGCCAGCAGTCATATGTTTTTCCAGTATTGCTGCTGCTTTGAACGGCACGTTGTTATTGTTGTACAGGTTAGCGAGTAATTTAATCTCGTTTTCTGTCTTCAATAACCCCTGCTTGTAAGCCATATCGATAATCGCCAAAGCTTTCTCGTATTGCTCGTCCATCGAGTAGAACTGGCCTAACATCACCCAAGATTGCTTCTCATTTGGGAATATTGGCAACATAGTTTCCAATACTTCGATAGCTTTCTTGATCTGCTTCAGCTCGTAGTATGAAGCGAACTTCATCTGATACGGCTCTTTTCTCGGCGTTTTGGAATGAGCAATAGCGCGGTCTGCCGGAGCGATAACTTTGGCAAATTGCTTCATTTCATAATATGCGTTGGCGATCCGCAGATCGACGTTCGCATCCAGCTCGCCGGTAAAATCAGACCACTTGTTATAGTAGGTGATTGCCTGCTCATATTTCTTCTGCATCAGGCTTAAATCGCCGATGTTACGCAGCAAGGTTGCCTGGTCAGTAAAGCCGAGCACATCAGGCTGGACCGCTTTAATCATGTAGCTTAATGATTTAGCAGCGTCCCGCTCGATATACAGCTGACCGATAAACTTATCTAAATAAGCTTTATCAAAGGTGTTCGAAGCTTCAAGCGGCTCTAACAGAGCTAATGCTTCACCCACCTTGTTCTGGCCATACAACTCGTAAGCTTTACCGATCGCTTTACCAACTTTTTCGCCTACAGCCTGAGATTTGCGAGCCTTACGCTCGGCAATCTTTGCTGCATCCGGAGCCGCGAGCGCAGAGCTTACCGGCAGCGCGGCAATGCCAACTGCAGCAAACACCATCAACGCAGATGTAAGTTTGTTAAATTTCATACTTAACCTCCGGCATTATCAAGGTTGAAGTCCAGTTGCACCATGATACCAGTCTGCTTTAATGCCTGACCGTTCTCAATTTTCGGTGAGTACTTCCAACGCTTTAATGCACGAATTGCTTCACGGTCAAACACCCGCTTCGGCTCAGCATCAACTACTTCGATTTCGTCTACAGAACCATCCGGCATGATAGAGAAACGCATTTTTACCCAGCCGTTGATACCGTCACGTGCAGCCTGTACAGGGTACTTCGGTTCAATCCGCACGATTGGTGTAGCATCACCGTCGCGCATCATCGCACCTGAAGGGTCGCCTATACCGCCGCTTACGCCGCCGACATCAACTGTTGGTGCATTAAAGCCAATCGCACCAGTATCAGTGTTACTTGCTTCCTGAACCATTTGTTGTTTCGGTGGCTCAGGCGGCGGTGGTGGTGGTGGTGGCGGAACACGAGTCCGCGTCTGAGCTTTTGACTCAGGCGGCGTCGAGTTTATCTCAATAACGATTTGTTCCTTTGCGACATTGGAGATAGCGTCGTCGCTATTTACCAGGAATGCCATCAATACAAACAGGAAAAACGTTATTACCGCACCAATTAAGAGTGAAAGTAATAACCGGGCCATATTACTTCTCCGCCGCGATTGATATCTTCTCAATACCAGCCAGTTTGATTTGATCCATTACAGATACAACCACACCGTGCTTCGCTTCTTTGTCCGCCTGAACAATGACTGTGTCAGTTGGAGATTCCGCTAACAGCTTCTCGATGGTTGCACCTACACGCTCAACGTCTACTGCGCGCTTATCCAACCAAATCTCACCATTGGCACGAATTGCAACGAAAATCGTCGCAGTTGGCTTCTGTTGAGCTTTTGCTGCTTTTGGACGGTTAACATCGATACCGGCCTCTTTCACGAAAGAAGTCGTCACGATAAAGAAAATCAGCATGATGAATACAACGTCGAGCATCGGCGTCAAGTCGATCGCTGCTTCTTCTGCTTCACGTCTAGTTTTACGTGCCATAAATCACTCTCTAATCAATGATGCGGCATGCTATCTGCCAACTCGTGGACAGCAGCTTTTACCTTAGCTTCCAATTTGGACGTTACAAAAACTCCAGATAATGCAGCCACCATCCCCGCCATTGTCGGGATTGTTGCCATCGAAATACCTGACGCCATCAGACGCGGGTTACCCGTGCCAACTAACGCCATGATTTCAAACACCGCAATCATACCTGTTACAGTTCCGAGCAGACCAACCATCGGACACACTGCAACCAGAGTCTTGATAACATTAATACGCTCATTCAGCTGGGTACTGGCTTGAGATACCCAGGCGTCACGGACTTTATGCGCATACCAAGAGGTAGTATCTGTCCGTGCGTTCCAGTCAGCGATGATCTTGTCACGCATGGCCGGGTATTCACGACTGATAAACCAAAAGCGCTCTATAATCAGAATCCACATGATGAAGAGCACCAAGGCGACGATATACAGTACATCACCGCCGGTTGCGATAAAATCCCTGACAGATTCCCAAAGCTCTATCAGGCTATGCATTATGAGCGCTCCTTCTCCGCATGAGCAGCGATGATACCAGCGCTTTGCTCATCCAGGATGTGCAGGATTGAGTTTGATTTAGACTGCAGTAAAGAGTGCAGGAACAGCAGTGGCAGAGCACACAACAGACCTTGTACTGTAGTTACCAGCGCCATAGAGATTGAACCTGCCATGATCTTCGGATCACCGGTACCGTGCAATGTGATCATCTGGAACGCGCCGATCATACCAACTACCGTACCTAACAGACCCAGCAGAGGACCTACAGCTGCAATCAGCTTCAGGATACCGATACCTTTTTCGATAGACGGCGTTTCACGCATGATCGCTTCGTCCAGTTTCAGCTCCAGGTTTTCCACGTCAGCTTTTTTGTTGTCATGGTAAACTTTCAGGATACGACCTAAGGCGTTGTCAGTAGAAGGATTGTTCAAGTTTTTCAGCTGAGCATTGATTTTTGAGCTAGCTGAAGCCAACGCCAGGAAGCGTACTGCAGAAATCAGTAAACCGATGATCAAAAGCACAGTGATCACATAACCAGGTGTACCACCTGAGTGGAATTGCTCTTCCAGAGTAGCTTCCTGAGTTTTCAGACGCAGTAAGTTACCACCTGTTGGATCAACATAAACAGCTTTCAGTTCGCCAGCTGATGCATTTTTGAACGCAACAGAATCAGAAACTACGTGTGACTCTGGCTGTTTAACCAGGGGCTGCATCTCTTTGGTATCCGCATTGTAAACGAGGAAGCCATTGTCAGAGATCAGGTTGAACGAACCTACGCGAGTTACTGAAGCTGGCGCTTTTGTACCGTCCAGACCAGTTACTTCGCCGTCGAACTTAGAAACTTTGGCAGACTCGGTCATTTCAGTTTGCAGAGCAATCCACAGATCTTCCAGTTCAGAAATCGTTGGCAGCTCTTTTGCTACTGACAGCTTTTTCAGCAGATCTTCACGGCCTTGATACTGCGCGCTGATGTTAGAGGTTGCAATCGCACCGATAGTTTCAGTTGCAGTACCACGAACGATACCGAACATTTCACCTAAAGTACCCTGAGCATTTAATAACTCTTGTTCTTTAGCAGCGATGGCGCCTTCGTTGTCAGCAAATTGCTTAGTCAGCGACTTACCACGAGCTTCCTCAGCAGCAAAAGCAGCTTTGGCTTTGCTCAGCAGTGCTTGTTTATCAGCACGGTCAGACAGGAATTCCTGCTCACGGGCAGCATCCAGTTTCGCATCAGCAGCACGGTTTTTCTTAACCTGCTCCAGTAACTGGTCCAGCTGTGCCGTATTAGCCGCTGCATTCAAGCAAACGCCAGCGGACATAGTCACAGCAGCAGCAATAATTAAACCTTTAAACACTTTCTTCATTTATTCTTACTCCGCTGCTAACACTGGAAGTTTTAATAATTGTGGAGGAGATTGTTTACCCGCAACGCGGATAGCCAGTTTTGTAGAATCCAGGTACTCAGCACCCAGCTGTTCCCACTGGTTAGTAGACTTATTCCACATCCAGGCTTCTTTCTCGTCCAGCGACATTGCTAACAGCGCAACACGGCCAACATAAACGAAGTTAACGGTTTTCTCTGCGCCGCCAACATTCAGTTTATCGGTATAAGTAACCAGAGCTGTGCCCAGGTCTTTTTCAATTTGGTAAGCTTCGAGCACCATACGGTATTGCTCGGAAGTATTGACAGACGCGTTGCCCATCAGGTCGCGCAGGCGTTGAACACGTTCCAGACGCTTGCCTTGGTCGATTGGCATATCAGCTTTGATAAAAGCTTCCAGCGTGTCGATCATTTTGTACATCAGAGGCACGATACCCTGCTTGGTGCCTTCGATAGTGCCGATTTGCTTGTCAAAAGAAGCAAGCTGAGCATTTTGGTCGTTAACCAGTGTGTTTACGTGGTCGTTGTAAACTTTCAGGTTTTCTGTCTGCTCTACCAGAGAACGGTATTCAGCGAGCAGTTCCTGAGACTGATCATAGATGTTGTTGATTTTTTCCTGAGAAGCTGCAGATGCTTTAGCTGCCTGCACGCCTGTATTGGTGACTTCTGCGAGAGTCGTTGCTTGAGCAACGCCACCGAACATGAAAGCACCAACGATGGCTGATGCGATCAGGTTTTTACGAATGTTATTGTTAGACATAGTTCCCAACCAATAATTGCTGATTAACGTAACCTGTATTTTGAAGGCCAAACTTGTAAATAAGAATGACCTGGTTAGAGGGTAAACCGCCCGCATCATTGCAGCAAAACCAGTGGTTGTCAATATAACAAAGACAGCCAGCCAGACCTGTTTCGTCGCAATTTTCGCTTACAAATTTACCCTGAATGCTGCACTTAAATTTCAGACTTCAAAATTTAATAAAACATTCATTTAACTGTTTATTTTATGTTCGGCGTCAACTTACCCGAATCATATAACTTCACCATTTGATCAAGAGAAATGGCTTTGATTTTTGACCCCTGCCCGGCGCAACCGAAGGCCTGGTAGCGGTCTTTACAGATCTCCATCATCGCTTTGACGGATTCCTGCAAATACTTACGCGGATCAAATTCTGCCGGGTGCTGCGCCATAAAACGGCGGATGGCACCGGTTGAGGCTAAACGCAAATCGGTATCGATATTGATTTTGCGCACGCCGAATTTGATCCCCTGCTGAATTTGCTCTACCGGAACACCATAAGTTTCAGGGATTTCACCACCATACTGGTTAATCACTGCAAGCCAGTCTTGCGGCACCGAACTCGAGCCGTGCATGACTAAATGGGTATCCGGAATACGGGCGTGAATGGCTTTGATGCGATCAATCGCCAAAATGTCGTCTGTTGGTGGACGACTAAATTTGTAGGCACCATGTGAAGTACCACAAGCAATGGCCAATGCATCGACGCCAGTGGCTTTAACAAACTGTGCAGCTTCTTCCGGATCGGTCAGCATCTGGTCGTGGCTCAACACACAGTCAGCGCCGATACCGTCTTCTTCACCGGCAGCGCCAGTTTCAAGCGAGCCCAGACAACCTAACTCACCTTCGACGGAAACACCGCAGGCATGTGCCATTTCAACGACTCGGCGGGTCACATCGACGTTGTAGTCGTAATCAGCCGGCGTTTTACCGTCAGCACGCAATGATCCGTCCATCATCACCGAAGAAAAACCCAGCTGAATAGACTGCTGACATACCGCCGGCGATGTGCCGTGATCCTGGTGCATGACGATAGGAATATGCGGGAACTCTTCGATTGCAGCCAGAATCAAATGACGCAGGAACGGGGCACCGGCATATTTGCGAGCACCGGCCGACGCCTGCACGATCACCGGACTATCAGTTGCATCCGCAGCTAACATAATTGCGCGCATCTGTTCGAGATTGTTGACGTTGAATGCAGGAACGCCGTATTCAAATTCTGCTGCGTGGTCCAACATCTGACGTAACGAGATAAGAGCCATGAAATCCTCACTTTTTGTAGGGTAAGTGTCAGAGCTGTCACCGAACCCGGCGCTTTTGCGCCGGAGGTGCCGGTCAGGAACTGCCGGCTTGGAGTAGGTTTCGGCGAACAGGCTGTTTTATAACATCGTTTTTACGCGGATTTGCCGCGTTGTTCAAGAATTTCAACTGCTGGCAAGGTTTTTCCCTCTAAGAACTCAAGGAAAGCACCACCACCGGTAGAAATATAGGAGATTTTCTCAGCAACACCATACTTATCAATGGCTGCCAGTGTGTCGCCACCACCGGCAATACTGAACGCATCACTTTGCGCAATGGCTTCAGCAATGGCTTTAGTGCCGGCTTCAAATTGCGCAAATTCAAACACGCCAACCGGTCCATTCCAAACGATAGTCCCGGCTGACTTTAAAATCTCAACCAGCGCCGCCGTGCTATCTGGACCAATGTCAAAGATCATGTCATCCGCAGCGATATCGGCAATCGACTTCAGGCTGGCTGGTGTATCTTCAGCAAAGGCTTTGCCGGTTACCACATCAGTCGGTACAGGAATGTTGCCGCCATTTGCCTTAGCCGCCGCCATCAGACGTTGCGCTTCCGGGATTAAATCGGCTTCGTACAAAGATTTACCAACGGTCGCGCCATTTGCGGCGATAAAAGTGTTCGCGATACCGCCACCAACAACTAATTGGTCAACGATCCCGGATAATGACTCTAACACAGTCAGCTTAGTGGAAACTTTTGAACCACCAACAATGGCAACCAATGGGCGTTTTGGATTTTTCAGTGCAGCCGCCAGCGCTTCAAGCTCAGCCGCCAATAAAGGACCGGCACAAGCCACAGGAGCAAATTTTGCAACGCCGTGTGTGGTGGCCTGGGCGCGATGCGCAGTACCAAAGGCGTCCATGACAAATACATCACATAATGCTGCCAGCTGCTTTGACAAGGTTTCGTCGTTTTTACCTTCGCCTTTGTTAAAGCGCACGTTTTCAAACACGACGACTTCACCGGCGGCAACATCGACACCCTGCAGGTATTCTTTGGCCAGACGGACCGGTGCTTTCAGTGCATTTTTCAGATAGTCGACCACGGGTTGCATCGAAAACTCTTCGGCATAGACGCCCTCTTCCGGACGACCTAAATGCGAACAAACCATCACTTTCGCGCCTTTGCTCAGCGCCAGTTCAATAGTTGGTAACGCGGCACGCAAACGCGCATCTGAAGTCACAACACCGTTTTTCACCGGGACGTTTAAATCCTCACGGATTAACACTCTTTTACCGGCTAAATCTAAATCAGCCATTTTAATCACGGACATGACTCTCTCCTTCTGTTGATTTGAATACTGTTATTCGGTTCAAACTGCCTGTTATTGGCTTCGCATCATGGCGCGCGCAGTATCGATCATCCGGTTTGCAAAACCCCACTCGTTGTCACACCAAACCAAACATTTCACTAGGCGCTTATGACTGACCCGAGTTTGCGAGCCATCGACAATACAAGAGTGCGGATCGTGGTTGAAATCGACCGATACCAGCGGTTCTTCGGTGTAATCCAGAATTCCCGGTAAGGACGCGCGAGCATGCTGCAACGCGGCATTGACCGCTTCGACCGTCACATCCTGATGCAGAGTGACCGACAAATCCATGGCCGTGACGTTTAATGTCGGCACGCGCACCGCAATGGCTTCAAAACGGCCAGCTAAATGCGGCATGATGCGCTCGATACCGCGGGCGAGCTTGGTGTCGACCGGAATAATGGATTGACTGGCCGCGCGGGTGCGGCGCAAATCCGGATGATAGGCATCGATCACCTGTTGATCATGCATCGAGGCATGAATTGTAGTGATAGTACCGCTTTCTACACCAAAGGTTTTATCGAGCACACTCAACACCGGCACAATACAATTGGTCGTGCACGAACCGGCAGATACGACGCGCATCGTCGCATTCAGTTGTTGCTCATTGACACCGTAAATGACTGTCGCATCGATATCGGCGCCAGCCGGATGAGAAAACAACACTTTGCCGGCACCGGCTTCAAGATGTTTCATCGCATCGGCCCGGCTGCCAAACACACCAGTACATTCCAAAACCAAGTCGACCTGCAACGCTTTCCAAGGCAGAAGCGCTGGGTCAGCCTGATGTGTTAACTGAATATGCTGATTGCCCACGACTAACACTTCACCATCCAGCGTTACGGCAGTGCCAAAACGACCATGGCTGGAATCGTATTTCAGTAAATGTGCAATACCGCGGGCTTCCGCCAGTTCGTTAATGGCAACAACCTGGACTTCGTCTTCTAAATGCTGTTCAAAAATGGCGCGCACAATACTGCGGCCGATTCGGCCAAATCCATTGATCGCGATCCGGATTGCCATGAGCGCTGTTACCTGTCTGATCTGTCGTGAAATTAAACAAAAGGGGCAGAAAGCCCCTTTTGCATACAAAGTACCTTTTACGCCAGCAACTGTTCGGCAGCTGCAACAACAGCTGCCGTCGTGATACGGAAGTATTCAAACAGCTGTTCAGCTGGTGCAGATTCGCCGAAGCCGGTCATCCCGATGATTTTGCCATTCAGACCGACATATTTGTACCAGCTGTCGACAATACAGGCTTCGACGGCGATGCGTTTGGTCACTGTTGATGGTAACACCGCTTCGCGGTAGGCCAGATCCTGAGCATCAAACACATCGGTAGATGGCATGGAAACCACACGAACCTTGTGACCTTTTTCACTGACTGTTGCCGCTGCCTGCACTGCGAGTTCCACTTCAGAACCTGTGGCAATGATGATTAAATCCGGTGTACCGGCGCAATCTTTCAGCACATAGCCACCGCGACGGATCAACGCAACCTGCTCTGCTGTGCGGCTTTGTTGCGCCAGATTTTGCCGGGTGAAAATCAGGGATGTCGGTCCTTCAGTCCGTTCGATTGCCGCCTGCCAGGCGACCGCGGATTCAACCTGGTCACAAGGACGCCAGTTCATCAGGTTTGGCGTCACACGCAGCGAGGCCAGCTGTTCAACCGGCTGGTGGGTTGGACCATCTTCGCCGAGGCCAATTGAATCGTGGGTATAAACAAAAATAACCCGCTGTTTCATCAGTGCTGCCATGCGCACTGCATTACGCGCATATTCCATAAACATCAGGAAAGTCGCGCCGTACGGCACAAAACCACCGTGTAACGCGATACCGTTCATAATGGCCGACATACCGAATTCGCGCACACCGTAATACAAGTAGTTGCCGCTGGCGTCGGCTGCGCTGATGCCTTTTGAGCCTGACCAAATCGTCAGGTTTGAACCGGCCAAGTCGGCCGAGCCACCCAGCAGTTCCGGCAATAACGGACCATAGGCGTTTAGCGCATTTTGCGAAGCTTTCCGGCTGGCAATTGCAGCAGGTGCGGCCTGTAATTTAGCGATGTATGCATCTGAATCAGCTTTCCAGTTCGCGGGCAATTCACCGCTTAACCGGCGCTTTAACTCGGCAGCCAATGCAGGATGAGCTGTCGCATACGCCGCAAATTGTTCATTCCAGCTTTGTTGTTTTTCGTTCCCTTTTGCCTTGCCATCCCAGGCGGCATAAACATCTGCCGGCACTTCAAATGGCGCATAAGGCCATTGCAGGAATTCGCGGGAAGCAGCAATTTCAGCATCGCCCAGCGGCGCACCATGACAATCATGGCTACCGGATTTATTCGGAGAGCCATAACCGATGATGGTTTTACAACAAATCAGCGTCGGTTTAGCTGTTTCAGCCTGCGCCGCCTGAATCGCCGCGGCAACCGCAGCGGAATCATGACCATCAACACCGGCAATCACATGCCAGCCATAGGCTTCAAAACGAGCCGGTGTATTGTCGGTAAACCAACCTTCGACATGGCCGTCAATGGAGATGCCATTGTCATCCCAAAATGCGATCAGTTTGCCAAGGCCCAAAGTTCCGGCCAGAGAGCAAGCTTCATGCGAAATACCTTCCATCAGGCAGCCATCGCCGAGAAATGCATAAGTGTAGTGGTCGATGATGGCATGGCCCGGCTGGTTAAACTGCGCAGCCAGCGATTTTTCAGCGATCGCCATCCCCACCGCATTGGTAATACCCTGCCCCAACGGACCGGTGGTGGTTTCAACACCTGGTGCATAACCGTATTCAGGGTGGCCTGGCGTGCGTGAATGCAGCTGACGGAACTGTTTTAAATCGTCGATCGACAGGTCATAACCGGATAAATGCAACAGTGAATACAACAACATCGAGCCATGACCATTTGACAGAACAAAACGGTCACGGTCAGCCCACTGCGGGTCCTGTGGATTGTGCTTTAAAAAATCGCGCCATAATACTTCGGCGATGTCGGCCATCCCCATCGGGGCGCCAGGATGGCCAGATTTAGCCTTTTGCACTGCATCCATACTTAACGCGCGGATGGCGTTGGCGAGTTGTTTGCGGGACAGCATTGTCACTCCTGCTACTAAATTGTCGGAAACTTATCCAAGTGGTTTTTTATGTTGCCTGCATCGCTTCGGATGGCGTGGTATTGTTTTTATTCAACAGGCAAATTTATTTTACGCGTCGCATCGGTTCGGGTTTATTTTCCCAGACCATGCCCACCTTGGCAACGAATAAAACCGGATCCATGCTGATTGTCTTAAGTTTTGATCCATTCGTCCGATAACCCGTACTGTTGCAGATAGAAAGACGTCCGGGCGGCAAAAAGATATGGCAAACTACTATTAGTTTCTCTAGAATACGCAGCCCAATTTTCCGGCGCCTGGCGCTAAAACAACCAACCCATTGGAATAAGTTAGAATGGCACAACACATTTTTACCTCTGAGTCAGTTTCTGAAGGACATCCGGATAAAATCGCCGACCAAATCTCTGATGCGGTGTTGGATGCCATCCTGGAACAGGACCCGAAAGCCCGTGTCGCCTGTGAAACCTTCGTCAAAACCGGTATGGTGCTGGTTGGTGGCGAAATCACCACTTCTGCATGGGTCGATATCGAAGAACTGACCCGCAGCACCATCCGCGAAATCGGTTATGTGCATTCTGATATGGGCTTTGATGCCAATTCCTGCGCTGTACTCAGCGCCATCGGTAAGCAGTCACCGGATATCAACCAAGGCGTTGATAAAAAAGACCCGAAAGATCAGGGTGCCGGCGACCAGGGCCTGATGTTCGGTTACGCCAGCAACGAAACTGACGTCCTGATGCCAGCCCCTATCACTTATTCTCACCGTTTGGTGCAACAACAGGCAAAAGTGCGTAAAGACGGCACACTGCCATGGTTACGCCCGGACGCAAAATCTCAGCTGTCTTTCATTTATGAAAACGGCAAACCAGTCGGCATCGACGCGGTGGTTTTATCCACCCAGCACTGCGACACGATTTCTACTGAAGACCTGCGTGAAGCCGTGATGGAACACATCATCAAGCCAGTGCTGCCGGCTGAGTGGCTGCGTCAAAGCACTAAATTCTTCATCAATCCAACCGGCCGTTTTGTGATCGGTGGCCCAATGGGCGATTGTGGTCTGACCGGCCGCAAAATCATCGTTGACAGTTACGGTGGCATGGCCCGTCACGGCGGTGGTGCATTCTCTGGTAAAGATCCATCGAAAGTGGACCGTTCTGCGGCCTACGCTGCCCGTTACGTGGCGAAAAATATCGTTGCTGCAGGTTTAGCTGAGCGCTGTGAGATCCAAGTGTCTTACGCTATTGGTGTGGCAGAGCCGACCTCGATCAGCGTCGAGACTTTTGGTACCAGTAAGTTGTCCGAAGACCAGCTGATCAAGTTGATCCGCGCGCACTTCGACCTGCGTCCGGCAGGACTGATTGCCATGTTAGATTTAGAGCGTCCAATCTACAAAGCGACCGCCGCCTATGGTCACTTTGGCCGCAACGAGTTTCCGTGGGAGCAGACCAACAAAGCGGAACTGCTGCGCGCAGAAGCGGGTCTGTAATCTACCAAACAGAGAAAGGGAGCTTCGGCTCCCTTTTTTATGGATCCGGATAGTCAGTCGTCGCTCAATCCCGGTGACTAACAGCCACTTGCTTTTTACCTGAAGAACGATGCACTGCGTTGTTTCTATCGCGAATCAGCAATAGGCTGAACAATTTTCAGGTTTTTCCTGATTGCTATAACCCCTTCGCAGCTTTTATAACGAAGGGCTAACTATAATAAGGAACCCCTATGTCCACTCAAGCATCCGCCCCCTGGCTGCAGCGATTTCTCGACACCATCGAGCGTGTCGGTAATAAACTGCCAGATCCAGCCGTTTTGTTCGCTTTGTTTATGCTTGCCGTCTGGCTGATATCCTGGGCTTTGTCCGGTGTTCAGTTCAGTGAAATCGACCCTCGTACCGGTCAACCGATCGTCATCGTCAACTTGCTCGATGGTACATCAATGACCACTTTTATGAGTAAATTGGTCAACACCTTCGTGACGTTCCCGCCGCTTGGCGTTGTGCTTGTCGCAATGCTGGGGCTTGGGGTTGCCGAACACACCGGGTTTATCAATGCGGGTCTGCGCTCCATTTTAAATGTAACACCGAGAATGCTGCTGACACCGGTTTTGATCGCCGTTGGTATCTTAAGCCATGTCGCGGTCGACGCAGGCTATGTGCTTGTGATCCCGCTCGGTGCAGTGATTTTCTATGCCGCAGGCCGCCACCCGCTTGCCGGTATCGCTGCGGCATTTGCCGGTGTATCCGGCGGTTTTTCGGCCAGCTTGTTCGTACCATCCAGTTTGGACCCGATGCTGGCAGGATTGACTCAGGCTGCAGCACGTTTGTCAGCCGACCCGGCGGCTGCAGATATCATGATCAACCCGTTAAATAACTTCTTTTTCACCACTGCATCTGCCGGCCTGATTATTTTGGTTGGTTGGTTTTTAACTGATAAGGTGATAGAGCCACGGCTGAAAAACACCCAGGTTGACGGTGATCCGGCCAGTCTACCTAAGCTTGATACGTTAACCGACGCAGAACGCAAAGGCTTGCGTTATGCCACATTATCGATGTTAGTTTCCGGGTTATTACTAGTTTGGTCAGCTTCTGGTGCAGACTCAGCCTGGCGCGGTACCGACGGTTTGCTGACCAGTGCAACAGCGCCGCTGATGCAATCGATTGTCGGTATTATCTTTGTATTTTTCCTGATCCCAGGCGTGGTTTATGGTTATGCATCGGGCTCAGCCAAAGACCACCGAGCTATCGTACAAGGAATGAGCAAAGCAATGTCAGGGATGGGCTACTACATCGTGATGGCCTTTTTCTGTGCGCAGTTTATTTATGCGTTCGGCCAATCGAATTTAGGCGCTTTACTAGCGATTAAGGGTGCGATCACCCTGAAAGAATTGGCTCTGCCACTGGGTGTAACCTTAGTCGGTATTGTATTTCTGACAGCTTTTGTCAACCTGCTGGTCGGCTCAGCATCTGCCAAATGGGCGCTCATTGGTTCAATCATGGTGCCTATGCTGATGGAGCTGGGTGTATCACCTGATTTAACTCAGGCGGCTTATCGCGTCGGCGATTCTTCGACCAACATTATCACACCACTGATGCCTTATTTCCCGTTGATTGTGGTGTTCTGCCAGAAGTACGTGAAATCAACCGGTATTGGTACTTTGATCGCGCTGATGCTACCGTTTTCAGTGTCGTTCCTGGTGCTGTGGAGCGCCTTCCTGTTAGTGTACTGGGCGCTGGGGATCCCATTAGGGATCGGTTCGCATTACACCTTCCCTGCTATGTAAAACTAAATGCCGCCTGAAAGAGCCGCAATGCTTTTTCAGGCGGGTTATCATCGTCTTCTGCGTTAACGCCCGTCGCCAGCCCAGCGAAACAAGGCTGCGGCCATCGCCAAAAAAATCAGGCTCATGGTAGCCATCACGCTTAGTTGCACACTGATCTCAGCAAAACCGGCACCATCGAGCATCACCGCGCGGGCAGCGCTGACTAAATGCGTCAACGGGAACAACTGGGCAAACCATTGCACAGCATCAGGTGCACCCTCGAGGCTAAACCAGACACCGGACAAAATCATCATCGGCCAGCTGGTCAAATTCAGCAAACCACCGGTGAGCTCTTCGCTTTGCAGACGGCTGGCAATCAACAATGCCAATGCAATCATCGATAGTGCCCCCAATGCTGCCACCAGCAGTAACAGCAGATAACTCCCCAGCATCATCAGGCCAAACAGCTGCTGACAGCTAACAAACACTACGCCTGCAATCGCCAGCACTATGGCAAGGCGCGAAACCACCTGCGCCCCGACAAATTCCAGCGCAGTTAACGGCGTGGCCTGCAAGCGTTTTAGCACCGAGTTTTTCCGATACCGCACCAGCACATACCCGACGCCAAACAAGCAGGAAAACATCATATTCATGCCCAGAATGCCTGGCAGCACAAAATCGACATATCGGATCGCCTGCCCTGTCACCTCTTCCCGTGTTGCACCCGGCCACTGCTGCAACAGGATTTTTTCCACCAGATAGCCTTTGGCCGAATCCGGATTCACCACATAACGCTTTGCCGTTAAATCCAGCACCAGATCAATCTGATGATGCGCCAGCCGCTGCCGCGCCAAAGCCTCCGACTGATAGGGCACAAATTCGACAAAACGCGTCGTTAATAGCGGATGTTGCGCCCTATCCAGCGCCGCACTTTGCTGTAACACGCCCACTTTATATTCTGCTTTGGGCTCGCCGGAAAATACAAAGGCAAAACCGGCGACCAGCAAAAATGGAAACAGTAAATTCCAGCCCAGTGCCGCCCGGTCGCGCCAAAATTCGAGATTGCGCGCTTTGAGCACGGCAATAAAACGTCTGAAACTAAACATCATTCAGCCTCCGAATTGGCACCGCTTAAGGCATGGCCGGTGAGTTTGAGGAACAAATCGTCCAGCGTTGCAGATTTGACTAATAAGCCTTGCAGTGGCACTTGCTGCTGCAGCAAGGCCTGTATGCTCTGCTGCACGTCCGGCGTCTGGATACAGAGCTGATCGGTCTGAATGGAGGCATGATGGCCGTCGGGTAAAAGCGGAATAAACCCGGGGTCTGGCAACTGCAGTAAAGCCCCTTCAAAATGCTCGCGCAACAGCGCCTGCGGCGAGCCCTGGGCAATGATTTGGCCTTTGTCGACGATAATCAGGTCATCGCACAGCTGCTCAGCTTCATCCATGTAATGGGTGGTCAGAATAATAGTGCGGCCCTGCTGTTTAATTTGCTTGATGAGCGTCCAGAAATTACGCCGGGCATGCGGGTCTAGTCCTGTGGTCGGCTCGTCCAGAAACAGGATCTGCGGCTGATTGACCAGCGCGAGCGCCAGTAATAGTCGCTGCCGCTGCCCGCCGGACAGTTTTTTGTGGTCTTGTGTTAAGAAATCGCCCAGATCACAGAGCCTGATCAGCTCCTGAATATCCGCCGGCTCTGGATAAAAAGCAGCAAACATCCGCAGCGTTTCCTCGACGGTCAAAAAATCCTGCAAGGCGGTTTGCTGAAACTGCACACCGAGTTGCTGAAAATGCTGCCGGCTAGCAATTTCGCCATGATAAAAAATCTGGCCGCTGTCTGGCTTGATAATGCCTTCCAGCATTTCCAGCGTCGTGGTTTTACCGGCGCCGTTGGGCCCAAGTAAGCCAAAACACTGGCCGGCCTGCACGTTGAAACTCAGGTTGTTGACCGCCTTCAACGCACCATAACTTTTACACAGTTGCGACACGGCCAATACTGCCGGCATCGCCGACGAGACTTTCGCCACGCTCATACAAGGACTCCTTTGGAGATACCCTTAGCGTCAAGGGACTGCTACCATAGCAGTTTTTCTGCTGCTGAATCAGGCCTCATGCGAACAATACGTCTCTATCAGCCCGGACCATTAACACCGGGGCAATCTGTAGCGCTTTGCGAAGACGCTGCGAACCACGCCGGTAAAGTCTTGCGGATGCAAGCCGGAGAAGTGCTCGAACTATTTAATGGGGATGGCAACAATTACACAGCGCTGATTGCTGAAGTGGGCAAAAAGCAGCTGTTGGTTGATATTCAAAGCGTCAGTGACAATCCCATCGAATCGCCGCTCAAACTGCATTTAGGTCAAGGCATCTCGCGCGGCGATCGGATGGATTTTGCCATTCAGAAAGCGGTAGAGCTGGGCGTCAGCGAAATTACGCCGCTGTTTACCGAACGCTGTGGCGTCAAGCTTGACGCAGAACGTCTGGAAAAAAAACGCGAACAGTGGCAAAAAATCGTGATCAGTGCCTGCGAACAGAGTGGCCGCTCTATCGTGCCACCGGTGCATACGCCCGTCACCCTGGAAAAATGGCTCGGTCAGGCGGACAATTGTCTGAAACTGACCTTGGATCCCTGGACTAGCGCCACCATTAAACAATTATCACCGACCGACCGCCTCAGATTAGTAATAGGTCCGGAAGGCGGCTTCAGCGACCGTGAAGTCGCGGCCACGACTTTAGCCGGTTTTCAGCCGCTACGGCTTGGCCCACGGGTTCTGCGTACTGAAACCGCTGCACTGGCGGCTATTGCTGCATTGCAATTACAACTAGGCGACCTCGCCTGATTAAGGAGTAAGCTGTTGATTAAACTCGGCATCGTGATGGACCCTATCAGCGCCATCAATATCAAAAAAGATTCCAGTTTCGCCATGTTACTGCAGGCGCAGAGCCGCGGTTATCAATTGCATTACATGGAAATGGCCGATTTGTACCTGTTGGAAGGCCAGGCCCGCGCCCGCACGCGCCTGCTGAGCGTTGAACAAAATCCGGCGCGCTGGTATGAGTTTCAGGGGGAACAGGATATCGCGCTCAGTGAGCTGGATGTGATCCTGATGCGCAAAGACCCGCCTTTTGACACCGAGTTTATCTACGCAACCTACATTCTGGAACGGGCTGAAGACGCCGGAACGCTGATCGTCAACAAACCGCAAAGCCTGCGGGATGCCAATGAAAAGCTATACACCAGCTGGTTTGCGCAGCACACGCCCAAAACGCTGGTCAGCCGTGATGCAGCCCGGCTAAAGGCCTTTTACCAGGCCGAAGGCGATGTGATTTTAAAACCGCTGGATGGCATGGGCGGCGCATCTATTTTTCGCTTAAAACCGCAGGATCCGAATGTCAGTGTCATACTGGAGACATTAACCGCGCACGGCACTATGTACGCGATGGCGCAGCGGTATATTCCACAGATCGTCGACGGCGACAAACGCGTATTAGTCGTCAATGGTGAACCGGTGCCTTATTGTCTGGCGCGGATCCCTGCCAGCGGTGAAACCCGTGGCAATCTGGCGGCCGGTGGGCGCGGTGAAGCGCGGCCTTTGTCGGATAGTGATTGGGCAATTGCCCGCGCTGTCGGCCCTGCCCTGAAAGCCAAAGGGCTCATCTTTGTCGGTCTGGATATTATCGGTGACAAACTGACCGAAATTAATGTCACAAGCCCAACCTGCATCCGCGAAATTGAAGCCGCTTTTCCGGTTTCTATTACCGGCATGTTGTTTGATCAGATTGAAGGGTTATTACAGGCCAAAACAGCCTGAGGAGATTGCCGTGGAAAGTCTGCAAAACCATTTACTGATTGCCATGCCTAGCCTCGATGATCCATTGTTTGGCCGCAGTGTCACTTATATTTGTGAGCATAATGACGAAGGCGCCATGGGGATCGTGATTAACCATCCGTTGTCGGTTGATATTGCCAACCTGCTCGAGCAACTTGAAATTGAATTTGACGCAACCTCTGATGCGGCCAAGCGCAAAGTCTGTGCCGGTGGCCCGGTACAAAACGACCGCGGTTTTGTGCTGCATACGCCAAAAGCCGGCTTCAACAGCAGCATGCAGCTCAATCAGGATTTAATGATCACCACGTCAAAAGATATTCTCGAGCAGTTAACCACAGATGCCGCACCGGAAAAATTTATCCTGGCGTTAGGATATGCCGGCTGGAGCGCCGGACAACTTGAACAGGAGTTAGCCGACAACAGCTGGTTGGTGATCCCGGCGGATAACAGAATCATCTTTGACTTGCCACACGGCGAAAAATGGCAAGGCGCAACCGCCAAACTCGGGATCAAGAGTTGGCAGCTGAGCGCACAGGCTGGCCACGCCTGATCTCAGGCAAAACACACAGGAACACAGATGAGTTGTATTCTGGCCTTTGACTATGGCCTTAAAAGCATCGGCGTGGCGGTTGGCCAACGGTTGACCGGCACCGCCAGCACGTTAAAAGCATTAAAAGCGGTCGACGGCACGCCCGACTGGAACCAGATTGAAGCATTGCTGAAAGAATGGCAGCCAGAATTGGTGGTTGTCGGGTTACCGCTCAATATGGATGGCACAGAACAGCCCTTTACCGCGCGGGTGCACAAATTTATCAACCGGCTGCACGGTCGTTTTGGTGTCAAAGTGCAGGCGCACGATGAACGCTTAACGACAGTCGAATCGCGCGCTGAATTGTTCTCGCAAGGCGGCTTTAAGAAACTCAGCAAAGATGCAGTGGACTGTTTTTCTGCCAAGTTGATTTTGGAGAGCTGGTTTGAACAGCAGCACGGCTGAGCCGCAACTGACCGGTTTTTACCGGCACTATAAAGGCCGTTATTATCAGCTGCTGGCCGTGGTTCGTCATAGCGAAGAAGACGCGCCCTACGCCTTGTACCGCGCTTTATACGGTGATTTTGGCCTCTGGGTCAGGCCATTGGCGATGTTCTGTGAACAGGTCGTTATCAATGGCGAACCGATCGCACGCTTTGCGTTTGTCGGTGGAACGCCGCCTACAGAGATCACATTACCTCCCCCGTTGCCTGAAGCGGCGCTCTGGACGGGACTAACAACGCAGACATAAAAAAACGCGGTCCAAGCCGCGTTTTTTCTGTGCAGGACCAACAACTCAGCGTTCCGGTTTTTCCAGCCCATCCACTGTGACATTGGACAGAAAGCCGGCACCGGCCGTCTCGTTATTGCGCAGCTTAATCATCAAGCGCAAGTCATTTGGCGAATCGGCATGGTGCAGCGCATCGGCATAACTGATTTGATTACGCTGATACAGGTCATACAACGCCTGGTCAAAGGTTTGCATACCCAGTTCGCGTGATTTCGCCATCACCGCTTTAATCTCGTCGATCTGGCCTTTTTTGATCAGATCGGCGACCAGCGGTGAATTCGTCAGCACTTCAATCGCCGCCATTCGTTTTGAACCATCTGCGGTTGCAATCAGTTGCTGCGCGACGATGCCCCGTAAGTTCAGCGCCAAGTCAAACATCAATTTGGCATGCTTCTCTTTCGGCACCAAGTGCAGGATGCGGTCGATGGCCTGGTTGGCGTTATTGGCGTGCAGCGTGGCGATACACAAGTGGCCGGTTTCGGCAAAGCTGAGCGCATATTCCATCGTATCCTGGCTCCGGATCTCACCAATCAGAATGACGTCCGGCGCCTGACGCAATGAACTTTTCAGCGCAGCTTCGAAGGATTCGGTATCAATCCCCACTTCGCGCTGCGTGATCAAACTCTTGGCGTGGTCATGCACGAATTCAATCGGATCCTCGATGGTCAGGATATGACCCCGGGCACTTTTATTGCGATAACCAATCAATGCCGCCAGCGACGTGGATTTACCGGTACCGGTACCGCCGACAAACAGCAGCAAACCCCGTTTCGACATGATCAGCTCTTTGAGGATCGGTGGTAGCCCCAGCTCATCGACATCAGGGATCTTGGTGACAATACGGCGCACCACCATGCCAGCCTGATCGCGTTGAAAAAATGCCGAGACCCGAAAACGTCCCGCGTCATTGGCAATGGCGAAATTGCATTCTTTATGCGTCAGATATTCGTTTTTCTGTTTGTCATTCATGCACGCCAGTACGATTTCGAGCGAGGCTTCCGCGCTTAACGGCGTCTCCTCAATCGGTAACAATTCACCGTTGATTTTGGCGGCCACCGGCATACCGGCAGTGACAAACATGTCCGATGCCTTGGCATCGACCATTTTTTGCAGCAGTCTGATTAATTCCATCGCAGTCTCCGTTAAATCCGGCCCATGGCACCAAAGGCGTTTTTATCCTGGGCTTTAGCCAGCGCGTCTTGTTTGGTAATGAGCCCACGGTTCACCAGATTGAGCAGACACTGGTCCATCGTCTGCATGCCATGCGAGGCACCGGTTTGGATCACGGAGTACATCTGGGCTATTTTATCTTCACGGATCAGATTTCGGATAGCCGGCACCCCGGTCATGATTTCATGTGCAGCAATCCGGCCGCCGCCAATCTTCTTCAGCAGCGTCTGAGAGATGACTGCACGCAGCGATTCGGACAACATCGACCTTACCATGGCTTTTTCTTCGCCCGGGAATACGTCGATGATCCGGTCAATGGTTTTAGGAGCGGATGTGGTGTGCAAAGTGCCAAACACCAAGTGACCGGTTTCAGCCGCAGTCATGGCAAGACGAATGGTTTCCAGGTCACGCAGCTCACCGACCAGAATGACGTCAGGGTCTTCCCGCAGCGCCGATCGTAAAGCGTTAGAGAAACTCAACGTATCGCGGTGCACTTCCCGCTGGTTCACCAGACAAAGTTTGTTGTGATGCACAAATTCAATCGGGTCTTCAATCGTCAGAATGTGCTCGTGCCGGCCGGTATTGATGTAATCCACCATGGCCGCCAGCGTCGTCGATTTACCAGAGCCGGTAGGCCCGGTCACCAACACCAGTCCACGCGGGTTTTCAGCGATGGTGCGAAACACATCAGGTGCGCCCAGATCATCAAGCGACAGCACTTCACTGGGGATGGTCCGAAAGACAGCAGCTGCCCCGCGGTTTTGCACGAAGGCGTTGACCCGGAAACGTGCCAGGCCTGGTACTTCAAACGAGAAGTCTGACTCAAGCCGTTCTTCGTATTCTTTGCGCTGCTTATCGGTCATAATGTCATAAACCAGCGCATGGACATCTTTGTGCGTCAGCGGCGGGATGTTAAGACGACGTACGTCACCGTCCACGCGGATCAGCGGCGGTACACCGGCAGATAAGTGCAAGTCCGACGCTTTGTGCTGTACGCTGAACGCCAGTAATTCGGTAATATCCATGACGACATACTCCTGTGTCAGTGAAGAGGCAAATCAGGTTTCGATGCATAACACCATAGCAGAACGCTTACAGACAGCCTACAGGGCACTTGCAGAAATTCAGCCGGAAAATGGCGCAACTGCGCAGTTAATCGCCGTCAGTAAAACGAAGCCGGTCAATGACATAGAGGCGGCCTATCAAGCCGGACAACGCCTGTTTGGCGAAAACTATGTGCAGGAACTCGCGACTAAAGCACAAGCACTGGCCGCGTTACCGGGCCTGCAGTGGCATTTCATCGGGCCACTGCAATCGAATAAAACCCGCGACGTGGCGTTGTATGCTGATGTCGTGCACAGCGTGGACCGCTTGAAAATCGCCGAACGGCTGTCGGCACAGCGACCGGACCATAAAGCGCCATTACAGGTCTTACTGCAGGTCAATATCAGCCGGGAAGACAGTAAGTCAGGCATTTTACCGGAAGACGTTATGCCGTTGGCACGCCAAGTCGCGACGCTGCCGAATCTCATCCTGACCGGCCTGATGGCCATACCTGCACCGGCGGTCGATGGCGACAACCAACAGGCGTTTGCTGCCATGCAGCAACTTTCTGTCCTGCTACAGCGTGAATTTCCACAAGCAAATCAATTGTCGATGGGGATGTCAGACGACTGGCGACAAGCCGTTCTTTTCGGGGCAACTATGATAAGATTGGGCACCGCCATTTTTGGTGCCCGCAGCGACACGGCGCAATCCGGCACCTCAACACTCAAGAACGACGCATCAGCATGAATGACAATACAGTAGCCTTTATTGGCGCCGGCAATATGGCGCGCTGCATTATCGGCGGCATGGTAAAAACCGGCTATCCGGCCACTAATATCATCGCCGCGAATCCAAGCCAGCCCAAACTGGATGCGCTGGCAGAGGATTTTGGCATCGAAGTAACCCAGGACAATCTGCTCGCGGTCGAAAAAGCTGACGTGATAGTCCTTTCGGTCAAACCGCAAATGATGGCTGGAGTCTGCGAAGCCTTAATCGCTGGCGTGCCGGATATCGCCGAAAAACTTTTTGTCACAGTGGCGGCCGGTCTACCGGTCAGTCGCTATGAAACCTGGCTCGGCCCGGTCCGGCTGATGCGGACGATGCCCAATACGCCCTCTCTGGTTGGCCTTGGCGTGACCGGCATTTTTTCCAGCCGCTGTTCGAACTACGAAAAAGCTTTTGTCGATGCCATGTTCAGCGCGACAGGTCGCACCGTCTGGCTGGAACAAGAGTCACAAATTAACGATATTATTGCCGTCACCGGCAGTGCACCCGCCTACTTCTTTTACTTTATGCAGGCGATGGCGCAAAAAGCCGAAGCGCTGGGATTTAGCCCGGACGAAGCGCGCGCGATGGTCACGCAAACCGCACTGGGAGCCGCCACGATGGCGCAGCAGACTGAATTGAGTTTTGCTGATTTGCGTGCGCAGGTAACCAGTAAAGGCGGTACGACGCATGAAGCCATTGAATCGCTGCGTCATGCCGGCTTTGAGACCATAGTGGCAGATGCGATGCAAGCAGCCATCCGCCGCGCTGAAGAGATGGCAAAAACACTGTAATATCTGAGTCAGTACCGAATATATCTTTAATGTCTGAGAAGGAACCCGCATGAACAACGCTTTTTATTTTCTGCTGGATACCATTTTTAATTTGTATCTGATGGTCGTTCTGTTGCGGATCTGGTTACAAGCCAGCCGCGCTGATTTTTATAATCCACTGAGCCAGTTTGTGGTGAAAGCCACCAACCCGCTGCTGGTCCCACTGCGGCGTTTAATCCCAAGTATCGGCAAGCTTGACACGGGCGCTGTCGTGCTCGCGTTGCTGGTCAGCGCCGCCAAAATGCTGCTGATCCAATTACTGCTGATGGGCCAGTTTAATCTGACCGCTTTGCTCACCGGTGCAGTGCTCACAACCATTAAAGAAATGTTTAGCTTGCTGTTCTGGGTGCTAATCATCCGCGCCATCATGAGCTGGTTCTCACAAGGCCGTAATCCGATGGAGCTGGTGCTGAATCAACTGACTGAACCTTTGCTGGCACCGGTGCGTAAAGTGATACCACCGATGGGTGGATTAGATCTGTCGGTACTGATTGTGTTAGTTGCCTTACAGTTCCTGCAGATTTTAGTGCAAGGCTTTTTTGCCGGTCTGATGTGAGATGACGTTACCAGCGGACAAGCCCTGGCGCTGGATTGGTAAGGACCTGCAACTACAACTCTATGTGCAGCCTAAAGCCAGTCGTGATCAGGTGGTTGGTCTGCATTGTGATGCGGTGAAAATTGCCATTACGGCACCGCCGGTTGATGGCAAAGCGAATGCGCATGTGATCAAGTTATTGGCGCGCTGGTTTGCCGTAACAACCAGTCAGGTTGAATTACAACGGGGTGAGCTCAGCCGCCACAAACAGCTACTCATCCGCGCGCCGGGCCAGCTGCCGGCTGCATTGCTGGCCCTGGGTTTAACGCCGGATACTTAGACCTTTTTATTCTGGAGTCCGCCATGAAACGATACGCTGCATTTTGTGCTTCGATACTGTTGATATTGACCAGTTTTAACGGCTGGGCTGAACAAAAACAACAACTTGGCAGTTGGGATGTGCATTACATTTTAATGCCAACCACGCTGCTGGATGCTGAAGTCGCCCGGGCTAACCAATTAAGCCGCAGCCGCAACTATCAGCTACTGAATATCTCAGTGCTCAACAGCAAAGACCAACGGGCGCAACAGGTTGAAATCTCCGGCACTGCGACCAATCTGGCCGGCCAACGCCAGCAACTTACTTTCCGACCAGTGAAGGAAGGGACTGCCTTGTATTATCTGGCTGGCGTGGAAGCGCGTTCGGAACAAAAAATGACGATCGAAGTGAGCATTCGTCAGGGTAATGAAACACAGGTATTAAAATTTTCTCAGGATGTTTATCCGGATTAACAGGATCTGCCGATGTTTACAAAGTTAGTCCTCGCCAGCAGCAACGCGGGCAAAGTCGCAGAGCTACAAAGTCTGTTAGCCGATCAGGGCATTGAAGTACTGCCACAAACCCAGTTTGGCGTGCCGGATGCCGATGAAACCGGTCTGAGCTTTATTGAGAATGCCATTTTAAAAGCACGCCACGCCGCAAAGCTGACCGGTTTGCCCGCCATTGCCGATGACTCCGGCCTCGCCGTTGCTGCCCTTGGTGGCGCCCCCGGCATTTATTCAGCGCGCTACGCTGCCATGCATGACGCCCTGCAGGCTGACGAAGCCAAGGACAGTGCCAATATCCGCTTCTTATTACAGCAAATGGAACCGCATGACGACCGCCGCGGTGAATTTCATTGTGTCCTGGCTTTGGTCAGCCACGCTGAGGACCCGGTGCCACTGATCGCACATGGGCGCTGGGCCGGTCAAATTACCCGGCAGGTGCAGGGCACTGGTGGCTTTGGCTATGACCCGGTGTTTTGGTTACCTGATCTGCAAAAGACCTCAGCCGAATTGTCCAAAGCGGAAAAATCGCTGCTCAGTCACCGCGGTCAGGCTCTGCGCCTGTTACTTGCACAGTTGCGGGGTTAACTGAGTTGCTATTGCCTCCGTTGTCTTTATATATCCACATTCCGTGGTGTGTACAAAAGTGTCCTTATTGTGATTTCAATTCTCATGCAGTGAAGCAAGGGATCCCGGAAGCCGAGTACATTGCCCATCTGCTGGCGGATTTAGACCAGGATCTAACGTTGGTTGCCGGCAGAGCGCTGCATAGCATTTTTATTGGTGGCGGAACGCCCAGTACTTTTAGTGCCGAAGGGATTGGCGCTATCCTCGCCGGTGTGCGGGCCCGCTTTAGCGCCGAACCGGACATGGAAGTGACGATGGAGGCCAATCCGGGCACCGTTGAGGCCAGCCGCTTTGCCGGTTATGTCGCTGCCGGCGTCACCCGTTTTTCCATCGGTGTGCAGAGTTTTCAGGCCAGTCAATTGCAGGCGCTGGGGCGTATTCATAATCCGGCTCAGGCGCGGCGCGCGGCAGAGCTTGCGACTGGCCTGCGTGCTCAGGGTCTTGCCAGCTTTAATCTGGATTTAATGCACGGTTTGCCGCAACAGGATGTTGGCGCTGCGCTTGCTGATTTACAGCAGGCGATTGACCTGCAACCACCGCATATCTCTTGGTATCAGCTGACGATAGAACCCAATACAGCTTTTGCTTCGCGCCCGCCGGTGCTGCCGGAAGACGACGCCTTATGGGATATTCAGGAACAAGGTCATGCCCTGCTCACTGCCGCTGGCTATCAGCAATATGAAACCTCGGCTTACAGCAAGCCCGGCTATCAGTGCGCCCACAATCTGAATTATTGGCGCTTTGGTGATTATCTTGGCATTGGCTGTGGAGCACACGGCAAAATCACGCTGCCGGCGAGCCCGGACAACCCGGCCGGTTCGATCATCCGCACAGTCAAAATCAAGCATCCCAAAGGCTATATGGACCTGAGCCGTGGTTACCTTGATAGTAAAACTGCGGTCACTGCTGAAGATCTGCCATTCGAATTTTTTATGAATCGCTTTCGTTTGCTCGAAGCCTGCCCGAAAGCTGAATTTACCGCATGTACCGGGTTGCCTGTCGAAACAGTCCGGCCGGCGCTTGCCCGCGCCGTGCAGTTAGGTTTAGTTAACGAAACGCCACAGCACTGGCAGATCACGCCGCAAGGTGTACGCTACCTCAATGAGCTGTTACAGCTGTTTTTATAGCGCCAGCGTTTTGCTGGTTTCATCCACAGAAAAACGATAAATATACCCGGGGACATTATGAAATTAACACTTCGACTGCTGACGATCGCTGTCTCAGCCGCTTTACTGGCGGGCTGTAACAAAGCGCCGGAACAAACCGCAAACCCGCAGGCATCGCCCGCCACCGCGCAAGCGGCTCCCGTTGTCGCACAAAGCGAGTCGGCCAAAGCAAATGCATTTTTCGACCAGCACTTTATGGCTGCTGCAGCGCTGAGCCCGATGACGCTGACTCAGCTGGGGATCAAACAAGATTACGATAAATGGGACCAGCTGACCGATGCGCAAAACGACAATGAGTTGGCGCTTAGCAAACAAGCGTTAACCGAACTGGCGCAGTTTGATGTCAGCAAACTCGATACCCAGACCGCGCTCAGTTATCAGCTGTTTAAGCAACAGCTGGAGCAGAACATAGCCAACGACAAGTGGCGCTATTACAACTACCCGGTCAATCAAATGTTCGGCATGCATACCAGTGTGCCGGCGCTGTTGATTAACCAACACCAGATCGCAGACGAAGCGGATGCGAAGGCCTATATTTCACGCCTAAATGGCATTCCGCAGCTGTTTAAGCAGCTGGAGCAACAACTGACCAAACGCGCGGAGCTTGGCATTATTCCGCCGAAGTTTGTGTTCCCGCTGGCCATTGAAGCCAGCCACAACATCATTAAAGGTGCACCATTCAGCGCAGGCGCGGACAGTACGCTACTTGAAGATTTCCGTAGCAAAGTCAATAAGCTGAGCTTAGATGACGCTGCCAAACAGTTGCTGATCAAAGAAGCGGAAGTAGCGCTGACCAGCAGCGTGAAGCCGGCTTATGAAAGCCTGATCGCGTATTTAACCGCCCAGGAAAAACAAGCAGGTACTGATGACGGCGTCTGGCGCTTTAAAGATGGCGAAGCCTTCTACCAAATGGCGTTGGAACGCACCACGACCACGACCATGACGCCAGCAGAGATCCATCAGCTTGGTGTCACAGAAGTCGCGCGTATCCATGATGAGATGAAAGCGATCATGCAAAAAGTTGGCTTTCAGGGCGACCTGCAAGCCTTCTTCACTTTTATGCGCGATGACCCGCAGTTTTATTATCCTGACACTGCCGAGGGCAAAGCCGCCTATCTGGCTGAATCGACCCGGTTGATTGACCATATGAAAACGCAGCTCGACAGCTTGTTTCTAGTGAAGCCTAAAGCTGATTTGGTCGTCAAGGCGGTTGAACCCTTTCGGGAAGAGTCTGCCGGTAAAGCGTTTTATCAGCGTCCGTCCATGGACGGCACGAGACCGGGGGTCTACTACGCCAACCTGCATGACATGAAGGATATGCCGAAATATCAAATGGAGGCGCTTGCCTATCATGAAGGCATTCCGGGGCATCATATGCAACTGGCCATCGCTCAGGAACTGACTGGGATACCGAAGTTCCGTAAGTTCGGCCGTTACACCGCTTACAGCGAAGGCTGGGGACTTTATACCGAGCTACTGCCCAAAGAGATTGGCTTGTATCAGGACCCCTACTCCGACTTTGGCCGCTTAGCAATGGAACTGTGGCGCGCCTGCCGTCTGGTGGTTGATACCGGCCTTCATGCGAAAAAATGGACCCGTGAACAAGCGATCCAATATTTAGCTGACAACACGCCGAACGCGCGCAGCGAAGCTGAAAACGCGATTGAGCGGTATATCGTGATGCCATCTCAGGCCACTGCCTATACCATCGGCATGATCAAAATTCTGCAGTTGCGTGACAAAGCAAAAACCGCGCTTGGCGAGAAATTTGATATTCGTGAATTCCACGATGTCGTGCTGAAAAACGGCCCTGTACCACTGGATGTGCTCGAATCTCTGGTGGATGACTATATCAAAGGCAAACAAACCGCCTGAATCAGCGGCCGCCTTTGCATCTGATAAAACCCCGGCGACCGGCCGGGGTTTGTTTTGTGACAGCGACCAGCAATCATTCTGCTGGCTCCACAGCAACAACTTGCTTATCCTGAACTGAAACTCCGCCGAAAGGACTTTGCATGCTGACTCTGCATTTATACAACCCGGAAACTAACAGCTGGCAAAGCGGCGATTTAAACTTGCTGCAACTGCCACTGCACGGTGATCAAAAAGCCTGGATCGATTTATCTGCTGCCAGCTCCGCTGAACAACAGCAAGTACTGAACCGCTTTCAAATCCATCCGGTCATCGCCGAAGACTACCTGCGCGAACGTCATCCACCAAAACTCGAAGCTTATGACGGTTTTACTTTGTTGATTTTGCGGGCTTTTGCCGGCGAGAGTTTTCACGAATATCCGGGCCACGCCCAACTCAGCCTGCTGTTTTCCCAGCAAGTCCTGTTGTACAAATGCCAGCTACCGGCCGAAGCCGGCCATTACAAACTCAACGCCTTTGATGTGAAACAACCCATTGCCCCGATCAAGGACTGGGTGAAAAGTTACATTCATGTAGTTTCTGCCAGTTATCTGGAAAAACTGATTAATTTTGAAGATGAACTCGGCGAATTTGAAGATGCGATGCTGACACACGGTGACGACCATAAAATGAGCCGTATCATGCGCTTCCGTTCAGTCTTTCGTAAATTGGACCGAAATCTTGCTTATCAGAAAGACATGTTTGCTGACCTATTAGTCCCTGACGAAGCAACTCAAGGCGTAATGTCGCAGTTTGAGCCCGTCGAGCTCAGGGATTTCTATGAAAAGTTTGAGCGCTTACATTCGATGACACAAATGTATTACGACCAACTCGGTGATTTAGTCAGCAGTTATATGTCAACCTCGTCTCATCAAATTAACGAGCGGATGAAAGTGCTGACGATGATTTCCGCAGTCTTTATACCGCTGACGTTTATTGTCGGCATCTACGGCATGAACTTTGACAACATGCCGGAACTACGCATGCCGCTGGGATATTACTGGACGCTGGCGGGGATGGCCGTCGTCGCATTTGGCATGTTGCTTGGATTTAAGATCAAGCGCTGGTGGTAATTTGGTTTAACCAGGCAAGGCCAACTCAAAAAATGCTGTTGAATTGACTATAAAAATGTAACCCAGCTGCGGTATCATCCGCAGCAAAATTTACCCAGGGACATTCCAGTCCTGCCGACAGGGCCCGGATTATGGCTGAAAACCAGCTGCTGGATATCGAAGAGATAGTCCGCGACAGTTTTGACGAGCAGGAAACAGAGCTGCTCGGGGAAAAACTCAGCCAGCTGGAGCCGGAAGAAATCGCCGTTGCGCTGGAGGCGATGCCACTGGAGCAACGTCTCAGCACCTGGCAAGCCCTGCATCCGGACGAACAAGTCCATGCGCTTGGGTATATGCGGGAAGACGCCCGCGAAAATATCTTCAAACAACTCCCAGACGCTGCGCTGACCGAATTAGTAGCGCGGATGGATGTCGATGATCTGATCGAACTGCTGGATGAACTGCCCGACGCTGTGTATCAGGCAGCATGTTCCAAGCTCGACGCCAGTGAAAAACTCTGGCTCGCGACCGCACTGGCCTACACCGATGAACAATGTGGTCGTTACGCCGACCACGATGTGTTGACGATCCGTAACAATGCCAAAGTGCGCGATGCTGTGCGGATGTTCAAAAAACTCAATGAAGACGCCGAATATCATGATTCTCTGATGGTTGTCGATCGGACCGGCCGTTATGTCGGTCAGCTGCATGGCACGCGTTTATTGGGTGCTCCTTCCCACTTACCGGTGGTTGAATTTATTGATGAAGACGCGCCGGTAGTCGAAGGTGAGATGGAGCTGGATACCGGCTCTGATATTGTCGCCCGCTCTGGTTACAGTGCATTGGCCGTTGTCGACGATGAAGGCAAACTACTGGGACGTATTTCCATCGGTGAAGCTCTGGAAAACGTGCGGCGTAGCCTGGAAGGCCAGTTTATGCATACCGCCGGCCTCGATGAGAACGAAGACTTATTTGCCCCGGTGATCGCCAGTGCGAAAAGCCGCGCCGTCTGGCTTGGTATCAACCTACTGACCGCTTTTCTCGCAGCATGGACCATTGGTTTATTCGAAGCCACCTTGCAGCAACAGGTGGCACTGGCGGTGTTAATGCCGATAGTCGCCAGCATGGGGGGGATTGCCGGTAGTCAAACCCTGACCCTAATCATCCGCGGCCTTGCACTGGGCCAAATCACGCCACAAACCTACTGGACCCTGATGCGCAAGGAGCTAGGTGTCGGCCTCATTAATGGTTTTCTGTGGGCGGTGGTCATTTGCGGCGTGACTTATCTGTGGTTTGGTGACTGGATCATCGGCATTGTGATCGCGCTGGCCATTGTCATCAATATTTTTGTGGCCGCCTTCTCCGGTGTCGTGATCCCGGTTTGGCTGGAAAAAGCCCGCATCGATCCGGCCCTGTCCGGCTCAGTGATTTTAACCACGGTGACCGATGTCATCGGATTTTTTGTATTTCTGGGCCTTGGTTCTTTGTTGTTACTGCCATAGATCTGCAAAAAGGCCGGCAACTTTCCCGCTTTTTTAAAAACCCGTCTAGAATCAGGCAATTCCTGATCAGTATTTGCGAGCCTCGGAGTCCGCATGAAAATTGCTGTGTTATCTCGTAATGCCGAATTGTATTCCACCCGCCGACTGGTCGACACTGCGCTGGCGCGGGGCCATCAGGTTGAAGTGATTGACCCGACCTTTTGTTACATGAATATCAATCACAACGCGCTGTCAATCCACTATCGTGGTGCCGCTTTAGAAGGCTTTGATGCCGTGATCCCACGGATTGGCGCCTCAATTACTTTTTATGGTAATGCCGTCCTGCGTCAATTCGAAATGATGGGAGTCTACTGCCTCAATACCGCCGATGCCATCAGCCGTGCCCGCGACAAGCTTAATTCGATGCAACTGATGGCGCGTGAAGGTATCGGCCTGCCTGTGACCGGATTCGCCGACAAACCCGGCGATATTCCGGATCTGATCGAAATGGTTGGTGGCGCACCGCTCGTGATCAAGCTACTGGAAGGAACTCAGGGGATTGGCGTCGTGCTCGCCGAGACCCGCACCGCAGCAGAGAGTGTGATCGAAGCCTTTATGGGCCTCAATGCCAATATCTTGGTCCAGCAATACGTCAGTGAAGCCAAAGGTGCTGATATTCGTTGTTTTGTGGTGGGCAACAAAGTTATCGCGGCGATGAAACGTCAGGCAAAAGCAGGTGAATTCCGGTCAAATTTACATCGGGGTGGCACAGCGACCGCTGTCAAACTGAGCAGCGCGGAACGAAAAACCGCACTGATGGCGGCAAAATGTATGGGCTTAGCCGTTGCCGGCGTCGATATATTGCAATCCAAAGAGGGTCCTGTGGTGATGGAAGTGAATAGCTCCCCAGGGCTCGAGGGAATTGAAACTGCGACGACTGTTGACGTCGCCGGAGCGATTCTGGATTATCTTGAGAGCCAATGCTTAAAACGCCAGGAGCGCTGATGTCAACGCCAACAGAGTCAATCACTGCATCGTTCGACGAAAACAACAACGCCGCCCCTGCGGCTGCGCCGACGCAGCATCAACCGGATTTTGTACTGGGGAACAGCCAAATTGAGCCGGGACAACGCATGGTGGTCGACATCCCCTTTGGCAAGCTCTACACCCACACCGAACTCAACATCGGTGCCCATGTGATCCATGGTAAGAGACCAGGCCCGGTATTGTTAATCACTGCAGCCTTGCATGGCGACGAAATTAACGGTGTTGAAATTTGCCGGCGCCTGCTCCGCCTGCCGCGCCTCAACAATCTCAAAGGGACCTTAGTCGTAGTTCCGATTGTCAATACATACGGCTTTGTGCAGCAAAGCCGTTATCTGCCAGACCGGCGTGATTTAAACCGCAGTTTTCCAGGTAGTGAAAAAGGCTCATTAGGTAGCCGGATGGCATGGCAGTTTACCGACCGCATCCTGAAAAAATGTACTCATGTGATTGACTTGCATACAGGAGCAATCCATCGCAGTAACTATCCGCAAGTTCGCGCCACGTCTAAAGACAAAGTCTCACTGCGCATGGCAGAGAGTTTTAATGCCCCCATTATCATCAAAGCTGCCAGCCGCGACGGCACGATGCGCGGGACGGCGAATGGTCTTGGCATCCCGATTATCCTCTATGAAGCCGGCGAAGCCTTACGCTTTGATGAGCAGGCCATCAATATTGGCGTGCGCGGTATCGTCAATGTGATGCACAGCCTCGGGATGCTCAGAACCTTAAAGCGCCAGCAAAAGACCGGGTCATTATTTTCGAAGAAAAGTAGCTGGATCCGAGCCGAACATGACGGTATCGCGCGCTATTACCAGGGGCTTGGCCAGATCGTTACCGCCGGTGATGTACTGGCCCACATCTATTCCCCTTATTCCGACTTTGAGGTGGCCGTGCATGCGCCATTTAGCGGCATTATTATCGGTCGTAACAACCTCCCGCTCGTCAACGAAGGCGAGGCGCTGTTTCATATTGCTGAGGTCAGTGAGCTGGAGGAAGCAGAAAAAACGCTCGATGCGATCAGTGATGAAGTCGATAACGCCATGCCAGCATCGCTTGGTGGAGATTACGGTGTGGTTTAAACGGAGAATGGCGGCCGGATTATTTTGCAATGACGACGTCGTAGGCTGCTAACCCAGGTACACGTTGCTGTAATTCAGTCTCAATCTGGTCAATTTCGACGAGCCTTTGACAGAATAAAACTGACTTGGCTTCTAATTCGTCGGCTTTGGCATCCAGGCCAAGGTTAATTTTATCAACCAATTGTTCAACAGGTTGCCAGTCGCGGGTATCGTTCAGTTCAAAATTATCATCGGTTTGCTGCAATGCATCACGCAGTGCCTGCCAGACCGCGCCAACAGTGTTTTTCGCCAGATTATTCAGGTTATCTTTCAATTCCCCATGCAGAAAGGCATCCATTTCATTCAGGCTTTGGGGCGCAAGATAAAAATGTTCGCCACTGCGCACAAAACGCGACATGATTTGATAAGTGGTTTCACGCACCAAAGCCCGCCACTCTTCCTGTTGCGCTTTACTACCTACCCCGACCAACATACTCTCAATGGCCTGTAAACCAAGTTCCATGCTGTCGACCGCGATACCGACCACTTGCGGCACAAATTTGCGTAAGCCATAGCTGTACTTTTGTAACATCAGAACATCGTCAGCGGACAAAGACTGCAGCTCGCCCTGAATAAACAATTGCTGGTCGTTGTTAATTTGATATTGAGTGCGGTCAGCGGTTTGGATGCGAATTTGATCAGGGGATATCAATATGCCGTGCCTGAACGCCATTTTGCATTCACTGGCGATCCCTGAAAAAGACAAACACAACAGAATCAGTAACAAAAGCAGTTTCATCAGCACTTCCGCGAGAATTTCGGCTGGTCGCAATGCCACATCTTATCAGCATGGGTGGCAAGCTGCCGCCAGTGAGGTCGCAAATCTTCTGCTGTTGGTCGGTTTTCTAACTAATCCATGGTTCAACAGTCAGTCTGCTATCCTGCAGGTGGATTTTACTGGGACCATGCTCGCGTTTAATCGGCAACACGTCGGTGCCAAGCCGAAATTCGACACCGGCAAAGACTTCTTGCTTAACCAGTACCAGGACTTCCGCCATCTTTTGCAGTCGTTCGACTTCGAGAAGTTTAACATCTTCAATTAATGCCAGCGCTATGGCCTTTTGTGCTTCGAAATCCTCGACCAGATATCTCATTTGCTCCAGAGCAGCTTCAGTGCGATCCTGTTGCTTCATTTGCTCCAGCGACTGACGAATTTGCTCCATTTCCTGTTTCACCATCGCGATATTTTGCTTCAGCGCCTGCTGTTTCTCGACGATTGGATCGATCAGTCGGTTCAAATTAATCTGCAGAGTACTTTCAGATAACGAACCTAATACACCAGCTTTCAGGCCAAAATCTAAGTAAAAACGCCCACCGACAATTTTACCGTTCAGTTTATCCTCTAAACCGGCAACAACACTGCGTGCTGTCACGTCACAGTGATTGATTTGTTTTGTTGCAAGAAAATCGCCCTTACATTCGATGCGGGCATACTGCGCCAAGGCGCAACGGATAGTCCCGGCGGCGCGGACGACAGTACTGAAAGCCTCATCACTGGATTCCTGCGCGGAAAACTGATGGCCGATAATCGCACCACCTATTTGAATATCACCGCCCGACTCAATTAACGCACCTTCAGCCACGCCTTTGATAAAAACATTGCCACCGGCGACTACCTTCATATTTGCCGCCACGTCGCCATTGATAATCACAGAACCTTTGAACTGCACATGGCCGGTGGTCAAGTCCACTGTTTTCACGGCATAGACTTCATCGACAGCCGCACCGGCTTCCAGAACTCTTGGCATCCCATCCCGGCTGGCAACCAATAAATCCGGATCGGATGGACTGACTTCGGTTCCTTCACCGGGTTGCCATTCAAGCGGCTGCCCAGGTGCGGCAAGTGTGATATCACCACGCACAGAGACGCCATCGACGCCTGCTGTTGGCGGTCGTCGGTACATCACGGGGTCGCCTTGTTGTACCGATGGGATCACACCGAAATCTCGTAAGTCAACCTTAGACTCATTGACCTGCAAAGGACGGTTCGGTCTTACACTGAGACCTTCGACTAAAGCCTCAAAGCTGGCGTTTTGGCCTGGCTGCATCGAGCGTCCCAGTGCGATGACTTGCGAAGTTTTGCTGCCAGGTTCTGCTCTGCTTGCACTGCCAACCAGTTGCACTATGGCTTCTTTTTGAAAACCGAAACTGACCCCTTGTTCCTGGGCTTTCTTGACTAATTCATTCGCGGAGATTGGCGAACCACCCCAGGCCGCCACGATTTCGGCGACAGCAGACATATTATCGGGAGAAACTTGAATAGAAAGGTCAGCATTGCGCCGCTCAGCGATTTTCCGCCGAACGACTAAACCTTCTTGCTGTTTGTTTAATTTTACATCGTTTTGGAGGGCCTGATAGTCGGCAACTATCTGGTTAATCTGATCAGTGAGAATAAAACACCTGCCGTACCCTGCTTCGTGCAAAGCATCTCGTACGGCCTGAGCGGTCAAATCATTCAATCCAACAACTACGGCGACTTCGATGAAGTCTTGATCCTTGCCGAATTGCATAGCGACTTTATTCACGACTACATCACAACAAGCAAATTGACAGTGACGTTACTGAAACAAAATTCAGTTCTGAAAGCAAGCAAATATGCAATCTGCTGTATTAAAACTCGACTAAATGTAGTTTTCCTGGTGTACACGAATGAATAAATCAGTACCGACTTTACTGTAATCGATTTTATATTCTTTGTTGTTTAGCGCCTGGACAAACAATAAAGTTTTCGACTCGCCAAAAACGTCTGAGCTGCCGATGTCGACCAGCTCCATATAACGCTCTTTTGCTTCAACTCGGTTTGCGGGTACCGGCTCATCAAATTGTTTGACGCCAGTCCTTGAAACTATCACGTTCGGGTCGTTGTCACCGTTAATAATTATCAGGTCCAGTTTTTTCTGTTTATGAATAATCGTATTACGGCCGCTAACCAGAAAAGGTTTTTCGTATGTACTCATGTGTGGCTGCACCAAATCTGCCGGGAACTTTTTTTCATTATGAACCAGCGATTCGGGTGTGTCTAGCCGTTGTTTTCCTGAGTAAAAATCAACCGTTGCCGGTTAAGATGCTGCGTAAAGTCCTGCGCCGAGCAGTCTTTGAAATCGATTGGAATCAGTAAATCTGTCTGCAATAACTGTCGTAAGTGGGCCATGCGCTGTGCAAACATCGCCTGTACGCCCTTGTACAAACTCTGAGGCGTCCGATATTCCAGAGAATCCATCAGAAAGTCCGCAGCACATCGTCCCGAAGGACAAGCACCACCTACCGCAGCGATCAAAACGCTGCGCTGCTCGATCAATAATCTCACTGCCAAACGCAGAGGAATGCTTTGCAACAGTGCATCATAATGAGTCAATCGCACACCAATCCACGCCAACTCCCTTCCATGAATCTCAATTTGCTGTACCTGTCCGATATCTTGCCAGCGCACCATCCAAGCGCCATAGGCATGATAATAAATCAAACCTTCGTCAGTCGTTTCAGCGAGAACCACGGGAGCCGACAATTTTTTAATCCCGACAAAACATGCAACGATGGTCAACAAAAACCACAATACCCATGCCTGAGGATTGGCTAAGTCAGATCGCACAGCGAACAACAGAATACCGATCAGCAACATCGCTGCAGCACTAATAAACAAAGCGGCCCCACCTCGGGCAGATGCAGAAAAAAATTGTCTGTTCATTTCAGTTACTTCAGATAGAAGTACATCAATATGCTCATCAGAACGGTCCAGATCAGATAAAACCGGATCATTCTGCATCGCTCGCACTTTTCACCGGACATCAAAACCCCCTATAAAACGACGCTGATGATACGACCAAACGACCACTTACTGCGATGACGCCAACATCTAATTTGCACGCGATTCCATACAATACATCAGCTTTTGCTAAATGACATCGACCGGAGTTTTGACATTGACTAAACATTCCCGCCTGCTTTGGGTTCTGCTTCTTTTACTCACCAGCTTTTTGATACATCTGACATGGACAAGTTCAGCGCCGCAAGAACAGAACCGCCGTAGCAGCGGCAATGTGAACGTCACCACAGAACGGGTGCAAGACGCGCAGATCTCCCGTCATGTTGATGCGCTTGGCACTGCACTAGCATATGATTCAGCGCGAATCGTCAATGCTACCAGCGACTATCTGGTCGAGTTAAATATCCTTGAAGGTCACGCGGTGAAAAAAGGTGATCTCATCGCTCGCTTCAATGATACCGAAGAACGTGCCCGTATCGCGGAGCTCAAAGCGCTGATGACGGAGCAGCAACGTCAATTGTCACGGTTAAAGAATTTAACCCGGACACAAGCCAGTGCTCAATCGCTGCTTGATGAACAACAAGCCAAAGTAAATGCGACACAAGCTCAACTCGACGTTCTCCATGCAAAACTCAGTGAAATGGTCATCCTGGCGCCATTTGACGGTGTTCTGGGTTTAAGGCAAGTCAGTAATGGTGCCTACCTTGCCAGCGGCACAGAACTGACGACGCTGGACGATATCAGTAAAATCCGTGTGGAGTTCAATGTCGCTGAGCGTCATTTAGCGGCTTTACAAGTAGGAATGTCGATTTCGGCTGCGAGCATTGCTTACCGGGATCAGGTATTTCAAGGTAAGGTCCAAGCAATAGACCCTCGTATCGACCCCGTGACCCGCTCGCTGAAAGTACATGCTGTCATCGAAAATGCCGATCTCAAACTGCGTCCCGGTATGCTGATGAACGTGCATGTGGAACTGGCCAAAGCGCAAGTCATCCAAATCCCAGAGAAAGCAGTGATGCCACTGCAAAGCAAACATTTTGTCTTTGTCGTCGAAGCTGAGGATAAAGTCCGACAGGTGGAAATTATCCCAGGCCAGCGTTTACCGGGCGTAGTCGAGGTCGTTTCAGGCCTTAAAGCCGGCGATGAAATTGTTACGCAAGGGAGTCAGAAACTGCGTACCGGCGTTGTGATCACCCGGTCGGAGCAATAACTGATGCTACTGTCTGATCTGTCTGTCAAACGCCCGGTCTTTGCGACCGTTATTAACCTGGTGCTGGTGATTTTTGGTATCGTTTGTTTCAGCATGCTGCCGCTGCGGGAATATCCCGACATCGATTCACCGGTGGTCACTATTAGCACCGACTATCCCGGTGCATCCGCCGAAATTGTCGAGTCGAAAATCACCCAGCCACTGGAAGATTTAATCAGTGGCGTCGAAGGTATCGTCAATATCAGCTCCAGCAGCAGGGTTGGCCGCTCTAACGTTATCATTGAATTCAATGTCGAGCGGGATATTGACGCCGCGGCCAATGATGTCCGAGAGCGGGTATCGCGGCTTATGGAAAGATTGCCGGATCAAGCAAGGCCACCACAGGTGGTTAAAGCGAACGGCGATGACGACACCATCGCTTGGTTTCTGCTCAACAGCGATACCATGACAAACCTTGAACTGAGCGATTACGCCGATCGTTATATCGTGGAGCGTTTTTCCGTTGTGGACGGCGTCGCACGATTACAACTGGGTGGTGAGCGCCGATATGCCATGCGGATTTGGCTCAATAAAGACGCGATGGCATCCCGTAACGTCACTGTCGCTGATGTTGAGAATGTCCTGCGCAATGAAAACGTCGAGTTACCGGCCGGCAACGTTAAATCCAATGATCGTGATTTCATAGTCAGGGTGATCCGCACTTACAAAACCGAGGATGACTACCGCCGGCTCGTCGTGAAAAAAGGTGAAAACAATTATCTGGTGCGGCTTGGCGAAATCGCTGATGTCACTTTGGCTTCTGAAAACGAAGAAAGCGAATTTCGCAGTGACGGCAAAAACGTGCTTGGGATCGGCATTATTAAACAGTCGAAAGCCAACACTCTGGATGTCGTAAGAAATGTTAGGGCTGAAGTTGAACGGATCTCCGCCAGCCTGCCGCCAGGAACCACCATTATCCCTGGTTATGATTCATCATTGTTTATCGCCGAATCGATTCGCGAAGTTTACATTACGCTAGGCATCGCGATGGTCTTGGTGGTCCTAGTCATCTTTGCGTTTCTCGGCAGTGTCCGTGCCACATTCATCCCAGCCGTCACAGTCCCTGTTGCATTGATAGCTGCTGTTACGGTGCTTTACGCCCTTGATTTCTCGATTAACTTATTGACTCTGCTGGCAATGGTGCTTGCGATAGGTTTGGTCGTAGACGACTCAATCGTCGTGTTAGAAAACATCTATCGCCGGATTGAACAAGGCCAACCGCCATTGCTGGCCGCTTATCATGGCAGCCGCGAAGTCGGCTTTGCCGTCGTAGCAACCACGCTGGTGTTGATAGCAGTCTTTGTTCCGCTAGTGTTTATGCAGGGCGATCTTGGCAAACTCTTTACCGAATTTGCCCTCGCTGTGGCTGCTGCGGTCGCGTTTTCGGCCATTACCGCTCTGACCTTGTCACCGATGCTCTGTAGTAAAATGCTCAAAGTCCAGCACGAAAAACGTGGCTTTAGTTTGTTTGTCCACAATGCGATGGAAAGAGTCGAAGCTGGCTATTTAAAGCAGCTGCAGGTGGTCACCCGGGTACGCTGGCCTAGTTGGCTGCTGTTGCTGTGCTGTTTGCTGATCAGTGGATTACTGGTGATGAAATTACCTTCCGAATTATCACCACAGGAAGACCGCGGAACCTTTTTTGTCATGATGAGTCCGGCGGAGGGTGCCAGTTATAAATCAAATCAGCAGAACATGCGGTTGATTGAAGACATCCTGCTGCCCTACTACGAAAAAGGCGAGCTGAATCGCTTGCTGATCCGGGTGCCGGGTTTTGGTAACAGCGGGGGTATGGCGATTGTCGGCAGTGAAAACTGGCACAACGGCGAGCGTCGTACGCCGGAGTTGATGCAGGAAATTGGGCAAAAACTCAACAACCTGACGGATGTACGGGCCTTTACCAATATGCGCAGCGGC
>Ga0209812_10000121_pt1 | contig 72381 bp, 63 predicted proteins | sample JI71714BDNA_FD_187502 | JGI IMG/M metagenome (GOLD analysis project Ga0209812, IMG submission 187502) | Wastewater effluent complex algal communities from Wisconsin, to seasonally profile nutrient transformation and Carbon sequestration -... | ecosystem: Engineered > WWTP > Effluent > Algae... | reverse complement strand
AGTGCAATGGCAGGCAGGATGCCTACCCTACAGTGCAATGGCAGGCAGGATGCCTACCCTACAGTGCAATGGCAGGCAGGATGCCTACCCTACAGTGCAATGGCAGGCAGGATGCCTACCCTACAGTGCAATGGCAGGCAGGATGCCTACCCTACAGTGCAATGGCAGGCAGGATGCCTACCCTACAGTGCAATGGCAGGCAGGATGCCTACCCTACAGTAGTTTATGGAGATATCTTTTTTATCTCAAGGGCTCCCCAACAAAACAAATACTCAAGTTATTTAATTTCTATTCCGATTGAAATATAGCAATCCTATTGAAATTGTAATATTTTTGTAGGGGCAATCCCCCCGTGGTTGCCCGCGTCTTCTGTGGGGTAGGCACTTCTTCTGTGGGGTAGGCACGGGGGCGCTACCCCTACATTTTGCCACAACCTATTTAGGATTGCTATAGTTTTTTGCCATTCTCTGTAGATATAACCTAGAAAGATACTAATTGCCGAAGTAGCTGGCAGATAGTTTGAGAGTCATGGGGCAAGACAACCAAGGATGAGACAACGAGTACGAAGCGCGATCGCGTCGGATACATGCGTTTGAAAGGCTCCTCGGCAGACTATCAGGAGACATATCCAACAACCATTGTGGCGCAGGCATTAGCCTGCCAGAGTCCTTATTTTTGGGAGATGTCTACTGTCAAAATCGAACACTTCGCCAGAGTATAAAACAATAACCCTTAACAGCAAAAGTTAAATATGCTAACCATTCCTGGCATTAAAATTAAAGCACAAATCTATGAAAGTGTCAACTCCCTAGTTTATCGAGGAATTCGGGAGAATGACAGTCAACCCCTGATCCTCAAAATCCTCAAAGAAAACTATCCCACCCCCCAAGAGATCGCCCGCTACCGCACCGAATATCAAATTACTAAATCCCTAAATCTGACTGGGGTTATCAAAGTTTATGACTTGCAGAAATATCAAAATACTCTCGTTATGTTTCTGGAGGACTTTGGGGGTGAATCCTTAAAAATTTGTCATCAGCAATCCTCATTTACTCTGTTAGAATTTCTCTCAATTGCCATTAAAGTTACTGAAATATTAGGACAAATTCACGCCCAGAACATCATTCACAAAGATATTAACCCATCCAATATAATTTTTAATCCTAGCACCAGACAAGTAAAAATTATAGATTTTGGGATTTCCACCCAATTAAGCCGAGAAAATACCACCCTAAAAAATCCCAACGTCCTTGAAGGAACTCTCGCGTATATATCTCCCGAACAAACTGGGAGAATGAACCGCCCTCTCGACTATCGCACAGATTTTTATTCCCTGGGCATCACGTTTTACGAAATGCTGACAAACCAACTGCCCTTCACTGCCAAGGAAGCCTTAGAATTAGTCCACTGTCATATTGCCAAACAACCATTACTACCCTCTGAAATTAATCCTGAAATTCCTCAAATCCTTTCAGACATCATAATGAAATTGCTCGAAAAAAATGCCGAAGCGCGATATCAAAGTGCTTTGGGAATCCAAGCAGATTTAGCAGAATGTTTACAACAATTAGAGACTAATAACAATATAACACAATTCCCTCTAGGTCGTCAAGATATTTCCGACAAATTCCAGATTCCGCAAAAACTCTATGGTAGAGAAACAGAAATAGAGACTTTATTAACAGCTTTCGATCGCGTCACGTCATCGGCAAGCGAATTGATGTTAATTGCGGGATATTCAGGAATTGGTAAATCAGCTTTAGTGCAAGAACTCTACAAACCCATTACGGAGAAACGCGGTTATTTCATTTCCGGTAAATTCGACCAATATCAGCGCAATATTCCCTATCGCGCTGTGGTGAGTGCTTTTCAAGAATTAATTAAACAACTATTAACCGAAACCGAAATTCAACTCAATCAATGGCGAGAGAAGCTATTAACCGCCCTGGGAGTGAATGGACAAGTAATAGTAGAAGTAATCCCCGAAATAGAATTAATTATTGGCAAGCAACCCGCCCTAGCCGAACTCGGTCCAAATGAATCCCAAAATCGTTTTAATTTAGCATTTCAGAACTTTATTAAAGTCTTTACTCAATCCGAGCATCCCTTAGCCTTATTTCTGGATGATTTGCAATGGGCAGATGGGGCATCATTAAAACTCATGCAATTGTTGATGAGTGCTGCATCACCCGGACTTTTTTTAATTGGTGCCTATCGAGATAATGAAGTTTCGCCCGCCCATCCGTTAATATTAACACTCGATGAAATTGCCAAAACAGGGGCAACTATTAATCGGATTTACCTGTCTCCCTTGGATTTAAAAACGGTTACGCAACTGATTCGTGATACTGTAAAAAGAGCCGATTTTCGCGTAACATCTTTAGGGGAGCTAGTTTTATTAAAAACCGGTGGCAATCCCTTTTTTTTTAATGAATTTTTGAAGTCTCTTTATACAGAAAACTTGTTAAAATTTGAATTGAATCAGGGACAATGGGAATGGAATTTAGAGCAAATTAAAGCACGGGGCTTTACCGATAATGTCGTGGAACTTATGGCAGGTAAAATTGAAAATTTGCCAGAGGCTACACAACATTTATTAAAGTTAGCCGCGTGTATCGGCAATTTATTTGATTTGACAACTTTGGGGTTAATTAGTGAAAAATATTTGCCAGAAACCGTGAGAGATTTACAGCCAGCCGTGGCGGAAAATTTAGTGACTCTTGTCAGCAACGCAGGGGATGTGGAATTAGTTCTAGCTTCCCACGAATTTCTCGCTTTTCCTTCACCAAATACCCCTTCCCAAACCCTCGAATACAAATTTGCCCACGATCGCATTCAACAAGCCGCGTATTCTCTGATACCTGACAATCAAAAATCCCGTACACATTATGAAATCGGCCAACTACTACTACAGCAAATTTCCCGCGAAGCTAGAGAAGAAAACATTTTTCAACTGGTGAATCAATTAAACTATGGAACTTCTTTAATTCCCCAACAAACCGAGCGAAATGAATTAGCCAAACTGAATCTAATCGCCTGTCGTAAAGCGAGAATATCTGCCGCGTATCAAGGGGCTCGTGAATATGTTAAAGTGGGCTTATCTCTATTAGGAGAAAACCCTTGGCAACAGGAATATGAAACCACTCTCGCCCTCCATGAATTAGCCGCGGAAATAGCTTGTCTCTGTGGTGATTTTGAACAAATGGAAGAATTTATTAAACTTGTCACCACAGAGGCACACTCCTTACTCGAACAAGTCAATGTTTACCGCATAAAAATTCAAGCCCATGTCTCCCAAACTAAAGTTGTCGACGCGATCGCGATCGCGCAAAAGTTTCTGCAAAAGCTTGGTGTCACGTTTCCCCAAGCCCCCACACCAACAGATTTAACACAGGCTATCCAAGAAATCCGAGAACTAATTGGAGACAGAAACATTGCAGATTTAGTGCAATTACCAGTAATGATAGATAGAGAAAAACTCGCAATTCTCCAGACAGTGACTAGCGTCATCCCAGCCGCATACGTCTCAGGATCTCCCTTATTCCCATTACTGGTTGCCTTCTCAGTAAAATTATCCATTCAACATGGAAATACATCTTACTCAGGATTTAGCTACGCGACTTATGGCCTCATTCTCTGTAATTTGCTAGAGATAAATACCGCAACAAAATTTGGTAAATTAGCCTTCAATGTCATCTCACAATTAGACGTAAACCCGATTAAACCGGAAGTATTAACAGTCCTCGGAGCATTTATTCTGCACCGGAAATTTCACGTCAAAGAAACCCTCCCCATCTTGCAAGAAGGTTATGCAACTGCCCTAGAAGTTGGCAACCTGGTATTTGCTGGATATAACGGCAGCAATTTTTGTATCAATTCTTTTTGGGGTAGTCAACCTCTGGCTACCTTAGAGCAAGATACTCGTGCCTACTACAATGAATTACTGCAATTAAATCAATTAACATCAGCCAATTATTGCCTACTCCATTGGCAATGTATTTTAAGTTTGCTGGTGGTGGCGGAGGAACCTAATTTATCTGGGGAAACCTATCTTTCTGAGGCTGAATTAATCCCCATGCTCCAGGCTACCAATGACATCCTAACACTGTATTTCTTTTATTTGTATAAGCAGACACTAGCCTTTTTGTTTGGTGAAGTTGAAGCAGCGAACAACTATGCTCTTGAGTGCAGACGTTATTTAATGAATGGGGCTGGTTTTATCTGTGAATCGGCATTTTATCTCTATGATTCCCTCATCGTTTTAGCCCAGTTGAATCAACCGTTAGAGCCGACATCAGAAGCATGGACGCGTGTGGCAGAAAACCAAACCCAATTACAACAATATTGGGCTGACTATGCCCCCATGAATCATCAGCATAAAGTGGATTTAGTAAAAGCAGAAAAATGTCGATTTTTGGGAGAGAAATTAGAAGCAATGGACTTGTACGATCGCGCTATAAAAGGAGCCCAAGAAAATCAATATATTAATGAAGCCGCCCTGGGTTATGAATTAGCCGCGAAGTTTTATCTATCGGAAGACAAAGAATTAATTGCTAAAGCCTATATGCAAGAAGCTCACTATCACTATCAAGTCTGGGGGGCTAATGCTAAAGTGAAACACTTAGAGCAGGAATATCCCCAACTTTTAACAGCAATTCCCGTGACAACCAAAGACACAAAACCAACCCCAGCCGTCACAACCAGTGGTTCGAGTTTCTATCTCGATATCGCGACAGTTATGAAAGCAACTATAACGATTTCAGGAGAAATTATGCTGGATAAATTACTGTCTAGTCTGATGAAGATTCTTATGGAAAATGCCGGAGCGCAAAAAGGCTACTTAATTTTGATGAATCAGGGAAAATTGCTGATAGAAGCCGCGGGAATAATCGACTCAGAGCAAATAACAGTCTTGCAATCTATTCCCCTAGAAAATTCTCCGAATATTTCCCAATCTATCGTCAATTATGTAGCTCGCACTCAAGAAAGTGTAGTATTAGATAATGCTACCCAAGAGGGTAAATTTACTAACGATGTTTATATCAAAGAAAATAATTCTAAATCCATTTTATGTGTCCCATTGATTAATCAAAGTCAGCTTGTCAGTATTATTTACTTAGAAAATAATCTGACAACGGGAGCCTTTACACCAGAGCGAGTACAAGTGTTACAATTATTATCAGGACAAGCCGCGATTTCCATTAAAAATGCTAAACTTTATACAGAAATTCGTGCTAATGAAAAGAGACTCGCGGAACTGAATCAAGCCTATCAGCGTTTTGTCCCTAGTCAATTTCTCCAGTTTCTCGAAAAGTCTAGCATTGTTGATGTAAAATTAGGGGATCAAGTGCAGTTAGAAATGTCGGTATTATTTTCCGATATTCGTGACTTTACCACGCTTTCAGAAAGGATGACACCCGAGGATAATTTTAAATTTATTAATGCTTATCTCTCTCGGATGGAACCCGCCATTGTAGAAAATCATGGCTTTATTGATAAATATATTGGTGATGCGATTATGGCACTATTTCGCGGTGAAGCCGATAACGCGGTAAAAGCGGGGATTGCCATGTTATATCTCTTAGCTGAATATAATCAAAATCGTGCTAATTCGGGCTATCAACCGATTAAAATTGGTATGGGAATTAATACGGGTTCTTTGATGCTTGGTACCGTTGGCGGACAAAATCGTATGGATGGTACGGTAATTAGTGACGCGGTAAATTTAGCTTCTCGTGTGGAAAGGTTGACTAAAAATTATGGCGTGTCACTGTTAATTACTGAGGAAACTTATATAAGATTGCTCCATCCTAATGATTATGCCATTCGCATAATTGATACGGTGAAGGTAAAAGGAAAATCTCAACCCGTTACTGTTTATGAAGTTTTTGAGACGGATTCTCCAGAAATCAAACAGGGTAAGTTTGCGACGCGAGAAACTTTTACAGAGGCTTTATCGCTTTATAACCAAGGTAATAAGCATGACGCGGGGTGTTTGTTTGCCGATTGTTGTCAGAAAAATAAGCGCGATCGTGTGGCGAAAATCTATTGGGAACGTTGTTGCCAGCAAGATTAAATTCTCGCGGGGTTTTCATTCAAACTCACGAATTTTTTTGAAGCCCTTTTCCTCCGGGCTGGGTCGATCGCAGTGGGTTTAAGGGGGAATTTCAGGAGCGCGATCGTGTCTGAGAAACCGGGTTTCTAGTCAAATCTTGGTAAAGATGCACAATCCCGAAAAGAAACCCGGTTTCTTAGTCTCAGGCGCGATAGGTTGTGCCGAGAAACCGGGTTTCTAGTCAAATCTTGGTAAAGATGCACAAACCCTAAAAGAAACCCGGTTTCTGTATCCTGTGGTTGTTGGGTTTCGTGCCTCAACCCAACCTACCGGGCTGGGGGAATTTCAGGAGCACGATAGGTTGTGCCGAGAAACCGGGTTTCTAGTCAAATCTTGGTAAAGATGCACTGTCAAAGGAGAAATATGAACGTCGGCAATTAAACGTATGCTACTCATGCTGAAGTGAAGCTAACAACGCGATCGGATACCACCCAGGCTGCATAATTGAGCACTTGACGAATGTCTTCTTCTTCTAACTCTGGATACGATTCTAAAATTTCTGGCACAGATAAGTGACTCGCGAGTAGCTTGAGGACAAATTCTACAGTGATCCGCATTCCCCGGATCGTTGGCTGTCCAAGACATACTGCTGGGTTGATGGTAATACGATCTAGCTTACCCATTACTATGGGACTCCTTGAAGTATCCTCACTTTTCCTTCATTCTGACATAAGCGCGATCGTGTTGTGCCGAGAAACCGGGTTTCTAGTCAAATCTTAGTCAAGATATAGAAACCCTCAAAGAAACCCGGTTTCTGTATCTTGTGGTTGTTGGGTTTCGTACCTCAACCCAACCTACCGGGCTGAATTTTCATAAATTCACCAGGCGCGAAAAATAAGCACTACTACAGGGCACTGACTGCGGTTAATACAGTCTGCTCAAAATTGGCGGCTTGGCTACAAAGTCCTTTGACTTGTGTCCAATGCTGGGTAATGCGTGGCGCATGGACTTGGTAATCTCGCTTGTTTTTCTTGATGCGCTGTTTCTTGGGTAGGGTTGCCAGTCTATTCTCTAGGTTGAGATCGCACTCGCCCTTGGCTAGGAGGGGATGCCCTGGAGAGAGTACCGCGGCGGCTAACCAAGTGCCGGAGGACTGGGCAGGCAAGCAAAAAAGCGTCTGATCGCCAGGTGTAGCCCCTCCTAACCAGCTTTTAATCACGCTCATTAGAGCATCCACCGTATCGGCTACGGGAGGACAGGGCTGTGAGCAGGGGAGAGTTCCCCAGTTGTTCTGCTGCGCTAGTTGTGTCACCCCTGCTCCACAGTTGTCATATTGAGCAGTCGATACATCCACATCTACATGAATGATTAGCAAATCAAAGCTCATCAGAGTGGGGTCAGTATCCAGGGAGCCATTATGCCTCTGTTGCGCCGCGTGACACCATTTCAGCACACCGCCCCAACCGCCTCCCATTTGTGGTTGAGTCGCTTCGGGTTGCAGGAGCGTCATTATGAATGGATTGGGTAACACGGCTTTAAGGGCGGCTTGAATCACTTCAAAATCCGTTGGCCCTTCAGCTACTAGGGCAATTTTTAACGCATCAGACATTGGGCACGGCTCCTAGATGCCCCATGAGCCAGAGGCGTGATAGGGGATATTGCTGGTTTAGTTGAGTGAGTTCGGGGGTGAGTGTGAGGCGACGGATACAGGTTTGACCGTTGCTATTGCGCTCTACCACAAAGAGGCGCACCTCAGAATCAAGTAAGTCCAGACCATCGAGGGCCGCGGGATTATGGACAGTTAACAGGAGTTGGCGATCGCGGTCATTATCGTGAAGCCAGCCGGAAAGACGGGACATCAGCCGTACCAGCAGCAGGGGATTCAGGGCTTGGTCGAGATTGTCGATCGCCAGCAGTCGGGGCGCTTGGGGTAAGAGGCACAGCACAGCCGCAAAGATGATGTAAAGTGCGCCTTCGCTGGCATCGTAGGCGGTGAGTTCGTTGCGGCTTTGGTTCATAAAGCGATCGCGGAATTTCAGGAGTAGCTTAGTCCGAGGCACCTTGGGCGATAGCAGGTTAGTTCCATAGCTGGTGGTTTGGATATCAGCCACCCAGTCGATCAATTCCAGCACTTGATCGAGAATATCCTCACCCTCTTGCCCTCTGCCCTCTAAGTGTTGGCGCAGGGCGGCAAACCCTTCGGCTAGTTGTCCACCGCTGAGCCCTAGGGGGAGACGCGATTGTTGGTCGGGGACGATGCCACGCAGGGTGGGGGTGTTCGGGCAATAAATGGCGAATTCTTGGAGGCGCTGCATGAGTTGAGCCGCGGCATTATTGGGGGCTAGATCCACTAACTGCAAGGCGGCCAAGCCAGCTTTGGGGTTGAGGTTCTTCTTGTTGCGAATGCCATCAGAAAGGATTTCCTCATGGCCGTCGCTGAGGACTTCGGTTTTATAGGACCACGCGGGTTCAGGCGAATCGAGGGGGTTAAGCAAAGAAACGCGATAGGCTTCGTTGCCTGAGCCTGTTACCCCAATGGCAATGTGGGCAGGAGTGCGGTCTGTCACAAAGGAGCTTTTATACAGCCTGGGTAAGCCGGCGCGCACTCCACGACGGAGCAGGCTTTCATCATCGACGACTCCATTGGCTGCGGCTCCCAAGACTCCCAGGGCTTCCAGTAGGTTGCTTTTGCCCGCTCCATTGGCACCGATGAAGCAATTCACTCGGCCTAGTTCTAGGGTGGCGGAGTGAATGGACTTGAAGCCTCGGATGTTGACCTCGCGGATCATGGTCATAGTATCTTATCCCATCCTCCCCAATGGGGGCAGGAAGCCCTCCCTGACTGGTTAAAATAAAACCATTATGGCACGGGAGATGCCCGGATGATTGCTGGTTAATTGCGTCTGATGAAGCTGGCGCTTCTTCCTGAATTTCCTGGTTGGTGGTTCAAACGATGAGTTAATGTTTCATTTGTGCTCATTGATGGGAGTTTTTTACCAAGGGGCGAATCGCAAATATGAGGGGGAATTTGGCGCGATCGCGATGTGTTCAGAAACCGGGACCGGCTGGCAAAATCTCTGTGAGGATGCACAAACTCTCACAGAAACGTGGAGAAACCGGGTTTCTCTTGCCCATCTTGGTGAGGATGCAGAAACTCTCGCAGAAACCCGGTTTCTTAGTCTCAGGCGATATGGTATCCGTAACCGGGCGCGATCGCGCCCCAGGCTGCTAATATTTAAGGATATGTAGGGTGTGTTACCCTCTCCCACAAATGATGGGAATAACCCAAATCTGCCGTGACACATTAACATTGAGCGGTGTTAAAATAGGAGCAAGCAAACTGAGTCAAATTATGTCAGAACATACCCTTATACTATCTAAACACACTTACCAAGCTCTCCTAGAAGTTGCCCAAAAACAAGGTTTAACTCCTGAAAAGTGGATTTTGTCTCAACTTTCACGGCCACAACCTGAAGCCGAACCGTTATCTGAAAAAATCGGAGATTTAATTGGGGCTATTGATAGTCAAGTTGAACCTCATCATCAGTTTCAGTCAACTGATTTCGGCGAACAGATTGCCACAAAATTATCTAAACAAGGACTGCGACGACCATGATTTTAGTGGACACTGGACCTCTCATTGCTCTGATTGACAAAGGTCAGGGAGAATCCCATGTTAAATGTGTTCAAACTTACAAAACACTAACAGGTTCTCTCTTAACAACATGGCCTTGTTTTACTGAAGCGATGTACTTCTTATCAGAATTGCGAGGTTGGTCAGCACAGGCAATCTTATGGGAGTTCATCAATAGAAAAGCCTTGTATATTCATGCAGCTAATGACGCAGAATGTCAACGCATGAAAGTTTTGATGGAAAAATATCAAGATATACCGATGGATTTAGCAGATGCTTCTCTGGTGGCTGTGGCAGAAAGTCAAAAAATTAAGCGAATCTTTACATTAGATAGTGATTTTTATGTTTATCGACTATATGATAAAGATGCTTTTGAAGTTATCCCAGCATAAGAGCAAAAAGACTGTGCCGAGGGGTTTATAGTTGAAATATTGGTGAGGATGCAGAAACTCTCATAGAAACGGGGTTTCTTAGTCTCAGGCGATATGGTATCCGTAACCGGGCGCGATCGCGATGTGTTCAGAAACCGGGTTTCTCTTGCCAATCTTAGTGAGGATGCAGAAACTCTCACAGAAACCCGGTTTCTTAGTCTAGGCGATATGGTATCCGCAACGGGATCAGATCGCTCGATTGGTGGGCGAATGGTATTTAATCTGAGGGGGAATTTCAGGAGCGCGATCACGATGTGTTCAGAAACCGGGTTTCTATTGCCATCTTGGTTAAGATGCAGAAACTCTGAGAGCCAGACCGTCCGAGCCAATGATTTGTTATATCAATCTCATTGGCTATCAATTAATTTTGCCATCATAGAACCATCCGGCCTTAGTTCTACAGATAAAATCTTGCCGGAAAGCATACTTGTATCAGGAAAATTTTCAAAAAGCCAACTATTTAAAGGCTTCTCAATCAAAGTTTCCAATAGCGATTTTATACGTCTACCACCCAGGATTAGATTTCTTTCTTCCTGCATACGAGCCAAGAGAAATTCTAAAAGTGATGGCAGAAAATCAATTTTTAAGTTGTACTTTTCTTTAGTAAAATCAGCATATTGTTGTAAAAATTTATTGGCGATTGAATTAATAAACTCCGCTCGAAGTAAATCAAATACAACTATATTATCCCCTAGTCTCCCTAGCAATTCTGTTCGACCGATATAGTTGCTAAAATACCACCGAACTTCTTTGTCAAAATGCTCTTCAATCTTTGAGTAAGGTGGTATATTTCTCTCTTGAACTTGACTCATAATACCAGAGCGAATGGTCTCCCCTGTATGGTGATTGGTGAGATCAGAAGCCCCAATGTTGCTTGTAAAAATAATTACAGTTTGATTAAAATAAACTGTCTGACCTTTACCATCAGTTAGCCTTCCATCACTGAGTATTTGTAAAAACTTGTCGAGTACCTTTGGAGTAGCCTTCTCAATTTCATCAAAAAGGAGAATACTGTACGGCTGCTCCAAGACACGATTAGTCAATTGTCCACCGGCTTCAAATCCCACGAATCCTGGTGGCGCACCAGTAAGTTTTTCTGCGGCGTGTTCTTGAGCATATTCACTCATATCAAAGCGAATTAGAGCGCCTTCGTCTGCAAACAAAAGTCTTGCTAGGGCTTTTGCTAACTCGGTTTTACCAACACCTGTGGGGCCGACAAAGAAAAAGATCCCTTTGGGCTGAGTGGATAATTGTCTTCCACTCATACTTAAGCCGATTCTGGCACTAGATAGCATTGATGTAACAGCTTCAATAGCCTTTGGTTGCCCGATTACTGAGCGAGATAATTCTTGTTTTGCAGAAGCAATTCTTTCAGGACTAATTTGTTCCCAAGGATCATCTAGTCTTCCAAATTTGTAGAAATCAACAAGTTTTCTAACCTCCTTTTCTTTGAGGGGCATTTTATGTCGCAATGAGGTAGTTCTTAAAGCTTCTAAATCTACAGTATGGAATCCTTCTGTCAGATCGGCTAACTCTTCTGCCAAAATTTCCAATTGAGAAGGGGTGTTGTTATTGGGTCGTCGTATGCTGATTTTATCGCCTTCAAAAAATCCATTAAAATGCTCACGAGGACGCAGAGACCTCAAAGCAAATTGACGGCGTTCATCTTTATTTAGTGAAGATATTTGAACTAACTCAACTAAAGGATTATCCTTATACACCCATTGAGGAATTCTTGCTAAGTCACTTGCCACTAAAATAATAGTATTTCGATAACTACCAAGCTTTCCTTCCGTTAGAACTGCTGATTCCAACGTACACATTTTGAGAAGCATTAAAAGATTTCGCTCTTCAAGACTGTACTGGCTGGGATCGGAAGTCAGCATATCCACAGTATCAACAATTGCAGCTACTGAAGTAGTGCTTTGGGATAGTGCCATTCTGAGATTGCCAAAAGCTACCTCTGGCAAGATTCTGATATTTGCAGCTTGTCTAGTGTTAACCCCTGGATTGCCACGGGGGGGCGGTGCCATAGGGTTTGCGGGAGGTTCTGGACTAGGCGTATCGGTGGACGAAGGTTGAGTGTGATGCTCGATCGCTCGTTCTTGAATTAGAGAACCAAATTGTTCTCTCATAGATTCAGAAAAGTAACTAAACCCATTAACAGGGCTGTACCTCACAATCAGACTAAAACCTAATTCATGCAAGAAAGTATTGATAATTTTGTAAACCGTTTGCCGTTCATCTCTCCAGAGAAACTCATCATGGATATTTCCATACAGAATGATATGTTTACGGCAGTGAATCTGCTTTTCAAACTCTGTCAGCCATCGGAAATAGACTTGATTACTCATCGGTTTCCTCCTTTAGCTTGTCTTCCATCTGTGGGTAAATCTGTTGCTGTTCGAGCAATACGATTAGGATCTTTACCTTGCCATGAAATTTCACCCATCTGAACTCCAAATTCCTGCTGCAAAGCACTGTGCATTTCTGTTAGCACTGCTTCTGCTTCGTCACAAATTGCTACAGGGCTACCGTCAGCAACAGAAGCAACCGTATTTTTGGAGTAGCCATCAACATCGTACCAAACTTGTCCTTCTACAGGAACGCTGACGCTAATTGCCCTACCTGCTGCGGTTGCTGTAAAGACTTTTGCCGTGGACGGATGCCCCGCGTGTTCATCTTGGATAGAAAGTACAGAAAAACCCATGTCTTTAAGAGTTGCAACAATGGATTGGGTGATGTAGTCTCGTTTATCTGCCTTCAGTTGTGCAAGATTCGCTTCTTCGATGATTTGCTTCTCTTTCTCCTGAATTTTAGCCAGGATTTGGCTTGGCTGATCGAACTGTTCTGAGGCAAGGGCTTGATTGGCTTTTTGCAGTTCATTTTCTAGCTCGGCAATAGAATGGGAATGCCATCGCATTACCACCGGATCGGCTTTTAGCCCTGTCACCAAGTCTTGAATTTGCCCAACAACTTGTTCTGCTGCTGCTTTGCGTTTTTCCCATTCCGCACGGCGTTGGACAACTACCTGAGTGTGCTGTTTGACAACTGTACTCGCGTTATTAATCGGCGCTTGTACATTTTGAGGATTACCTGTAGCCAAAGCCGATCGCACCGTGGCCAATGCCTGTTTTACAGAATTTTGACCAGTTTCATCAAATTTACTGGCATCACCTGCGGGGATACGCCCAACTTCTCTTTCTAGTTCCTCAAGTTCAAATTGTAACCGCTCGATTTCTTCCTTACGCTTTTTCTCTTCATCATCTCGACGTTTGCGAGTGACAGCTTGTTGGGTATCTTGTGAGATTTGGTTGAGTTCGGTCACTACATTTTGCAGTTGAGACTCATCTTGGGCTTGGCCAATAGTATTGGTTTGATTTTGGCATCGTTGTTGTAAGGTTGCGGCATCTTGGGGATACATAGTAGATTGCTGCTGCTGAATCTGCGCTGCAACTGACTGTTGCTGGGAATTGACTCTGTTTCTAAGATTCTCCAGGCGTTGACGACGTTCTCTTTCCGCCGCTTCTGCTCTGAGTCTCGCTTCTTCGGCTGCTTGGCGACGACGTTCTTCCTCTAGTTGTTGTTGCCGTCGGCGTTCTAATTCTGCTGATGAATACTTGGGTGTGCCACTCATAGATATTCTCCTTGTTTACTTTGGGTTGACAATGACTGATCGATTGGACATTCGGGATTCAAATTCTTGGCGGAAGTTTAACTGAGTGGGAACTCCTGAAAAACCCACTTCACCGGCTTCTGTGAAGAAAAACTCTAGTCCTGCCGAGCGATCGCTTTGAGCTTCTAAAAACTCTCGATATCGACTACTCAAGAGCAATAGTCTTTGATTGCTAGAACCACGCCATAGCAGGTCATCCTGCAAATTTTCTACATACACTCCGTCAATCAAAAGGTCAATTTTTGTTAACAGAGTTTTTTGTGAAGTAGTACCTTGCTTTTGTAAATGCTCCAAGCAAAATCCCGTGTAACACATAACCCCCAAATCTTTCTCCGTTCTAATTTGATCGATGAGAGTAGATAGGGCTTCTGCCTGCAACATTGGTTCTCCACCAGATAACGTGATGCCTTCTATGCTTGGTTGATTAAGTATCCAATCCACAAGCTCAGAAATATCAACATCTTCTCCAGCATCTCGCTCCCATGATTCAGGCACAATACATCCTTTGCAACCGAAATTACAGCCTTGTACCCAGATTACAGCCCTTGAGAAAGGTCCAAGCACTTTGACTGGGGATCTACGCTCAAAAATCCTCAGCTTATTTGGATTCATCACCACCTCCCTCAATAGTTATGGCAGGTAAATCGCTGGGTTGTTCTCCCTTGATGAAATTTGCGGGAACCCAATAATCTTCCTCCGCAAGTTTATACCATCTTTTGTAATTGTCTTCCGAAGAATCAACAACAGTCCAACCGTCAAAACGTAGCCCAGAATCGAACTTTGCCTCTCTGTCAGTACGAAAATCTTTGTGAGGTTTAGAACGATAACATACCCCTTCTCTAGGTGTTACCTTTCCAGTGAAAATAATTTTAGTAACCACGGGAGGTTTCTCTTGCTCCACAGGTTCTTGATTTTCATCAGCATTTTGTGGAATATCTTGTACAGAAGAGGCTTGACTATCTGTAAGGTTTGATTCACCTTGAGTCACGTTCTGAGATGGTGAATCCTCAGAATCGCGAGGAGCTTCATTTTTGATTGCCTTATCTCCACTACCTTCAGAGTTTTGTTGCTTACTTTCTTGTTCAGCATTTTGCGAATCAGAAGAAGGTGAAGGGTTAAATTCCTTTTTTTTTGAGTCAGGTTCATAGGTAATAACCTCAGCTTTTACTAAGACGTTTCCTGCTACGCGATACCCTGCATAGATGGTCATTTTGATTTGACCTCTAGGCTCATCTCTTGTCTCGTGAGCCCTTTCATCAAATGCAGCCCCATTTTCTGGCATAAAAAGCTCACCTGAGTTAGGATCGTTTACAATGTCTCGAACTAGCCTTAAACCTGACTTAGCAAACTTCCTGATTTCGGCCAAAGCTTCCCCTGTCGTTTTAAAGTTGGCAATTTGCTGTAAATCTTGGTCGATAAGATTTGTCACTTCTTCGACATATTTCATGAGTGCTTCATCCGAGTTATCTACACCCTTAGAATGAAGTAAGCCTGCTTGGATTTTTTCCTGAATCTTCTGAAAGCTCGGTGACGAAAGGCTATTAAAATCTTCAATGCCTAACAGTACGTCCGTAATCAAATGTAATTCAGCATTAATTTCGCCTTTGTCTTTAGCAAAGTACGCCATGCCGCCACCAAAGACTCGCTCAGACAAAATGGACTTGATCTTAGCAAACTCTTCCGATCTGAAAGTCAGTTGAGAACATCGCTCTCTCCAGCCGTTTAAGACCTTGCTACTTGCCTCGTGAAATAATCCCATTTTTAGTTGGGAAAATTCATTTTTGAGTTGATCGGAGCGAGAGCCACCACCAGCAAGATTAGGATTGACGTTGATACCGCGTAACCGAGTCGTTGCTAACGAAAGCTTTTGTTGAGCCTCTTGAAGCTCTTGTTCAATCTCTTGAACTCGTTTTTCTAAATCCTGCTTAGACTTTTTCAGCTTCTCGTTTTCTTGTGTAATTTGAGGAATTCCAGCAACTTGGTTCTGCAAAGCATTGTACCTATGAACAAGAGCGTTATATTGCTCGGTCTGGCGGCGACATTCTGTATCGTTTTGTCGATATTGACTACTCCGATTTCTCTCCTTTGATAAATCACTGTTAAGTTGTCTGTTATTATCCTCGACATTTTTGATGTGTTGTTGAAGGTGCTTAATTTCATCTCGTAACTTCGCTACTTCTTTGTTTGCTTTAGACTCAGACAATCCAGAGATAGTTGTTTTCAAAGTCTGGTTAGATGATTTCATATCTGAATTGTCTAACAACATGTTTTTGACTTTATCTCTAAGTTTATCTTTATCTTCACTAACTTGAATAAATTCTTCAATTTCTGAATTTAAATCTGGATTCTGACGCAACTCAGAAATTAGTTCTGCTAAACACAATATCCAGTCTTGTCCATAATTGTCAATCAATTCACCAACTCTCTCCCGCTCATGTGAGAAATCGAAGGTCTTAATTTCCTTATAATAAGGATAATAATGTAATTCACGAGACTTAAATACAATTTGAAATTGATGACTCATATTATGCTCCCGCAATTAGTAACTAGAGGAAAATCTAAAATTACATCTTTCTCGATTGCCACTGATGGGATCGATCGCGTATGCAACGACTTCCGAAAGACCAAAGTGCATTTCTATTTCCATACGCTTAGGTGACTTGTCTTTAGGTGCGAATGGCAACCGCAACTCAGTTTGAGCAATCTCACTCACTCCTTCCTCATCCGTATAGCGAACTCTAGGATTAGACGTGGAGAGAAATGTTACCGTCAATTCTGTCTCATTCGGGGGGATTTGATAGCTTCGAGTCACAACAGCATCATTGGGAACGCGATCGTCAGCAGCAACAAAGATGTCAAACCTTCCATTACAATAATCGCAATATTCTTCTTGTTGGAATATCTTACTTACCAACTCTTTTGGTACGCGCTTATCCTCTGGATCTTTGCCATTTTCAAATGGACTCATACAGCCTTTGCCATAAGTCAACCTAGATCGTCGAGCAATTACAACCCCAGGCTCCACGCCAAAACAAGCCGCACCGAGAAGAACAGCAGCACCAGGGCGATCGGGAATAACAACTCTTTTAACTCTGCTACCAAACTCTTCCTGAATACGTTTCTTGAGTAAAGGAGACTCGGCAAATCCACCAACCAAAAAGAGGATGTCGCATGGACGATCTTCAAGAGCAGTAAATTGGTTTTTAACCTTGCCAATTAGCTGATTGACAACAGAGTTAAAGATTGCCTCCATGTCTGGGTTGGTCAGCCGGATTACCGTATTATCGCCACCTTGAACATTTGCCAACTGCTCTAAAACTTCTGGAAAGCTCTCCTCAAGAATTTTTTCCAGCCTACGCGGAAGCTCGATAGAATTTCTCCAGTTAGGTGTTGCATCATAATGGCATTTAATATTCTCCCAAGTTTCGCTCATGAGCTTGGCATATTCTACAGGCCATTGAGCTTGGAATTCATCCATCGCCTCAGCAGATAGCTTTCGAGCCAGGAATTCTCGAAAGTTCCTGTCCACATATTTAGAACCGTACAACCCACCCCCGCAGCGAATTAATTCATCTAAGCCCTGTCCTCCCTTGACTTCATGAACGGTGATATCAACGGTGCCACCACCCGCATCAACAATCATGATTACTTTGCCATTTTCTAGGGCAGATTCGTTTTGCCGCATCATCACCTGCTGACAATGAACCGCAGCCGCTTCTGGCTCTAAAACTAAGAGTAATCTTTCTGCCTCTTGGGTTCCTTCCCCAATCAATCCAGCTAATTCGGCTGCACGACGCATAATCTGCTTGCTATCTTCTCCCCAAACTGCTGGGACAGTTAAACACCAGCGAATCTCGTTTTCTTCCAACAAACCTGCTCCACCAAGAGTTTCTGAAATATCTTTGAGAGCAGTTTCTTTAACTAGCCTGAGAAATTCAGCAATCAACACCATTACAGAAAATTTCTTACCTTCCCTCATAATGAAAGGGCCATCTTGATCGCGATCTTTTCCTTCATGGAGTAGTGTCTTGAAATTGTCAATAAAGATATAGCCCTTCTCTGAGGCTTCTTCGCGCAGTTGAGTAAATCTTTTCCTTGCAGTATGCCCCCAAGCCTCCACAGTACCATCAGGACGAAATAAAATCTCAGTCAGAGTTTTAGGGTAAAACTCATTGGTATCTGGCCATCGGTTGCGAAAGTGAGGTTCTCTTGCATCCTTGTCTTCAAAAAATAGATAGGCATAACCCGATCGCGCTGTACCAAAGTCGATCGCAATGGCAATTCGATAATTTCTATTTCGTAAACTTAAGCTACTGACCACCTCTTATCCTCCATTTTTATGATGTCATCCTGAAATAGTCAAATTGAGCAACAAACCAACTATGCACTGACTTCCCTAATCATCCAAAGCGGCATTAAATAACCCAATTACACCAATCTCCTCTAATTCTTCCATAGTTTTAGTATCAACAATATCAAACTTGGTTTTATCAGTTAGATTGTCATCCAGATATGCAAGGAATTCAGAAGTTGCCTTATCATATCCCACTTGAACAAAGGAGATACCCAAATCTTCATCTCGCTCAATGTTATTGGCTGCATTGACAATTACTTTTTCCAGAGCATCTTGATCGCTTGGTTTTCCATCAGTAAAAACAATAATAATCATGGGCTTGCGAGTTCCGCTCTTGCGCCCTTGAAACCACTCAGCTGTTAATAGTGCTTCTAATGCTGCATCAGTAGCCGTGTTTCCTATAGGCTCTACCTCATCATAGATGTCCTGAATTTTTGCTGGTGTCGTGTTTTCATATACCTTAACCTTGCTTCCGAATACTACAACAGTAATCCCATCGGAGTCGAGTTTATTCGCACGAGCGGCTACAGCTTCAACATTTTCACGAGCATAGTCCCATCGGGATTTACCATTAGGACAATCCTCAATCACCATTGATCCAGAACGATCTAGCAAAATGGCAATGTCATACTTTTTAAGACGGTCACTCATTCATTTTCTCCTAAGAATCTCCTCAGAATTAGTGCAAGAACAGAAAAAACAGAGAGGATATTGCGGTTGCGACGAAATTCCTGATAACTAGCTATTAATTATAGTGATTCTAATTAAAGTTGGAACGTCCTATATACATCTCAAAAAATTAACTTTCACTCCAGACAGAATAATGCTTTCAGCTTAATTATTGGAGATGTCTTATCAGGTCATAGAAGTTGGGTTTCACTTCGTTCAACCCAACCTACTTGTTTCATTTTTATTAGGAATTACTATAAGTTTGCTAAATTATCTCAAGTTTCATACTATATTACAACCCCCAAAAAGTGGTATTTAGGGGGGTATTTATCAAGGATTTAAAAGCAAAAAAGTGGGAAAATATGGGATTTTGTAGCTAAAAGGGGGAAAATGTGGGATAATGGGGGGTAACAAAAGACAAAACTACAACCCCCTTTAGCTGCTATGGAAATTCAAGAAGCTTTGCAGTGGACGGATAACCTGATTTTTGCCACAACCGGAAAGCATCTGGACTCCCTGCAACGGGCTATTTTGGAGGGGGCGTGGGAAGGTAAAGGATATAAGGATATTTCTGACAAATACCACTGTGGTAACGATCATGTGAGGAAGTCAGCATCGGAATTATGGAAACTCCTGTCGGATATGTTGGGAGAAGATGTTAAAAAGAAGAATGTGCGATCGCTCATCGAAAATGGAATATTCTATAATAATACAGGGGTGCAAATTGGCAATCACATAAATGTCTGTAACGACCTATACAATCAATCAAAAAAAAAGATCGCCCGCCACCACCACCCCCAGCAACAAATCAGAACCCCGCCACGATCTCAGCCAAGCGCCAGAATATCTTAACCTCCACAACCGCACCGAGCAACTGGCTACCCTCAAACAATGGATACTCACAGAAAATAGCCGCATTGTCACCCTAACCGGACTATCGGGAATTGGGAAAACTGCCCTGACTAGACAACTGGTAGAACAAATAAAAGACAACTTCGATCGCGTCCTGTGGCGCACTCATCGCAAATTGCCCACCCTCAACGCCCTGCAAAGCAACATCATCGAATTTCTCGCCCCAACTCCCCCCAGCAAAAACCCATCAATCATCAACTACTTAAACTCTCGTAACTCCCTTTTAGACCATCTGAGAAATCACCGTTGCTTAATCATTCTTGACGACTTTCAAGAAACCTTAACCCCTGGTGAATTAGTCGGAAATTACCACCCAGAATATCAAAACTATGGTCAACTGATTCACGAAATCGGACAACTCCCCCACAACAGTTGTCTGCTGCTTCTTACCTGGGAACAACCCCTAGAAATCGCGACCCTAGAAACCGAAAACTCCTACTGTAAAACCCTACCAGTTCTCGGTTTAGGTAAACTAGCTACCGAAATACTCAGCGCCAGAAAACTCAAAGATGAGAAAAAATGGTCAGAACTGATTCAACTTTACAACGGCAACCCTTTATGGCTGAATATCATCGCCTCCACTATTCTCGATTTATTTAACGGTTGCGTTCAAGAATTTCTCTCCTATCCCACCCTATTTTTAGGAGACTTAGAACCCATCATCAAACAACATTATCAACGCCTCTGTGAATCCGAGAAAATCCTGCTTCAGTGGTTAGCTAACCAAGACCAACCTGTAAAAATTAGCCAGAAACCCCCAGCACTTTTATCCGATGAAGAATTCTTAAAAGCAATTCAATCTTTAAAAAGACGCAGTTTACTGGAAAAATCATCAGGTTTAACTCTGCAACCTGTGATTAAACAATACGTCAAAAACTTGAGTTCCAACTTTTCCTAGTCGCGGCTCTAACGATCGCGTGTAGAATCGCACTCACCCCCTACTAACAGGTTGGGAAAATTATACCAAGTTCCACCCAAAGTCTCAAATCTAAAATGGACACCATAAAATACCTCCTCTCGGAAGACCAAATGCCCACGGCCTGGTACAACATTCAGGCCGATTTATCCACACCTCTACCCCCCGTACTCCATCCGGGTACAAATCAACCCATTACTCCCGATGACCTCGCGCCCATCTTTCCCATGAGTCTGATCGAGCAAGAGGTGACTCAGGAACCTTGGATTGAGATACCTGACGAAGTACAATCGATCTATCGTCAATGGCGACCAACACCTCTTTATCGCGCACGGCGACTGGAGAAAGCCCTCGATACTCCTGCCAAAATTTACTATAAATACGAAGGTGTTAGCCCAGCCGGAAGTCATAAACCTAATACCGCGGTTGCACAAGCCTACTACAACAAACAGGAAGGCGTAAAACGGCTCACTACGGAAACCGGAGCCGGACAGTGGGGGTCATCCCTGGCCTTTGCGGGGGCATTATTTGGGCTGGAAGTGTTGGTATATATGGTGAAAGTTAGCTATCACCAAAAGCCGTACCGTCGTGCCTTGATGGAAGCTTACGGAGCGAAAGTAGTTGCTAGTCCCAGTGAAGACACTCAGGCAGGGCGATCGATCCTGGCAACGCACCCCAACAGCACGGGTAGTTTGGGGATCGCGATTAGTGAAGCGGTAGAAGTGGCCGCTCAAGATGAGGACACTAAGTACGCGTTAGGTAGTGTTCTCAACCATGTTTTACTGCACCAAACCGTAATCGGACTCGAAGCGTTAGCACAGCTAGAAATGGCGGGAGATTATCCTGATATTATCGTTGGCTGTACGGGTGGGGGTAGCAACTTCGCGGGGATTGCCTTTCCTTTTCTGGGTGCAAAGTTACGCGGTGAGCGAGATGTGGAGATTATCGCGGTGGAACCTGCTGCCTGTCCCTCTCTGACACGGGGTAAGTACGCGTATGATTTTGGCGATACCGCTCATTTAACACCCTTGGTAAAAATGCACACTTTGGGTAGCACTTTTGTACCCGAAGGCTTTCATGCCGGCGGTTTACGCTATCACGGCATGGGACCTTTAGTTAGTCATGTGGTGAACTTGGGACTGGCAAAAGCGCGATCGGAATATCAGTTAGGTTGTTTTGCGGCAGGATTGACTTTTGCGCGTGCAGAAGGGATATTACCCGCTCCTGAAGCTAATCATGCAGTTAAAGGCGCGATCGATGAAGCATTAAAATGCAAAGAGTCTGGCGAAAGTAAGGTAATTCTATTTAACCTTTGTGGCCACGGACACTTCGATATGCAGGCATACATGGATTATCAAGCCGGAAAATTAGTAGATACTGAATATAGTGCAGAGGAAGTCGCGATGGCTTTGGCAGGATTACCTGTTGTCTTGGGGCGGGTTTTATAGCAGTTCCCGCTGTTATGAAACACGGTAGGGACACGGCATTGCCGTGTCCCTACGAGGATTGAACGATAAGACTGAAATGCTAGAAACCGGGTTTCTTGCTGGATATTTTGCCTGAAGAAATCCGGTTTTTTTGTTTAGTTAAGACGGGTGTAAAAGATGACTCAAACCGCGGTAGGAACTTTACTGGAAAGGAACGAAACTAATCCAGCTAAATTTGGGGATATAGCATTTTTCAATGAGATGTAAATGTGGAACGGGCTCTGAGCCCGTTACAGGCAAGATGCCTGTACCACAAGTTTCACCTCTCAAATATACATCTCCAAAAACTATTGTGGCCCAGGCTAATCCTGGGATTGAGATGATTTTTGGGATATGTCTATTGTGGCCCAGGCATCTTGCCTGGGATTGAGATGATTTTTGGGAGATGTCTAAGGAATGTAAATGAAATAACTTGACTATTTGATTGGTAGTTTCGCCCATAAATGCAGCAAAGCAGGCAAGATGCCTGCACTACTTTATTAATTTTTCATTCCTAAACCCCAGAGACACAAAAAACACGCGATCGGCTTCGATTATATTAGACTTCTCTAAAAACGACTGTGGGGTAGGCATCCTGCCTGCCTTTGACGTGATTTTTGGCAGATGTCTATCAATTTAATGCTATAATCAACAGAGATAAGTAGTAGTCAAAGCCGATCGCGCATCTTGACTACTTTCACGGGAAAAGGAGGAAAAACCGAAAATGACAACAGGGATAAAAACTGTTGCCCCGAAAGAAGTTGTTTATCCTAGTGGGGATGGAAAACCCATGACAGAAACTTACAGCCATTTTATCGCGATTATCACAACTAAAGAGGTATTAAAACAATACCTCTTTGGACAACAGGCTACCCTCTTCGTAAATCAATTTCTTTATTATAGCATTTTTAAATGAGATGTAAATGCAGGGCTCTGAGCCCGTCACAGGCAAGATGCCTGTGCCACAAATTTTACTTGTGAAAGGTCAACACTATATAGTCATTTCAATGAAAATTGAGGAATTTAAAAAAACGTCACAGTAAGATTTTTATCGTTTAATACGTCTCATTTTTACTGGAAATGAATACTAACAATAACTATCAGAAAATACTATGACTATCGGCATCTGGATATTAGGCGATCAACTCTCCCAACAACAAGCAGCATTAATGAGTGTGATTCATCAAAAATCAATCACACCCGTCATTTTTATCGAATCGTTAAATCATATTAAAATTAGACCTTATCATCAACAAAAATTAATATTAGTTTGGTCTGCAATGCGTCATTTTGCCCAAGAATTACAACAGAAGGGCTGGGAAATTACCTATTATCAACAATCTCCTGACTTTGAAACCCCACTTCAGCAATGGATCAGAGAAAACCATATTACTGAATTAAGAATAATGACTCCCAATGATAAACCTTTTCAGCAATTTATTCTCACTCTACAATTATCCTGTAAAATTAACTTAATCACAAATAATCAATTTCTCTGGACAGAAACCGAATTTAACCAATGGGCGCAACCCAGAAAACGCCTAGTAATGGAATACTTTTATCGAGAAAGTCGTCAGCGATTTAATATTTTAATGGAAGGAAAGAAACCGATAGGAGCACAATGGAACTTTGATAAAGAAAATCGCAAACCTCCTAAAGGAAAATTAAACACTCCGACTCCTAATTGGTTTGAACCCGATGAAATTACACAGCAAGTTATTAATCAGGTAAAATCTCTCAATATCCCTACCTATGGAAAAAGTGAGCCTTTTCGATGGGGAGTAAACCGTCAACAAGCATTACAAGTTTTAGATTATTTTATTCAATATTGTCTCCCTGATTTTGGCCCCTATCAAGATGCAATGGTAACAGGGGAGGAGACTATGTGGCATTCTTTATTATCTCCTTATCTTAATCTGGGTTTATTGCATCCTTTCGAGGTAATAAAAGCCGCCGAAAACGCGTTTAATCAAAAAGATTTAGCCTTAAATAGTGTAGAAGGTTTTATTCGTCAAGTGATGGGTTGGCGTGAGTATATTCGGGGGGTTTATCATTTTATGGATGCTGATTATTCTCAGTTAAATTACTTTCACCATTCTCACCCTTTGCCGGTTTTTTTCTGGAATGCCGAGCAAACTGATATGAATTGTTTACATCAAGTCTTAAAACAGATTGAAAATACGGGTTATGCTCATCATATTCAGCGTTTAATGCTCTTAAGTAATTTTGCACTGATCGCGGGAATTTCTCCGGGGGAGGTGGAAAATTGGTTTCATAGTGTTTTTATTGATGCTTATGATTGGGTGATGCAAACTAATGTGATTGGGATGGGCTTATTTGCCGATGGGGGAATTTTAGCTTCTAAACCCTATGCCGCTTCGGCGAATTATATTGATAAAATGAGTGATTATTGTAAAGGATGTAAGTATGATAAACGCGATCGCGCTTCGGAAAAAGCTTGTCCTTTTAATTTCTTTTATTGGGATTTTCTGGCACGTCATCGAGAAAAATTGCGATCACAAGGCCCCATGAGTTTTATTTTAGCCAATCTTGACAAAATATCTCCAGAAGAATTGAATCAGATTCGCCAAAACGCGATCGATTTTAGAAAGGAGGTGATGGGATCTCGGTGACAGGTGATTTGGGAATCGGCAATGGGTAATCGGCAATGGGGAGAATAACATATCACTCATCCATGACATCCCAGAAAAATTCCTTGGACTTTTCTTGCCTTTCCCCTATCACTCATCACCAGTCCCCAAGCCCCAATCCCCATCTTTGCAAATCTTATCTTTTTGACAAGTTTTCCCCAGAAATTCCACAGGGTTTCCACAGGGTTATCGGGGGTTTTCCACAGATTATACAGAGTTTTCCACAGATGTTAACGCGAAGATTACCACTTGATAATTAACTGGGGATTTCCCTCTTCCCCTCTCTTCCTCTCTTAATAAGACCCAATTGTGTAAAGATTTGTCAAAAAAATTATCCGCAAACCCCTATTCTCTCGTAAATATTATTTCTTTCTAAAGGTCTTTGTAACATTTCGTCACATTGACAAAGCTACCCCCTCATAGAACACAATAAAGTAACTAGGTTTGAAGGATAGGAAAATGAAAAACACAAATAAAAAATGGAAAACAGGAAAAGTCGCGATCAGTGAGAGTTGATAAGATACCTGTCGCATCCGAGCAAACATTCCATTATTCCTTCTTCCTTGTTTCTTTTTCCTTCTGTTATTGGAGAGAATAAAATGATCAACTCAACAGTAAGTATATTGGCCGAAATTCCTGAAACGCTCCATGAGTCCCTCGCGAATTACCTAGAGACGCATCCCGACTGGGATCAGGATCGAGTATTTGCCGCGGCATTGTCCCTGTTTTTATTGCAAAATGGCGAAAGTGGTACACCAGACTCTTCACGCTTGTATCGTCAAGCGGCGCGAGTCTATCTGGAAACCTTGTTTCAAAATCAACCTCATGTTGGTTCAAGTTACTAAGTCAAAAAACATGGTAATGGGTAATAGGTAATAGGTAATGGGTAATAGGTAATAGGTGTTAGTTATTCATCTAAAACCTAAAACCTGATACCTAAAACCTACAATCTAAAACCTGACACATCAAGAAAAGGAGTGAAAAATGACAGTACAATTAAAAGTCCCTTCGATGGTTTGTTCTAGCTGTGTTAACAGTGTGACAAAGGCACTGAAAAGACTGGAAGAGGATGCTCATGTTAATATTGATTTAGAGAATAAAATAGTGAGCATTGATGGAAAATCGTCAGAAGATGCGATAAAAAATGCCCTTCGCGCGATCGGTCATATTGTTGATTAAAGTTGCCATAATTTTAGGGTGGGTAAGTTGTGATTATTTCCCATAGAAACACAGTGATTAAATATCTGACTTTCCCACCACAAAGCACAGTATAATAACACTTTTTCCAAGGGACATATAGTAGGGACACGGCAGTGCCGTGTCCCTACTTTTCAGAAATGATATGAGCCGCCGAAAGCGAGACGCTCCCACGGAGGGTTTTTTTTGCTTATTTGAGATGCTCCGAGCACAAAGGCACAGAGGAAAGAAAAGGGAGAGAAAGTCAATGGGGAAAATGTGTAGGGAAGATTTAAAAGTCTTCTTCGTCAAGGTGCTCCGTAACAGCGCGATATAAGTCGAGAACATGACTATCTAAAAGGCGATAAAATACTTGTCGTCCCTGTTTGCGATAACTGACTAAACGCATTCCCCGCAGTGCTCGTAATTGATGAGAAACGGCTGATTCACTCATCTCTAATGCCGCGGCTAAATCACAAACACAAAGTTCTTCATTTTTTGCTAATAAAGATAATAACCGCAAACGGTTGGGATCTCCCAATAGACTAAAAAATTCTGCCATTCTTTGGGCTTTTAAGGGATTGAGGACTTGTGTTTGAATGTCGTTAATATGCTGAATATCTACTTGATGGGGGCTGGCACAAGTTAGTGTCTCTTTTTTTTCCAGTTTGACAGGGGTTTTATTAATAGAAGGATTGGGTGACATTCTCGACAAATTACTGTGAAATGGTATTTTCTTATTTTAGACTAAAGAATGAAAATTAAATAATTTGAGTATTGGGTTGGTAGTTTCGCACAGGGACTCGAAAGCAGACCTTAAGCCTGCACAACGTTATTAAATTTTCATTAGACCTCGCTGCGAAAGTCATTAAAATCATCATTAGAATAAACGGAATGATGCGCGTTTTAGCTAGTGGAGCAAGAGGTGTATTCCTTAAGAAGTGTGGGTGTCCTTTTTGGAGTTGACGATCGCGCGCGAGGACGGGCGCACTACCACCCCCATAAACCGATATATTTGTATCAACCTTAAAATGAAATGGTTAGGACTTAGGCTCTAACCCTGTTTCTTGTGTCCATGTCAGTCTTGTCACAGATGTGTTACATCCCTAAAAAATCCCTCTTCCCTCTTGCTTCTTCGCTCTTGGCTCTTCACTCTTGCTTCCTCGCTCTTCCTTTTTCCTTCTTCCTTCTTCCTTTTTCCCTCTAAACTAGGGACTGGAGAGTTAAGAAAAGGAAACAAAGTATGGATTATCGTGAAGCTGGGGTCGATGTAGAAGCGGGAAGAGCTTTTGTTCAACGTATCCGCAATATGGTCAATAGTACCCATCGCCCAGAGGTTTTAGGGGGACTTGGGGGGTTTAGTGGTTTTTTCCGGGTCCCTGGTGGTTTACAAGAGCCTGTTTTAGTGTCGGGGACGGATGGGGTTGGTACTAAATTAAAATTAGCTCATCAACTTAATCGCCATGATACGGTTGGTATTGATTTGGTCGCGATGTGTGTTAATGATGTTTTAACTTCGGGCGCGGAGCCTTTGTTTTTTTTGGATTATTTGGCTACGGGTAAGTTAAATTCTGAACAGTTGGCTGATGTGGTTTCGGGCATTACGGAAGGTTGTAAATTGTCTGGTTGTGCTTTGTTAGGGGGGGAAACGGCGGAAATGCCGGGGTTTTATCAGCCTGGTGAGTATGATTTGGCTGGGTTTTGTGTGGGTATTGTCGATCGCGCTAAATTGTTAGATGGCTCTCAAGTGCAAGGGGGGGATATCGCGATCGCGTTGGCCAGTACGGGGGTACATAGTAATGGTTTTAGTTTAGTGAGAAAAATTATTACTGATCACGGTTTTCAGTGGAGCGATCGCCCCGAAGAATTAGGGGGTAAGAGTTTAGGGGAAGTGTTATTAACGCCGACACAAATTTATGTTAAACCTATTTTAGAAGGAATGGCTCAAGGTTTAGATTTTCATGGTATGGCGCATATTACGGGGGGGGGTTTACCGGAAAATTTACCTCGGTGTTTAGGGGCGAATCAATCCATTAAAGTTAATCATAATAGTTGGGAAGTTTTACCTATTTTTCAGTGGCTTTCTCAGGTGGGTCAAGTTTCTCTATCTGAAATGTTTAATACTTTTAATATGGGTATTGGTTTTGTTGTGTTAGTCTCACCTACACAAGTACAATTAACTCTAAATTGGTTTAATTCTCAGGGGCTCGCGGCCTGGGAAATTGGTGAGGTGATTTCGGGATCGGGAGAGTTAGTGATGGAACTTCCTTGATTTTGAGAGAAGCTCAAGGTGACGCGATCGTTCTTGCTTGTATTCTATAACATAAGCTCATCAAGCGCGATCGTGCCTTGAGGTTTCTCTGATTATGGTCAAAAAAGTTAATTCTGTTAAGATAACATGATATAGCAGTCCTGTTTCAGTGGTGAAAACTAGATCCCCGAAATCGGGTTTCTTTTCACTTTAGGCAATGCTGTCTTAAGTCTCTATTCCCGAAACCGGGTTTCTTTTCACTTTCATAAAAAAGTCAAAGAGTAATGTTAACTATGAAAAAAAATCCTCAAGTCCAAGCACCTTCTTTTTATTATATATTTGGTCTAGTGGTGGGTTTAACTTTGTTGATCTGGATTCTTAGAGGTTTAGGGATTCTTAGCTTCCTTCCCAGTAGTCTGATCTGGATACTTTTATTTCTCTCTATTGCCACAGGTATTATTACCAGTTTTAAAAGACGATAATGGGTAATTTAACCCAACATTTTTAGCAATTTAAGATTGCTATTTATCACAGATAATACTTTTTTACCGCAGATGAACGCAGATAAACACAGATATTTTGTCATCTTTGCTTGATTTACTATCAATAATTAAAACTTATAGAAGTTAGGGACTCCCCCTGTGCCAGCAGAAGGGGGAGTTATGGGGTGAAGGAGCTACGAATAAACTAGATTTATAGCCCCTTATTGGTAAGTCCTGATGATAAAAAAGGGAGAAAAAATATTAATCCTGAGATTAAATCTTTTTTTACACCCAAAAAAGTTTAATTGATCGCGGAAATTTACCCCAATCTTTCTGCTAATTTTAGAGCATTCAGTTGAGCTTGTGCTTTATGAAGTGACTCTTTCCATTCCCTTTCGGGATCGCTATCGGCAACAATGCCCGCACCCACTTGTCCCCAGACAATTCCCCCTGGTTTTCCATCATTTTTTGGGGCATATAAAAGGGTGCGAATCAAAATATTTAAGTCGAGGTTGCCGCGCCAGTCTAAATAACCACAGGAGCCATAAAATAAATTACGCTTTACGGGTTCTAATTCTTCTATTATTTCCAGACAACGCACTTTGGGACATCCTGTAATTGTACCCCCCGGAAATACGGCTCGAATTAAGTCGATCGCGTCACAATCTTGTCTTAATGTACCAATAACATTACTAACAAGGTGCATCACATGACTATAACGTTCAATGGTGAGAAATTCATTGACTTTTACGGAACCCCATTCACACACTCTCCCAATATCATTACGCTCTAAGTCAACTAACATAATATGTTCGGCTCTTTCTTTAATATTATCTATTAATTCCATCGCTAATTCCTCATCTTGAAGAGTGGTTAAACCACGCGATCGTGTTCCCGCGATCGGTCGAGTCTCGACTTGTTTTCCTGATAATTGCACAAGTCTTTCGGGTGAACAACTAACGATCGCGCCCCAAGGCGTTTGCCAATAACTGGCAAAAGGGGAAGGATTAATCTCTTGTAAAGCCCGATAAATTGACCAACTATCACAATCGGTATGGGCTTCAAACCGTAAAGATAAATTAGCCTGAAAAATATCACCCTCGTCAATATATTTCTGGGCTTTTCCCACGATTTCTTCATAGTCATTTTGAGACAACTGGAAAAGAGGAGTGACAGGATTTTTTTGAGGATTTTCGGGTAAATCTTTATGTCTTATATCTCGATTAATTGGCTCTAATTGATGTTGCATCACATCAAGTTGATAAGGTTGACTCGCGGCTAACCAAAGAATTTGCTCTTGATGATCTAAAACTGCAAAAGATTCGGGTTCATACCAACAACTAACCGGGAAAGGAAGGGGATCTGTATTAAGTTGGGGAAGTTTCTCAATTTCCCATGCTAAATCATAACCAAGCCATCCCAACCAACCCCCTGTAAAAGGAATTTCTGGGGGTAGATTTAATTGGGCAATTGGCTTTTGAGAGTGCAAAATCTCGCGTAAAAAAGGGAGAATTTCACCGACTGGGGGTGTCCATAACTGAGATTTACCGTCAATTACACGGGGAGATCCAGCACAAATAGAATATCGTGTTAAGTCTGTAGAAGATGTCACGGGACTTTCGAGGAGTACGGCCATATTTTCGGCGTTTTTACTGAGAAATAAAGTGGCAAAAATCTCTGAGCCACTACGTTGATTTAGGGGAAGCTTTCGCCAATGCCAAGGTTGTATTTGTTTCATAATTGATTGTGTGGGTTTGAGAGCCTGCTCGATCGCGCTATTGACTTCGACTCGATGATAAAAAGCCGTCTTTTCTTGGGAAAATCGACTAGCAATTTGAGCCATCGTCTCTTGTGTCAGGGGATGAATCCCATTAGGAATCAAAAAGCCTAATGGGATCGCGCAATAGGCATAATTTAGGATATCTGGCGAAGGTAATTCTAGGGTAGGGGTTGAGAGAATTTCTTGATCGTAAAGTAGAATGTCGAGATCGATGGTACATTTAATTTTACCTTCCTCTCCCCGAGCGCGATCAAGTGCATCCTCGATGGGGCGTAACACCTCTTCTTGGAGCGCGATCGGGGGTAACGTTGTCTCTACTAAACAAACACCATTAAGATAAGGTGGGCTAGATTTTTTAGTAATGGCAGGGTTTTCATAAACGGGAGATATCGCGCATATCTGTACCTGTTGATTAAGAGCTTTTAACGCCCTAATAAGGTTAGACTTAGCTTCATAGTTAGAACCAAAAGAAATTACAGCAATAAACACTATTTTTTCAGAGAAAATTGAGGTGATTAGAGTATGTTTAATCTGATAAAAGTTGAGATTTTTAGTTCTAGTCAACTTTCGGGATTATGCCAAATATAAAAATATTATTATTCGGCTAATTGGCTTAATTCAATAATATTATTATCCGGGTCTTTTGTAAAGATTGCAGGACGACCGGATGCACTCATTTGAATCGGGTAATTATGAGATAATAATAGTTGTTTTGTTTCTTCTAAGTTGGTAACAGCAAAGGCTAAATGACGATTTCTCCCCCATTTATCCCCATCAACTTCATCGGGAATAAGGGAAGATGTGGTAATTAAATGAATTTGAAAATTACCAATTTGATACCAGATACCCGGAAAGTTTAAATTACGTTCGACTTGAGGTATTCCTAAGATTGTTCCATAAAAAAATGCGGATTTTTCTAAGTCTGTAACGAGAATCGCCGCGTGCATAAATTGAGTAACTGCCATGATTTTTTCAGTGAGATATAGATATATAGCATTTTTAAATGAGATGTAAATGTGGAACGGGCCTAGAGCCCGTCACAGGCCTTAGGCCTGTACCACAAGTTTCACCTCTCAAAGGTTAACACTATATACAAGAATAGCTTAAAGGTGGGTTAGGTGGCTTTTTCCTATTTCCTTTTGATACCACAATCTTCGCCACCTCACCCATCAGAAACCCTGTTTCTCAATGGTTTGTGATTTCCTGATGGTGAGACATGACTCAGAAACAGGGTTTTTATTCACCCATTATTACTGCCAAATTTTAATGGTATTATTCCATGTACCACTAATCAAACTATTACCATTGGGTGTAAAGGTGACACAATTCACGGCATCTTTATCTCCCACCACACTTGAAATTTCTTTTCCACTATTGATGTCCCAAACTTTAATCATTCCATCACCGCCACAACTGACTAATATTTTGCCATCGGGACTTAACGCGATATCATTGACGTAATTCGTATGACCTTTTAATGTCCGTAATTCTTCCCCTGTATTGACTCGCCATAGTTTAATGGTACGATCGCGGCTGGCACTAATCAAAATGTTACCATCGGCACTAAAAACCAGAGATTCAATAGTATCAGTATGACCTGTGAAGGTAGAAATAAGATCCCCAGTCGAAACATTCCAAAATTTAATGGTTGAGTCGTGACTCCCACTGGCTAAAATTTGACCATTGGGACTAAATGCCAAAGCTTGAATAGTGCCATTATGACCTTTTAAGATTTTAATTGGGGTTGTGCCTATCAGTTTTGACAATAGTCCCGTTTTTAGAGACCATAATTTCACAGTTTTATCCCCACTTCCACTCGCGAAGATCCCCCCTTGAGATGACGGAATCGGACAGAGCGCGATCGCGACGACTCTTTGAGTATCAGTAAAAGTGCGAAGTTCTTTCCCTGTATGAATATCCCACAATTTGATCGTATTATCATCACAACCACTGATCAGGGTTTTTTGATCGTGACTGAGAGCAAGGGACCAAACTACTTCAGTATGACCTATCAGGGTGCGAAGTTCTTTTCCTGTTTTCAGTGACCAAAGTTTAATACTATGGTCAAAACTGGCACTAATGAGAGTTTCACCGTCGGGAGTAATAATAAGATCGCTAATTTGATTAGTATGACTTGTCAGGGTTTGAACGGCCTTGAGGGCTTTAAAATTTACCATGAGTCTTCTGGGATACAGTAATATCTTTCTTGATTATACTGATCGCGTCTATCAAGAAACTCCTACCCTAAAATAAAGAGAAAAGGAAAACTCCATATTTGCCTACCCCCATGACACTGAAACGACTTAGCCCTGTCGTGATACGCGTCCAAAGCTGTTGTATCGAGTGAGTCTCCAAAGATGCAGACTAAGCTTATCTCAAAGCCAGAGAAGATGGACTGGTACTGTTATGTTGCGTTAAGTCCCCATTATGCTCAAGCCCGGACTCATTTTGCCTTGATTTTACGCGATCGCCCTGATAGCTGAACAGCCTATGAGCAATTAAAAGCTATAAGGAGTCCTTGTCAGCAATATTCGCAAACACCCCGACGCGATCGTATCCTTCTATGGTAAAGATCCCGATGGTAACTCCTTTGAGTATCTCTAGGAACCCCCCTAGGGAAACTGGAGACTGGAAACTGTGTTTTTACCCATTACCTATCACCCATTACCCATTACCTATTCCCTAACACCTATTAGCCCTTATCCCAGAAAAAATGTTGCACAAAACACTCGCGAAGAATCGTTGGAAATCACTCATACAACCTTGGAAAGAATTAGACTGGTTGCTATTAATTGCCTATGTAGGAATGACAATATTTGGCGGAATAATGATCCACAGTGCGGAATTCAATCAAGGACTAACCGAATGGTGGCAACATTGGATTACAGGTGGTATTGGTTTAGTATTAGCACTTACCATCGCCCGTACTCGCTATGAAAACCTCCTACAATGGAAATGGGTAATTTATTTTACCATCATTATATTACTGATCGCGGTGCGAGTAGTGGGGACAACAGCATTAGGAGCACAACGGTGGATTAATATTGCCGGATTTTATCTTCAACCTTCAGAATTTGCCAAAATAGCAATTATTATTACGATCGCGGCCTTACTGCATAATATTACCAAACCCACCCTAATAGATATGATCAAAATATTTGGGGTGGTATCAGTTCCCTGGGCTCTAGTTTTCATAGAACCCAACTTAGGAACCTCTTTAGTATTTGGTGCGATTACAATGGCCATGTTGTATTGGGGAAATGTTAATCCAGTTTGGTTAATTTTCTTAATTTCTCCGATTGTATCCGCAATTCTTAGTAATATTTATACACCGGCTTGGATCGCGTGGGTAGCTTTTTTGGGTTTAGTCGTGTGGGGAAGTTTACCTTGGCGATGGTTTAATACAATTCTCGCAGTAATCGTGAATTTAGTGTCAGGAAATTTAGCTGCTCATTTCTGGAATATCTTACAAGATTATCAAAAAAATCGTGTCACGGGTTTCTTAAATCCTGAAAAAGATCCCTTGGGAACAGGTTATCATTTAATTCAATCTCGCACGGCTATTGGCGCGGGTGAATTACATGGACGGGGTTTATTTCATGGCACCCAAACTCAATTAAATTTTATCCCAGAACAACATACAGATTTTATTTTTTCTGCCATTGGGGAAGAATTGGGATTTATTGGTTGTATTGCCGTCCTCGTAGTTTTCTGGTTTATTTGTTTCCGTTTAGTAATTATCGCGCAATTAGCTAAGGATAATTTTGGCTCTTTAATGGTGATTGGTGTTCTAGCTATGGTAATCTTTCAGGTATTTGTTAATATTGGCATGAATATTGGTATGGCTCCTGTGACAGGGATTCCTTTACCATTACTCAGTTATGGGCGATCGGCTTTGTTGAGTAATTTTATCGGGTTGGGAATAGTTCAATCAGTGGCAAATCATCGACAACGATTGAAATTTTAACTAAGATTAGGTTGGGTTGAAAAAATCAATTACTAAGTTGGTTTCAATAGATTAGGTTTCAACCCAACCTACATAAAGAATCTCTCAGCCCGTTGTACTAGCAATTCAAAATGCGTAACAGCTTATCAATCTTGATATTCTCAAAAAACATGAAATATCTCAATCAAATAATTCCGGGTGACTGCATAGAAAAACTCAAGAAAATACCTGATCAAAGTATTAATTTAGTTATTCTTGATCCGCCTTATTGGAAAGTTATACCAGAAAAATGGGACTATCAATGGCGCACTGAAGAAGATTATGTACAATGGTGTTTACAGTGGCTTAATCAAATCTCAAGAGTCATAAAGTTCTCGGATAGCTTATATCTCTTTGGCTATTTAAGAAATTTATTTTATCTCTAGGATGATGTCATTAAATTAGGCTTTAATTTTAGACAGCAAATAATTATAGATAAAGGAATTAAATCAATTGGAGGACGTGCGACTAAGGGATATAAGATGTTTCCTAATGTTACCGAAACTCTCTTATTTTTTACTTATAATAGTCACCCCTTTGTCAAAAAATTACTTAAGGATAGACAAAAAAAATTAGGTTTAACTGCTTTAGAAATCAATCAAAAATTAGGGGTAAAAGTTAATGGTGGGGGAATGTGGTCTCTTTATACAGGTAATAACATTTTAGCTCAAATTCCCACAAAAGAAATGTGGGAAAAACTGCAAAAAAATCTTTATTTTAAACATCCTTATGAGAATATAGCACCTGTTTTTAATATTGAAATGGGAATAATCGATGTTTGGAAAGATATAGATTTTTATCGAGAAGAAAGATATCATCCTACACAAAAACCTGTGAGATTAATAGAAAGAATTATCAAGGCTAGTAGTAATAAAAAAATGATAATTTTAGACCCCTTTATGGGTTCAGAACGGCATTAGCTTGTTTAAACTTAAATCGGTACTATATTGGTATTGAAAGGGAAGAAAAATATATTGAAGTGGCTCAGAGAAGAATTGACGAATATAAATCAAGTCTTTTGAATAGAGATAGATTTGATGATACAGAATCATCTCTGAAACAGTAGGGACACGGCAGTGCCGTGTCCTCGTGAATTTTGAATAATTGTAGGGATAAGGAATGGAAATTAAATAACTTAATGATTGGCTTGGTAGTTTCGCCTTTATGTGCCGGAAAGCAGGCAAGATGCCTGCTCTACTTTATTAATTTTTCCTTCAATCACGATCGCGCCTTGATGTCGAAGAAGTCTTAAATAGACAAAATTTCTTTCACCTGATTAACCGCGCTCTTACCCGATCGCGATGCCCCTTCAATATTATCGCCACCACACCAATCTCCGGCACAAATCAAAGGTAATGGGTTAATAGTTATTAAAGAGGGAACCGATAAAAAATTACGACAAAACGCGTAACGCCAGCGATGAATCTGTAACCATTGGGGACTCTTCAACCAAGGGAGTAAAATCTGAGCCGCGCTATTTAATAACTCTTGGGCAACGGGTTGTAACTCTGTCGTCTCTAAATATTTTTCGGCAAATTTGGCACTACTTTGGACAACAAAAACGGGTTGTTTGGGGTTCTCTCTTTTACTACTATCTATACCTACCCAACCTAAATCGGGATGTTGGGGAAACCCGATCGCGCTCCAAGAAGGATTTAACTGCTCTAAATCCTGTTGATAATGGGAAGGATAACCCGCCATTACCGTAATACAAGGATCATATTTTACCCCATCGACTTGTGCTAAAAATTCTCCAGAAATACCCGCGATCGTATTAAGTAATATCGAAGCTTGAGGAGCCGGAATTGCCATCACCACAACTTTCGCGTTTAACTCCAAAGGAGTCGTAGTTTCGACATTATTCATGGCTTCGAGACGCAATAACCAATTTTTAGCCAAAGGTGTCAAATTTTCCACCCGACGGTTGAGCCATATCTCCAACCCCTCGGCTAAAGACTTACCCACTCCATTCATCCCCCCCGGCGCGATATAACAAGATTGGGGAACCGCGGATAAACCATTTTGATCCCATTCATACACCCTATCAGTCCAAAGTTGGAGAGTTTTGTGCGCCATGGCGCACAAATTAGTGATAAGTTGTTGGGAGTGAGGGCCTTGGGCATGAAGATAACGCACACCATGATCCGCGACAGTACCCTCTAAACGACGAGTCGCGACTCTTCCCCCGACTCCGCGAGATTTTTCGATGACGACTACGGAATAACCTGCCTGACGTAACTCTTGAGCACAGGTTAACCCTGCTAAACCCGCACCAATAACCGCGACATCAAATATCATTGCATTTTCCTTTAAATACGCGAAGAGCTCGACTCAATCGCGAGGGAGACGCTCGCACTACTCCAGCCCCTTCTCCACGCGAGGATATCCCTTCTCCACGCGAAGGTGTCTATTCTCCACGCGAGGGTATCCCTTCTCCCCGCGAAGGTGTCTATTCTCCACGCGAGGGTATCCCTTCTCCCCGCGAGGGAGACGCTCGCACTACATTAATAATATATAGTGTTGACCTTTCAGAAGTAAAACTTGTGGCACAGGCATCTTGCCTGTGACGGGCAAGATGCCCTGCATTTACATCTCAAATGGAATTGCTATATGTGTATAGACATTCTTCATTGCACAAACCCTTGATTTTATTACATCTTCCCTCTTCCCTCTTCCTTCTTCCCTCTTCCTTCTTCCCTCTTCCTTCTTCCTTCTTCCTTCTTCCTTCTTCCCTCTTCCTTCTTCCTTCTTCATCAGGTTTTTGTCATTGTTTTATCGAAAATGAGAAAATCCCTCAATCGCGATCGCGTCATCGGGAAGTAGTACAATAAAAATAATCAACAAATCTCTGGTCAACGGAGGAATGTCACCTTGGATGAACTGAGATCCGCACTGGAATTAGCCTCAGACGAGGAATTAGAGCAGCTCACACAATTATTGTTTAGTCGCCGCTTTAATCCTTTAGATTATATGCAAACCCCTGAGCCTTTGGATATTCAAAGTCTAAATCGTGCTTCTTGGTTAGACGCGTTAGAGCACAGGTTTCGCTATTTAGCCGCGGATGGTTTGACGGTATTAAAGGGAAAAACCCGACAATTTAGTTATCGACAAGCTCTGATTCAAGTCTGTCGTTATCTCAAAATTCCTTACTCACAAAAACTTTCTACTACTGACTTAGAAGCTGAAATCTTTTTATCTCTAATTGATAAGGTAACTAAACGTCTTCCTGGGGAGGAAAGAAAAGCTTTAATGGGTGAAGTAGTGGGAGCGATCCAAACTTCTGATCTTTCTCAACCTTTACCTCTTTCTGTTCAAAAAGATCCCTTGAGTGTCATTGTCAAAGGGGGAAGCGCGATCGCGGTAAGTTCCATTATCCAACCGATGTTACTACAACAAATTGCCCGTCAATTTGCTATTCAGTTTGCCTCTTATCATGTAGCTAAAGACGCGATCGTAAAGGGAACAACGGGAGCTTTTCACAATTATCTCGCGTTACAAAGTGCTCGTCAAGGTATGGCAATTACCGCGACTCGTTATGGGGCAGTACGAACAGTATTTGGTATTTTAGGTCCCGTGCTTTGGACTTGGTTTTTCGCGGATTTAGGTTGGAAAGCCATTTCCACAAATTATGGCAGAATTATTCCTATGATTTTTGCCTTGGCGCAAATTCGTTTAACTCGTTCCGACTCGGAATTTCAACCCGCGTAGGGGCAAAGCATTGGGGCGAAAAATTAGAGATTTTACCCGCATTTATTATCCCCAATGCTTCGCCCTTGATTTGACCAATTTTTAAATTAGGAAAATTAGGAAAATTAGGAAAATAAGTGCCGATTCAAAATATTGTTAAGGGGGTTCAATCCCGCATAATTAAACCCCTTTTAACACAACTACAAAATCATCGCGATCGCGCTTTAGAAATCCCTTGGAAATTTGCCCAAGTAGGATTTTTCCTTTTGGCATTCCTTCCAACTTGGGGAGTCATAAGTATCGCGATCGCGTTACTAGGAACCTGGAAACAGAAATTTAAGCACATTATTCATAATCCTATTAATAAAGGATTTGGCCTTTTAAGTATTTTACTCATTATCACCGCGTGTTTTGCCGTCCTTCCGGGTGAGGCATTTTTAGGATTAGCAAATTTATTACCATTTTTTGCCCTTTTTGCCGCCTTTAGTGAACTGATTCAAACGCATCAACAATTACGACAAATGTCTTGGTTATTTGTCATATCTTCTGTTCCCGTTTTTCTAGTAGGATTAGGACAACAATTTTTCAGTTGGCAAGGACCAGCAATCTTACATGATTTCTTAGGATGGGGATTACAACTTCATGGGAACCCTCCGGGGCGAATGTCCGCGGTTTTTATGCACGCGAATCTATTAGCTTTTTACACCATTATTGTTTTTATCTTAGCCTTGGGTTTATTTATCGAAACATATCAAGAAGTGATCAGGAAGAAGAAAGAAGGAAGAGGGGAGAAGGAAGAACGACATTTCCCTATTACCCATTACCTATTACCTATTACCAATTACCGATTACCCATTCCCCATTACCGATTACCGATTACCGATTACCGATTACCCCTAATCTTTTTAAGTTTAGTTATTGTCGGGAATGGCGTTGCCTTAATCTTTACTAATTCTCGTAATGCTTGGGGATTAGCTGTTTTTGCCTGTCTTGCGTTTGCCCTTTATTTAGGCTGGAAAAAATTAATCGTTATTGTCACTACAATTACGGGTTTAATTCTTTGGTCTGCTTTTGGCCCAAATCCCGTAAAATCATGGTTACAAAAGATAATTCCCCCGTTTTTCTGGGCAAGATTAAATGATCAAATGTATCCCGATCGCCCTATTGCCACATTAAGAACAACTCAATGGCAGTTTACCTTAAATATGATTCAACAACGACCTTTTACGGGTTGGGGATTACGCAATTTTTCTCCCCTTTATGAAGTCGTAACTCACGAAAACCTCCAACATCCTCATAATCTATTTTTGATGTTAACCGCGGAAACGGGTATCATTACCATGCTCTTATTATGTGGTATGATTGGTGTCATTATGACACAAGCTTGTCTCTTTTTGATTCAACGTTATCGCGAATCTCAACATAACTTAATATTGTTTAGTTATACGATCGCGTTGACCTCGTGTATCATATTTAATATGATGGATGTCACCTTATTTGATTTACGTTCCAATACTCTCGGATGGTTGTTATTAAGCGCGATCGCGGGGATCATGTTTTCCCGAAATTCCCAAGGGAGAAACCCGGTTTCTATTGCTGAGGAATGAAAATTTAATAAAGTAGTGCAGGCATCTTGCCTGCTGTGGTGCAGGCATCTTGCCTGCTGTGGTGCAGGCATCTTGCCTGCTGTGGTGCAGGCATCTTGCCTGCTGTGGTGCAGGCATCTTGCCTGCTAGGGTAACAAAATGCTCAAGTTATTGATTTTTCATTCCTGATCAACTAAAGAAACCGGGTTTCTGAGTGGGAAAACCTAACGGGAATAGGGGTAAAACAGTTCCCACCGGAAATTAATTTTCTGCGATAAAAAAGGAATGTCCACAACTACAACTTTGTGTCGCGTTAGGATTATTAAATCGGAAACCTCCACCCATTAAATCTTCCGAATAATCTAAGGTTAAACCATCCAAATACTTTAAATGTTCTTCGTTGACGACAATTTTAATAGATTCCGATTCATATACGCGATCGTGATCATTATCATCAACCAAATCGTCAAAAGTCATGGTATAATACCAATGACAACACCCACCGGGTTGAACTCCCAACCGAAACCAAACATCAGGCTTTTTTTGTTTAGACTGAAGGCGTTTAACCTCATTTGCCGCCGCGTGATTTAATTGAATCATAGAAAATTTGACTGTTACTTTCAGCTTTTAGGTTGAGTTTAACATTAACCCAACCTAAAAAAATATTATAATTTACTTAGATTTTGACTCAGTACGAGCATAATCATCCTGAAAACGGACAATATCATCTTCTCCTAAATATTCACCATTTTGGACTTCAATAATAACCAGAGGAATCACCCCCGGATTTTCTAAACGATGATTCACACACTGAGGGACATAGGTTGATTGATTACTAAATAAAATTTCTTCAGTTTCCCCACAAGTAACTTTAGCAGTGCCAGAAACAACAATCCAATGTTCACTACGATGATGGTGCATTTGTAAACTGAGACGATGGCCTGGTTTTACTTCAATTCGTTTAATTTTATAACCAGGTCCTTCTTCTAAGGTAGTAAAAGAACCCCAGGGACGACATTCTGTGGCAGATATTCCATTAGACTTGATTGAGTTCAATTCCTTTGTCAATAGGATTTCTTGAGTCTGAACCATGATAGTTTTTCCTTAGTAATTTAAGAGAATTAGCTCGTTAATTTTGTGGTGATACTTCCCCACAACTATTTTTAAGAAGATGCAATAACCCTTTTTTAGTTTATCTCTTGTTTCCCGGATCTGTCAGGATTTTTTCGACGCGATCGCGTTTTCTTGAGAGTCTCTCATGTCTATTATAGCAAATATTTTCTATTATTTAACAAATCTTAACCAAAGAAACCGGGTTTCTGACTCGACAAACCAAAGAAACCGGGTTTCTGACGTCAGATAATGGCAATCAATGAGATTTTGGGTTCAGAAACCCGGTTTATGGGCAAATCCTGGTTAAGAAACCTGGTTTATGGGCAACAATGGCAATCCATCTCGGAGCGGAAGCAATGTCGTTGTGAATTTTACAAAAACTCTAGGGCGATGGCATCTAAATTCTGAAAGTATTGCCCAGCAAGGGGTTCTGAATTTAGAAACAAAACTCTACAATGGCTGAAACCTTTTTCCTGTAAGCATTATAAAAATCAGATGCGTTTGCGCTGACCAACGCCTCTTGACACCACATCTACCAACCGCTAAAGTAAAACATCAGTAAGAGCTTTCTGGCAAAAAGTTTTACCGAAAATCAGCCCCAACTCGCTTAAGCTATCAAACAGTATATTTACTGATTTAGGATACTGTCAGAATTTATCTGAGTGTCCTTAATTTTGATACTTAAAATCAGCAAAATTGTCAGCAATTTTAACGGAGGAAGTTAGAAATGGGTGTTAGTCTTAGCAAAGGTGGTAATGTTTCCTTAAGTAAAGAAGAACCAGGGTTAAAAAAAATATTGATTGGGCTTGGCTGGGATGTCCGTCTAACTGATGGCAGTGCCTTTGATTTAGATGCCAGCTTGTTCGTACTTAAAAGTGATGGGAAGGTACGCAGCGAAAAGGATTTTATTTTTTTCAATAATTTGAAGTCCGCGGATGGAATGATAGAACATACGGGTGACAACCTCACAGGTGCCGGAGAAGGCGATGATGAGGTGATTAAGGTCAATTTAGAAAGGCTATCGGCTGATATAGAAAAATTGGTAATCGGAGTCACTATCTATGACGCAGATACGCGCAAGCAAAACTTTGGGATGGTTGATTCTGCCTTTGTTCGCATTGTCAATCAAGATAACAATCGAGAGATAGTTCGTTTTGATTTATCGGAGGATATGAGCGTTGAAACTGCCATGTTATTTGGTGAATTGTATCGGCATGGTAGTGACTGGAAATTTCGTGCTGTTGGACAAGGATTCAAAGGTGGATTAGGTGCGATGGCAATCAATTATGGGGTGAACGCCAGCTAAACCATTACATATTCCTAGTCAAAATAAGATACAAAAGGAGATAAATATGCGGTCATTAGTGCGCGGACAAAAATCTAAGTTGAGCGATTTTACTACAGCAAATCTCATCCAAGTAGGCTTGGGAATTACGGCTTCAGAAGGAATGGTATTTGATTTATCATGTTTTGGAGTCGATGCTGAAGACAGGCTCTCTGATGACCGCTATTTTATCTTCTACAACCAAAAATCTTCACCCTGCGGATCTTTAGCCAGTCTAGGTAGACAAGGTGGGGATATGGAGAGGTTTCAAATTAATTTATCGACGCTCCCCCAAACTATTCGTAAACTGGTATTTACCATTACGCTAGACGGTGAGGGTAATATGTCACAAATTAGCCGCGGCTATTTACAGATTTTAGACCGGCAGACAAAGGTGGCTGAATTTTCTTTTAATGGCGCGGATTTTCATGCGGAAAAAGCTATCATTGTTGGAGAAATTTATTTGAAAGATGTGTGGCGTTTTGCCGCCGTAGGGCAGGGATTTAATGGTGGTTTAAGTGCGTTACTCAAGAATTTTGGCGGAGAAGAGATTAAACCCTCCCCACCGGCATCGCCCAAAGTTTCTTTAGAGAAAAAGCTGGAGAAAGATGCTCCCCACCTTGTCAGTTTGGCAAAACAGCTAACCGTATCTTTGGAAAAAAAGAAACTCCAAGATGTGATAGCAAAAGTAGCATTGGTACTGGATGCTTCAGGCTCAATGTCTAGTCAATACTCCAGAGGAGATGTGCAATTAGTTGTGAATAAAGTTGTACCCATTGCAGTTCATTTTGACGATGACGGCGAGTTAGACACTTGGGCTTTTGCAAACAAATCACAAAGTTTAACTCCTGTGACAGTGAAAAACATAAATGGGTATGTAAACAGGGAATGGGGTGGCTGGCAACAATGGATGGCTAAATTGGAATCCGGCTATAATAATGAACCAGTGGTTATGAATGAGATTGTCAAAACATATATGAGGTCTAATTTACCGGCCTATGTGATATTTATAAGTGATGGAGGAGTCGGTTACAGTGAACAAATAGCAAAAATCATTACAGAATCATCTAAATATCCTATTTTTTGGCAATTTGTCGGAGTGGGAGGTAGTAATTATGGCATTCTCGAACGTTTTGATACAATGAAAGGAAGAATGGTTGATAATTGTAATTTTTTCGCTTTGGACAACATTAACAGTATTTCGGATGGGCAATTATATGAAAAGCTCCTTAACGAATTTCCTGATTGGTTAAAAGCAGCCAAAGCTAAGAAAATTATTCGTTAAAATTTGATACACGAGGCCGCGTCTGAAAACCTTCAGCGATCGCCTTTGAGTCTCGCCACCTACTGTATCCAACACCATATCCACGCCACTAACAGTTTGCTTAAACGGCGCAGTTTTGTAGTCAATCACCTGTTGACAACGTTGGGTATCGGTGCTTTAACGGGATGGATGGGTTTACTTTGGTCGGAAAGAGCGTTTGCACATAAATGAAGATTTTTGGTGAAGAAACCGGGTTTATGGGCAAAGAAACCGGAACCAAAGAAACCGGGTTTATGGGCAAAGAAAGCGGGTTTCTGACTCGACAAACCGAAGAAACCGGGTTTCTGACTTCAGATAATGGCAATCAATCAGATTTTGGGTTCAGAAACCCGGTTTCTCTCTCCACATTAAGGCTGAAAAAAGACACCTATACCATTATGAACACGGGCCGCGGTTTGAGAAGGACGATCCAATAATTCCCCCCCTAAATAAAGACTTGTCGAACTTCCTCCGTCTAAATTTAAAGCATCGATCGCGCCCATTTTTTGCATAATTTGAGCAAACTCAGCAAAAGTGGGGCCAGAGCCCCCCGCACGATTATGAGCCGCGACTATTAATAAATTACCTGAAACCGTTTTACCTATACCACTACGAATGGCAGTTTGTCTTTGATAAACAGCATTAAAATTTTCCGCTTTAGCATCTAAAACTACTTGACTATTCTGCACTAAAAAAGGCCCACCACCCACTATATAAGGAAAACGATTAAACTCCGGGGGATTCGTTTCACTTTCTACTCGCACATTACTCCCTATGACTAATTGCTCGATGGCACTGGGAAGAGAACGTAATACTAAAATATAACCATTTTTGGGGATAGAAAAAGTCATTTTATCTTTGGTATTACCTGTGTTATGATGAGTGACTTTATCCTTCTCTATTGTCACAATCAATTCATCATCAGAAAAAGGAGTATAATTCTCTCCCCATTCCGGGGTATAGCGAGATATACCATGCTGTACATCAGCACTATTAACCCGAATTACCGATAAACGAGAACCCCCTTGAGTTATCATTGTTTCTTGGAGATTTAACCGGGCAATACGAATATCTCCGTCATCATTCCACGCGATCGCGCCTCGATTTAAAATGGGACCCGATAACCAACGATTATCAAAACGAATTGCTCCTAAAGACAACTGATTAACGCGATTAAAGAAACCCGCGTTGATCGCGCCTGCGACTTGGGATTTATCCGCGATTTTTAACAGGGATGTCGTCCCCTTTATACTCTGGGGATAATTGGTAAAAATCGGTCTAAGTTTAATCCCCCTTTGACGGAGATTTACCTCTAACCAAAACACCGGAAATCGATCTTTTCCTAAAGAGATATATCGCTGTTGCCATTGTAAACCCGGAGCCCAGGTAATATTTCTTTCTAATAAAAAATCAGGACGAATATCAATTACCAAACGATTCGGATTGGCTAAGGTGAACACTTGGGGTCGCCAACCTAAAGGAATATTAATTTTGAAGCGAGTTTGTTTGCCTGCTACATCTATATTAAGCGATTTTAGTTGATTTCCTGCACTAAGTTTTTGTTGTAATAAAGTAGGAGAAATTTGGGCATCTAAGGTGATATGCCATTCTTGTGTCGGTGGCGTAACTGTCGTTTTATCTTGAGGTTTTCCGGGTTTTGTCGGATCATCTGGCAGGGTTTTGGGTTGACTTCCTTGGGGTTTTGTCGGATCATCTGACAGGGTTTTGGGTTGACTTCCTTGGGGTTTTGTCGGATCATCTGGCTTAGGGGGATGAGGGACTTTTGGTTTCGGTGGTTCTGAGATATATTTTATTTGCCAAGGTGTGGGACGATCTAAGTCAATTATCACGTGATCGCCCCAACTTTGTTTTCCTTGACGAATATTGCTGATCCCCGCCGATGGAGTAGTTAAGGTAAGAGTATCGCGATTTATGGCAATTTTCCAACCCTTTTTTTGGGCAAAATCAGTAATATCTAAATAACGATAAATACCCGTTAACCAAGTATTGAGAATAGGAGCCTCTGAAGAAAACCATTTAATCGGTTGTTGATTAGGATTGGTAGTATTTAATAAATCGACACCCATTGTTAACATTAAACTGGTATCTCCTAAACCTGTATGGATTACTCCATTAATTGCCCGTTGACTCCAAGGGACATAAAATAGACGACCATTAAGAGAAATTTTATCACCGATATTTGTATTTTTTTGTCCAAGTAATGAAGGGGATAAATCCAAGTTTTGTTTATTGTTGATGAGCGATGGGGAATTATCGGTTGGTGTGTCGGCTTTGACTGAGTGGGGAGAAAATACTGATAAGACGATCATCGCGCACAGGGAAAAAACCATCAAAGGCGAGACGAAACCAGGAGAGATGATGTAATTTAACAAAATTTTCGACAGCATTTCCCAAATTTTAGGCGATGGTAAATTGATATTGGTGTTATGAATGGCATCAGGAATCGCGTAAATCGTGATAGGGAGCATCTCAAAGAAGCAAAAAAAACTGTAGTGGGAGCGTCTCGCTTCCTGGGGATCTAATAGGGAGCGAGACGTTTGTGCTACGCACAGGGTACGCCAACCCACTACCAATTTACAACCTTGAGATAGTCCCATCGTGATAACTGGCAATTTCTTTTATTATCATAGTATTTGTCCGCATTATTTGGTCGGCATTATTTGGTCGATTCTGCAATGGTGAGGCACGATCGCGTCTCCAGAAAAGCTGACACAACGCGATCGCGTTCTTCCTCACAGCCAAGATCCCTGCCCGGTGAGGAAGAGCGAGTCAAAGAAACCCGGTTTCTCCCAGTGATCTCTCCACAAGACTATATTTTGTCAAAAAAACCCGGTTTCTGGCCGTGATCTCTCCAGTTACTTACCCCCGAAAATGTGATATAATTGACTCAACTTTTTTATTTCTTAATTTCCCATGATTTTGAAGGGGCTTGAAGGCTCATTAGCACCGTAGAATGAGACATCACTTGAAAAGTAATTTTGGTTTGTTATAGTAATGATCGCGCGCAGCGGCAAAAATTAAAGTGCATGGCTACAGGATAGATAAAGGGCCGCGGAAAAACAACTAGCCGCGAGGGATTTATAGGGTTCTCCTTGTCGATAGCTAATTGATATGTCTTGCCACAGGGCTTCTTTGAGATTTTTTCTTAATTTTTTCAGAGATTCCTCGCAGTAAGTAGTAGGATAAACCACAAAAAAATCACCAAGTTTATCCCAAATGCAAGGCACTTTTGTCAGTGTTAAAACTTCATCAATGGATTTGACTTTCACGGCAGGGCCACTCCAATAATATTTTCCTTCATAATGAAAGACTGGCAGCCCCGCGTTAAACATATCCGCACAAAACTGACGGTGATGGGGGTTGGTATAGAAATTCAACGCATGATCAAGACACTGAAAAAATTGAATAAATGTAGTTTCCATCGGGAATTAATCTCCTCATGTATAAATAAACTTCAGCAAAACAGATATGAGCGATCGCGGCTCCAAACGCGGGAAGGCGTTCGGCCTAACTACTTATCCATAAGGTATCAACCTTATGGGGAAAAGACATCCGTAGAAGTCCGTATTTTTCATCTCCGTACTTTCACGGAAGCCATCTCTGTAGAATTACGGATATCCCCCTCATCGAGAATGAGGTAATCGGCTCCAGACGCGATCGTGGGAGGCTATCTTTTCAGAAGAGGATTTTGATAAGAAACCCGGTTTCTCCCAGTTATCTTTCCATATCTCACGGGAGCAGCGCGATCGAAGTCACCCACAAGATGCCTCCCTTGCCTCATAACTTATCTAACTTGGGCGAGTCAAATCATCACACTGACGAATATTGTTTTTTGTGTCAAGATAGGATTTATCTGTGGCCGCGTGAAAATAAAATTGTTGCGCGATCCGAGGGGCAACCCCAAGAAGTATCGGTTCTTTAAGCAATATCACAGAAAGGAAACTGGCAGAAGCAGAAGTCCTCAAGGCTCTCGCGAAGGAAAAGGAAGTGCTAGAACTAAAATCACCTTTGGTTACCATGACATCCCATGAATTTCGCACCCCCTGAACAGTGATTAAATCTTCTGCCCAATTATGAGAACCAGATGAATAATCACGGGAGGAAAAATTAGAACAAATGCCACAAATTTAGATAGGATAGGATGTTCTCACCCTTGGCAATTTTGATGCCAAAAAACAAACTTTTTCCCCTGGAATTGCTCATTTTTTGTCATCGTTTAGTTGACTATTACTGAGTTCCTTGCCCAAGCAATGAATGCCATGCTTTTCTGGATGAGAAACCCCAAAAATTATCAAAAATTCACTTTAAAATTCCCTGAAATATTCACCAAAGGAAACTACAATTAATGGAAAACTTACCCGTCAACAAGGTCAAGTTCTCTTTAAGATAACAGAGGAAGGCTTTGCCATTCCGCCAGAGGATAAATCTCACTTATTTGACTCTTTCCATCGCGCAATATCGGAACATTCCCCGGTACTGGTTTGGGATTAGCCCTTGTGAAAAAGTGTGTTTATTTACACAGGGAAACAATTAATTTTACCAGTGAAGTCGGGAAAAAAACTACCTTTAAAATAACACTACCTCTCATCATTCAAAGGTTTTAAAATGAAGAAAATTTTACTCATTGAGGATGAAAAAACCGTCCGCAATAATCTTCTCAGAATGCTCAACGCCCAAGGTTTTCAAGCTTATGGTGCGGAGAATGGTGCTGTCGGAGTGAAATTAGTCCAAGCAAAATTACCTGATCTCGTTCTTTGTGATATCATTATGCCAGAATTGGATGGATTTGGTGTGTTAAAAGAATTGCAAAAACATCAAGAAACCGCCCTCATTCCCTTTATTTTTTTAACCGGGAACCCCGATTCGGATTTGCGTCAAGGTTTAGAATTAGGCGCGGATGATTATCTGACTAAACCCTTTAAATTTGATGAGTTATTGCGGGCGATCCATGCCAGGTTTAATAAGCAGAAAATCCAACAGAGACAAATTGATTCGTTAAGGGAAGAATTAATGAAAATTAGCCAATTAGTTGAGGCTCAAAACCACTTATTAGCTAACCTTGATGAAGAGTTGCGCCGTCCTTTATCGAATATTGTCATGGCGTTAAAAATGTTAGAAACTGATGCGCCGAAAGAATCGCGTGAAAGATATTTACAAATTTTGCAATCGGAATTTCATCGCGAAATTTCTCTCTTAAATCAAATGTCTCAATTACAACAGTTACTCACCCCGGAAAATGTGACCTTATTGACTCAATTTCATTTATTGAACAAATAGGGGATCGGATGTTGGGCTGAACATCAAGGTTTATGATAGTAGTGGGGGCGGGCTGAGGGGGTGACAAGCCGGAGCATCTCAAAGAAGCAAAAAAACCTTGGTGGCAGCAAGAGGCTCCCTAGAGCTCTAACAGGGAGCCTCTTGCTCCACTGCACTACCAATTTACCAAAATGGGATGCTCCCGTGATCACCTCGGTGACAACGCTCTCACGAGAAGATTGACTGTTAGTTTTCGTCAACAAATTCTCTTGAAACCTATTCGGTATTTCACTCCATCGGGTTTCCAAGTTGATCAAAAAAGGATCAAATCAGATGATAGTCGAGAAAATTAAGACGCGATCGCGGGAGGTAATCGGCTCCACAAGATGATTTTTCTACAAGAAACCGGGTTTCTGGCAGTGCTCTCTCCACAAGACGATATTTGTCAAAGAAACCCGGTTTCTGGCAGTGCTCTCTCCACAAGACGATATTTGTCAAAGAAACCCGGTTTCTGGCAGTGCTCTCTCCACAAGACGATATTTGTCAAAGAAACCCGGTTTCTGGCAGTGCTCTCTCCACAAGACGATATTTGTCAAAGAAACCCGGTTTCTGGCAGTGCTCTCTCCACAAGACGATATTTGTCAAAGAAACCCGGTTTCTGGCCATGATCTCTCCCCATCAGGACACGATCGCGTGTTAAAATCTTAGTCAATATCATCACAGAAGAATCTTTAAGCGAATGGGAACTTTATCATCTAATAAAGAAATTTATCGTGCCATCGTCGAAGCTCAAACAGAATTAATCTGTCGCTTTCTTCCCGATGGGACTTTGACTTTTGTTAATCCCGCGTACTGTCGCTATTTTGCTAAGACGGAAACTGAGTTATTAGGACAAAATTGGATCGACTTGGTTCCTGAACCTGAAGGGGCCAAAATCCCACAATACCTAGGCTCTTTTTCTTGGGAAAATTCCGTCGCGACTATCGAACACTCAATCATTAATGCCGAAGGGGAAATTCGCATTCAAGAATGGAAGGATCATGCCTTCTTTGATGCCGATAAAAATCTCATAGAATTTATGTCCGTTGGACGAGATATCACCGAACGCAAATCCATGGAAAACACTTTACGAAAAAGTCAAAACTTGTTTCAAAAGATCGCCGATACTTCCCCAACATTAATTTATATTTATGATATTATTAGCCATCAAAATATTTATGTCAATCATCAAATTGAAAAAAGTCTAGGTTACACTCCAGACGAAATTGAAACAATGAATTCCGCTTTTCTCTTCACTCTCATGCACCCAGAGGATATGGCAAAATATCCTCAAGTTCTGAAAAAGTTATCCAACCTATTAGAAGGAGAGTTGCATGAACATGATTTTCGCATGAGACATAAAAAGGGTGAATGGCGTTTTTTTCATACGAGAGAAGTGATTTTTTCTCGAAATTCTGATGGTGTTCCTCAACAAATTTTCGGTATTGCTGAAGATATTACAGAAGGAAAAAAAGCTGAAGAAGCTTTACGCGTTAGTGAGGAAAGATATCGGACTCTTGTCGCAAATTTTCCTCATGGTGCTGTGTTTTTATTTGACCATGATTTACGTTATCTCCTCGCGGATGGCAAGGGGTTATTAAATCGAGAAATTGATAAGCAATTATTAGAAAATCATACTTTATGGGAAGTCATCCCACCCGAAACTTGTGCGATCATAGAACCTTATTATCGAGACGCGTTGGCGGGGAAAAAAACCACTTTTCCATTGGAATTTATAGACCGCGTTTTTGAAGTAACAACTCTTCCTGTTAAAAATGAAGCCGGAGAAGTGATCGCGGGAATGGCGGTGAGTGTCGATATTACAGAGCGTCTGCAAGCGGAAAAATACTTAAGGGAAACCGAAACTAAATTAAGTCAAATTGCTGAGATTATTAATGATGTTTTTTGGATGTATAATGCTGATTGTAGTCAGTTACTTTATGTGAGTCCTGCTTATGAGAAACTCTGGGGATATAGCTGTTATAGTCTTTACGATCATCCTTTGAGTTGGATGGAGGCTATTCACCCGGAAGATAAAGAATTTGTCTCGAAGTTTTGGCAAGGTTTTTTGAATAGTGACAAAGGAGAGCGTTCGCAACTGGAATATCGTATTATCGGCGAAAATGGTCAGATTATTTATATTAAAACTCAACTATTTGCTCTGGAGAATTCTCAAGGTAAAATTGATAAATTAGTGGGGAATTTTTGTGATATAACGGAAATTAAACTAACTCAGGAATATTTGCGAAAATTCAATCAAGAATTAGAAAAAAGAGTAGAAGAAAGAACTTATTTGTTGAAAGAGATTAATCAAAAGCTACATCAAGAAAATCAGGAACGTTTGCAGGCAGAAAAGTCCTTAGAAGAAAGTGAAGAACGCTTGATAAATTTAATTGATAATATTCCGGGTGTGGTTTATCGCATTCCATATAATTCCAATATTGCTCCTTATATCAGTGAAAATCTCGCGGTTTCCCGTCAACAGCTCTCTAAATTTATCGCCGATCGCGTTCATTATTTGGCAAGTATTCTACACCCAGAAGATGTAGATATTATGGAAAATAATTTAAGAGAAAGTATCGCCCATAAAACGCCTTATACCTTAGAATATCGGATTGTGCATCAAGATGAAAGTATCGCGTGGTTGTGGGAAAAAGGTCAACCGGTTTGTAATGAAAAAGGGGAAGTGGAATGTTTAGATGGGGTGATTTTTGATATAAGTGATCGCCATAATGCGGAAATCGCGTTACAAGAAAGTAATCAACGATTTCGGGCGATTTTTGAACAGGCCGCGGTGGGAATAGCCCAATGTAATTTAGAGGGTAAGATTATTACTGTCAATCAAAAATTATGCGATATTCTTGGTTATTCAGAATCAGAACTTCGGGAAAAAACTTATGTGGAACTTACCGAACCGGAAGACATGATAATTGAGAAAAATTATCAGCGCTCACTCTTATCTGGAGCCTCCAATAATTACACGATAAAAAAACGTTATTTCGCTAAAAAAGGTGAGATAATTTGGGTAAAATTAACAGTTTCTCTCTTGCGAAATGAACGGGGAGAACCCAGTTATTTTCTGGGAATAATCGAAGATATCCGACCCCAAAAACGCATAGAACGAGAATTAAAAGAACGGGAACAACAATTAGCCGCGATCGCGTCAAATTTACCCGGGGGTGTCTATCGAATGATTTATCATAGTGATGGCCATATTTCTTGTCCCTATTTTAGTGCCGGATATGGTAATTTATTAGGAATTAATGCCGCGATGCTAATGGCAAATCCCAAAATCGGTTTAGAGGCCATTGATCCTCGCGATCGGGGTAATTTTTTCAGTGCGCGTCTGGACGCGATGCAAACCTTAGAACCTTCTGATATCCAATATCGGATAATTTCCCGTACCGGGGAAGTGAAATGGATTTTAGATAATGCTCGTTTTAGTTGTAATGAAAAGGGTGATTTTATTGTAGATGGTGTCAGTATTGATATCACCGATCGCGTGTTAATGGAAGAAGCCTTAAAAGAAAGTAACGAACGGTTTAGTCAGTTAGCCGAAAATATTGATGCCGTGTTTTGGATATCGAATCCCACCCTCACAGAAATTTTATACATCAGTCGAGCATATCAGAAAATATGGGGAAGGACTTGTCAAAGTTTATATGAAAATCCCCAGTCATTTATGGACGCGATTCACCCCGACGATCGTCCGGGTACAATTCAACATATTCAAAACGCGATCCAAGAGAAATTTGAGCGTAGCGAAAGGGAGTATCGCATCATCCGTGGCGATGGAGAAATACGTTGGATATTTGATCGTGCCTTTCGCGTGACAGATGAGCGCGGCAAAATACGGCGTTGGTTAGGAATCTCTAGTGATATTACCGAACGCAAAAAAGCAGAAGATTTGTTGCGTCACCGCGAAAAACAGTTAGAAACAATTGTGACAAATATCTCTGATGGCTTATTAATTCTTAACAAAAAAGGTATAATCAAGTTTCTCAATCCCGCAGCCACTACTTTGTTGGATCGTAAGCCAGAAAGTTTATTGGGTGAAGCCTTTGGTTTCCCCGTAGTTGTCGACAATAGCGCGGAGTTGGGCCTTTTGCGTCCCAATGGGGAGTTAGGTGTGGGGGAAATGAAGGTGGTGTCGATTGTCTGGGAAGGGGAAGAAGCCTTTCTCGTCTCCATAGGGGATATCACCGATCGCAGGGAAGCAGAAGACGCGTTGCGACGCTCCGAGGAAAAATATCGTGATCTCGCGGATAATATGAGTGATGGTATCTACTTAATCAATCGCGAATTCAAACCCGTTTTCTATAATCCCGCGATCGCGAGGATCTTTGAGCGTCCAGTGCAGTTTTTCATGGAAAATCATCCCACAAATTATCTCTCTTGTGTTCATCAAGAGGATCGGGAACGGGTAATACAGGTGTTTTTCTCTGGACACCTTCCCACACAGAGGATAGAAATTGATTATCGCATTGTCCGACCGAGTTCTGAAGTGCGTTATGTTCGTGATGTCATGGAGGCTATTTATGACCATAATACAGAAGCATTTTCTTATCAGGGTATCCTCTCCGATATTACAGAGCGGAAATTAGCCGAAAAAGTCATCCGTGATACGCAAGAGCGTTTTCAATTTATGTTATCCTCTAGTCCCGCGGTGATTTATACCTGTGACGTGGAGGGGATTTACGCTTGCACTTTTATTAGCGATAACGTCACAGAGCTTTTGGGCTATGCCCCAGAGGAGTTTCTTTGCTGTTCCCACTTCTGGCGCGATCGGATTCATCCAGAAGATGCCCCTTCCTTGTTTCAACATTTATCTAATTTGGCAGAGTCAGGTCATCACACTCACGAATATCGCTTTTTGTGTAATGATGGTATTTATCGGTGGTTGCGTGACGAAATGAAATTGGTACGCGATCCGAGGGGTCAGCCCCAAGAGTGTATCGGTTCTTTGATCGATATCACAAAAAGGAAACTGGCAGAAGAAGAAGTCCTCAAGGCCCTGGCGAAAGAAAAGGAACTGGTGGAACTAAAATCACGTTTTGTTTCCATGACATCCCACGAATTTCGCACCCCCTTAACAGTGATTAAATCTTCTGCCCAATTATTAGAACGCTATGAATGGTCGCGGGAGGAGGAATGGGAACAACTCCAACAAATTCAGACTTCTGTCAAACAGATGACTCAATTATTAGAGGATGTTCTCACCATTGGCAAAGCGGACGCGGGAAAACTCAATTTTAACCCGAAACCCCTTGAATTGATCAGTTTTTGTCATCGTGTAGTTGCAGAAATTCGACGAACGACGAATGATGATAATAAGCCCGTCATTCACTTGACTATTCCTGAGTGCCTTGCCGAAAGAAATAATGAATTAGAAGCCTTTATGGATGAGAAACTTCTCCGACAAATTCTGATCAATTTACTTTCCAATGCCATTAAATATTCCCCGAATCAATGTATAATTGATTTGAAGATGACCAAGCAAGAAGGGGAAGTTATCTTTGAGATAAAAGACCAGGGCTTGGGCATTCCCCCAGAGGATAAATCTCGCTTATTTGACTCTTTCCATCGGGCGCGCAATGTAGGGACTATTCCGGGTACTGGTTTGGGATTAGCCATTGTGAAAAAGTGTGTGGATTTACACAGGGGCACAATTAATTTTACCAGTGAAGTCGGGAAAGGAACCACCTTTAAAGTAACACTACCTCTCATCAGTTAAAGGTTTGAACATGAATAAAATTTTAGTGATTGAGGATGAAAAAGCCGTCCGCAATAATATTCTCAGAATGCTGAAAGCCGAAGGTTTTCAAGCTTATGGCGCGGAGAATGGCACTGTCGGAGTGAAATTAGCCCAAGCCGAATTTCCTGAACTTATTATTTGTGATGTTATGATGCCAGAATTAGACGGATTTGGTGTGTTGAAAGAATTGCAAAAAAATCGCGAAACCGCCCTGATTCCTTTTATTTTTTTAACCGCGAAAGCCGATCGTTCAGATTTGCGTGAAGGTTTAGAATTAGGCGCGGATGATTATCTGACGAAACCCTTTGAATTTGATGAGTTATTGCGGGCGATAAATGCCCGGTTTAATAAGCAGAAACTCCAACAGCAAAAAATCGAGTTGTTAAGGGAAGAATTAATAAAATTTAACCAATTACTTGAGGCTAAGGATAATTTATTAGCGAACCTTGATCAAGAGTTGCGTCGTCCTTTATCGAATATTTTTATGGCGTTAAAAATGTTAGAAAGTGATGCACCGCAAGCATCGAGGGAAAGATATTTACAAATTTTGCAATCGGAATTTTCTCGCGAAATTTCTCTCTTAAATCAAATGTCTCAATTACAACAGTTACTCACCCCGGAAAATGTGACATTATTGACTCAATTTAATTTATTAAAAAAATAGGCGATCATCGGTTGGGTGGGAGCCTCTGAGGAAGGCAAAAACACTCAAATAGGAGGCGGAAACCCTGGTTTTTTCGTGCTCTGAATGATCGATTTGCCAATAGGAGATGCACCCGGTGGGGTTGAATCATTTTTTTTGCCCCACGATCATAAACCTTGATATTCAACCCAACCTACGATTAAAAATTAACGGGAAAATACTTCATCGGAAAACATTTCCGTAATCGTTCGTATATATGGTAAAAACATCATCATATCCTCTGGGGATAAGCGATCGTGAAGTTCCCAGAACATGAATAATAACATATCCTGAACTAATTTCCAACTGATATTAAGACGGGGATATAACATCACACACAAAGGGAATAATTCCTGTTGAATTGGACGAATACTGCCTTCGAGGACACACCAGCATAAATAACATTGAAAAATCTCCACATCACGGATGCTAGAAAGTTTCACCATAAGTTTATTTAAACTGCCACTATTACTGCGATATCCTTGATATTTTTTACTCATCCGTTTATAAACTGATCGCGCAATTTTTGTAGTAGAAGGAAGAAGATGTTGTACCGCGTGTAACGCGGGAGAATTAGGGTTATGCTCGGCGGCAATTTCGTGAATTTCCCGAAAAGGAATATAGAGATAGTCGTCTAAAAACTTCAAGAAAGGAACAAATTCTACTTTTTCTTGAGGAGATAAACAACGCCATAACATTTGACCTACATAGTGACACTGCATGGCAATAAATCCTAAGATTAATGGGTCTTCTTTGGTGTATTTTCTCCTGATTTCAATAAGCTGTTTCCCTAACAATACAGATAAACGAGAGGGTGTTTCGCGATCGGCATAGGTGATAATCAATTCGTGATAAAGATGACGAGAATCATTTTTAATTTGAACGGGTTGAATTAAATCGGCACTAATACCATGACGGAGAATTTCTAAACCTAAAAGACTTTCCACTTTTCCCCAAGCAATTTCACTGGCGACTTTCAGGAGATCAAGGAGTTTATTGACGGTGGATGCACGATTTTCGACAAGGTGCATCGACTCCGATGAAAATTCACTTTTGGGTTCTTCTTGATGAGTTTCAGTGATGACATTTTTGTAATAATTTTTCGCCCAATTAACGGCTAAATAAGAAACCGTCTCACCAGAAGATTGACTGGTAGTTTCCTCTTCTTGATAAGTGTTAAATAGGGCAGTTGTTTCCGTAAATAAATTCTCTTTAAACATATTTCACTCCATCGGGTAGTTGAGTCAATCCAGGGGGCAAATCAGGTGATCGTACAGAAAATTAAGACGCGATTCCTTCGGATACCTGCGGTAACGCGAGACAAAATTTAGGGAAAGGAGATAAAAAATCTGGGCGAGTGAGGAATTGAGGCACTTGTTCGGCGGGAACGGGGGGACTAAACAAATATCCCTGCATTAAATTACATTTATGCTTACGCAAAAATAATTTTTCCGCCTCTGTTTCTACCCCTTCTGCTAACACTTCCATCCCCAAAATATGACCTAGTTCAATGATAGTAGTGGTAATACTTTTGCTTTTAGGATATAGGGATAAATTTTTGACAAAATGCCGATCAATTTTTAAGATATCAAAGGGAAAATCCTGTAAATAACGGAAAGAAGAGTAACCAATTCCAAAATCATCTAAAGCCAGTTTAATGTCGATATTTTTCAGTTTTTTCATAGTTCTAATAGCTTCTGCTCGATGATGAATAACGGCAGTTTCCGTTAATTCAATATTAAGATAACGGGGGTCAAAATTACATTCTTCTAAGATGTTTACAACCCGTCGCCATAGATGATTTTGTGTAAAAGAGCGACCGGAAAAATTAACGGCTAAGGATAAAGAATAGCCATCACTTTGCCAACGACGCACTTGACGACACGCGGTTCGTAATACCCATTCATCTAGCTGGCAAATTAGATTATTGGCTTCCGCTAAAGGGATAAAATCATTAGGAAATAATAAACCTTTTCGAGGATGTTGCCAACGCACTAATGCTTCCACACCGACAACGGTTTCTGTATAGGCATCCACAATAGGCTGATAGTGCAAAATAAAGTGATTATTGTCAATATGGTAATGAAATTCATCGGGTAACATAGCGAATCTCCCTTGCCTTAAGCATTAAGTGATTAATTGTAGAGAGGCGAAAATATCAAAAATCGAAACACGCGTTTCAACACAAATAACGACTGCTCTTTTATGGATGAAAAAGAGGAAGTTCAATGATCAACTCTGTACCCTCTTCAGGGGTTGAGAAACAGTGTAAACGACCTTGGTGTTTTTCTACCACAATTTCATAGGAAATAGCCAACCCTAAACCCGTACCTTTACCCACAGGTTTTGTCGTAAAAAATGGGTCAAATATATGTTTTTGAACTTCGGGAGTGATGCCAGAGCCATTATCCCCGATCTTGATAATCACCCGCTCCTCTAAAAGTTGAGTGGTAATCACAATTGTAGGATTTTTGGTTTGATTTATTTAATTTTCTAAAGCATCAATTCCGTTGTCAAGAATATTCATAAATACCTGATTAATTAATCCCGCGTAACATTCTATTTTGGGTAATTCTCCGTAATTTTTGATTAATTGAATCCCCTGTTTACAGGTAGATGACTTGAGGCGATACTGTAAAATTTGCAGGGTACTGTCTAACCCTTCGTGCAGATTAACGAATTTTTTTTCTGATTCATCCATGCGAGAAAAATTACGCGTAGCCCGCACAATTTCTTGAATGCGATGGACTCCCATTTTCATACTTAATAATAGTTTCGGCAAATCTTTTTTGATGAAGGGTAAATCAATAAATTCGCTTAATTTTTGAATCTCCTCACAGGTGTTGGGATGGTATTTTTGATAAGCTTCTACTAATTTTAGGATGTCGGTAATGGAGCTCGTTGCATAATCAATATTCCCATAAATGAAATTCAGAGGATTGTTGATCTCATGGGAAATTCCCGCGACTATTCTCCCTAATGCCGACATTTTTTCGGCTTGAATCAGTTGAGATTGGGCTTTTTGTAAGGTTTTTAATGTATGTTCTAATTGTAAAGAACGCTCTCTTTCTTTGACTTGAGCAATCCGTAATTCTGCTTCAACACGTTTACGCGATGTGATATCCCGTACCATTACTAAAACTTCATTATTTCCGCTCGGAATATATCGTGCTTCATAATGATTCCAGTGGGTTTCCGTGCCAGAATTGGCAGATTTTACCGGCCACAAATACTCACCAGATTGTGGTTGTCCTGTTTTCAGGGTTAGTTCGAGATAATGACGTATCCATTGAGCTAATTCCTGTGGAAATAGGGCTTCGATACTTTTTCCCAAGATGTCCTTAGGGGATATTCCTTCTTCTAAAAACGAGGAGAAGTGAGGATCAAGAATGTTACATCTGGGGGGCATATATTCCAGCAAAATTCCTTGTTCATTCAGTTGAAAAATAACATCGGGAATCACGGTTAACAGATTAAGATTTTTTGTTTCACTAAGACGGAGTGCTTTTTCAACTTCTAATTGTTCGCGAAGAGCACGGACAATACTAGAAAATATTTCCACTTCCCCAGTCATCGATTTATGAGCCATAATTACCTGAGAAACTGGTATAATTTCGCCCTGAGGGGTCATTAATTCTGTTTCCCCTCGCCAGAGGTCATTTTTCTCGGCTTTTGGTAAACCTTCTCTGAGGATAATTTCTAATGATTTTGAGGTCCAAAAATCTCCCATTTGCAAATTCTTAATATCTTCATCTTCTCTTAATCCTAGCAGTTTCCTTCCGGCTCTATTGATATAAATAAATCGTCCCGTGGCATCGTGGAGGCTGACAAAATCACTGATGCTTTCTAAGATCGCGGTTAATCGTGTTGATAACTCGGTGGCTTTGGTGTAACTTTCATCACGATCGCGCTGCTCAAAAATAATCCCATTAAGACAAATTAAATGCCCTTCTTCATCAAAGAGCCCTTTTCCTTTTTCCGATACCCATATCCATACTCCATCTTCGCGTTGGATGCGATATTCCAAGTGATAAGATGATTTTTTGGCTAAATTTGTTTGAAGAATGAGCGCGATCGTATTTTTGTCTTCAGGATGAATGATACTCGCCCAAGAGCGGATAGGATTATTAATAAAATCCGACGCGGGATATCCGCTAATCTGAAAAATCGCGGGACTAATAAATTCCATTGTCCAATTCCTGTCAGAGGAGGCTTGATAAAGAGCACCCGGAATGTTATTCACTAAACGATCCCAGATAGCCTCTCTCTTGCGTAAATCTTTGATATTCTGAGACTCTCTGTCACTGAGACAACACAGATTTCGTAAAACCTTCTCGGATGAGTACATCCCTTGATGAGAATAACGTGTGTGTTTTAAATAATGTGGTTGATTGTGCAACATAACGACTTCCCCCTGGTGGATACTTTAGATTTGCTCTACTACTAGAGTATCAACCGTCTTGAGAAAAAACATCCGCAAATATCGGTATTTTTCATCTCCGTATTTTCACGGATGGGCCTCAGTAATTCTACGGATACTGCCTAAGCTCAAAGCCCGATCGCGCTTGTCTTTGGGGTGAAATAGGTATATATCTAGGTGGTAGGTTTTGAGGTCGAATCAAATTCTGAAACTTTAGTAATTATACTTATCAATCCATAATTTTTTTGTGTAAATCCGACAAAAAACTTGTTTTCTCCCATCAAATGCTATAATATTTCCCAAGTTTTAATTTCGGTAAAATATGAAAACCAATTTAGGTATTACGGGCAAAACGGCATCCTTATCCTTGAGTGTGGCACTCCTTTTGACTCTTTTCTCCCTCAATGTCAAAAGTGTTTTGGCTTTCTGTGGTTTTTTTGTCGCCAAAGTTGATGCAAATTTATTTAATAATCGTTCCGAAGTCGCGATCTCTAATGAGCGCGATCGCGCTACTTACAGTTTATCCTTTGATTATAAAGGCGATCCCAAAGAATTTGCCTTAATCTTACCCGTTCCCGTAATTCTGAAAAAACCAGATGTTAAGGTAATTCCTGCTAGTCTATTTCAAAGATTAAACGATTTCACAGCACCCCGATTAGTCCGTTATGAACCCTTTGCAGATAGAATGCCCTCCGCGGGAATGCCCAGATCAGCACCCGCACCAATGGCAGAAAAAAAACCGGTTCAAGTAGTAGAGCGCTTTAGTGTAGGCGAATATGATGTTGTCATTTTAAGCGCGACAGAATCCAATGCTTTAGCCACTTGGTTAGAGGAAAATCAATATAAAATTCCCCAAGGATCAGCCAAATATCTCAAACCTTACGTTGATCAAAAGCTTTACTTTTTTGTGGTGAAAGTAAATATCAAAGAACAACAAAAATTAGGCTTTAATAATCTCCGTCCGATTCAATTTACTGTGCCAGCAAAAGAAATCATGCTCCCCTTCCAATTAGGGAAAATAAACTCAGAGGGAACCCAAGATATTATCGTCTATTTTCTCAGTGATAAGGGACGGGTAGAAGCGAAAAATTACACCAATGTCATGATACCGAGTAATTTTGCAGTACCCCAAGAAATCGAAGCAAATTTTGGTCAATTTTATAAGGATTTATTGACAGCAACGATTAAAGCAACAAGACGAGAAACGGTGGTAACGGAATATGCTTGGGATACAGGTTCCTGCGATCCTTGTAGTGCTCAACCCTTGGACTCTCAAGAGTTAAAACAATTAGGCATGAACCGCGATCGAGCCTTTATTACTCGTTTACATTTGCAATACACGAAAGACACTTATAATAAGGATTTAGTCTTTCGTGTAACATCGGATAATCGTTCTTATCAAGGGCGATATATTTTGACACCGAAGACTGTTTTAATCAATGATAAAAATGCCAAAAGTGCAGAAATTAAAGCCCCCTATGGCAAACAATTATCAACGGTAAATTTGCCGTCTTTGTTTAATAAATACGGGAAATAAAATTAACCACAAAGACACCAAGGCACAAAGTTTTTCCCAAGAGGGGGCACTTGGGATCTTTCCAACCTCATCCCAGGTGAAACAGCCCTTACTCTCTTTTCTTTCCTTTGTGTCTTCGTGCCTTCGTGGTTATACCATTTTGAAAAAAAATTTGTGGCAAAAGCACGATAAGTAGGGGAAATAAAATGAACCACAAAGACACCAAGGCACAAAGTTTTCAAAAGAGGGTAAGGGCGGGTACATTATCTTAAATATTTTGACTTCCCAACCAACCCATGAAACTTTTAGTATTAGTAAAATATTTGATAATGCCGAATTGTTGTAAAATTTGTTGAACTTCTGGCTTACCAAACTCGACTGAATTGCTCGTTAATAGTACCTTTTGTTCGGTTGGATGCAGTTGAGCGTGATCAAGAATACATTGCAAAATTAGATTATCTCGAAGCTGTTTTTCTTTAGATAAAATCGGATCTGTTAAAGTTGCGATTAAACTATTTAATGGTAGATCAATTGATGTAACTTTAGTTCTAACCAACGTAATAGCATCAAGAAATCGCCCTTCAAATTCATTCAAAAATTGGTCATAAGCCGTGCTTTTTCCAAATCATTGACTAATGAGCTAACGTCTGAAGTGAGGCTCCGCTCAGATTCAGTAATTTCGAGTTTGACATTATTCAGAAAATCCTTACGTCTTTTCCGTTCATTTTGTAGGGCGACGATAGCTTCCATATAACAAATACTAGGAATCATCAAGCAGATATTAGCAGGAATATTGTTTAACAGTTGTTCTGCTTGTTCATCTTGTCCTTTCGCGATCGCCATAATTAAATTAGTTTCAATGTAGAGAAATAACACTAAATATTTACCTCTACTATATCTACGTCTTCTTCCGTCGTACCATCGGCTAGTTTTTCTAATAAACCAATGCTTTTAATTTCTTCCCAAAAGGGAGGCTGCTGGGAATGCCAGTGATAGGCTAAATCGCGCAACCAAGCCTCAACAAGGCTAGTAAAGTAAGTATGGAAGATCCTTTTTTTGCCAAATTCAGGTTCGTATTGACTTAAAACATCGACTGTGTTGAATACACAAATGGGCTCTTGCAAATTATCGCGACCCCATTTAAAAATACTGATTTTTTCGGGATTAACCAGCATCGCAAAGGGGATAGAGCCATTGGCTTGAAGCAGGGAATCTATCATTTTGGTACTAACTTGGGGATGGATGGTTTGGGTACGAACATCAGCTAACAAAATCGGGTTGCTATTTTTATCTCTGGCTACGATATCGGCATTAATTAATAATCGTAAAACAGGGGAATTAATAGTTTTTTCTAGGTTGATTGCCATCTCTCTTTTCTCCAAATTTTTCTTCTAAATCCTACTCCCTGTATGGGACTCAACAGAGAGTCGCTATAGGATTATAACTCAAAATCATTACTGTGCCGCATTACCCAAACTCTGTTTCTTTAAGAAACAGGGTTTTTCCCAATCACGCGAATAATTCATTAAGGGCTACACTAAAACCTGTTAAGACTAATTGTGTTGTCACAATATCATCCCCATGAAAAGCTAAAGTTTGATTTTGAGTGATAATTAAAATGCGACGACTTTCAGGAAAGACTAACCAAACTTCTTGACAACCAGACTCTAAATATTCATCAGCTTTCGCAAATAAATCTTCCGCGACATCGGTAGGAGAAGCAATTTCCGCGATTAAAGGAGGACTTTGGGGTAATGTCGCGGCATTGCCAAATTCTGCCACTAATTCTGATGTTAAATAGCATACATCTGGACGGCGACCTTGGCCTAGGGTTCGACAAGGAAGTTCCACATAAGCTTTGCCCCCTTGTCCCGATTCTCGGATGTAATTTTTCCAGTCGCATACTAAGGTAGCCTGAATTTCACTATGTTTGATTGTCATACCTGTTTTCTCCATCAGTTGTCCGTTCACCCATTCTTGATTTTCCGGCGGATTCGCGATAAAATCTTCTAGGCTGAACTTTTCTTCTATGAGAGTTGCGATCGCCATTTGTCTCTCCTTCTGTTTCTAACATTTATTGATATTATAACTTTTGATGATAGCCAAAGTCAAATCAATATTCCCATTGCCGATTCCCCATTACCCATTCCCCATTACCTATTCCCCATTCCCCATTCTTAGTTATAATTAGGGGCACTTTAAGGATAAGCTGTCAAAGATTACAGCTTTTAATGGGAGATATGGCACTAATTGTTCAAAAATATGGCGGTACCTCCGTCGGTACTGTCGATCGTATTAAAGAAGTCGCCCAACGCGTCATCAAAACCGTACAAAAGGGTAACTCTGTAGTGGTAGTTGTTTCCGCGATGGGAAAAACGACTGATGGGTTAGTGAAATTAGCGAAAGACATTTCTCCTAACCCCAATAAGCGCGAGATGGATATGTTGTTATCTACGGGTGAACAAGTTTCGATCGCGTTAGTTAGTATGGCTTTACAAGAATTGGGACAACCCGCGATTTCTTTAACGGGTGCCCAAGTGGGAATTGTCACGGAAGCACAACATACACGCGCTCGTATTCTCCGCATTGAAACTGAGCGCATGGAGCGTCATCTGAAAAAGGGTGAAGTGATTGTCGTCGCGGGTTTCCAAGGAATTAGCGATGGTGATGATCTGGAAATTACCACTTTAGGGCGTGGGGGCTCTGATACCAGTGCTGTCGCGTTAGCGGCCGCGTTAAAGGCCGATCGCTGTGAAATTTATACGGATGTCCCTGGAATTTTAACGACTGATCCGCGTCTGATACCTCAAGCACAATTAATGGATGAAATTACTTGTGATGAGATGTTGGAATTAGCCAGTTTAGGCGCGAAAGTTTTACATCCTCGCGCTGTAGAAATTGCCAAAAATTTTGGGGTTTCTTTGGTGGTTTTATCCAGTTGGACGGATGATCCAGGCACTTTAGTTAGTTCGACTCCACCGCAATTTCGTCCTTTAGAAGGATTAGAATTAACGAAAGCTGTTGACGCGGTAGAATTTGATTTGGATCAGGCTGGAGTTTCTCTTTTACGCGTTCCTGATAATCCGGGTGTCGCCGCTCGTTTATTTGGCGCGATCGCGTTAAATAATGTCGATGTTGATTTAATTATTCAATCAATTCACGAGGGGAATAGTAATGATATCGCGTTTACGGTGACAAAACATTCTCTGCCCCACGCGGTATCGGTAGCGGAAGCCATTTTACCCGTGTTAGGGAAAAATGAATATTTAGGAGACGCGGAAGTAAAAACTGATGAGCAACCTATTGCTAAAGTTAGTATTTCTGGCGCGGGAATGATCGGACGGCCCCGTGTCGCGTCCCAAATGTTTACGACTTTAGCTAACGCGGGTATTAATATTTTAATGATATCCACTTCTGAAGTTAAGGTTAGTTGTGTGATTGAGGCGAAAGATTGCGATCGCGCTGTGGCAGAATTATGTCAGGTTTTTGAGGTGACAAGTTCCCCCTTTAAGTCCGAAATTTCTGAGCATAAACATCCCCCCGTAAGCGCGATCGCGTTAGATATTAATCAAGCCCGTTTAGCCCTACGTCATGTGCCTGATCGCCCCGGAATGGCGGCCAAATTATTTGAGTTATTGGCGCAACAAAATATCAGCGTTGATATGATTATTCAATCTCAACGTGTTCGAGAAGTGAATGGGGTTTTAACCAGAGATATCGCGTTTACTGTCTCCCAAATTGATGCCGAAGTAGCCCGGAAAACCTTAGAAAAAGCCGCGGTTGACTTTGGTTTTGGGGAAGTGGTGGTTAATAGCGCGATCGCGAAAGTTAGTATCGTAGGAGCGGGAATGATATCTCATCCTGGGGTAGCCGCAAAAATGTTTGAAGCTTTAGCCCAACACCAAATTAATATTCAGATGATCGCGACATCTGAGATAAAAGTTAGTTGTGTTGTGGATGAAGCACAAGGGGTAGAAGCCTTGAAAGTCGTCCATGAAGCTTTCCAGTTATCAGGAAGTGAAAAAATCGAAGTTCCCGCGTAATTGATCTAAGAAACCGGGTTTCTGAGGGTTCAAGAAACTCGGTTTCTGGCTTTTTCTCTTCCCTGACAAATCTCCTGTGGAATATCAGTTTAATAGAACTCAATTGTCGGGAGAAATTAAAGACATGGCTTGATTAATGATATCATCTTGGTTAATCATTTTTTCTAGGGTATCAGAATCATAAAGCCCTTCTTTCACTTCCAGAGACGCGGATTTAATGGCATCAGGATAAGCTTCTTCTAGGGCTAAACGTAACTCTTCGGGAATTAAGTAATAGCCCCCTGACTTGCGACGTTTATTTTTTTTCCGAATAGCAGAAGCCGAATTGTGAATAGAAACATCCCAGGAGCGAGTGGTGCGATTTTCTGCTTGCTGTTTAATCAAATGCAGTAACAAAATCACAGCATAACTAATGATGTTACTAATTTTATCATCACGGCTCATTTCTTCTAGTTCTTCAACGAGAGTCAAGGCACCAGAAATATCACCTTTGAGCAGTAAGTCTTTCAGGGTGAGTAATTCTTCCATAACCAGTGACGCAATTGTAAAATCTTTATATTGTAGCGAAAAAGATGGTTTTTGACAAGGTACTATTTTACTTTTTCAGAAAAATTTGTTATAATAGTTAATGTCCCCTAGAATCAGGACGTTTTTATGAGTATAGCCCCAAATATTATCACAGAAACAAGTCCCCAGAGTGGCTTATTAAATTACCGGATTACCGCCCAAAGAATTTTAGAACTATTAGAATTAGAAGAAGAGGATGATTATGGTATTTTAAAACCGACAGAATATGCTTTTAGAACCGCAATGAAATTAGTTTTAGGAGCTTATGATAGTATGGTAGATCACTTTCCTAAAGCCTCGGTTTGCCCCGATGAAAAAGGGGGAATAATGCTAGAGTGGTCAAAGGAAAACCCAAGTTGTGCGATTCATCTTTTCTGCCCAAGTCGTCCCGAAATAAAAGCTTATATTTATCACCAAACTGGTGATGAGTATGCCGGTGATTATGAAGTTTCATCCTCACGATTATCTTATTGGTTAAACTGGTTTAATGCTCTATGATGGAATCAAAAGAGAATCCGAGAGAGTGGGAATCCATATCTGATAATGCTATCGTCTATCGAGCCTTATTACGGAAACAATGGATTGATGAAGCTACAGAAACAGTCAAATATCCGGCTTACTTATTACGAGAAAATGAAGACGGACTTTCGGTAAATCTTGCCAGTGCAGTTTTGCCTCCTGAAGAATGTGCGGCTAAATTTAGAAATTGTTATGGAGTCGCGAGTCTTAAAGTTGGTGATATTCGACAATTGGGTTTAGATGTAGTGCTTGATTCTCGCACTCATGCCCTTATCATCGGTTTACCCTATCGTGAAGATAATCCATTTCTAGCAGAAAGACTGGCTTATTTATTAGCCAAATCTTCGCTCATTGTATGGAAACCCTAAAAAAAACCGCGATCGCGGTGGAAAATCTGTTATAATAATAATTATCGCCCCCTAGAGTCACAGAAAGTTTATGACTGTAGTTACTACCCCAAAGACTGATACCAGTCAGAATAATAGTTTGTTAAATTACCGGATTACCGCCCAAAGAATTTTAGAACTTTTAGATTTAGAAGAAGAGGATGAATATGGCATTTTAAGGCCGACAGCTTATGGGATTAAAACCGCGATGAAATTAGTGATCAACTCCTATTATATTATGGGAGATAGCTTCCCGAAAGGTTCTCCGAGCACAGATGATCAAGGCAGTATCCGACTAGCTTGGGAAAACTTAGACTCTGATTGTAGAGTGAGATTATTTTGTCCCTGCAATGCCGAGGAAAAAGCTTAGGTTTATCACCCAAAGTCTGATCACTATAGTTCAGAAGATATCATTAATTTCTCAACTCTTGTGAATTGGTTAAAGTGGTTTAACGAAGCATGACAGAACAATCTATTTATAGCAGTGCATCAGAGTGGGAATTATTGTCTGATAGTGCCATTGTTTTCCGAGCGTTACTTCGTAAACAATGGTGGGATGATGTAACGGGTAAGATTCGTTTTGATGCTTATTTATTGAGTCCAAATGAACTAGGTTTATCTGTAAACATCGCGACTTTTTGTTCACCGGAAAAGAAAAGTGTGCTGCGAGATTCAAAAATTGTTATGGAGTGGCTAGTATTGAAGTAAGACGAGTTCGTGAATTAGGTTGAGATGTAATACCTGATGCCCCCTCTCATGCTCTAATTATCGGCTTACCTTATGTCAAAGATGATCGAGATAAAGCTGAAAGATTAGCTGATTTGTTGGCAACACAATCTAGAATTGTATGGCAACCTTAAGATGTGCATGATAGTCGAAACCGATCGCGATCGCGCCTCTGTCTATTTCCCCCAACCCGATAGCCTTCTGCTCAAGCGCAGCTATCGCGCATTGGGGTAATCGATCAAATTTTTCCCGAAATTCCATCAAGAAATCACAATAATTAGCGATCCAAGTGTCCCCATAAGAGTTTAAACTAGAGAAAGTAGCAAAAAACAACAACAAATGAATACTATCCTAGACAACCTCAAAACCATAGACGATAAACTATCCCAACGTCATATCGACCTCGATCCGGGTGGTTACTTCATTATATATCTTGACCGAGACAAGGGATTAATTTGTGCCAAACATTATACAAATATTATCGACGATCGCGGTTTAGCCATCGATCCAGAAACGGGGAAACCCATTCCAGCAAAGGGAAAAGTGGAACGCACCCACACCACAGTATTTACTGGACGCACCGCGAAAGAACTTTGTGTTAAAATCTTAGAAGAAACCCGCCCTAGTCCGGTGACACTTCTCGATCACGCGGCCTATCTAGGACGGGAATTGGTACGCGCAGAATTGGCCTTATTAAATAGTCAAGAGTATGTGCAAGATTAAAATTAAAGAAACCGGGTTTGAGGATAGACGCAAATTGCTCTAACCCAAGGAAAAGAAACCCGGTTTCTTGGTAGATATTTCCTCAATTAGAAGAAAAACCTTGATACCAATAATAAGTCACCATCGGAATCACCGTCGCCAGCAGTAATAACACAATTACCACAACAGTAGCATCGCCACCTTTGGTTTCTTCTGCTTTCTTGAAAGTGCCTTCCACTTGGAGATTTTCCGTGACTTGAGGCGGGCCTGGATCGGGTTCTCCTGATAACACAATCGCGACGCGATCGGCGGAGCCTACTACCGCCTCATTATATTTATCACCATCGCGTAGAGGAATTTGTAAACTTTCCTCATTAACACTCTTGGCGATATCAGGAGTTAAGAGGGATTTTACCCCATCTCCTGTGACTAACGCGCTATTATTCGTGATTTTATCTAATAACAAAAGTGTTTGATTTTTACTGGCTTCGGGTGTGGGAAACCATTTATCAAACAATTTTTGGGCAAAAGTATCAATAGTTTCGCCATAGTCAAGACGACGAAATGTGACAACTCGGACTTCATAGCCGGTTTTTTCGGCTAAAGTTTCCAGACTTTTGCTAAGATTGGTTTCGGTACTGCGACTGAGTACGTCACCTTCATCGATTACCCAAGTATGATCGCCGGCGGCAATCGTGGGTATATCATAAATACCAGTCGCGATCGCGTCGGTTGCGAAAACTTGACACCCAAACAGTAAGACAGCAACGGCGAGGATCAGACGTTGTAGCCAAGTTCGGATTGGGGAAAATGGAAAAGAGTATATTTGCATTCTGTTGATCCTAAAACAGACTTTTCCCCAACATACACTACAGAGGGTACAAAGGATTTAAGAAAGCTTTTCCCTTAAACAATACCTTCGCCATTTCTTTGTCGGTTGGGTTGAGGCACGAAACCCAACAACCATAAAAATCGTTTTTTAGTAGGTTGGGTTGAGGCACGAAACCCAACAACCATAAAAATCGTTTTTTAGTAGGTTGGGTTGAGGCACGAAACCCAACAACCATAAAAAATCGTTTTTTAGTAGGTTGGGTTGAGGCACGAAACCCAACAACCATAAAAAATCGTTTTTTAGTAGGTTGGGTTGAGGCACGAAACCCAACAACCATAAAAATCGTTTTTTAGTAGGTTGGGTTGAGGCACGAAACCCAACAACCATAAAAATCGTTTTTTAGTAGGTTGGGTTGAGGCCAGCGATCGCGTGAGCGCAGCGCAAAACCAAAGAAATGCGTTGGGTTTCGCTTCGCTCAACCCAACCTACATGAATCGTTTTTTAGGTTTGGCGAAGGTATTGCTTAAACCAAACGAGAAGAAGCTGTCAAAACCGAGAAAGACGCTAAACTAAAAAAAGGGTTTTAGGTTGTACAAGGCAAAAATGAAGATTATGAAAAGTTCTTGGAAACACTCATTGATGGCACATCTGACGCACAGTAATAACAAACCGGGTCCCCATAATCAACAAAACAAGAACGTGATAGGTGCGCGATATCTGACGCGGATCGTCGCGAGTTGGGTGATTTCCCAAGGAGTGTTATTAGGTGTCCCCGTGTTGGCAGAAAGTCCCCAACAGGCCCTAAGTTACAGCCAACTCCTCATGCAAATTGAGCAAGGTAAAGTTAGCAAAATTGAATTAGATCCCCTGCAACATACCGCGAAAGTCCGACTGGAGGGGCAAAAAAATAATGAACCCATGAAGGTTGTCACCTTGTTTGACTCTAACGAAGAATTGATCAAACAGATTCGCGCCAAAGGGGTTGATTTTGAGGTCAAAACCTCCCCCGATAATAGCGCGATGATGGGTTTGATGGTTAATTTCCTGGTAATTTTCATTGTCTTGGCGCTGTTAATGATGATTTTGCGCCGCTCCACCCAATCTCAAGGCAATGCTTTAAACTTTGGTAAGTCCAGGGCTCGTTTCCAAATGGAAGCGAAAACTGGTATCATTTTTGATGATGTCGCCGGCATTGAAGAAGCTAAGGAAGAATTACAAGAAGTTGTCACTTTCCTGAAAAAACCGGAACGCTTTACCGCGATCGGGGCAAAAATTCCCAGAGGGGTATTATTAGTCGGGCCTCCAGGGACGGGTAAAACTCTTCTCGCGAAGGCGATCGCGGGGGAAGCGGGAGTACCATTCTTTAGTATTTCCGGTTCCGAATTTGTCGAAATGTTTGTGGGGGTAGGAGCATCGCGAGTGCGAGACTTATTCCGTAAAGCAAAAGAAAACGCGCCTTGTTTAGTATTTATTGATGAAATAGACGCGGTAGGCCGTCAACGGGGCACGGGTATTGGTGGCGGTAATGATGAACGCGAACAAACCCTTAATCAATTATTAACAGAAATGGATGGATTTGAAGGGAATAATGGCATTATTATTATTGCCGCGACAAACCGCCCCGATGTTTTAGATATGGCTTTATTACGGCCCGGACGCTTTGATCGTCAAGTTAGTGTCGATTTACCGAGTTATAATGGACGCGTAGGCATTTTACAGGTTCATGCCCGTAATAAGAAGTTATCCCCAGAGATTTCTTTAGAAACAATTGCGCGTCGGACTCCGGGGTTTTCCGGGGCGGATTTGGCGAATTTATTGAATGAAGCCGCGATTTTAACCGCACGTCGTCGTAAGGAAGCTGTGACGAATTTAGAAGTTAATGACGCCTTTGATCGAGTCACGATTGGATTAGCATTAAATCCTTTAATGGATAGTAAGAAAAAGTGGATGACTGCCTATCACGAAGTCGGACACGCGTTAGTCGCGACATTGTTAAAAAATGCCGATCCTGTGGAGAAAGTGACGATTATTCCGCGATCGGGGGGGATAGAAGGGTTTACCAGTTTTACTTTTGATGATGAGATGTTGGACTCCGAAGGCTTACGCAGTCGTGCTTTATTGTTAAATCGGATTACAGTCGCGTTAGGGGGACGCGCCGCGGAAGCCGAAATTTATGGAGACGATGAGATTGATACGGGCGCGGGGAGTGATATTCGTCGAGTGACGACTTTGGCAAGGGAAATGGTGACGTTATATGGGATGTCGGATTTAGGGCCCGTCGCCTTGGAAACTCCGAATCAGGAGGTGTTTTTGGGACGTGATTGGGGATCGAAGGCAGAATATTCCGAAGAATTGGCCGCGCAAATTGATCGACGGGTGAGAGCGATCGCGTTTCATTGTTATGAGGATGCACGGCGCATCATTCGGGAAAATCGCTCCTTAGTGGATAAGTTAGTAGAGATGTTATTGGAGTTAGAAACGATTGAAGGCGATCATTTCCGTGAAATTGTCGCGCAATATACGTCTTTACCTGCGAAGGAGTTAGTTTCTCTATAAGTTTGGAGACACGGCATTGCCGTGTCTTTTTTTTATTTGAACCACAAAGGCACAGAGTACACAGAGAAAGAGAGAAAGAGAGGGTGGTTAAAGGTTGGGTTTTTTCTAAGTTTTTTGCTGTTGGGTTTTGCCTTTGATTAGAGCATATTTTTGAGATAGAGGCCTTGATTTTTTTCCCGGTAAATTTTTTTAACCGCAGATAAACCCGATCAACACAGATGGTTTTTCTCAGAAAATTTTGGGGTTTCATTTATGATTTATTGATGTCTTATTCACCTCACTTTTTTTCAGGGTAAATAAGGCCGCGATCGTGTTCTTCTTTTGTCTTAGTATTAATTTTTGATCTAACCGCAGATGCACGCAGATAAACACAGATGGCGTTTTCTCAGATTGGGGGTTTATTTATGATTTCTTGATGTCTTCTTCAGCATTTAATACAACTGGATAGGGCTGAGGTTATTCCTTGGGTGGGGGCGGGTTTATTCAGGTTATCTGTGGGTGACAAAATTGATCGGTGAAAGAGCCCCTACAGTTTTTTTTCAATATTTTACGATCAATTATATCTCACATTTTACCATCAATGTAGGGGCGGGTTCATCCATATCTTTAATACCCACAGACAACTGATCAAAACCCGCCCCCACCCCACAGACTATCACCCCCAGACCTTTTTTTCAAGGGAAATCAGGGCCCTATCGAGTTCTTTTTTTGTCTTAGTATTAAATTTTGATCTAACCGCAGATGCACGCAGATAAACACAGATGGCGTTTTCTCAGATTGGGTGTTTATTTATGATTTCTTGATGTCTTCTTCAGCATTTAATACAACTGGATAGGGCTGAGGTTATTCCTTGGGTGGGGGCGGGTTTATTCAGGTTATCTGTGGGTGACAAAATTGATCGGTGAAAGAG
>Ga0209812_10000120_pt1 | contig 72408 bp, 54 predicted proteins | sample JI71714BDNA_FD_187502 | JGI IMG/M metagenome (GOLD analysis project Ga0209812, IMG submission 187502) | Wastewater effluent complex algal communities from Wisconsin, to seasonally profile nutrient transformation and Carbon sequestration -... | ecosystem: Engineered > WWTP > Effluent > Algae... | reverse complement strand
AAAGACACAAAGACACAAAGACACAAAGACACAAAGACACAAAGACACAAAGACACAAAGACACAAAGACACAAAGACACAAAGACACAAAGACACAAAGACACAAAGACACAAAGGGGTAAATTTATCGGATTTTGAGAGACTCTCTATTTTATGTCCTTAGTGTCTTAGTGCCTTAGTGGTAAAACAACGGCTCACCTGATCTAGCAATTCTCATACTTGTGAGGTACAGAGTTTTCTCGTTTTCTCTTAACAGGAAACTCTTAACAGGAAACCGGGAATAAATTAGATATCATCTTAGAGAGAAACGCTATATACTAAAGGACTCAACCCAACAAGAGACTATCTTGACAACCCTGATCGCGCTTTTTCTTATAAAAAATTATAAAAAAATATCAAAAAAAACTCAATATCCCCTTGACAGATCGCGGCAGTTATGGGATACTATTTTTAGTACAATTGGATAGTTGCGAAAATTTTAAAATTGTGAATATCCAATTATTCAATCTTGTCAATATCACACCTTAATACTACCATACCCCCTCTTCCTGATCAACCCCCCCCAATGTAAACTTTTGTAAAAAAAAGAAAAAGACCGGACAAAGTAGGTTCGGTTGAGTACAATACGCGCACATCATCCCACTCGAAAGAACTCAACCCAACCCGCGATCGTGCTGTTTTTTTTTCACAAAACGTTACAAAAAAAACACGCGTTCCCATCAGAATACCCCTTGACAGAGCGCGGGGATTATGGCATACTATTTTTATTACAATGGGATAGTTGCCAAAATTTTAAAATTGTCAATATCCGATTATTAAAACTTGTCAATATCACACCTTAATACTACCATACCCCCTCTTCCTGATCAACCCCCCCCATGTAAACTTTTGTTAAAGTAGTTAAGTAGGGTGCGTGAGAAGCCAAATTTATCCGTTAAATAATTCACCTCCAAATCTGACGCACCCGACACATTTGTAATGGGCTTCACCATTGCCATGCCAATGATCGCCAGAGCCGACAGAAAGCTTGAGACTAATCTGACTGCCTTCTGGCGTGAATTTGACTCAAGCTTTCAACTTAGATGGGGGTTTATTTCTGAAAATAATCTCTAAAATCAGTGAACAGTGAGTGTACAATTATTGAAGTTTAACGTTAACGCCCCGAAAATGCAACAAACACAAACATTCCTAGAACTTCATCAGGCCTTTCTCGATCAACAGGCTAAATTTGCCACTTATAGAGTTAATAATATGAATATTATTGCTCTACCTAATGTCTATCATCCAGCCCCCGGTTCTAGCTCTTTCTTTCTCTTAGAGCCTATTCGAGAAAGATATCAACATCTCAAAACCAAGAAAAAACGGCTTTTAGAGTTGGGTTGTGGTACCGGAGTTGTGGGACTGAGTTTAGGTGAATATGTAGAGGAACTTTACCTTTCTGATATCGCGTCCCCAGCTGTACTATGTGCCAGAATAAATACGTTTATTAATTTCCGCAAAGCGAAAATCTACCATTCAGATTTGTTCAAATCTTTGCCTGACGTTTTATTTGATGCCATTCTTTTTAATACCCCTCTATTAGATAAACCAATTGAAAGTCTTGCCGAATTGTCAACCAACGATCCCAATGGTCAAATATTCCTCAATTTTATCGCACAAGTGCCCCAATATCTTGCACCTCAAGGCGAGATTTTTTTAACTTATTCCACTCTAGGGGATTTAGGGCTACTTAAGAAAATTCCCCCCAGCTTTACTGTGGAAAAAATTGCTGAAGAAAAGCACGAAGAAACTCAAATTGAAAAGTATCTTTTTCGCTTAACCATCAATTGAGTATAGTTGACAGCAACTTTCCATATCATTGAATATCAGGAGCGTAGTAACTAATGACAGGCTATAAACTCACCCAAACAGAAATAGAGCAAGCCTTAAGGAGCCTAAGGGGTTGGGTAGTCAACGAAGGCAAGTTGTACAAAAAATTTGAGTTTCGTTCTTTTAATGAGGCAATGGGTTGGATGGTGAGCGTCGCGATCCACACAGAAGTCATTAAACATCATCCTATATGGCTGAATATTTATAATTCAGTTGAAGTAAATCTGCTTACTTACGATTTAGGTCATGTGATCAGTAACTTGGACGTTGAACTGGCTAAAAAGATGGATGAATTAGCAGAGCCTCTGTTGCGTTAAACAATGAGTAATTTGTGATAAACACCATCTTCAAACCAGTCGTTTTTTGTAAGGGCGGAGGGCGAAAGCCCTCCATGATCACGAAGCCTTTTACCTCCACGATCGCGAGGGCCTCATCTGTCAAACCATAGAGTTGATCAACAATTTCATCTATACAGTTAAGTAGGGTGCGTCAGAAGCAAAATTCATCAGTTAAACTATTCACCGAAACTTCTGACGCACCCTACACATCTATACCCACCTCGACGATCGCGATCTCTTCCTCAGTCAATCTATCGAGTTCATAAAAAATCCTATTATCAGTTTATCACACCGCATCAGTTCCCTTTTCATAGGCTGTAACCTGTCTAAACTTACCTCATATTCTTTTTCTAAGGTTTCTTGTTGCTTTCGCGCAACCCGGTCTATTTTCAGTTTCTTTTTGTTTTTCTTTAGCAGTGCGATGAAGTCATTAAAACTTAGATGGGGTTCCCCTGTATCGGTGCCGGTTATTTTTCCTTTTTTTGTAATGGACCATCTTGACAACTTCGATCGCGCTTTTTTTTCACAAAACTTTACCAAAAAAAACCGCGCTCCCATCAGAATACCCCTTGACAGAGCGCGGGGATTATGGCATACTATTTTTATTACAATGGGATGGGCGCGAAAATTTTAAAATTGCCAATATCCGATTATTAAATCTTGTCAATATCACACCTTAATACTACCATACCCCCTCTTCCTGATCAACCCCCCCCATGTAAAGTTTTGTCAAAAAAAAAGAAAAAGACCGGACAAAGTAGGTTCCCTTGAGTACAATACGCGCACATCATCCCACTCGAAAGGACTCAACCCAACCCGCGATCGTGCTTTTTTTTCACAAAACTTTACCAAAAAAAACCGCGCTCCCATCGGAATACCCCTTGACAGAGCGCGGGGATTATGGCATACTATTTTTATTACAATGGGATGGGCGCGAAAATTTTAAAATTGCCAATATCCGATTATTAAAGCTTGTCAATATCACACCTTAATACTACCATACCCCCTCTTCCTGATCAACCCCCCCAATGTAAACTTTTGTAAAAAAAAGAAAAAGACCGGACAAAGTAGGTTCCCTTGAGTACAATACGCGCACATCATCCCACTCGAAAGGACTCAACCCAACCCGCGATCGTGCTTGATTTGAATGGCAGCATCAGATATTCAAACTTTCCCTGTAATTTCGGGGGTTTTGTCAAAGGCACCCTACCACTGATTTGTAACACCAATACCCCCAGGGGGAAAGAAACCGGGTTTGTTGATGCTGGCGGCAACACCCTTGAAATTTCTGCCAAAATTTGAGAAAATGAAAGAAATCTGAAAAAAACCAGTGAGTTAGGAAAACCCGTGGAAGTCTCTTCTCTGCCCCCCCAACTATCAACTCCCTCAGAAGCACAAGGGAAACCCCCCGTTACCCAACCCTCCCCCCATCTCAAAGGAGGGCGACGAAAGGTTTGGGGCATTTTTGCCTCAACCTTTTTCACCATCTTTTTAGCCGAAATGGGCGATAAAACCCAGATTACCACGATGTTAATGACCGCGGAATCCCATAATCCCTGGGTGGTTTTTCTCGGTGCGGGAACCGCGCTCGTTACCACAAGTTTATTAGGGGTGCTTTTAGGGCAATGGTTAGCCACACGCGTGGAGCCCAAAACTATAGAAAAGGCCGCGGGAGTCAGTTTACTTTTGATCGCGGCCACCTTAGTCTGGGATATTTTAATCGCGTAAACGAATACTTGGTTTTTGCTTAAATCTCACATTGAAAATCTCACATCCAAAATCTATGGATTGGCAACTTTTAGGGTTAAGTTTTATTACAGTATTTTTGTCAGAATTGGGAGACAAAAGTCAACTAGCCGCGATCGCGTTAGGGAGTAGTTCCCAGTCTCCCCGTGCCGTCTTTTTTGGCACCGCGATCGCGTTAGTGCTCACCAGTCTCATCGGTGTCTTAGTCGGGGAAGGTGTCGCGGCAATTATACCGACTCAATGGCTGAAAATAGGAGCCGGCATCGGATTTACGGTAATGGGAGTACGTCTTTTGTTGCCGGCAAAGGAGTCCGAAGAAAGCCAGTAAACCTTGATCCCTCTATGGAAATGTCAAAAATAAAGTTAATTTTACGCCAACAGGATTCCCTCTACTGTCACAATGATGGTAAGGCAATGGAGTTGCGTCGTGAAGAGACTTTCAAATATGGATGGTTTATCCCGGCAGAGTAGTACAGATTGTTTTTGCCAAATTTTTCAACAAAGCCCAATGGGAATCGCGATCGTTGATTTAGATTATCGTGTCGCGAAAGTCAATGAGACTCTCTGCCGTATGGTGGGCTATACCCAAGAAGAAATTACTGGAAAACAATTTATCGAGATTACTCACCCAGAGGATATTGACAGTGATTTGCAATTAGCCGATCGCGTATTTTCTGGTGAAATTCCCTATTATAAGATCGAGAAACGGTATATCAAAAAAAACCAAGAAATCCTCTGGGTTAAACTCACCGCGTCCGTGATTCGCGACGAACACGGGGTGGTACTTTATGGGTTAGCAATAGTAGAAGACATCAGCGAATTTTACCCTGTTACCTCCCTCCAGAGGGCAAATAAATTCGAACAAGCTTGCCCACGTCTGGCATTTCACTTAGAAAACTCTCCCCTAGGGGTAATAGAATGGGACAATCAATCCCGCGTTCAATTTTGGTCACAGCAAGCCGAAAAAATATTGGGTTGGAAAGCCGAAGAAGTCTTAGGTAAATCTTGGCATGAATGGCAGTTTGTTGTGGAAGAAGATACAGAAAAAGTCCAAGAAAATGCCACGGGTTTACAAACAGGAATTAACCCCAAAAATGTTCTTTATAATCGCAATTATACCAAAGATGGTCAAATTTTAGACATCGAGTGGTATAATTCCACCCTCTTTGATGAATCAGGCCAAGTTATTTCTGTTTTATCATTAGCACTTGATATTACACCACGCATTAAAGCTGAAGCGTCTCTACGCGAAAGTGAAGAGCGTTTCCGCCTTTTAGTGGAATCTATGAATGATATTATTTTTACCTTAGATATCCAACAACGTCACACAGGTATCTATGGTAATGCCCTAGAAGAATATGGTTTAACTCCAGAAATTTTTCAGGGAAAAACAGCGCGGGAAATTTTAGGAATTGAGCTCGCGTCTATCCATGAAGCCGCGAACGAAAAAGCATTGAAAGGTGAGAAAACCCTTTATGATTGGTCCCTATCTACCAATCAAGGAACTCACTATTTTCAGACGTTATTATCCCCCCTCCGCAATGAAAAAGGAGATATCCTTGGCATTGTGGGAGTCGGTCGTGATATGACGGAATATAAACAATTGGATCACGCGTTACAAGAAAGGGAAAATTTATTTCGTGCCATTTTTGAACAAGCCGCGGTTGGTATTGCCCAACTCTCCCTTTCGGGTCAATTTATTAAAGTAAATCAGAAATTTTGTGATATTTTGGGTTACTCAACCGCAGAACTTTCCACTAAAAATTATCGAGATATTACCGCCTCTGAATCTCAGGACATTAGTCGCCAATTTATCCAAGAATTATGGGAAAAGAAAACCCGCTATTTTAGCTTAGAAAAAAAATATATCACTCCTAATGGTTCTAAGGTTTGGGGTCATGTTACTGTCTCAATGATTCGCTCTTTATCGGGAGAACCTGAATATTTCCTCGCGGTGCTTCAAGAAATTAGTGATCGCAAAAAAATAGAAGAAGATTTAAGGGCAAGTCAACTGAAATATCAAACGCTTTTTCAGATTTTGCCCATTGGTATTTCCATCACTGATACAGAGGGAAATATCATGGAAGCAAATCCCGCGAGTGAAAAAATGTTAGGTGTTCCCACTGATCAACATATTAGTCGTAATTGTCATGACTCTCAATGGCAAATTCTGCGCCGCGATCGTACTCCCATGCCCCCTTCTGAATTTGCCGGTGTCAGAGCTTTGAGAGAAAATAAAGTGATTGAAAATATGGAAATGGGATTCATTAAATCTCAGGGAAATCTTTGTTGGATGAGTGTCACCGCGGCTCCTATTCCTTTAGAGGGTTATGGAGTCGCGATCGCGTATGTGGATATTACCCAACCCCAACAAGCAGAAGAAGCCCTTTTAATTGCCCAAGCTCGTTTTCAACGCTTACTTACCAGCAGTACCGCGATTATTTATAGTTGCGACATTTATGATCCTTATCAGATCACATTTATTAGTGAAAATATCACAGTAATTTTAGGGTATAAAATTGAAGAAATACTCACCCAAGAGCGTTTTTGGCAAAATCATTTACACCCTGATGATCGCCGTCCGCGTGGGAAAAAATTAACCCAGATTTTGGCAGATAATAGTCAGAATTATGAATATCGTTTCCGTCATAAAAATGGCACTTATCGCTGGCTCTATGATGAATTACAAGTCCAAAAAGACCTCACCGGTAATCCCTTAGAAATTGTCGGTTTTTGTATGGATATTACAGAGCGAAAAGAAGCAGAACAAATACAGCGACAACAGTCAGAAAGAGAACGCATTATTTGGTTACTAACTCAACGGATTCGTCAAACTTTAAAGTTAGAGGAAGTTCTCAATACAACGGTTAAGGAAGTTCGCGATTTTCTCCAATGCGATCGCGTAATTATTCATTGTTTTCAACGGGACTTTCAAGGGAAAATTTTAGTAGAATCTCTCGCCCCTGGTTGGAAATCCACTTTAGACTGGGAGATCAGTCAACCCTGGACAATTGATAAGGAATTTATCTGGAAATATGAGTCTGGTTATTTGCAAAAAATCTCAGATATTTATGCGGCAAATTTAGAAATAAAATACCTACAATTACTAGAACTTTTTCAAGTAAGAGCAAGTTTGATCGTTCCTATTTTACTAAAAGTTGACCCGGAGAATGTAGAAATAGAAGAATATTTTTTACCCCGTAATTATCAGTCGATCGCGCCTAATTTTACCTTACCCAGTGCGGAAAAACCGGGTTTACAACTTTGGGGGTTTTTAATTGCCCATCAATGTAGTAGCGCGAGAGAATGGCAACAATTTGAAGTCGATTTACTTCAGCAATTAGCAGATCAATTAGCAATCGCGATTCAGCAATTACAATTATATCAAAAATTAAAAATAGCTAATAAAAAACTGCAAAAATTAGCAGATTTAGATGGATTAACTCAAGTCCCAAACCGTCGCAAATTTGATAATTATATTCATCAAGAATGGCGGCGGATGTTGCGGGAAAAAATGCCTTTATCTCTGATTTTGTGTGATGTCGATTTCTTCAAGCTCTATAATGATACCTATGGTCATCAAGCCGGTGATGAATGTCTCAAAAAAGTGGCCCAAGCCATGCAAAATACCATCAAACGACCGGGTGATTTAGTCGCCCGTTATGGTGGTGAAGAATTCGCGATCATCTTGCCTAATACCCCTATGTCTGGTGCTTTTCATATCGCGGAAGAAATACGCGCCAAAATAGTTTGTCTTCACCTAGATCATGAAAAATCGAAAGTCTGCGATCGCGTAACTGTTAGTTTAGGTGTCGCGACTATTATTCCTGAACCCGAATTTACCCCCGAAATGTTAATCGCGACCGCGGACTTTGCTCTCTATCGTGCCAAAGAACAAGGTCGCAATTGTGTCGTTTTTCTCAATAGTCCTATTACTTGAAGAAGTCAGAACGGTTTAACACAAGTGCCATCCACTTTGTTACAAATCTTTACAAAAAAAACGCGCTTTTTTTTCAACCCCCTTGACAAATCCTTGATATTGACGGATTATATACATAATAATGGGATATTTGCATTGTTTTTATTTTTGCCACCATCCCATTATACTAAAAATACTTTTCTAACTATCCTTAATCCTACCACACCTCGGTGGAAAAAGCGCGATCGCGTGAATGTAAATTTTTGTCACAAAAAAGACGGCTGAGAAAAAACATTTACTTTGACATCTTTCATCTATCTGCGTTTAGGAGGGTTTAGGAGCGTTTAGGAGCGGTTTCAAAAAAGAGGATATTAGGTGGACGAGGAAAACCAACTTTGTTACAAATCTTTACAAAAAAAACGCGCCTTTTTTTTTAACCCCCTTGACAAATCCTTGATATTGACGGATTATATCTAATATAATTGGATACTGGCTATTTTTTTATTTTTGTCACCACCCGATTGTACTAAACATACTTATCTAACTATCCTTAATCATAACACACCTCCATTTTTTCCCGTGCCGCGTGAATGTAAATTTTTGTAACAAACATGACGGCTGAGGAAAAAAATCCTTGACTTTGACATCTGAACCTCTGCGTTGATCGCGTTTTCAAAAAAGAGGATTTGAGACGTGGTTGAACTCTTATAGCCATCGCCAAGGTGGTTAGGACATTAATTTGCACAAACCCTTAATAGTTAAGCATCCCACACCGATCATGACTCCTGCTATAACGGGAGAGTTTAAGTATAAAATTATACACAAAACCTCAAATTTCTCAGTAAATTCCGCAAAAACCTCGGCAAAACACTTTTGCCGAGAGTAAAATTTTATACTTCTCATCTTTGCGTATATGGAATCTCAAGAGAAATAAATACTTGGTTTTGGGTAGGTGCAATTTAAGGTATCGCAGGAGCGAAGAGGGTTAGGACAATTTCCAGATTGTAGGATCAATTCCCATCATTGACCCTACTCTGAAGACTACTTTCTTGTCCATTGCTATACATATTCAGCCCCACCCCCTTTTTTACAAATCGTTACCAAAAAAACGCGCCTTTTTTTTCCAACCCCTTGACAAATCCTTGATATTGACGGATGATATATAGTAGAATCGGATATTTGCATTTTTTTTATTTTTGCCACCATCCTATTATACTAAAAATACTTTTCTAACTATCCTTAATCCTACCACACCTCGGTGGAAAAAGCGCGATCGCGCTTATGTAAATTTTTATAACAAACATGACCGTATCGGGAAAAAATCCCTGACTTTGACATCTTTCATCCATCTGCGTTTAGGAGCGTTCATCTGCGGTTTCAAAAAAGAGGAAAACCCATTTTGTTACAAATCGTTACCAAAAAAAAGCACTTTTTTTTTCAACCCCCTTGACAAATCCTTGATATTGACGGATGATATATAGTAGAATCGGATATTTGTATTTTTTTTATTTTTGCCACCATCCCATTATACTAAAAATACTTTTCTAACTATCCTTAATCCTACCACACCTCGGTGGAAAAAGCGCGATCGCGTGAATGTAAATATTTGTCACAAAAAAGACGGCTGAGAAAAAACATTTACTTTGACATCTTTCATCTATCTGCGTTTAGGAGCGGTTTCAAAAAAGAGGATATTAGGTGGACGAGGAAAACCAACTTTGTGACAAATCTTTACAAAAAAAAAGTGCTTTTTTTTTTCAACCCCTTGACAAATCCTTGATATTGACGGATGATATATAGTAGAATCGGATATTTGCATTTTTTTTATTTTTGCCACCATCCCATTATACTAAAAATACTTTTCTAACTATCCTTAATCCTACCACACCTCGGTGGAAAAAGCGCGATCGCGATTATGTAAATTTTTGTCACAAAAAAGACGGCAGAAGGTAAAAAAATTTACCTTCTGCGTTAATTGCGCTTTCAAAAAAGAGGCATTGAGATATATCAGCCCCCGATCCTTTGTGACAAATCTTTAACCACGATAACACCAAGTTAAAAGAGTTCCACCCAGAGCAATTTTAAGCGCGTCTAAGATAAAATAACGCTCATGTAATCCAGTCATAGCACGGGGCACATCCCCCACAGCATCAAATAAATTTAATTGCATTCCCATCGCGCTCATTTGTGGCACTAACCCATAAGTATCAATAAACGCGATGCCGAATAATCCCAAACATAATAAAAATGCTAAATTTCCACGTCTGTCAAATTTATGGGTTCCATTAGAAAGTGCCAAAACTCCCGTTAAGGCCAAAGCCCCACAAATTAACTCCACACGGTTAAATACCCCAAACATCAAATTCCCCCCCATCGCGAACCCCGAAGAACTCATCATGCCAGAAACAAATAAACTAGGCATAATTACCATATCTAACATCAGACATCCACTCAGCCAAAAACCTAAACTTAAAACCACAAGGGTTTGCCAAGGAGTTCTACTAAACTCTACTCTCGAAGAAGAAAATGTAGTCATAATCACATAGCCTCTCAATCATTCATATTCTGCCTTTCCCTTAGCTTAACCAATATTTTTCTCAATGGATATGAAGTATTTTTACAAGTTTATGCAAATTTTTGTAATGAAATCTCATTAATGAAATCTCCGTAATCAATTAACCCAAGTAGCCAGTTATCACAATCCTTTTCATCCCCCCAACCCCCCCTTACAAGTGTAGGTTTTTTTGTGAAATCCTGATCGAGTCACGGTTTCGCAACCCAAAGCCGCGAATCGTTAACCTTCTCACCCAGTCTGGAATTAAGTAGGGACACGGCAGTGCCGTGTCCCTACTTAGTTTCTGGATGGGGATGGCGTGGGTTTATCTTATTTTTCGCTGGGGTATCAAAGATTTGGGTGAATCCGCCCCTACTCTAGGGCGCAAAGGGTGAGAATGAAACAGCCCTACCAGGGTTCGAGGGGTCGCGATCGCGATTTTTCCATCACAGAAGGGAATCTCGAGGGAATCGAAGATCAAACCACACAATAAGAAATCAAAAAAATATTTATCGGCCCTGTGGGAATCGAACCCGCCTAAGGCCGATTATGAGTCGGCTGCATTCACCAGATTGCTAAGGGCCGTGGGGCAAAAAATTAATTTTTCCGTGATACTCGTTGGCACCGAGGGTAGTCAACGAGATAACCAAACATAGTATAACATAACTTCTGCAATTATGCTAGAACTAGAGAACTAAATTAAAATTTGCTCCGCTTAACGAGTAGAAATACTCAATCAGATGGTAGCAAAGATAGAAAGATTCGGCAATAGATGATCAGAAATGGGAATTAATTCAACAGTTGTATTGACTCTGGGACTCCTGACATTGATGTTTGGAGCCGGCGCGGTGAGTGGATCTTGGGGATACTCCTTGGGGCGAGATGCTTTAAAAGGCATTACTCAACCCGATGTGCGTCCCACCAATAATATGCCTGGGGCGAAGCGCAACAAGCCCGGTCAAGGGGAGGTCGCGCTTTTAAAGGAAAAGGATATTGTCAAAACAGTCAAAGCCCGTATGAATGGCCAAGACAAAGAGCCAGACAAACCCGCGCCCAAGGAAAACACACCAGCCTCTAAGAATAATAAATCAAGCCAGGCCAAAAAATCGACAGAACCCGCCAAAGGGAAGTTTCCCTTAAGCGCCAATAGTAACGGAGTTTCATTAGAAGTGTCCTCGGTACGTCAACGCGCGGGGTATTTAGTCCTTGATGTCACCATGAAAAATCAAGGCTCCCAAACCGTGAAATTTCTTTATAGTTTCTTGAATGTGACAGATAATCAAGGACGTCCTCTCAGTGCCACCGCGGATGATTTACCAGGGGAGTTACCTCCCAATGGTGAAACTTTTGAGGGTACTGTGAGTATCCCGACAGCTTTACTTAATAATGCCAAGGAAATTTCTCTTAATTTGACTGATTATCCTAATCAACAAGTTCAGCTTAAAGTTTCTGGAATTGCCCTTAATAATTAATTTCCGGCTCATTGTCCTTAGTCCTTTTTCTTCGGATTCAGGACTAGGATAATTTTCTTTTATTCTTTCTTTCCTCATCCATGATGCTTAGTTGGACAGAAGTCCTGTCTCGGTTGTTTGCAGTGCTACTTTTGATTGCGATTAATGCCTTTTTTGTCGCGGCAGAATTTTCGATGGTTTCCGTGCGACGATCGCGCATTAATCAATTAGCGGCAAGGGGAGACCTGGGAGCGAAGACAGTTCAACGGTTACAACAAAATATTGAACTCCTGCTTTCAACAACACAATTAGGTATTACTTTATCAAGTTTAGCACTGGGTTGGATAGGTGAAGCTACTTTAACAGTTTTAGTGCGTTCTTCTCTCATTGCTTTACCATTACCCTCTCCGATTAAACAAGGGCTTGCCCAGTCCTTAAGTTTATCTATTATCAGTTTTTTTCTATTAGTTTATTTCCAAATAGTCTTAGGGGAATTAGTACCCAAATCCGTCGCGTGGGTATATCCTGAACATCTCGCGAAGTTTTTAGGACCTTTTAGTCTCGCGATCGCGCGTTTTTTCCACCCCTTTATTTTAATTATAAATCGTTCCACCAGGGGATTATTACAATTATTTGGCATTCCTTTTACCATACCACATTCTCCCATTACCTCAGAAGAACTACAATTAATTATTCAAACCTCTAGTGAGTCCATAGGTTTAGAAAAAGAAGAACGCCAAATGCTCAATAATGTTTTTGAATTTGCCGGAGTTTCGGCTCAAGAAGTAATGGTAACACGTACTAATATTATCACAATTCCCAAAAATGCCCCTTTTCAAAGACTTCTTGATGAAATGGCAAAAACCGGTCATACTCGTTATCCCATGATGGGAGAATCCTTAGATAATATCCTGGGAATTATTGATTTTAAATTGTTAGCAAAACCCCTGTCCCAAGGGTTGATTTTACCACAAACCCCCCTTTATCCTTGGATACGTTCCGTGCGTTTTGTCCCCGAAGGAATGCCCTTAAATGAATTATTAACATTAATGCAAAGAAGCGGAGAACATTTATTAATTCTGGTCGATGAATATGGGGGAACCGCGGGTTTAGTTACTTTAAAAGATTTAATTGGAGAATTAATTGGCACTTTACCTAATAATTCTCCCTATAAACCTCTGGATGTACAAATTTTAGATTCCCAGACATTTTTAGTACAAGCACAGTTAAACGTAGAAGAAATTAATGATTTTTTGAATTGGGACTTACCCCTAGGAGATGAATATCAAACATTGGGTGGATTTTTGATTAATCAAATGCAAAAAATTCCTGATGTGGGTGAGACTTTCACTTATCAAAATTTGGAATTTACAGTCATTTCAACATCGGGGGCTCGTTTAGATCAAATTCGGATTCATCAAAGGGAATCTTCTTCCTATCCAAAAGAAGTTAATTCTTATCCGGGGGCAAAGTTATAGGTTGGGTTGAGTCGATCAACTCATCAGATTTCCATATCTAATAGAATCTTTAACGAGCCTCGCTGTTTCGCCTCCTCAAACCCGGTTAACCCTTCTGTCAGAGCATAACTTTTTTGGATAAGGGGGTTGACATTTACTTTGTTTTGTGCTAATAACTCCAGGGCGGGTGCGAAAGGGCCACACCGAGAGCCCATAAGCGTAATTTCATCCACTACCAGGGAAGACGCGTCGAAGGTGAGTAACCCCGCGTAGGTACTTTTCAACACTAATGTCCCTCTAGGGCGAAGTGCTTGACACGCGATACGGAATCCTTCGGGATTTCCGGTACATTCCACAGATAGATCAAAAGTGCGAGTTTGGACAACATCGGGGTATCCCACTTTAATCCCTCTGGCTTCTAATAAGGCCAGTTTTTCGCGATGATGCCCGATCGCGAGTATGTCGCATCCCGTTAAGGCCAAAGTTTGCGCGATCAGTTGACCGAGTTTCCCATCTCCCACCACTAAGACTTTATCATCAGGATGTACCCTCACTTGTTCTTGAATTTCTAATGCCGCCGCGATCGGCTCCGTAAATGTTGCAACATCCGTAGAAACCCCATCAGGCACCCGATGTAAATTACCAATAGGCAAAGTCAGATATTGCGCGAAAGCACCATCACGATTAACAATACCAAGAACAGTGCGATTTTCGCAATGGGTAGGTTGTTGGCGACGACAAAACCGACATTCCCCGCAACTGGCGTTAATTTCTCCCACAACTCGTTGGTTTAACAGAGATTGAGGCCCCTCTTCCACCACACCCACAAATTCATGGCCTAAAATACCCTTATAGGGATAATAGCCCTTAATTAGTTCTAAGTCTGTATTACAAATCCCCGCGCGTAAGACTCGCACCAATGCTTCCCCCTCCGGCGGTATCGGCTGGGGAAGGTTATCTCGTAATTCTAATTGATTATTTTCTAACCAAAGGCCTTTCATAATGAAGAAGGAAGAAGGAAGAGGGAAGAAGGAAGAGGGAAGAAGGAAGAAGGAAGTTGACAGTTGACAGTTGACAGTTGACAGTTGACAGTTGATAATTTAGGACTTACACACGGTGTAAATTACGCGATTCCGTTGAGCGACAAGCTCAAACCCTTATGCTGCCCTTGCAGTGCGTAAGTCAATTAATTGATAATTGTCAACTGTCAACTGTCAACTGTCAACTGTCAATTACCTATTACCCATTACCTATTTTCACCCAAAAACAACAAGCAACACTCTAGCGTTACTTGCTGAGTAAACTCCTCTTATAATTACTTCGACGTGGAATTGCTCTAAGGTTTATCAACATTTAGTAGCTTTTTTCCCTTGTCATCTAATTGAGGAAGTATCAGCTTTCTTCGTGAGTGTTGCTGTTGTTCAATAAGACAGATGCAATAATATAAACCAGCGTTTTACTCCTTTTTCTAAGTGTATAACTTTTCTAGTTTTTTCCTTTCAACTGTGAATTTTGAGGTTATCTGTCACGAAGCCTTTTCTTGGCTTCATATTTTTACTTTAGCAGCTTTTCTCGAAAACGCAAGTAGTTGTAATTAAACTTTACGAAATTCTTGGACTCATTCTCTTAATTGTAAAGTTATGTAAATATCGGACTGCCTTACCAGACTATTCCCATCACAAAACCAGGTTTCTGTTACTTCCGATGCCGAAACCTGGTTTTTCTGGAAAAATTAAACAACATCTACTTAAACAAAAAGCCTTAAACAAAAAGTAACACCCTCACTTTATCTGCCGAGTCAACTCCTCTTATAATTACTTCGATGCGGAGTTGCACTAAATGACGATGAAATCTGATCGAGATTCTGCATCGAGACTCAGTTGCCTTTCTCCCAGCTTATCTAATTGAGGAAGTATCAGCTTTTTTCGGGGGTGTTACTTTTGTTTGGAAATAAGACAGATCCAGTGTTAATTAGTTTAGTGTGAATCAGTTTTTTACTCCTTTTTCTCAAGGTCAAATTTCTCGTGTACTTTCAACTAGGAAACGACCGTGAACTTCGCTGTTATCTGTCGTGGAAGCTTTTTCTTTGCTTCATATTTTTACTTTAGCAGGTTCTCTCCAAAGCGCAAGGAGTTGTAATCATACTTTACTAAGTTTGATATGATAACTCATCTATTATGAATTTTTGTAACTTTTATCTCCTCTTTCTCTCGAAAAATCGTTGATTTTGCCTTCTCCTTGTCTTCGATAGACTCGATTATTTGATTTGTTTTTTTGATTTTAGGGAAGATGGCAAGGCGCGTCTCTGCTGTCTCACCTGTCTGTGGGGGGTGTCTCTCGTGGTAGGTGTTAGACATCTCCTAAAAATAAGGTAAAAGGCAGGGTTAGCCTACCTTACAGTAGTTTTTGGAGATGTCTGTTGGCTTCCCTCTGGGAGCATCTCAAAAGAAACAAAAAAACCTATAGTGGGAGCCAGAGGCTCCTTGGGGAGCTATAGTCATTTCAACGTATATTGAGAAATTAAAAAAACAGTCACAGTAAGAAGAAGCTAGATTTAACTCGTCTCATTTTTATTGGGAATGACTATACACCACTTTGGCACTAAGACACTAAGAAAGAAGGGAGAAGGAATTCTGAGGAAGTAATACACCACTTTGGCACTAAGGCACTAAGGCACTAAGGAATTTTGAGGAAGTAATACACCACAAAGACACAAAGACACTAAGGAAGAGGAATTCCTCAGAAGGAATTCCTCAGAAGTAATATAATCATTTCAACGTATATTGAGAAATTAAAAAAACAGTCACAGTAAGAAGAAGCTAGATTTAACTCGTCTCATTTTTATTGAGAATGACTATAAGTGGTAGTTTCTGACACCCTAGGGAGTTAAGTGATAGCCTCTGGCTTCCACTACCAATTTATCAAACGAGATGCTCTCTCTTCCTTTTTCCTTCTTCCTTCTGCTATTAACAAGTCTTTGGTGAATCTCGAAAACGTGATAAAATTGTCTGAAACATTGTCACAATAATATCTTCCCCATTATCACGGATAAAAATATTATAATTAGGAGTGCCATTAATTTCAATTAACCATAATTTACCATCCCCATCTCTGGCAATATCCAACCCGGCATAGTTGATCATCATTTCCGAAAAAATAGGCTCAATAAAATCTTGGATTTCTCTAATCAAAGTTTCATTAGTAATATGTAGTGCGATCGCGCCTTCCCAATGTAAGGGGCTCAGATTTCCGGTAAATGTCGCGTGAGACTTATCCTTTTCATAAACGAGCAAAATTTCATTCTGATAAACAATGACTCGATATTCATGGATAATATCAATATATTCTTGGGCGAGTGCTACATAGTCAACTTTCTTACTATTAACATCAAAAATTTCCGAAAAAGCACCCCGGATATCCTCAACAGTCTTGGCTAAAAATACATTATTTCCGCCAAACCCTCTATTTTTTTTTACAATCACAGGAAAATCAAAATTTTGCGTCACTTTTTCCGTAATTTCTGCCAAATTTTGAGAGACTAAATACGGCTTATACTCTTCGGGGCAGAAAGGAGATAAAAAACCGATACACCTGGGCGTATTAATTTTATCTTTCAACAACAGATATGTATATTGTTTATCTTTAAACAATTCATTAATGGCTTCACTATTAAAAGGTGTACCATTATTGACAAAATAATAATATTTATCTAACTTAATTCTCATCAAGCTTTGTGACGCATGAAACGTCTCATAAGGTATATCAAGTTTCTGACAAGCTTTGATGAATAATGCAATTTTGCGTACCATGATGGGTTTATAGTTTTAATGGACTTTTGGGGAGTTTTGCCATAATTATCCTTATATAATATTAAGGATAAATTCGGCTCGCGCTTTACCCGACGATGAAAATTTACCAAAGAATGACTCAACTGTTGGCTTTATCTCTGAGCGTCTCTTTATTATGGGAAACACCGATACCAGCACAACCCAGTTTAATCACACAAGTCTCACCCCTCCAGACAAACCAAGCAATTTTACCAGAATTAAGCAAGGCAAGGGTAATTTATCTAGGGGAAACCCATGATAATTTAGCCGATCATCAAGCTCAATTGCAAATTATTCAGGCCTTATATCAGCCCCATCGGAAAATCGCGATCGCGCTAGAGATGTTTCAACGTCCCTTTCAAGGAGTCATCAATGACTATCTAGCCGGAAAACTAAACGAAAAAGAGTTAATAAACCAAACCGAATACGAGAAACGGTGGGGTTTTCCTTGGGAATATTACGCGCCTATCCTGCGCTTTGCCAAAGACAAACAATTACCCGTCTTAGCCTTAAATACACCCAGCGAAATTACCCGCAAAGTGGCTCGTCAAGGCTTAGAAAGTCTCACCCCTGAAGAAAAAAAAGCCATTCCCCCACTTTCGGAAATTCGTACCGATAATCCCCAATATCGTCAAATGCTCTTAAAAATCTTTGAGCAACATCAACATGGGGGACAAGGAAAAAGTAAAGGCTTTGATCGCTTTTTTCTCGCCCAAGTGCTTTGGGATGAAACGATGGCCGAGACGATCGCGAATTTCCTCAAGACTCATCCAGATTATCAAGTAATCGTCTTAGCCGGGAGAGGGCATATTGTCTATGGCTATGGTATTCCCAGTCGTGTGCAACGACGTTTTGGCACTGAAAAAATCATATCGCGATCAGTGCTTTTTCCCACCCCCGATGATACCACCCTTGATCGCCAAAATATCGCGGACTTCTTCTGGAATTTTTAAGCAAATAGCATAACTCCGTTATTTTGTCAAGTATGCCACTTTCAGTGACGCTAATCTTTACACAACTTTACTAAAAATGAAGGGAAGAAAAGGCAGTGTCACTGTGACAGTGGTTATGGAAAATCAAGGAAATTTGACATTTTTTAAATTTTAGTCAAACTGCTTCCCTGATAATACCCTAGGTGTGCCATTATACCAAATCAAGTCAAAGCTTGTCAACTCGTTCTTTTAGAGGCGATTTTTGGCAAGTTTTGTCAAGATTCCCTGACCATGTTAAGAAAGATATCATTAGTCTTTTCGATGAGAAAGAGAGAAAAAGATTAGCGCTAATAATGAATGAGGGGTAGAGAAGATAGAGAGAAAGAGAGATGTTAAAGTGATAATTGGTAGGCAAAATAATTAGCAAAAAACCATGACAAACCCAGTCAAAATATTAGCGTTTGCCGGAAGTAGCCGTGAAGCATCCTATCATAAACGGCTAGTCAAGATCGCGGCTATGGGAGCAAAATCCACGGGCGCGGAAGTGACATATATTGATTTGCGAGATTATCCCATGCCGATATACGACGAAGACATACACACGCGATCGGGAATGCCAGAAAACGCGTGTAAATTTCAGGACTTACTAATAGAGCATCAAGGATTATTAATCGCGTCGCCGGAGTATAATAGTTCCGTTTCGGCCTTACTAAAAAACGCGATCGATTGGGCATCACGCGCGCGAGGTGATATCAAAATGGTAGGCGCGTTTCAAAATAAAGTCGCGGCAATAATGAGTACATCCCCAGGCTCCTTAGGAGGCTTAAGAGGATTAGTGCATTTACGGTCTATTCTAGGGAATATAGGCGTATTAGTATTGCCAGAACAAAAAAGTATTCCGAATGCAGCCCAATTATTTAATGAAGATGGCAGTTTAAACGATCCGAAACAACAGCAAGACGTAGAAAACCTAGGAGCGAAGTTAGCTCAAGTCGTCGCGAAGTTAAACGCGTAAACTCCAAGAGTTAAAGTCCGACAATCTCCATTGTTAAGCTTTAACTCTTGCTAGTGCTTATCCCATCTGCGTTTATCCCCATCTGCGTTTATCTGCGTTTATCTGCGGTTTCAAAAAAACCAAAGACTCAAGGAAAAAAAGACAAAAGCACCAAATAAATCCCCCATCTGTGTTTATCCCCATCTGCGTTTATCTGCGTTTATCTGCGGTTTCCCAAAAAAGCGTCTATCTGCGGTTTCAAAAAAACCTAAGACTTTTTCCCCAAAGACTCAACAATGGGCAAAAATACCGACACTAACTCTTCACGACTTACCACTAAACTAGGATAAGATTTTTTGCCATAATTTTTGCCGACTTCCAAGGGAAACATCGCCTCCCCATTTAATAATTTCCAGACACCACCTACCGCGTGAAGAATAACCCAACTTCCGGCAATATCCCAAACTTTAGGAGTAGCTTCGACTCCTGCGATTACCGCACCGGAAGCCACGGTTAAAAAGTTATAACTTGCCATTCCTAAGAGCCGCACTTTACAAGGCAAATGACTCGCCAAAAAGACACTACGCGAGCATAAGTTAAAAAAGTGATTGCCGCTAGGGTTATCGGCTGTGGGTTGAATGGGTTGATTATTGAGAAATGCCCCTTTCGGCATATTGTTAAATAACTCTACATCCTGAGCACTGATGGTGAGTTTATCTGTGACTAAAAAACCATGATAAGATTGACGTAATGGGGGTAAATGAATATAACCAAAAACGGGTATCCCGTGGTATAATAAACCGAGAGAAATTCCCCAGATGGGAATACCTCTAGTAAAGTTTGTTGTCGCGTCTAAGGGATCGATTATCCAACACCATTCGGTATCGGGAAATGTGTGTGAGCCTTCTTCGCTTAAGACTCCATGACTGGGAAATGATGACACGATCGCGTCTCTTATTTCCTGATCCGCCCAAGTATCAGATTGAGTGACTAAACTACCATCAGCTTTTTCATCGGCAGTCGCGGAGCCAAAATCAATTAATAGGTGATCGCCGACTCGTTTTGCCGTCGTTTCTGCCAATTCTAAAATCTCATTCCAAAAGTTTTTCATGGGTAATGGGTAATGGGTAATGGGTAATGGGTAATTGGTAATTGGTAATTGGTAATTGGTAATTGGTAATTGGGAGATTTTTTTTTCTACCTTTGTGCCTTTGTGCTTTTGTGGTGTATTAATAATTCTTCCTTCTTCCTTCTTCCTTCTTCCTTCTTCCTTCTTCCTTCTTCCTTCTTCCTTCTTCCTTCTTCCTTCTTCCTTCTTCCTTCTTCCTTCTTCCTTCTTCCTTCTTCCTTCTTCCTTCTTCCTTCTTCCTTCTTCCTTCTTCCTTCTTCCTTCTTCCTTCTTCCTTCTTCCTTCTCTTAATCTAAATTGCCTTCAAGAATAGTCGCGATCGCGGTTTTGGCATCAGTTTTAAATTCTTGAACATTAACCCGTTGCAATAATAACACAGCCAGTACCATTCCCAACATCGGAATCACAAAAACCAAACCATAGGCCAACATGGGAACCCCAAATAACTGACGGCCTAAGTCCAAAAGAAAACCACCACTAATCGTAGCCAAACCCCGTGCCATTGCTTGTGCCAGTCCCCAGGCTCCAATAAAAGTACCCGCGGTTTCGGCGACAGTTAAATCTAACATTAAACTCAAAGCACCCGTGGTTGCCATTCCCGACATTAAACCAAATAACATTAAACTCGATTTTAACATCATCGGGTTAGCCGTAAAACCCGATAACAACATTAAAAATAAACAGCCCGCGACAGATAAACAACCTAACTTAATTGTGCGTTGTTTACCCAAACGAGGGACAATTAAAAAACCTGTCAAACTTAACCCGAAAAGAGTACCCATGCCAAAAAAAGCATTGAGTTTTGTCGTTTCCGAAATACTCATCTTAAACACCTCACCTCCATAGGGTTCAAGAATCGGATCTTGGATAAACAAACAAATCGTCATTAGTAACAAAAATCCAAAAAAGAAACCTGTCTGACGACTCGCGGTTAAGACTTTCCACGCCCTACCTAAAGTAATACTATCCTCGTGGTTAACCACCGTTGAGCGAGCACCATAACGGGAGTATTTTTTCTCCACTCCCCATGTCGCGAGCAAAATCAGAAAAAACACGATCGCGGGAACCTTAAAAAACAAACCATTAATCGAAGTTTGTAAAACCTCCCGTGACGCGTCCCCATCAATTTGTTTGAGAAAGCCACTACTGACGATCGCGCCAATAATAATACCAATCATTAACATCGACCAAACCACACCCACCAACTGGGATCGATTATCCTCATCAGAGACATCAACTAATAACGCGGCAAAAGGAGTCGAACTCATACAAAGGGCCAACCCATACAACCCAAAAATCAAAGCCAAAGAGAGCATCCAAAAATAAGTAGGCATCGTCCATCCCACCGTTTCCAAACTCATACCCACTTGCCAAGTTACCTGTACTGCCAAAAAAGACGCGATCGCAAATAACAAAGCCCCGATCCAGATATAGCCCGTGCGATGAAAACCCAAGACAGGTTTAGCATCAGAAAGTTGCCCAAACCACACCCGGGCAGGCGCAACAAACTGGTGCATTGCCAAAGTCCCCGCGACAATAGTAGCCGGAATCGTTAACTCCTTAATCATCACCCGATTAAGCACCCCCAGGGTAAGAATAGACATCATCCCCAATCCGGTTTGGAATAACCCCAAACGCAACATCGTCACCAGAGTCACCCTTGGTAAATTCTTCTGAGGTAAATCATCCATCGTCATAAGCTTCCCAAAATAGTCTCGTTAGTAGTAAGGCCTTTAGTCTTTACACTAAAACATAAGAGACAAAATTAAGGATTTTGCAACCGTGAGTATTACCTTGGGCAAAAATGGGCCAACAGTCCCCACCTTGTGCGTAGGCACTTGGGCATGGGGAGATAAGTTATTTTGGAGTTATGGTCGTGATTATGGCGCATCCGATGTCGAAGACGCGTTTAAAGCTTCCCTCGATGCCGGAGTCACCTTTTTCGATACCGCCGAAGTCTATGGAAATGGCTTATCCGAGGAATTACTGGGTCAATTTTTACGCAAAACCAGTCAACCCGTCCAAATTGCCACAAAATTTGGCCCTTTCCCTTGGCGCATTACCGAAAAAGCCGTTTCCGAAGCCCTAAGCGCGAGTTTAAAACGCTTAGGGGTTGAACAAATTGCATTATATCAGGTACATTGGCCTTTTACATTTTTAATGAATCAAGAAACCTTGATGAATGCTTTAGCCTCGGAAGTGGAAAAAGGGAGAATACAAGCCGTCGGTGTCAGTAATTATAATGTCGAACAAATGCGACAAGCTCATAAAATTTTAGCATCAAGGGGAGTGCCCTTAGCGACAAATCAAGTGAGATATTCCTTATTATCCCGTCAAGTGGAAAAACAAGGAATTATTGACAGCGCGAAGCAATTAGGAGTGACAATTTTAGCCTATAGTCCCCTAGCCCAAGGGTTATTAACGGATAAATATACAGGGGAGGCAAAACCCGAAGGCGCACGCAAAATAGATTCTCGTTTTAGTAAGGAGGGTTTAGAGAAAATTGCTTTAGTAATGTCTACTCTCAGAAAAATCGGGAAAAAGTACGATCGCGTACCGAGTCAAGTCGCATTAAACTGGTTAATCGCCCAAGGAGTAATTCCGATTCCGGGTGCGAAAAACGCGACACAAGCTCAAGAAAACGCGGGCGCGTTAGGATGGAGTTTAAGCCAAGATGAAGTTAATCAACTGCAATTAATGACTCGTCCTTGGTTAGATTAACAATTGTAGGTTGGGTTGACTTAAGGAAACCCAACCCGTTACCCATTACCCATTACCCATTACCCATTACCCATTACCCATTACCCATTACCTATTACTATGAAACTATTAAAAGATTGGGGATTTACCTTAGAAGGGTTACGCGATGGTAAACGCGGCGAATATTTGGTATTTTTGCAGGGAATTTTTATCCTCGGATTTTTCTTAATTCCTGTTTATAAAATTCCGGGTTTAACTATTGACAAACCACTCATGCTTGAGTTAAAATGGATAATGGTGGGATTTTTCGGTTTAGGGAGTGCAATTTTATTTATTAAGGGATTGATAGATTTAGGAAAAAATTTGACACCGTTACCCTATCCGATAGAAGATGGGGAGTTAGTAACGACAGGGATTTATCAATTAGTCAGACATCCTTTATATAGTGGTGTGATTTTGGGTTGCCTGGGAATGACGATATTTTGGGAGAGTTTATCTCATTTAATGTTGACAATTGTGTTATTGATATTTTTGGATATTAAGGCGAGAAAAGAGGAAGTCTTTTTGATGGAAAAGTATGTCAATTATGGTGAGTATCGGCAACGGGTGAAAAAGTTAATTCCTGGGATTTATTAAGTGCAAGAAATTCGGTGATAAAATTAAAACTGGCTAATAACTGACTGCTAATAATTAACAGAAAGTCATTAGCCCTTCATCACCAATAAATCACCGCATCATTAATAATCACAGTAACAACTGCTGTCGCAAGAACGCCAATGACGAACAGGGCGATAAGCAGATGCTAACCATGCAGAGGACACCCAGCCACCGTTAGAGAGTTGAGCCCATCCATGACGGTAACGACCTGTTGTTTGGACTTTTTGACCAGGAGAAAGTTTACCGACTACACAATGAACCATCCCAGGACCACAACGGACATTCAAGTTACTACCATTAGTTGCTACTCGCATCGACGCGGCTTCCGCACTTCCTGAGATCGCGAGAGTGGATAGGGTTAATGTGGCCGCCACCAGTCCCATTCCAGCAGAACTTGGTAGGTTAAAATTAACTTGTACTTCCGGTGCTGGTTCTTCGTAGGCGAGAAAAGAATGAGCTAATGCTAATGATTCCATAATTTTATTGTGAGCTTGGTGTTCTTTTATGTTAAGGGAGGAAAAATTGTTACCAAGAAACCAAAGAATTACTGATATATTCCTGACGGTTTTACGCGCTACAACTTTGGACAAACACCTCCTACAGGATGACAATGCTTTTACTACTATATAGCTAAAGCAAAGAAGCCGTCTTTGAAGGCTGGGAACATCATGTTTTCAGAACCGATCCAATCGTGGTCACACGATCGCGCCAAAAATCGCCAATAAGGCAAATTTTTCAAGAGAGGGTTTATTCGGAACCGGGGTGATCAGTAAGATTGATGATTCTTGGTTATTGTTAACGATAGCACTGCTCTTCGTGTTCGCCAAGAGATCAAATAAAAATTTACATAACTTTTCAAATCATTGTGGTCAACTTCAGTCAAAAGGTTTAAGTAAAAATTACTACTGCCGAACATAGACAAAATGCACGTGTTTGTTATAATTGATTTAAGGCGGACGATCGCGATATTTAAGATGGGGTAATTTTTGATAAAATCCTCAACTGAGATACAGACGCTCGCGAACTTATCTATATTTGCCGATGAACTCTAGTATCACGCCCAATCTTTACACTCCACCCTATGGTTACGAAAAAGATAGTTTCTCCATTACCCTTGCACCTCTGTCCCTAGAAGAGATATATTCTTTAACAGATGATCCCGCCAATGGTGCAGTGGTGGTGATGAGTGGGACGGTTCGCGAGCAAACAGAGGGTAAAGCGGTGATAGCCTTGGAATATCAAGCCTATCAACCGATGGCACTCCGGGTGTTCCAAGAAGTCGCGACTAATATCCGTAATCAGTGGTGCGATGTGAATCGAGTCGTGATTCATCATCGGATAGGGCGGCTACAAATTGGTGAAATTAGTGTCTTAGTCGCGGTGGGGAGTCCCCATCGTGCAGAAGCTTTTGAAGCTTGTCGATACGGCATCGATACCTTAAAACATAATGCCCCAATCTGGAAAAAAGAACATTGGGTCGATGGTTCTAGTAGTTGGGTTAATATTGGGGCTTGTGAAGAAAATAAGGAAAAATTTCCCGAAAAAGAAAAAATTTAAGTATTTTTTCAATTTTCAGGAAATGATTTTGTGGGAACCTTATTAACAAAGGGTGCGTCAATAAAGGTGGAAGGTTTTATGAGCCAGTTCCACCGATGAATAACTTTCTCACATTATCTTGGTCCACAGTTGAGGCAATTATCCCTCAAGTGCCATTACCAGTCGAAAAACTCTCTAACTCGGATTTAGTATTGCGGTGTCAAACGGGTTCTCAACCCGATCGCGCTGCTTTTACTGAATTATTACGTCGCTATCAGTCTCATGTTGAGCGGGTTTTATACCACTTAGCTCCTGATTGGCAAGATCGTGCGGACTTAGCCCAGGAAGTTTGGATTCGGGTTTATAAGCATATTCGTCATTTGCAAGAACCCGCAAAATTTCAAAGTTGGTTAGGTCGAATTACAACGAATTTATTTTATGATGAATTACGCAAGCGCAAACGGGTCAAAAATGTAATTTCTCTTGATGTTCCCCGTGCTTTTGAAGATGGGGAAATGGATTGGGAAATAGCCGCGGATAGTCCGGGGCCCGAAGAGGCTTTGACAACACAAGAGTTTTATGATCAGTTACGAGCCGCGATCCGAGATTTACCTGAAATTTTCCGTACAACGATTGTGTTAAGAGAAATTGATGGTTTAGCCTATGAGGATATCGCGAAAATCACTGGAGTTTCCCTAGGAACTGTGAAATCTCGGATCGCGAGAGCTCGTCAACGCCTACAATCTCAACTCAAAAACTATATGGAATAGAGAGAATAAACCCATGAAAAAGCAGGAGGAATACCAAGTCTAAGACTATGAAATCTTAAAGCGAAAGCGGGGGGTGTGTGCCATGCTTTTTTCTAATGAACTGCCAACCCAAAAACGAGAGAATTATCCGAAAAGTTCAGTGAGTAAAAATTTAGTCCCTTATCAGCAAAGTCAGGGTGTGGTGATGCCAACTATGATGCGCGATCGGTTTGAATTATTAAGTGCTTATTTAGATGGTGAAGTAACGGCAACCCAAGGGCGGCAAGTCGAAGAATGGTTAGCCTCTGATCCCGAAGCTCGTGGTTTATATCATCGTCTTTTAAATGTGCGATCGGCTTTTCAATCCATGCCGGTCCCAACTCCTCAAAAATCGGCGCAACAACTTGCCAACGCGGTTTTCCAAAGTATAGATGCCGAAAAACAACGTCAACGTCGTTGGGCGTGGCAAGGGGGCGCGATCGCGGCTTTGTTTTTAGCCACTTTATCCGGTGTGATGGTTAACCGACAAACGACTACTCAAGTCGCGGAAACTCCAGCACCCGTTCAATCCTCCGATGATGTCATGATTGCACTGAATGAACCAGTTGTGGAAATCCTAAATCCCAATACCGCGATTTTGAGTGTCAATCAGCCCGTTGTGGAAATTCCCAAAGTATCGAATACTCCGAAGCAACAGTAAAATTTTAATTTTTATTCGTTACTTTTGTTATTCTCCTGGCCAAACACCCTTGGGTAAGGGGATACCTCCGAGGAATTGAACGCGATCGGGCAACATCAAATAAGCCCACGCGTAGCCCAGGGATTGAAAGTCAAAATCGAAGATTTCTATCTCTTGACGTTGATATTCGTTGTCTTCGGGTGCGCGATCGGGTAAATAATCTTCGAGATAGTCTAAATCGGAGAGAGCTTTTGTGTCCTTAAATGTCAGGATAACTCCATAAACTGTGCCCTTTCCAGTCATCATCGCGGGATAGCCTCGCGCTTGTAGATGATAGAGTTGACCATACGCGATCGCGTCTTGGTAAGTCAAGACTTTCCCTTCACAGTATCGCGGATAATTAAACTCTCCGGGTTTGAGGGTGCCATAGACAAAGACATTCATGGGTGATAATGATTGGTTTTTGCTAAGATAGAGGGCAATCATCCCAGATAGTACGTCTTACCCTCGACGACATCTGTAAGCATTAAACATTTCAGTCGTTTACCCTCTAGTGAGTTCATGGTACTAGCAGTCAGTCTTGTCAAGTGGGCTTTTGGATCATTATACTTAAGTTCTTTTTTGCCCTCTATCCCTCTGGATAGTCTCTTTTCCACTCAAGGCGTAATGGTAATGTTACTGGCAGCCTACGCGGTTGCCATGTGGATGTTCCTTACCAGTGCTCCTAAAGTTTATACCGTTATGGTCTCCGATATCGCGATCGCGCGCGAATTTTACGAAGGTTTGTTACAATTACCAGTGGCTGAAGTGCCGCTACATTATTACTATAATTATGAACAAACCATTGGCACAGCCAGTCTCGATCCGATGTATATGACACCGACGATGACTCGCCCTAGTGCGACGAAAGGTTTTACCTCCGATGGATTATGGTATCAATTAATGAAAAATACCCAATTGCACGTTATTGGGGGTGCAAGTTTAGGAACAAATGAACGTCAGCGTCATGTTTGCTTTGATCATGACTGTTTAGAAAAGTTATTGATGCGAGTAGAAACGCGAGGGCTTAAACTTAAAATTCGTCGGGAAAAACCTTTAAATTTTTTAGTGAAAGATTATGATGGCCGCGTGATTGAAATGACAGAGGTTTCTAATTAATCAGACTGTTTTTGCGTCGTGTTTTTGGTGAATAATGAACCACAAAGGCCCAGAGAACACAAAGGGAAGACATACAGAGAAAATCGAGTTAGCTCTGGTTTTTTTATCTGAGATATTCTGGGTTTAATATCAAAGTGAGTCCAGTTTCCCTCTCTGTGTCCTTTGTGTCCTTTGTGGTTCCTTCATTTTTCTGTTATACTGAGGAAAACAGTTTTTAAGGATTAACGAATGATTTCTACCGCGATCGCGCCTTTCTCCCATCAACTACGAGCACCTTTAAGCAAAAAAACAATTACAGTTTTACAAATTAATTTAGGAAAAAAGTGTAACTTAAGTTGTAATCATTGTCATGTGGAAGCCAGTCCCAAACGCACAGAGGAAATGTCCCCCGAAATTTGCCAGCAATTGATTACTATTATTAATCAGTTTCCTCAGATTCAAACGATCGATCTTACGGGTGGTGCGCCGGAAATGTTATATGGGTTTAAACCTTTAGTAGAAGCAGGAAGATCCCAAGGGAAAGAGGTGATTGTTCGTTCTAATTTAACGATTTACTGGGAAAAGGGTTTTGATGATATTCCTGAATATTGTGCTAATAATCAATTGAGAATAGTGGCTTCTTTACCTTGTTATTTATCCTCTAATGTGGATAAAATACGCGGTAATGGGGTATTTGATGCTTCGATTAGAGCTTTACAATGGTTAAATAGTTTAGGCTATGGTAAAGAGCCGAACTTGATTTTAGATTTAGTTTATAATCCCCAAGTCCCGACAACAGATAAGTTTTCTCTTACCCCGGATCAAGAAAAGTTACAGCAAGATTATAAAAACTATCTTAATGAACATTTTTCTATTGTCTTTAATCATTTATTTACTATTACTAATTTACCCATAGGTAGGACAAAATTTCAGTTAGAAAAACACAAGCTTTATCCAAGTTATATAAGATTTTTAGCCGATAATTTTAATGGGAATACAGTGGAAAATTTAATGTGTCGCAATGAGTTATCTATTGACTATTTGGGAAATGTTTATGATTGTGATTTTAACCAGATGGAACATTTACCCGCGAGAAGTAAAACTAGAGAAAAAATTACCGTTAAAACATTATTAGAAGCCGGAAATTTAGATATTATTTCGGAAGTCCAAACGGCTAATTATTGTTATGGTTGCACCGCGGGAGCAGGTTCTAGTTGTGGAGGGGCTTTAATTTAATCAGTTTTTGCTTTAACCAGGTTTCTTGAGGACACGGCAGTGCCGTTTCCCTACTGTTTTTGCAAAATTGGGATGCTCCCGTTTCTGGAGTCTTGGGTGACTGTAAATGATGTTTTATTAGCATTATTCTTCAGGGATAATAAGAGAAATTGTCTCATTACGATTTTTGCGATAAATGAGAAAATCACTATCAAGTGTTAATAGTCCAATTTCGGGAGATAATTCTGTCATTCGGACTAAACAAGCATCCCCCAGTGAGATGGGTACAGACTGATAACGCGTCATTAATTGACTCACCGCTTAAAACTCATCATTGAGAAGAAAAGGAATTTCGAGATTTCCACTACTCAACAAAGATATGAGAGCAGCTTCACCCCCATAAATATGATGTAATAGAAAACAAGCTTCTGTAATAACGGCTTCACAAGTAAGTAAAGGATAGGCAATATTTGCTAACTGTGCTATTACCCAATTGTGGGACTGTTCCCGACGATTAATTAAGGCTACTAATGGCCCAGTATCTACTAATACGTTGCGTTTCATTATGTACCAACTCCTTGTAGATATTTCTTATTAGTTGCTAAGTCGCCTGGGCCTCCATCGACACAACCAATAAATTCCTGAGCCGCGTCTAAAAATGAAATTTCTTTTTCTGGAGTTTGAGTTTCTTCTTTTTTGACTTTCATCTGTAGAAACTCGATGAAATCTAAGACTTGTTGTTGTCTTTCGGGTGATAAGGTTTTCACTTTCTCTAGTATCGTTTCCTCTAGGGTTAGTGCCGGTTTTTCTAAGATTATGACTGATTCCATTGTTTTTACCTTCGAGACAACTTTTTTGAGTTTAACATAAGTTTTTCTCACATTCGCGGGGGATCTCACTCTGATAGCATCTGGTGGGGTGAGAAACCCGGTTTTTGAGCGACAACGGCCCCCAAATGACGGATGAAAAAACCCGGTTTCTGATGGCCTATTACCGCCAAATCCTCAGAGGGATCAAAAACCCGATTTCTGATAGCCTATTACTCCGTTGGCAAAATGTATTGGGCATCAAGTTGTTGACAGCGTTTCAGATAAATTAAAATGACCGAATCATGGGGATTTATTTGTAAACAATGGGAAAAGAGTTTTTCTGCTTCGGGAAAATATTGCATCTGGTACAGAGATAATGCTTCTGTAAAAAGAGGTAAATACCTATATTTAGCCTCTTTTATTTCCGGTAAATCTACATCAAATACCTCATAAATGGTCACTAATTCAGATTTCCCTTTAACCTGAACGCGATCTAAAATCCGAATCGCATAATCATCAGGATTTTTCAATTTCATAACAGTTTGATGAGTGATAATTAAAGGAACACCATAGGTTTTAGTTAAAATTTCCACACGGGCAGCTAAATTCACCGCGTCACTAATAACCGTGCCATCCATGCGGTTTTGTCCCCCCACAATTCCTAACATTAAACAACCGGTATTAATGCCAATACCAATTTCGATCGCGCTCTCGCCGGAGTCACGACGATATTGATTATATTCCCTAAGTCGATGCAACATAGAAATACCCGCTTTAACAGCATCATCCGCGTCATTGCCAAATAAAGCCATAATGGCATCACCAATATATTTATCAATAAAGCCTTGATTTTCAATAATTGCCGGTTCCATCTCACTCAAAAAAGAATTAATAAACTTAAAATTTTCTTCAGGAGTCATCTTTTCCGATAAATGAGTGAAGTCTCGAATATCAGTAAATAAGATCGACATTTCTTTTTGCACCGCGTCTCCTAATTTAACATCAACCAGACTTTCATAACCTAAAAAAGAAAGAAACTGATTGGGGACAAAACAACTAGCTGCGTCAGTTAATCTTAATTCATTTTCTAAAGAAAGTTCTAAAGTACAATTTAAGTCAAAAAGTTCTTCAATAAATTTTTGACGTTCCTCTTCGGCTTGTTTACGAATTGTAATATCGTCGATAAAGCCTTGATAATAAATAATTTGACCTTGCTCATCATAAACACAACGGGCATTTTCCGTAATCCAAATCATTTCACCATTTTGGCGATAGACTTGAGATTCAAAATTAGAAACAGCTCCTTCTTCTTCCATTAATTGTACAAATTCATGGCGACGGTTAGGATCGACATAAACTTGACTTTCAATATCGATGACACTGGCAATTAATTCTTCCGGGGAATTATAACCATAAAGACTAGCCAGGGCAGGGTTAACACTAAGATATCTCCCATCGGGTGTTGATTGAAAAATCCCCTCTAGGGCATTTTCAAAAATACGACGATATTTTTCTTCTGTTTTTCTCAATTCTTCTTCCGCTTTTTTCCGTTGTGTCATATCTTGAAAAGCCGCGATCGCGTAGGAAATATTACCATTACCATCATAAATAGGAGTACCCCACCCTTCCAAGAAAAGCGTTCTATTTGTTTGTTTAATTTCTATATTATCCACCGTCGCGCTTTCCCCCTTCAATGCCCTCTGCAAAATATTTTCATTTGAGGTGGAGGAAGTTTGACTTTGTTGGAGATAAATTTGATAAATTTCTCGTAATCTTTCAGCAGAAGTCTCCGCCACAATTTCTTGACCGAGTAATTCCTGAGCGCGAGAATTAATATAGTATGGCAGTCCTTTATCATCAGAGACAAAAACACCAATTGGCATCGCTTCCAAAAAATTCATTAAGCGGTTTTCATTTTCATGTAGTTGCACAATTAATTCAGCTTGTTTGCGATTTAATTCCCGCAGTTTTACATTTTTTTCTTCAAGTTTTTGCTCTTGAATATAGCTATTAATAGCTTCAATAATCGTTAATTTAAAATCTTCGATATCCCAAGGTTTAGGAATATAACGATAAAGTTTTGCATATTTAATCGCGTTAGCTACTGATTCAATACTCGCCTCACCTGTCAGCATTATTTTAAGAGTTTTAGGAGAACTTAAATGCACTCTCCTTAAAAATTCATCTCCTTTCATAACGGGCATTTGATAATCAGAAATAATTAAAGGAATTTCATAGCCTTCCTCTAGTAATTCTTCTAATAACTCTAAAGCTTCCTCTCCACTTTCTGCCAATTCAATCTGATAATCAGAACTAAATGTCGCTCTGATTTCAGCTTTGAGACTCTTCAAAATTTCTATCTCATCATCAACACAGATAATTACCTGTTTTTTCATGCTAATCTCTATGCAATTATGCTAAATTGGCTCCGCAGAAATTATTTTCATGATCATGCGATCGCGTCCTTGTTTTTTGGCTTCATACAACGCTTTATCTGCCTCTGCAATTAAAATTTCCGGGGATAACTGATAAGAGGGGAATACAGTAGATATACCCAAACTTATCGTAATGAATGAACTAACATCAGAGTTAGCATGAGGAATATTTAGTCTTGTAATTTCTTGGCGAATTGATGTCGCGACTGCCCGAGCACCTTCTTCAGGGGTATTAGGCAAAATCACCGCGAATTCTTCACCGCCATAACGGGCGACTAAATCCGCGGGTTTTTTCACCGCACGACGAATCGCGTTGGCCACCTGTTGTAAACAATAATCACCCTGTTGATGTCCATAGTGATCATTGTAGCACTTGAAATAATCCACGTCACATAAAATTAAAGATAAGGGATAGTTGATCAATGCCATCCGTCGCCATTCTTGAGATAAACATTCATCAAAACGACGACGATTTGCCACCTGTGTTAATCCATCTAATGTCGCGAGGCGTTTTAATTCTAGGTTAACTTGTTCGAGGGCGGCAGTTCTTTCTTGCACTTGCATCTCTAAAGTTTTACTATAATCTTCTAAGAGTTTTTCTGCCTGTTTATGTTGGGTGATATCTTGAAAAGCCGCGATCGCGTAGCTGATTTCTCCCAACTCATTATAAATAGGTGTTCCCCACATTTCAATGGGAATCACGCGATCGTCATTTTTTTGACGAATTTCTAAATCATCCGTGGTGGCAGTTTCCCCCAGTAAAGCTTTCTGTAAAATATCATTGACTAGGGGATAAAAATCCTGACTCCATTCGTGATAAATTCTGCTCACATTTTCGGCATTTATATTAGTGATGATTTCATGACATAGTAACTCTTGAGCGCGGTAATTGATATAGAAAGGATCTCCATTCAAATCAACCACGAAAACCCCCACAGGCATCGCGTCTAAAAATTTTTTTAACCTATTTTCATTTTGATGCAATTGTAAAATAAGTTCAGCTTGTTTTTGATTTAATTCCTGAAGTTTTGTATTTTTTTCAGCAATCATTCGCTCTTGAATATAACGATTAATTGCTTCAATTACCGTTAATTTTAAATCTTCTGATTCCCAAGGTTTAGCAATATAGCGGTAGAGATTTGCATACTTAATTACATTAGAAATTGCTTCAATGTTAGCCTGACCAGTTAACATAATTTTGATGGTATTTGGCGATGTTAAATGTACTAATCTTAACAATTCATCACCTTTCATTACGGGCATGAAATAATCAGAGATGATTAAAGGTATTTCATAGCCTTCTTCTTGTAATACTTCAATTAATTCTAAAGCCTCTTCTCCCCCTTCAGCTAATTCAATTTGATAGTCAGAACCCAAGGCATTTTTCAGTTCGGATTTCAGACTTTTCAAAAGACTTATCTCATCATCAACACAGATAATTACTTGTTTATTCATGGTTGTTGTAAAGCAGATTGTAATGTTTCAATTAACTCATTTTCCGACCAAGGTTTATATAAACACCGATAGAGATTTGCCGTTTTTCTAACTCGTTCTATCGCTTTATCATCCGCTTGACCGGTCAGCATTATTTTAACAATATTGGGAAAAATTTGATGAACTTTAATCAAAAATTCATCCCCCTTCATTCCTGGCATTAACCAATCTGAGACAATCAAAATAATATTAATATCATCCTGATTAAGTTCCTCAATTAATTCTAAAGCTTCCTCAGCATTTTCGGCAACTTCATAGAGATAAACATTGCCAAAGGCGGCTTTGAGTTGAGTTTTGAGACTATCCAAAATCACTCTCTCATCATCAACGCATAAAATCACTGGTTTGGCCATGACAAAACTCCTAAATAGGCTTGATCGGTAAAACAATGGTAAAGGTGGTCTGACCAGGTTGGCTTTCCACTAATATCTTACCAGAATGTTTGTCAATAATTTTTTTGACTATATGGAGTCCTAAACCACTTCCCTCCCCTGGGGGTTTTGTCGAAAAGAAAGGTTGAAATATTTTCGGCCTGATTTCTGAAGGAATCCCCTTACCACTATCGGTAATATTAATTTTTATCTCTTGTTCTTCCTGCTTTGCCTCAATAGTTAATGTACCGTTATTATTCATAGCTTGCAAGGCATTATGAATAAGATTTGTCCAAACTTGATTGAGTTCATCAGGATAACAGAGTAACCCTGGTAATTCTCTATAGTTACGAATCACATTTACCCCATGTTTTAATTGATGAAAATATAGAGTTAAAACCGTTTCAATGCCTTCAATAATATTGGTGTTAATCTTTTCTCCTGATGTGTCATAACGGCCATAGGATTTTAAGGCAAAAACTACTTTAGATGCGCGATTCGTGGCAATATTAATTGTTTGTGTTCCTCTTTGTAATTCCGAAAGTTTATAGGCCATTTCTATGAGATAATTACTATCGGGTCGTTTCAGCAGAGGCAATATATCATCTATATCTTCATAAATTCCCATATCGACTAAAGCATCCGCGATCGCGTCTGAATCTTCTATTTGTTCATTTTCCAGTTGGCGAATTAAAGCCCGTTTATATTGTCTTTCTTCCTTAGCAGATAAACGAGAATTACCATTAATAGAGCGTTTCAATAAGCCTAAAAATTCTTGAGTTTCTTCTGGGGAGATAGATTGAAAAAGAGGGGGTAAATTTTCCAGAATTTGATTTAAGAATTTAGCAATATTACCCGCGGAGGAACGAATCGCCCCCAAGGGAGTATTAATTTCATGGGCAACTCCAGCAATGAGTTGTCCAAGAGCTGCCATTTTTTCTGATTGAATTAATTCTTCTTGCGTGGCTTGTAAATGGGCAAGGGTTTCTGATAATTCTTGGGTACGTTCCGTTACCTGTTGTTCTAAAGTGCGATTATATTCTGCTAATAATTTCTCAGCTTTTTTGCGTTCAGAAATATCTTGAAACGCGGTAATTGCATAAGCCACTTGCCCATCTTCATCATAAACAGGAGTTCCTAATGCTTCAATCGGAATAATTTGATCCGGTTGATGAATTTCCAAATCATCGGCCTTGGCATTCTCACCGTGCAGGGCTCGCACAACAGGTACTTGTTCCGGTGGATAAATTTGATCGGTTCCCGCGATATAAAGTTGATAAACTTCCGCTATTTGTTCAGAAGTGACTCCCGAAACAACCCCTTTACCTAATAATTTTTCCGCCAGACTATTAGTATAATAAGAATTGCCCTTGCGATCTAAAATTCCGATGCCAATGGGTATGGCTTCAAAAAATTGTTCCAGTCGGCTTTGACTTTCTCGTAAGGCTTTTTCACTTTTTTTCAGATCAGAATAAAGTTTCGCGTTAGTAATCGCGATCGCGGCTTGTCCCGATAACAATTTGACAATTTCCAAACGCTCAGGAGTAAAAGCATCACTGGTGAGATTATTCTCGAAATAAACAATCCCATTTAACTGAGCTTGATTAATTAAAGGGGCACAAAGAACCGACTTAGGTTGTTGTTTTTGGATATAAGGATCGTTGATAAATTTATCAGAATGAAAAGCATTTGATAAAACAACACTTTCTTTAGTACGAGTGACATAATTGATCAGAGAAATCGGCAGACGATTTTGCAAAGACAGAGATTGTAAAACAGTAATCTGCTCAGAAGAAATTGATCCCGCGGCTTCAATCAGCCATTCACCTTCTGATTTGTCGGAGTCTGGTGCAGAATATAAAATCAGATAACCCAATTGGGCCCCCGCGTTCTCAATCAAAATTTTCATTAACGCGGTTAATAATTTATCAAGTTCAATTTCACCCGAAATCACTTGAGACGCTTTAATCACAGCAGCTAAATCTAATGCGGAACTCGACTTACTATTTGTGGAACTATCCGTAGTTGTTGTTTCGATAATACTCCTGCGGTGGATGGAACTGTTACCCATCAGTAATTGGGGATAATTCTTTTCTAAATAGTCAACTTTTGCTAAGGCTCCCCAACGAGTATAATTATAATAGGCTTCCATCATATAAGATTTCGCGACTTTCTCTCTTGACCAAGCTAAATAGCATTGAGCCGCGAGTTCATTAGCCAAAGCTTCTTCATTGATATATTGGTTTGCTTTTGCCCCGGAAATTGCACGTTCATAGAAATCCATTGCTTCCCATAAATCACCGGATACTTTTGCTTTTTCTGCCGCCACTAAATCATATTTATGTTGAAAGTTCATAGGGGCATGATGGGCATATTGTTGTAAATTTTCTTGATTGCTAATCACTTTTAAAAATAAAAGTTTTTTTTGATGGGTGGGAGCATTAGGATATAATGCGAGTCGGATTAAAGAATCATAAAAATAGAAAATAGGTACAACAACAGACGCGGTGACAGCATCTAAATATTCTTCGGCTTGAACCGCATTCTCTAAAGCTTGCGAAAATTCCCCAAATAAATAACAGAGAATCATTTTGTTGAAATATAAATAATGTAGTCCCGTGCGATCATTAGTGGCTAAATAACGTGGGATAAATTCCGTTTCATTATAAATTTCACCCGATAAATAATAAGGAGTTTCTGAGGGTTCCAATAAATTGAGAACTACCTGATGATACATCCGATTCCAATTCACACTATTACCTTGCTTTAATTGGGAAATCGATTGACTCACGATCGCGAGTTCCTCTTCTAATTCGTTGAGTTGTTTACCCATAAAATAGGAATGTTGACCTTTGTGTATTGCCCCATAACTAGCATATTCAAAATGTCCGTTTTCCAGTCCTATTTCCGAGGCTTTATTTAAGATAGGTAAAGTATCTTTCAGAGCCATTTTGCTGTGCATGATGGCTCCAAATATGAAAAAAACTTCTGTTTTTAGTTCTAATACATTTAATTTTTCTATGAGATTAAGGGCTAATTGACCAAACTCATAAGCCCTATTGATATCTTGGAGAAGACCAATTAAAACGGTGGCATAGCAAACATAACCATAGCTAGATAAAGGGGAATTTCCATATTTTATTGATAAATTCACCTGTTCACATAATACCCAGACAAACAGTCCAAAAGCAGTTTGATAGGTAGCAGAACTAATTTTTAATAAAAGTCTCATTGCTGCCTTTTTATGGCGATCAGTCATTAAGGGTAAATTAATCAAATCCTCAATATTTTGATCTCTTAAAAGTTCCTGGGTTTCTTCCAGTTTACTCTGAAGTTCTAAAGAGGTAAGAGACAGGGGTAATTCTATGTTTAATTCTTGGAGACTCACCCGTCCAGTTTCAATGGCTTCTGATAGCCTACCTTGAGCGATATAGCTCTGTATCTTTATTTCATAGATTTTTATTTTATCGAGAAAAATTTCGGTATTTTTGAAGACGATAGACTCGATTTCATTCATCCGATCAAAATTACCATTGAGGTAATAAATTTCCTGGGATTCTTCATAGACTTCTAAAGTAAAATTATATTGATGTTTCCAGCTATTATCTGGCAATAATTGTCGACAAATTCTCAAGTAATTGAGGGCTAGGCTATAAGCCGTTGCCGCTTTTGCTTTTTGGGCCGCGTTGAAATTGAGGTGGGCAATTTGATCCTTTTCTTCTGGATTGATAATTAAGTCAATACCCAAATTGATATTATCAACGATATCAAAGAGTTTTTGCGCTAAATTTTCCCTTGGTGTATTTTGCCATAAAAGACGACCAATTTTTAGATGAATAGCTCTTTTATCTGATAGTTCTATTAAACTATAGGCTCCTTGTTGAACACGATCATGGAGAAATTTATAATGAGAAATTAACAAATTTTCATCGAGTTCCGACAGGGCTAAAATCAATCCAGATTCCACGGCAAATTTCAGGTGTTCAGAAATTTCGTTGGGTTCTTTTTCGCTAATAATAGAGAGAGTGTTCACATTAAAAATAGAACCAATACACGCAGCAAGACGTAACAATTCTTGAGTGGCTTGTGGCAATTTTTTTAACTGAAGAATCATTAAATCGACAACATTAGAGGTAATTTCTTGTGCTTCGATTTCGGCAATATCCCATTGCCAAGACAAGCGATCATAATTAAAAATTAGTAAATTTTCTCGATAGATATTTTTGAGGAATTCATTCACAAAAAAAGGATTCCCACCAGTTTTTTTTAAGACCAGTTCGGCTAAAGGGTTGACCGTTTGATTATCTAGTTGTAAAGAGTCAGCAATGAATTGACTAATATGCTCTATTCCCAGGGGTTCTAACGTGATATGATTGATCGAAATTTTCTCTTCTTGTAATGTTTCAATCATCTTTCGGAAAGGATGTTGTGGTAAACATTGATTATGACGATAAGCTCCTATTAAAAAAAAGTATTTGTTTTTCTTTTCTAAAATAAATTGAATTAATTTTAAAGAGGGGATATCTGCCCATTGCAAATCATCCAAAAAAATGACAAGGGGATGCTCTTTTTGACAAAAAACTTTGATAAACTTGGAAAAGTTCAGATTAAAACGATTTTGTGATTCCGTGTATCCTAATTCGCTAACCGGGGGCTGTTTACCCAGAATTATCTCTAAGTCAGGAATAACATCAATAATGACTTGTGCATTGTTCCCCAGACGGGTTAATATTTTCTGCCGTAATTCTTCTAAATATGTTTGGCTTTCTGTTAAAAGTTGTTCTACTAATTCTTTAAATGCTTGAATTAAAGCCTGATAAGGGGTATTGCGTTGAAATTGGTCAAATTTTCCTGTAATAAAATATCCTCTTTTTTCTGTAACTACTTGATACATTTCTTGGGCGATCGCGGATTTTCCGATCCCCGCGTCACCGGCCAGAAGGATTATTTCAGAACGATGAGAGGGGGACGCGGAATCCGGGTTTGAGTCATTTTTTTCCTTGATCCCATCCATGAATCCGGCAAAAGAACGCCTTAAAATCTCAATGTCTTCGGCACGGCCATAGAGTTTTTGCGACAGGTGAAATTGATCGGAAATATCATTTTCGCCTAAATTAAATTCTTCAATTTCATTATGAGCCTGTAACTGCATGAGACAAAAAATTAAATCGGATTGAATGCCCCAGGCACTTAGATACCGTTCTTCGGCAGTTTTGGCTAAAAGCTTCATCACAATATTAGAAACCGCGATGGGAATCGCGGGATTAATTTCGTGGGGGGGAATTGGGGGTTTCGCGATATGACAGTGGACTAATTCTAAAGGATCATCACTGTGAAAAGGCACTTTGTTTGTGAGCATTTCATATAAGGAAACACCAAAGGAATAAAAATCGGTACGATAATCAAGACCTCGGTTCATTCTTCCCGTTTGTTCGGGGGAAATATAGGCTAAAGTTCCTTCTAAAATATTAGGATTTTTCCCAGTAGGATTTTCTCGACTGAGGACACTGCTGATGCCAAAATCGGTAATTTTTACCATTTCGGTTTCGGGGTTATAAATTAAATTCCCAGGGTTAATATCTTTGTGAATAATATGTACCCCATGAATTTGACTTAAAGTTTCCGCAACTTGGATAAATATTTTGAGTATTTCTTCTAAGGAAAATTGACGAATTTCGCGCCACTGTTTTAAAGAGTTTCCCCCAAAATCTTCTAAAATGAGGATGAGAGTGTTTTGATATTTTTCTAAACTATAGGCCTGGACAACGCCTTCAAAAGGAAGACGTTGAATAATTTCATATTCTTGTTGATAACGGTTTAGTTGTCGGGGAGTCGGATAATCAAATTGTAGGATTTTGATGATAACTCTTTGATGATCCTCTGTGCGTATGCCTCGATATACCAGAGTTTGATCGCTTTCATAAATTGGGGTTTTGACTATAATATTTGGAAGGGTAATCATGGTTTTTCCTTCTTGATCTTGAGTAAGGTGTCCCCTTATCTGAAGCATCCCTTGAGGGAAGACAGTTTGTTGTGTTGTTGTCCATGATATCACAGACTTAACGCGACCAGATTTTAATGGTCTTATCTTTGCCGCTACTCCCTAAGGTTTTACCATCGGGACTAAAAGCCACAGTGTAAACTTCATCGGTATGTCCGGTTAATGTATTCAGTAATTCTCCACTCTTCAGCTTCCAAATTTTGACAGTTTTATCTTTACTAGCACTCGCGATAAATTGATTATCGGGACTAATTGCCACAGATATTACTTCTCCTTGATGACCTCTTAATGTGTCAATTAAGTCTCCATTCTCTAAACTCCAAATTTTGACAGTGGAATCGTAGGAACCACTAATAATTAATTTGCCATCAGGACTAATTGCCACACTTCTCACATCGGCTAAATGTCCTTGTAGGGTGCGGATTAATTCACCTTTGGTTAAATCCCAAACTTTGATGCTTTTGTCTTTGGAAGCACTGACTACTTTTTTCCCGTCTGGACTGATCGCGATGGATAAAATAGAATCTAAATGATCGGTAAAATTATAAATTAATTCACCTGTTCCTAAATCCCACACTTTCACTGTTTTATCTCCACTACCACTGGCTAAGGTTTTACCGTCAGGACTTAATGCTACAGACCAAACCGTGGCATTATGTTCTAAAGTACGGACTAATTCTCCTGTTTCTACATTCCACACGAAGATGCGCCAATAATAGGTTCCCCCGGCAATTCTTGTGCCTTTGGCATTAAATGTGACTGTCCAAATTGGGGAAGCATCACCGTCAAAGGTGCGGATTTGATTACCATTTTTGAGATCCCATGTTTTAATGGTTCCATCTTTGGAACCACTGGCAAGAAGTAAACCATTCGATTGAAAGGAAATCGCCCCAATGGGATCGGATAATTGCCCTAAATTACTGAATTGTACATTTTGCCAGTTCAGGGCTTCTTCACATTTTTTATTAAGGTTTTTGGCTTCATCATAAAAAGGTGAGGTTTGATTTATTTTCTCAAAACTTTGATGGCAATTTTGAAAATCTTTACTGGCTAATAAACCTTTTATTTCATCTATTTTGGGGGCATCTTTTGCCCATAAATCTTGTTGTTCTTGCCATTTTAAATAGCCATAAATTGCACCCGCAATCGCGACTAAAGCTGTCAAAGCTCCCCCCCAAATATAAAGGTTTTGTCTGTTTTTTTTCTTGACCGGAATCGGGGAAACTACGGGTGTTGCCACGGGTGTAATTACAGGTGTTGCTACTGGTGTTACTACTGGTGTAATTACTTTTTTCTGAGCGGAATTAGCTAACTCAATTTTCACACCTTCAGGATAAAAGCGAAAAACTTTTTGAGGCGGGTTGTGAAAAGGGAGAAGATTAATTATGAAACTTTGTCCTTTGACGAATAAAGATTTCGGTAATACTCGATGTTCGATTAATTCAATTTGCGCGTTATCCAGGTTTAGAATTTTCTGTAATTCTTTTAATTCGGCACGCGTGTCTTGAGAAAATGGATATTCTTGCTGTACAGATTTAGTTAAGGCTTCTTCATATCTCTGGCATTTTTCGTTAAATTTTCGATAGGGATTTAATACATCATCTTCTATTTTTTCTATTTCTTCTATGCTTAGTTCTAAGTTAATTCGTAATTCTTCTAAAATGCTACGACCGACTACCGAAATATCGCCCCGATTACTAGCAAGACGTTCCAATTCTCGGCGATATTGTTGGAGTTTGGGGGGTCTTTGAAAAAGGCGCTCGCTTAAGACATTTAAGTCTTTTAACACTTCCTGTGTCGTCTCATATCTTTGATGATAATCATACTGAACCATTTTATCTAAAATATCTTTTAATTCGGGAGAACACACGGCTAAATGATGCCACATAATTTCTCCGGAATTGCCATTATTATGATTACGGAGTTTGGATAATTCATAAGTAGAAGAACCGCTTAACGCCTGAATTCCTATTATCCCCACTGCATAAATATCACTATTAAATTGGGGATTATAATTAAATTGTTCCATCGGCATATATTCTAATGTGCCTATGCGAACGGTAGGCGTGTTTTGCCGATGTTCAATTGAAATTTCTTTAACCGCGCCAAAGTCTATTAACATTAATTTTTGATCCGACTCTCTTCGGACTAAGTTGGCGGGTTTTATATCGCGGTGAATCACATGATTACTATGAACAAATTCTAAGATTTCGAGGATCTCTTTTAACAGATTAATAACTTCTAGTTCTGATAGGGGTTTCCCCGGAGTTAACTCATCGGCTAGGGAATGACCCGGAATGAAGGCTTCTACTAAGAAAAATTCTTGATTATTCTCAAAATAGGCATAAAGTTGCGGTATTTGTTCATGTTGACCTAATTTTTCTAAGATTTCTGCTTCTTTTTGAAAGAGACGACGGGCGGTATTAATTAGTTTGGGATCATGATTTCCCGGACGTAAATGTTTGACAAAACAAAGGGGTTCCCCGGGACGACGCGTGTCTTTCGCAATATAGGTTTGTCCGTATTCACCGCTTTCTATTACTTCGATGATTTGATATCGTCCATCTAACAGTTGAGTGGCCATAAATTAATCAGAACCCCGGATAAATTATGAATGATTTTCAGAAACAGTTGCTCATTCATTAGTAGAATGCCCCAACCTCTCACTTTAGCAAAATTTTTTAATTATGCACTTTTTGTGATGAAATTAATCCCCCTTTCCCCTCTCTACTGGGGAAGGAGGGATATACCTCAAGTATGATCGGGGCGCGATCGCACCCGCTCTCTCTTTAGATGTTATACCATTTCACTTTCAGGCTAATACCAATATATCTATTTATTCGTTTAGTCCTGTCCGTGCTGACTTGGGCTTCTATAATAGCACGCGGCTTTTCCCTCCCTTCCTTTCCTATCATCATTTTCTGGAAATGGCTTTGGGTATTAGGTTTCGGCTTTAAGGGCTCAGATGGGTTCAGTTTTCCCTTTCCGTTTTTCACCTCAGACTTACCACTGATAAGCTAAGACCTATAATCTACCACCTTTTTCCTACTATTTTCTGGGGTCACTCTGAGGACAAGGGTGATTTTTCCTAAAATAGAAAATAAAAAACAAAATTATTCTCCTGACTATTATTTGATTCTATCCTAAAGGGAGGCGGCTTTGTGCAATGTATCTGTTCTTACTGAATTTCGGGCAAAAATTCCCTCTTTTGATAATGAAAAAACTCCCCAAGGATTCTTCTACTTGGGAGATGAGTCTTTTCCAGCTTAGTCTTTCCCAAAGATGGGAAAACCCTGATTTTCTTCCCATTTTTTTATGTTAATTTTGATAACAAAAATAGGTCTGATATCGAGATTATTTTATACTTGACCTATTCATGTCTATCTCAAAATAGAGGGTTGTTATGCCGGATATTAAACAGCGTCGGAGCGAAAATGTTAATGGGGATTTTTATGTTGATAGTACCTGTATTGATTGCGATACTTGTCGGGCAATGATGCCGGAAGTGTTCGATCGCGTGGGTGAACAGTCCGCGGTTTATCATCAACCTGTTAATGAGATAGAACGGGTAAAAGCTCTCCAAACTCTGTTATCTTGTCCGACTTATTCCATCGGTACAGTCGCGAAACCCAAAGATGTCAAAGAGGTTCATAAGACTTTTCCGATGTTAGTGGAAGATAATATCTATCACTGTGGATTTCATTCGGAAAAATCCTATGGTGCGGCTAGTTATCTAATTGTACGACCGGAAGGTAATATTTTAGTTGATTCGCCTCGGTTTGTGGCTCCTTTGGTAAAACAAATAGAAAAGTTAGGCGGTATTCGTTATTTATATTTAACTCATAAGGATGATGTTGCTGATCATCAAAAGTTTCGGGATCATTTTGGCTGCGATCGCGTCTTCCATTGTGATGATTTAGGGAAGCGTATTAGTCAAGTGGAAATGGAATTATCGGGAGAAGAACCCTATAATTTAGACAAAGATTTATTAATTATCCCGGTTCCGGGACACACTAAAGGTCATACGGTTTTACTCTACAAAAATAAATACTTATTTAGTGGGGATCATCTCGCGTGGTCGGTCAAACTTAATCATTTGAGTGCCTTTCGTTCTGTTTGTTGGTATTCTTGGTCTGAACAAATTAAATCAATGGAAAAATTAGCGCATTATTCTTTTGAATGGGTATTGCCCGGTCATGGCCGTCGTTATCATGGTGATGGGGAAATGACGAAAGAGCAAATGCAAAAATGTATTCGGTGGATGGAGACAGTTTGAATAGGATTTCTAGGGATTTCTGCTAAAGAAACCGGGTTTCTCTCCTCAGAGGAGTTAATTGGGAGTTTTTCCAGAGATAAAGGGAGTATTTAGACAGAGTTTAGATAAATTAATTTAACCGCAGATGAACGCAGATGAACACAGATGTTTTTCCGCATTCAGATAGCAAAGGAAGCAGAGATATTATGTCTTAAGCTGGGTTCTTTTGGTAGAAATTAAGACCGATCGCGCCTTCTAAATTCGCGTCTTTAAGGATAACTTGGTCAAAAATAGCATTTGTCAGATCGGCATTTTGAAAAGAAGTGCGACTAAGTTGTTCTAATTCCGTGACAGTTTGGATAAACAAAAACGCGGCAAAGGCTAAAATGACACCGGAGCCTAAGAATAAGAGCAAACCTCGCGATACATCACCGCCGAGAAAAGCAATAATTCCTCCCGCGCCAATCACGGCGGCCGTACCCGCGATCGCGCCCGCGATAATTCCTGTTTCTCCCCGTGTCACCGCGATCGCGACTGATGCCGTGGCGACAACCGCGGAGGCACTGCCAACACTCCCGATCGTGATCCCCCCTAAGGCCGCGGCAAGAGTAACCGCGATCGCGATCGCCCCCGCTCTCGTGATTAAACTCCAGACACGACGGCGACTTTTACCGAATTTAGCCCCGGTAAAATTAGCCCCGCGTAAAATGGCTCCGGTAAAATCACAGCCCCGTAAATCCGAACCTCTAAAATCAGCCCCAGAAAGGTTTTGATCTGTAAAAGCGCGATCGCGTAAGTCACGGTTAGCCAAATCAAGAGTCATAAAAAAAACCGCTCCTAGACACAAATAGACATAGATTTATGATACCCTGTTATCGGGTTTAGCGAAGGAACTTAAATCGAAAGATTACCCGGTGAAATTCTCTAAATTCCATTTTCTATTTAAACAGTAGGATTTTTACTATTATGTCATCTACGCCCTTCACCCCAGAAGAAATCGCGTCGGAAGGTTTGAAGCCGGAAGAATACGAAGAAATTGTCAAACGTTTAGAGCGTCATCCCAACAAAGCCGAATTAGGAATGTTTGGGGTAATGTGGAGTGAACACTGTTGTTATAAAAATTCACGGCCTCTGCTCAAACAATTTCCGACAACAGGCGATCGCGTGCTTGTTGGGCCAGGAGAAAACGCGGGAGTTGTTGACTTGGGAGATGGATTACATCTGGCGTTTAAAATTGAATCCCATAATCATCCTTCTGCCATTGAACCGTTTCAAGGCGCGGCAACGGGAGTAGGGGGAATTTTACGAGATATTTTCACAATGGGAGCGCGTCCTATTGCTGTATTAAATTCTCTGCGTTTTGGCCCTTTAGAAGATGCCAATAATCGACGCATATTTAGTGGAGTTGTTGAGGGAATTAGTCATTACGGTAATTGTCTCATTCCTTCTGAAACGTTGATTTGGCGTGACGGCAAGGGGATCTATTTTGATACGATTGGTCAGTTTGTTGAATCATTTTTGTCAGAGGGTAAATTTACCGCGGATATTGACAAGACAAGAGGAATCGAAACCCTTTCCCTTAATCCTGACACCCAAGAAAGTTGTTGGCAACCAATCAGTCGGGTTTTTAAACGTCGAACCTCTACGCTTATTAAAATCAATACCGCGTTAGGGCGTACCCTGACAATGACACCAGATCACCCTATGTTACTCTTAGAAAATGGTGAGTTGTGTATTCGAGAAGCCAACAGGTTAAAAGAGGGTGATCAAATTCCGATTCTGATCAATATGCCGACTCCAGAGAAAGGGAAAAATCAAGAAAGTCACGCGATTGATTTAATTGAAATTTTAGCTAATTCTCAGCTTTCTTTAGACGGGATTTATGTATCACTTCCTGAGAATTGGCAACCCACCAACGCGTTGCGAGAAGAATTAAAGACTGTTGAAGCTTCCGTGAGTAGCCGTTGTCGTTATTTGAGCGATCACTACCTTCCCTTTTCCCATTTTCTGGCCTTAGAGCCATTGCTCAACATTTCTCGTGGTGAGATTTCTCTTTACCGTAAGAGTGGTAAAGCCAATTACATGAACGCGGTTATAGAACCGGATGAAACTTTTGCACGTTTATTGGGGTATTATGTTTCAGAAGGGTGTGTTTCTGCCAACGGAAATACCTATAAAATTATTTTCACATTTGCCCATCACGAAACCGAATACGTTGAGGATGTTGTGCAAGGGTTGAAAAATTTGGGACTTAATCCTTGCATCGAAAAACGTGAGTCAACTATCGCGGTTTATGCAACATCATGGTTATTAGGTTACGTCTTAAAAGATGTTTGGCAATGTGGACAAGGAGCAAAAGATAAGGCATTTCCCCCATTTGTTTTCCAATGGTCAAATCAATTACAACGGGAAGCGTTAAAAGGTGTACTAAGAGGGGATGGTTCCCTCACAACACGGGCTCATGGTAGTCATGCTAAAATCGCGTTTGCCACAACTAGCCATAAGTTGTTTGAACAAACACTGATGCTAGTACAAAGCCAAGGGGCTATTCCTTATATTTATTGTCGGCCTGGTGGGGAAGATGAAATCCAAGGTCGCAAACATGAACGCCTACCCCTTTGGCAAATGGAAGTGACTAATGTTTTCGGACTTACTTCTTTAGCTAATGTATTTGGTGAACAACGCACGGAAGAATTAAGTCAAGCTTTGGCAAAATATGATGGTAGTCAGCATTCTTTCCCACGTTACTTAATATCTAATCAAGTTGCTTTTGTGAAGGTAAAAAGCATAGATACTCAAATGGTTGATGAGTGCGATGTCTATGATATCGAAGTCGAAAATACCCACTTTTTTGTCACGACTTCGGGAATTGTTACCCATAATTGCGTTGGAGTTCCCACTGTTGGAGGTGAAGTTTATTTCGATCCTTCCTATTCAGGAAATCCTTTAGTTAATGCAATGGCCCTCGGTTTAATGGAAACCCCAGAAATTGTGAAATCGGGTGCTTCAGGCATCGGAAATCCAGTTTTATATGTAGGTTCAACTACCGGACGAGATGGCATGGGAGGCGCGAGTTTTGCTAGTGCTGAATTAACCGATCAATCAATGGATGATCGCCCCGCAGTACAAGTAGGAGATCCTTTCTTAGAAAAGTCCTTAATTGAAGCTTGTTTGGAAGCGTTCAAAACCGGAGCCGTAGTTGCAGCACAGGATATGGGGGCGGCGGGTATTACTTGTTCGACTTCGGAAATGGCCGCGAAAGGGGGTGTCGGAATTGAATTAGATTTAGATTTAATTCCGGTACGGGAAACGGGAATGGTTCCCTATGAATATCTTTTATCGGAATCTCAAGAACGAATGTTATTTGTTGCCGAAAAAGGACGTGAACAGGAATTAATTGATATTTTCCATCGTTGGGGACTCCAGGCTGTTGTCGCAGGAACGGTGATTGAAGAGCCGATTGTGCGAATTTTATTTCAAGGGGGAATTGCCGCGAATATTCCCGCGATCGCGTTGGCTGATAATACTCCCATTTATCATCGAGAACTCTTGACAGAACCGCCAGAATATGTTAAGAAAGCTTGGGAATGGTCCGTTGAGTCTTTACCAGTTTCGACGGGTGCAGGAATAGAAGTAAAAGGTAAATTTGAGACTTGGAATGAGGTGTTATTGACGTTATTAGATACTCCCTCGATCGCGTCGAAAAAATGGGTATATCGTCAATATGATCATCAAGTACAAAATAATACGGTGATGTTACCCGGTGGAGCCGATGCCGCGATCGTGCGTTTGCGTCCCCAAGAAACTCACCTAGATTCATCAGTTAATGTTCCCCCTTCTTCATGGGAAAAAGGAGTCGCGGCGACGGTAGATTGTAATTCTCGTTATGTGTATTTAAACCCCTATGAAGGGGCGAAAATGGTAGTAGCAGAAGCCGCGAGAAATTTAAGTTGTGTCGGTGCTCTGCCTTTGGCGGTAACAGATAATCTCAACTTTGGAAGTCCTGAAAAACCAGTAGGTTATTGGCAATTAGCGGAATCTTGTCGAGGGATATCGGATGCTTGTCGGGAGTTAAAAACCCCTGTTACTGGGGGGAATGTTTCTCTTTATAATGAAACCCTTGATTCTGATGGTACTCCCCAAGCAATTTATCCGACACCTGTGATTGGAATGGTGGGGTTAATTCCTGATATTAGCAAAATTTGCGGTCAAGGTTGGCAGGATTCGGGGGATATTATTTATTTATTAGGGAGTGGTGTCAATGTAACTTTGGGTGCGTCGGAGTATCTGGCAACGATTCATAATACGATCGCGGGTAAGCCTCCGACAGTTGATTTTGAGTTAGAAAAACGGGTACAAAGCACTTGTCGGGAAGGAATACGTCAAGGATGGGTGCGCTCTGCCCATGATTGTGCGGAAGGAGGAATCGCGATCGCGCTTTCGGAGTGTTGTATTTCCGGGAAACGGGGTGCGGAGATTGTCATCAATTTGGGCAGTGAGCAAAGAGCCGATGAAATACTTTTTGGGGAAGGCGCGAGTTTGGTTATTGTGTCAGTTTCTCCAGAGAATCAAACCCCTTGGGAAGCTTTTTTACAGGAGCATCTGGGTGAGGGTTGGCAAAAGTTAGGTGCTGTGACGGATATCGACTCTTTGTTACGCGTGAAAACCCCGGAGGATCAAACTTTAATTGAGGTGGAAGTTTGCCTTATGCGCGATCGTTTTGATAACGCGATCGATCGTCGTTTAAACAGTTAATTGTAATTGTCAAATGACAATTTTCTGAAAAGAAACCCGGTTTCTCATCACCTCTCCGATGGGAAAGAAACCGGGTTTCTTGATATTCTTGGTAAAATGACGATTTTCTGAAAAGAAACCCGGTTTCTCATCACCCGCTTATCGGGCAAAGAAACCGGGTTTCTTAATATCGAGTCGAGACTTGTAGACTATAAGCTATAATAATTTCACGTTTTTATTAATAGATGAATCTACAGATACAGGATATGTTGTAACTACCTATATTCCCGATCCGAATCTTTGGCAAGATGACTTTAAGACAAGGAGATAAAAATTATGCTCTGCGTGATTTGCAAACATGGAAGCACAAAACCCGGTTTAGTAACAGTCACTCTGCAACGAGACGAATGTACAGTTATTCTCAAGGGTGTTCCCGCAGAAGTTTGTGATAACTGCGGTGAATATTACTTGAGCGATACTGTTACAGAAACAATCTTAGAACGTGCGGAAAGAGCAATTACAAATGGCGCGGAAATAGAAATTTTGCGATATGTCGTCGCCGCGTAAGACATCAACTGGTGTAATGAGAAACAATACCTTCGCCAAAAACGATAAAACGCCCAAAATCCGTAGGGGCGGTGCCCCCGTGCCCGCCCTAAAATTGGCGAAGGTATTGGAGAAAGAAACCGGGTTTCTTAATCTTTCTCTTCAGAAACCCGGTTTCTCATCACCCATCGGGGCAAGAAACCGGGTTTCTTAATATTCTTGGTAAAATGACAATTTTCTGAAAAGAAACCCGGTTTCTCATAACCGCGCTTATAACCGCTATTATATAGAAATTTATTGTTTTTAATGATTTTTCATACCGGCTACGTCGCCCCAAAATACCAATTTTATTACTGAGCAATTTTGCCGTTATTCTCACTTATTTTTTCTGTTTTAAACTGTTCTTGGATAGATAATTCAGGAACATCTGATGTAGGGATTTTTAAATTAAACTGAAAGACGATTTGATGCTGTTCAATATTGACAGTAGTAATATTAATAACGCTTTGTTCTGTTAATAAAGTTTTAACGGGAACTTGGGGAGGTTTAGATTTATAACCAGAGTCATCAAGCCATTCATAAATATTGCGCCAATTTTCGATCTTTTCAGCTTTATCTAACAGAAATTTTACATATTTATAAATAGTCGTAGATAAATCAACTTCTACACCCCTAGGAATTTTATCTAATTTTTCGGCAATTTCCGAGGGACTACAGCCACATAATAAGCCTCTCAAATGAGCTTTTTCAATGGGGGTAAGATGTTTTCCCTTGGCAGAGGCTAAGTCCGCGTAGAGCGTGTCTAAATCCCATTCTTGGGCGGCATGACTGAACGTTTGATCTACTTGGGCCATAGTGAGGGGTGATAAATTGGCTAACACGATTCTAACATGAGTTCTAACCTTAATCAGTAGATTTTCAGGATGAGGCTAGTGTATCTTCAGTCTAACATACTTTTAGCCCTCAAGAGCAAGAGGAAAAGTTTATGCCCATCGGTAATAATGCTGATTTTGCGATTAACGCAGAGCCACGCTGTCCAGTTGTTCTGTTATTGGATAACTCAGGATCTATGAGTGGTCAACCGATCCAGCAGCTATCGCGGTGTGCGATCGCATCTCTGTACATGACTCCTTTCTCCATGAGATCGAGGGATTGGTGAAGTGGTCAACTCCTACCTCATCTGACTGCAAACCTCTATAAATGAGGGTATTGCTGTATTTAAGCAATCGGGGGTTAAAAACACGACAGACAAATGACACTAAAGCTATAGATTTCTGACTTCCAATAATCTAATGGCCAATGACTCCTTACTTCTCCAGGAACCAATGTTCAAAAAATTTCAAATTCTTTATGAGCGGGCTATAAATTATTTTAGGAGATCATCCAATCCAATGGAAGAAAATTTGAACATAGGAGAATCTTCAAAAAAATTTGTAGTCATCAAAGAAACTCGAATTCCACCACCACCGAAAAAATCAGGCAAACTGAAAAATATGACTGAAACTAGACCTCAAAAATGTCCTAAGTGTCACACAGGTGGCTCAAGTAATGTTTTTCGCACACCTACACTTGAAAAAACGTGGGGATGCAAAAAATGTGGACATGAATGGTAACTTGAGTATGAATAAGAAATTTTTAGTCAGCCAATTAGTTGATATAGATGAAAGTCCATTTGATCGCCAAAAACGTATTTCTTGGTGGAATCAAGACAGGCTGAAAAACGCTCGTGTTCTGGTTGTTGGCGCCGGTGCTATCGGCAACGAAACACTAAAAAATTTAGCCCTTCTAGGAATTGGCAATATCTATATTGCTGACTTTGATACCATATCTACATCAAACTTAAGCCGGACTGTACTTTTTCGCAAATCTGATACAGGAAAGCAAAAAGCTGAATTAGCTGCTATTCGTACTAAAGAATTATCTTTACTAGAAGAACCAAACATATACTGGTTTCATGGAGATATTGTCTGGGATTTAGGCACGGGCATATTTCGCTCTATGGATATTATTTTAGGATGTTTGGATAATGTCGAAACTCGTTTAGCAGTTAATAGACAATGCTGGTTAGCTAATACCCCTTGGATTGATGCTGGTATTTATGAGCTTGGAGGACAGGTTACTGTATTTATTCCACCAGAACCGCCATGTTATCAGTGTGGAGCCAGTAAGGAACAGATTGCAGCCGCGAGAAAGCGTTATTCTTGTGATGATTTTAAACGCACTTTGTTTGAAGACGGAAAAATGCCTACTGTTCAGATAACTTCATCAATTATTTCAGCTATTCAAGTTCAAGAAGCAATTAAATTTTTGTCTGGACAAAAAGTGCAAAGGGGTAAAAAAATCTACTTTCAAGGACAAATCAATGATTTTGATATACTGACACTCCAGACAAATCCCAATTGTTTTGGACACACTAGCTATCCAGAAATAATTGCATTGCCTTTGACTAACTCCATAACTTTAAGAGAGTTTTTAGAATATGTATCGAAAGAAGAACTTTCTGGAGTTGGTGCAACATTAGATTTTAGAGCTGATCGGACATTTGTAGTTTCTGTTTCCTGTAAAAACTGCGGAAAAAATATAGACATTAACCGCCCTAGTTTTCGCATATTTGATACAGAAACTATTTGTCAAAATTGTCAAGAAAATGATATTCCGTCTATCTTGGATGAAGATAGACCCAGCTATCATAAGCATACAGAATCAGAATTTAATTTGGAGAAAACCCCTGAAAATATACTCAATATGACTCTCTGGGAATTAGGAGTTCCCTACCGCCATGTTGTCTCTGTTTATAACCAGGAGAGACAATACAAATATTACGAATTATCTCAAGATAATCCCTTTATTCTAGTCTAATCGGAGGAAACTTACAATGGCTGAAGTCAATGTCAACTTTTTACATCCTACTGACGGAAGAATGTTAACCGTTGCCGTAGATGAGACAATCACAGCGCAAGAGGCTATCGCTGAGTTAATTGCAGCCCAATTTATTCCGCCTTCTGATGTAGGCTATCAACTTGCCACCAAAGCAGGAGGGGAAATACTGCCCGACAAATCATTCAGAGATGCTGGAATTCAAGACAATAATACTGTGAGAATTATTGTGTCTTATACACCCGGTTGGTTAGTAGAAAAAGTATCCACTAATTGACTAATTATCCGATGACAGTGACAATTCTAGTAAATCAGTGGAAAAATATTAGGCATCTCCATCAATTAAGAATGCTAAATTAACTTGCTAGGCTAGGATTTCTAAATGGTTTTGGAAGATGTCTAATATAGCGGTTCTTAATTATATGAGGTACAGTAAAATGCTTTTGGGGTAAATCTTTCAGCCGTTATGACTGTACCTGACTCAACCGAGAATCGCTATAATTCAATTACTGGAATGACAATTCAATAGTTTTACTGAAATTAACTCAAGGAGTAACAGAATATGGCAACACCTCAAGAACAACGCCAGATTAGACTACAAAATGATTATAAAGAAATGTTGAATATCCAAGGAGAGAGCATTAAGTGGAAACCAATTAAAGGAGAGCCACCTTATGTCGAGGAGTATGAATTGACAATCAAAATCAAAACAATTGTTAGTTCACAACCTGAATACCGTAACCAGCATCATCTCAAGTTGGTACTTCCAGAACAATATCCCAATGTTGCCCCACAAATTTCTATGCTTACAAGCCCTCCACCGTTTCATCCTAACTGGTACACTAGCGGGAGGTGGTGCTTTGGAACTTGGGATATATCAGAAGGACTAGGAGATCATGTCAATCGTATGATTCGCACCCTTCAATTTGACCTGCATTTTATTAATCCTGATAGTCCTGCTAATGGAACTGCTAAAGATTGGTTTTTAGCTAATCGAAATAAAGGATTATTTCCCTGCGATCAAACTATTTTACCAGATCCGACTAAATCTCGCTTTGAGATTAAACAACCAGCGAAGAAGAAGTTTGAGATTAAGTAATTGACTCTCATGCTACTAAATTCAGAAGATTTTATTATGTCCTAGTAGGGCTTTAGTCCTTTTTCAACAGTGCTCAAGTCCTATTTATTATAAATCTTAAGAGACTGGCATTGAGATTAATTATTTTTATTTGTTTTTTGATTTTGCAAAAATTGTTATTCAAGGTAAGTAAAAATGGAAAGACAACATTCTATTCCTCATGTAGAAGTTCCGGCTCTAAAATTTATGCTATCTGGCAATTCGCTTTATGTGCAAATGAACATTAAAAGCTGGATCTTAAAATCGCTTGACACTGAAACATTAGAAATTTATCCATGCTTTTTGTTGGAAATTGATTTAAAAGGAATAGTGTTTTCAAATTACTATCGGGCAAATAATCCAGAAATTGATCTAGCATTCTTACACGAGATAGAGATATCTGAAAGAAAATTACCAACTATCAGATTAGTTGGAGATTTTCCTATTATTTTTCACCCGCATTTCCAAATAAAAACTTCTGGAGCTTTTGGATTGTTTTGGCAAAAAATTGATAAAATAGAGTGGGTTGAATATAAAAAAGAAGGTATAGAGACAGATTTGGGTAGCTATATCTTGCGAGTAGCTCACTCTCTTAAATATGATGCAGGCTATATTGGATTGGATGCTAATCCAGATCGGATAGGAAACCTGGAGGCATTAGACTTTTATAGAGAAAAACTCCATAAAAAAAATTACTTTCCAACAGATGATACTCAACTTCCTACTGGTAAACACTTTGAAATACGGCAAATTTCTGGAAACAAGAAATTTCAGCCTGTTATAACAGCAGATCATTCTCAATCAGAAAAGTTATTTCATATACAAGATACCCAACAACGACAACCTAAGCGAGAAATCAAATTTCAAATCAAAAGTTGTCAACCCCCTTACAAACCTGAACAGAAATCAAAACCTCGTTTTCAAGTGATTTCGCAATCTGATTTTCGTGGAGAAGATAGTGATAATTCTCATATGTTATTTATCAAGGAACCAGCCTTTTATACTATTAGCAATCATATTCAATGGGGAAAATATACACAAGATAATAAATTTGAGCAGGGTGGACTTCTTTTAGGACATACATTTATTGATCCTGAAACAAATTTTCCCTATGGAGTTGTAGAAATAGCGATTCAGGGAAGACTAGCAAAAGGTTCTCCTGTATCTTTAGATATCACACATGAAACTTGGAGAGATATGCTTGATCAAGTAGATAGACTTGATATAGAATTACAAATAATAGGGTGGTATCATACTCATCCGAATGGACTTGATGTTTTCATGTCAGGTGCTGATCTAAATATTCAAGAACTTTTCTTTAGCAATGACTGGCAATTCGCAATTGTTTTAAATCCACAAAAACAAATATGGCGAGCTTTTTATGGAAAGAACTCGCGGGAATGTAGAGGTTTTTTGATCAGTGATTATAAAACAGATCAACAACTACTACCTCCTGCTAAGGAAAGCTAAATAGAGAAGTATTAAACAACCTGAAAGGAGGGATTAGCTTTGAATCCTTATATTCACAAAGTTGACAAAAACGTACACAGTAAATTTTTAAGTGAAGGACGGAAAGACCCCTATACTAAAGCCCCAATTAAACATGGGGATCAAATTGTATTTTGTGCAGGAGCGTGTAAGTGTGCTTTTCTCTATGACAGTTGGAAATCAATGGGTGGAAAGCATTGTAATCAAACTGAAACTTTAAAAGATTTTGTTATTACTACAAAAATTAAGTTCGGTCGTCTCAAAGAACCACCGACATCAAAAAAAAGAAATAGATCCACTATCTCAGATATTATTACTAATATTATTGGTATAATATTTTGGATATTTATAATTAAATTAGTAATGAGTTCATTTTTTAAGCCAATACGAAATTTACAACAAACCAATAATAAAAGTCAAATTCAAAGTCAGAAAAGTACATATCAATCCATTCCCAAGACAAATAAAACTTCTGAAATTGAAGAATATACCTATGTCAATTTTTGTAATAAAACTTCTTATCAAACAATATACACTGCATTAACTTACTGGGATGGAACAGGATTTTTCTCTCGGGGCTGGTATCCCGTGAAATCAGGAGAATGTCAAAAAGTTATGGTGGCTCAAAACTATAATGGCAATGTATATGTTTATGGAAATTCTAATCGGGGTGAACGGGAATGGGGAAGCGGACAATACTCTTTTTGTGTAGATATAGTTGATAGGTTCAGTATTTCTGAAAGTGATAAAGTAAGTTGTAGTGGGACTAATCAGAAAAAAGTAACCATGAGTGAATTTTCTGTATCACCTGGGACAAATAAGTTTTCTTTGAAGTGATAAAATTTGGGGAATGGGGAAAGAAACCGGGTTTCTTAATCTTCTTAGTAAATGACAATTTTCTGTTCAGAAACCCGGTTTCTCATCACCTCTCCGATGGGAGGGAAAGAAACCGGGTTTCTTAATATTCTTGGTAAAATGACGATTTTCTGTTCAGAAACCCGGTTTCTCATCACCCACTTATCGGGGCAAGAAACCGGGTTTCTTAATATTCTTGGTAAAATGACGATTTTCTGTTCAGAAACCCGGTTTCTCATCACCCACTTATCGGGGCAAGAAACCGGGTTTCTATGAGCCTTTTGGTTGAGTGACAAAGCTGGTCTTCAGAAACCCGGTTTCTCATCACCCACTTATCGGGGCAAGAAACCGGGTTTCTATGATCCTTTTGGTTGAGTAACAAAGCTAGTCTTGAGAAACCCGGTTTCTCATCACCCTGCTAATCATCTTGATCATCATCCAATAAAATATATTCATCCTCAAAAACCTCTGCCCAAGAAAGTGAGGTTAAGTTACATTTAACTCTCCTCATTTCCATTTCAGCTTCTTTGAGAGCATTCTGAAAACATTTATCCCAAATCGACTCAATAAAATCTCTATTTAAACTAGGAACTTCTTCTTGACTATCCTCTATTTCTCGACGCGCCGAACGAATATTGATAGCCCAACTAGAACTACGTTTTTGAGGTTGACATTTCCACTTAATGACGTGAAGCATTAAGCGAATTAACTGGCTTTTAACCGCTCTTTTTTCAGTCCTTCCCATTGCTTCAATTAGAGATTCTAAACCTTCCGTTGCTTCCATAGATTTTCCTTCTTTGAGAAGTGTCTGGACTGTTACAGCCGTTTGATAATGAGAACACACTGCTAACCAGTCCCAATCTTGTTTAGTCAGCATTGCCATTTCCTTAATATTACCAATATTCATCAATTGATCATAACTCAAAATATAGTGTTCACCTTTGAGGGGTGAAACTTGTGGCACAGGCATCTTGCCTGTGACGGGTTTCTCAAAGAGAGAAACTCGGTTTCTGTGCAACTCATTTTGAGAGTTGGGTTTCGTTGCTCACGATCGCGGGGAGGGTAGGAGTTGGGTTTCGTTCCTCAACCCAACCTACAAATAGACTATTTAATCATCTTGCTTATCATCGGATAAAATATATTCATCCTCAAAAACCTCTGACCAAGAAAGGGAAGTCAAGTGACATTTAACTTTTCTCATTTCCATTTCAGCTTCTTTCACCGCGTTTTGAAAACATTTATCCCAAATAGATTCAATAAAATCTCTATTCAAGCTAGGGACTTCTTCTTGAATATCCTCTATTTCTCGACGAGCCGAGAGAATACTAATAGCCCAGCTATAACTACGTTTTTGAGGTTGACATTTCCATTTAATAACATGAATCATCAACCGAATTAACTGACTTTTAAGTGCTAATCTTTTTGATTTTCCCATAGATTCAATTAAGGCGTAAAGTCCTTCACTTGCTTCCATCACTTGATTCTCCTGTAATAGTTGCTGGATAGTTACAGCCATTTCATACTCCGATCCGGTAGCTAACCAGTCCCAATCTTGTTTAGTCAGCATTGCCATTTCCTTAATATTACCAATATTCATCAATTGATCATAACTCAAAATAGTGTTCACCTTTGAGGGGTGAAACTTGTGGCACAGGCATCTTGCCTGTGACGGGTTTCTCAAAGAGAGAAACCCGGTTTCTGTGCAACTCATTTTTCCAGTTGGGTTTCGTTGCTCAACCCAACCTACAAATAGACTTGTGGCACAGGCATCTTGCCTGTGACGGGTTTCTCAGGGAGAGAAATCCGGTTTCTGTGCAACTCATTTTTCCAGTTGGGTTTCGTGGCTCAACCCAACCTACAAATAGACTGTTTAAATATCTAAACCAATAACGGTTAAATCTGGGGGATGTTCCACCACAAACTGATAATATAAATCTTGTTTCTCTTGAGGGGGTAATGTTAAACGCCATTCTAATAACCCCATTTCATTCGGCTGTATTTTTGGTGTTGTCATCGTCACTCTAACTTTTAAGTCTTCATGGCGACTCACTGGTAATTGTTCTATTAATTTTAATAAAATTTCTTGGTTTCTTAAATTAGTAATAACCAGTCGATAAGCATAACTAATAATTCGTTGATTTCCCGTTGATTTCTTTTCCTCTTTTCGCTCCACCAAATCTCTCTGAATTTTTAATCCTTCATCAATCCCTAAATTGACTTTGAATTTTCCCCCCGGTAAAACTCGATCAATTTCTGTAATTCCTAAAAATGTAGTATGACGAAAAATATTCACTTTCCCCGGTAATAAAGTCACACCATCAACGGAATTTTGCAGGAAAACTTGTAAATAAGAAAAACTGACTAATCGAGGTATTACAATATATTCAAAATCACAGGAATACTCATTTTTGCCGATGGTAATATTGTGAGAATTTTTATCATTAGGAATATGGCTATTTTCTGCCAACACGAATGTCACAATACCACTTTCTTTTGAGACGCGTGGTGTAAAGCTTTGAGGTGTAACGGGTACAGGTGGCCTTTGGCTATTGCCTGTTAATACTTCAAATTCTCCTAGGATATCTAACTCTTTTTCGCTATATTCTACGGAGGAATTTTCCTGAGTCATTACTCTTTGCATAATAGGAATTTTTAGGAGATCAATATACCAAGAATTTAATTGAGGGAGTACAGTCCCGATCGCGGGTTTGGCGGTTGATAAAGTGAGAGCAACATTCTGCCAATCTTCCCCAGTATTTTGGCTAACGGTGGCTAAATAATGAAGCTGCACAATTTTTTTATTAATATTGACTTGTAAATCGTAAAAAGGAGTCCAACTTGCCTGCTCAACTAAATAGGAAATTTCCAATTCAAATTCCCCCTTTTCATGGGTTTCAATAGGCACAATAACCGTAAAACTTTCTTGAGGACTCGTCTTTTCTAATTGCTCTAATTGTTGCTGGAAATTACTTAATTGTCTCTCGATTTGTTGCTGTTGTTTCTCTAGTCGCGCGATCGCGCTTTGCACTTCTTCATAATTTTCGCCAATAAAATTAAATAAATCCCTCACTTCATTTAAGCGAATTGAGGGTTCAGAATTGGAATTATTGAAAGAATTAATATTTCTTATACTGATATTTTCGATAAACTTAAGTTGTAATTCTCGCACTTTAAGTTGATACTCACAAGTACGTTTTTGCTCTTCTAATTGTAGAATTTTACGAAAAAAGTGATTAGCTTTATTTTCAATGGATTGACGACTCAATAATTTTTCGGTGCGAATCCCTAATAAACGCACAGGCATAGTACCCGAACCTTTTGCTATTAATGATTCGGGCTTTAATGTCATAGGAATTGCCGCAATCCTTAATTCTGTTTCTTTACCTGTTAAAACAATTTTCCCCCGTCGAGTGACTCGTGCTTGTTCACTATAAACAGTGACTTCCGTAATACGAGTTTCCACAAATTTGATAGGCTCTTGATGAGAAGTTTCTACATGACTCACAGCAAAATTTTCCTTGATAATTAAGTTGAGGTAAAGCACCAATAATGAAATTAATCATCCCCTTTTATGGTTAAAAACATGATTAATATTGTTGCCGAAAAAACGGGTTTATATTATTTATTCGGAAATTGGGGGTAAAGGGGCTATACCAGCTAAATCTAAAATTTGGGGTATCAAATCTTCCCGTTTCACTGCCATAATATGCACACCTTGACACAATTTACTAGCTAATTGTACTTGCTCCGCAGCTATTTTTATCCCTTCTAATAAGGGATCGGAGGCTTCTGCTAACCGTTTAATCATCCCATCAGGAATATGTACACCCGGAACAAATTTTTTAATAAATTCGGCATTTTTAGCAGATTTCAAGAGAAAAATTCCGGCTAAAATCGGTTTATTACATCCCTGGGCGATTTCATTCATAAATTTATCCAATTTATCAAAATCTGTAATCATTTGACTTTGGAAAAATTGCGCCCCAGATTCTAATTTTCTCTCAAAACGTCGTTGTAAACCAGACCAACTATCTGATTGAGGATCAACCGCGGCTCCTACAAATAAATCTGTTTTGCCATCGGTGAGGGGTTTATTATTCAAATCAAAGCCATTATTCATTTTTTCAATCAATCTTAATAAACGCACTGATTCTAAATCAAAGACACTTTTTGCCTTGGGATGATCGCCCGCTTTTACCGGATCTCCTGTCAGTGCTAAAATATTATAAATTCCTAGGGCGTGCGCTCCCATTAAATCCGCTTGTAGGGCGATTTGATTCCGATCGCGACAAGCAAACTGACAAATAGGTTCAATCTCATTTTGGAGTAAAATCACGGATACTGGTAGGGGAGACATTCGCAAAACAGCACGACTTCCATCGGTAATATTAACCGCGTGAACTCGCCCTTTTAACGTTTTTGCTAGTTCTAAAGTATGACTAATATTACCCCCTTTTGGTGGTGCGACTTCCGCGGTAATTAAAAATTCTCCAGGGGTTTTACAAGCTGTCCGAAAACGATTCATAATATTGGGTAATTGGTAATGGGGAATGGGTAATTGGGGAATGGTGCTAAGAAACAGGGTTTCTTGATAGTCTGGTTTCTCAATGTAGTCCTGATATAGCAATTCCATAGGAGATGTAAATGCAGGGCTCTGAGCCCGTCACAGGCAAGATGCCTGTGCCACAAGTTTTACTTCTGAAAGGTCAACACTATATCAAGTTCGGTTGATCATTAAATAATTAGTCGGGGCGGGTTTACGGGATTTCTTGCTTCTAGTTAAGATATTGGCGAACCCGCCCCTACGGTTATTGTATTTAACCGGACTTGATATGGGGATTATTGCCTAAAAGAAACAGGGTTTCTTCTCTCTTACATTTGAGATTTAATTATGACCATTTACTGATAATATCATACTACAAGGGCATGGAATAACCAAAGGCGGCTTTAACTCGATTGAGGGTTTGATTCGCGATCGCGTCGGCTTGTTGTTTTCCTTGACGTAAGACTGACTCCAGATAGCCGCGATCGTTCATAATTTCCTTATACTTATCCTGAATAGGTTTCAGAGCATTAATTGTCGTTTCTGTCAAGAGCGGTTTAAATTTCCCCCAACCCATATCTTCACATTCATTAATCACCTCTTCTTTAGTTTTACCGGAAAGAATATGATAAAGAGTTAACAGATTTCGTGCTTCGGGGCGTTCAGGATTATCAAAACTTAAACCCATCACCGGATCAGTTTTACATCGTTTAATTTTTTTGGTAATCTCCTCGGGCGAATCTAATAAATTAATCCGACTTAATTCCGAAGGATCAGACTTAGACATTTTGCGAGTACCATCCGTTAAACTCATTACTCTCGCGCCATCGGTTCTAATCAGAGGTTCGGGCATTTTCAAAATAGGTTGTTCCGGTTTCCCAAAAAGATGATTAACCCGAATAACCAGATCACGAGTTAATTCTAAATGTTGTTTTTGATCTTCACCAACGGGAACCTTATCCGCATCATAAAGTAAAATATCCGCGGCCATTAAAACCGGATAATTTAATAAACCCGCGTTCACATTTTCACCTTGTTTAATCGCCTTTTCCTTAAACTGGATCATATCTTCCAACCAGTTAATCGGAGTAATACAATTTAATAACCAAGCTAATTCCGCGTGAGCCGGAACATGGGATTGTACAAAAATAGTAGAATATTCTAAGTCAATACCACACGCGAGATATAAAGCCGCGATCGTATAAGTATCCGTCGCGAGAGTCGCGGGATTATGGGGCGCGGTGATCGCGTGTAAGTCAACCACACAGAAGAAATTTTCATATTCCTGTTGCCCTTCCACCCAGTTACGAATAGCACCGAGATAGTTACCTAGGTGAAGATTACCCGTTGGTTGCACTCCTGAAAGAACTCTTTTTTTAGCCATGAGGAAAGATAGAATAAGGATCTCAATTATCTAGTTTTCTCTAGTTTAATCTACAGGGGACGCGATCGTATCATCTCTTTACCAAATTGATGAAGCGGGTTGATCCCAGAAGCCGGTTTTTTTTCTCCTGATAAAGGTTCCGACAATGCCCTTGTGGTTATAATATATGCCAAAAAAACGGCTAAAATAGTACCGTGAGATGATATAATAGAGACACTATTTTACTCGTACCATTACTTTTAAACAGTGGTAAGCTGTTACGAGTTTAAAAGTCATACTACACAGGCTTAAGGCCTGTGACAAGCAGGATGCTTGTCCTACTTTATGTGCTTTAAATGCCTAGAGGCTTATCCGAGTCATTATTTTCGGGAAACGCGATAACATTTCCGTTGGTGTGAAGGTATTTTTCAACCCTCACACATAATAATATTAACATCAATCACCTTGAGGATATTCATCCCATAAATTTGTCGTTTTTCGTAAACTCTCAAAATTGCCATTACCCAAAATCAGATGATCTAATATCGGAATAGCTAAGAATTGAGCACCGGCTAATAATTGCCTGGTTAAAGCAATATCCTCTGGACTCGGTTCCACATTTCCCGAAGGATGATTATGAGAAATAATAACTCTCGTAGCCCCTTGTCGAATCACTTCTCGAAAAATATCTCTGGGATGAGCTAAAGTTTCCGTGGCAGTACCAATAGTAATGACTTTTGTCCCGATCAAACGATTTTTCACATCTAATAATAGTACCGCAAAACGCTCCTGGGGTTGCCACATTAAATCGTGACTTAAAGCATCCGCGGCCCCTTGGGGACTATCAATAACTGCTAATTCGGGGGGACGAGATTGTAATACCCTTTTGCCTAACTCGATCGCGGCTAATATTGTCGTAGCTTTGGCCGGGCCAATCCCGTGAATTTGGGTCAATTCCTGTACACTAATATCCCGTAAAACGGCCAAAGGATCGCGATTATTTTCACTCAATTGATTTAAAATATATTGTCCCAAACCCACCGCGGAAAGTTTACCCTTTCCTTGCCCCGTTCCTAATAATATCGCGATTAACTCCGCGATCGCTAAACTTTTTGGTCCATTAGCCATGAGACGTTCACGGGGACGTTCATTGCTAGGTAAATCGGCAATTCTTAAGCTATAAGTCATAGACAATTGCTGATCATTAATAACTTACTTAATTACTTTATGTTATCTCAATTATTTCTGGAATGCACAATCTTGAGGTATTAAATTTTTTTATATTAAGTATAGTCAGGATAGGTAAATACTTGGCAAATTTTATGATATATAGCAACGGCCAAGACGGTTAGCGTTGTTAATAGCTGAAACCATTGATTTTATTGCTTCTGCCTTCTGCCTTCTGCCTTCTGCCTTCTGCTATAATTATTTATTGGTCTTCTTTTGTATCTTCATCAGATCCTTTTTGAGAAATTTGGATAACCGATTGTAATTTACTATAAAAATCTGTATATTTAATGGAAAAAATAGAAGGTTTACTCGCGGAAATTAATTCTTCAATCTCTCCCGATACTTCTGATTTATTTAATCCAGTGTTAATTTTATCATTTTTTTGTGTCATAAATTTAGATAAATTATCATTATTTTTAATAGTATTTTCAACCGTATTGTCAGGATAAAAATTACTACAAATTAAACGGGCAAATTCGGGACTAAAATGAAAAAGGGGTTCCCCCCGACGTTGCCAAAAATTTAAAATATGTTCGACAGAAATAGCTTTATAACGGCCTTGATATAGAGATTCAACAATTGCTAAACGTAACCAAAACGCGGGATAGAATCTTACCCATTTTTCGACTAATTTTTCTGCGGTGTCACCTCCTAATTCAAAATCATAATGAATTAGTAAAGCCGTCGCTTGCTTTGAGATCGCGGTTACTTCTGTCATAGTTTATTCTATGTATAATAGAATGGGGATTGGGTAATAGGTAATGGGTAATAGCTAATAGGTAATAGTTAATGGGTAATGGGTAATCGGTAATGGGTAATCGGTAATGGGTAATCGGTAATAGCTAATCGGTAATGGCTAATCGGTAATGGCTAATCGGTAATGGGTAATCGGTAATGGGTAATCGGTAATATCATTCATCCTTCATCCTTCATCCTTCATCCTTCTTCCCTCTTCCCTATCTTCCCTATCTTCCCTATCTTCCCTATCCTCCCTATCTTCCCTATCCTCCCTATCTTCCCTATCCTCCCTATCTTTCCCCTCTTCCTTCTTCCCTCTATTAATCATTCAATTGAGGCGCTCCGATCGCGCTAGTATCAGGAAGAGGCTCAGGAGTACCATTCCAGTTGAAATCACTAATCCGCACAGTAAAAGTCCCAATTTGTTTTTGGGGATTATATCGGAAAATTAAACCGTAGGTACGACGACTATATTCTATAGTATAATCCGTACTAATAGGATCAGTTGTATCTAAATTCACAGAGGTTTGAATGCCCCCTCGTAAACCTCCATAAATTTGTTGGGTAAATCCAAATCCTAAGACTTTGCGATCAACATAGCGATCGAATAAAAAGGGCGATAACCCCGCGAAAGCCCCTTGACTATAGGATATATTAAAAGCAGTATAATCGAGAAAATTCTTGGAAAAATGACCAAATTGCGCTTGAAAAGCTATTGTACCAACCAGAGAATTTTGATACATTCCATTACTATAAAGATTCGTTGTACCTTGTATTCCCGCCACAATTCTTACCGCGGGAACCACAGGATTTGGTGTAAATCTTAACCCTTCTGTGGCAGTACGAGGCAGAGGTTTACCTTCCCATAATGTAAAAGAGCGACCGATCGCGGCACTCCCTTGAAAGCGATATAAACTAATCCGATTATTCGTCCTAATAACCGGTAATAACTGATAATTATCGGTTTCCGAATTAATAAAATTATAACTCATTTGATAATTAAATTGGATTAAAGATTGACCTAAAATAAAACGAGGTGAGGAGAGAACAGCCCCCGCAATGGTATGCACAGTTTGATTGCCTAAACTTCCATTAAAAACTCTTTCTCGATACCCATATTGTCCCATTAAAACATGATTATAAACTAACTGTTTAAAGATGACACTTCCCCGAAAATCCTCTTCCTTGAGCTCCAAACTTAAGACATTTAATCGCGCCGACAATTCCGATGTCTCAGAGGTTTTAATATCTAATTTACCAATCACACCATAATTATCGGCAAACCAAGGGTTTCCTTGATGACGATTAATACTTCTTTGCAATAAATACTGAGGAATTAAGGTGAATCTCACATTAGGTGCAATTTCCGGTTCTAGGGTACATTGTAAATACAAACCACCGCGATCGGTATAATCATATCCAAAGCCGAAACAGGGACCATTACGGCGATTTCCGTCAATAACTTGTCGATTCGGATAAATCGGAATTTTGGTTTTTTGATCTAAGACAAAACGCGGATCACTGGTGACTATTTCTTGTTGCAGAGGCCCCGTTTGACGAATAGTCGCTTGGCGGGCTCTTATTTCAAACTCTGGCGGTGAAAAAGGATCGTTTGTTAATCTTAAATTGGTCGCGATTATGGTATTATCAGGTAATATATCTAGTTTTTCCGCGGCAAAACGTAAACGCGTTACTTCTCCGGCAATTCTGGGAGAGGTTACTTGTCCCGTGCCTTGCCCACCTAAGACAACGGTTAAACCTCCTATACTTTTTACTCCTTTTACTGGTTGTTGACGGGCTACGCGATCGCTGACGGGATCAGGCACAATTAAACCTGTCAAGAGTTGACTCGGTGATAAAACTGTTAAATCTCTTTGATTGGTTTTTAGGTTTAATTCGCCGTTAGCTTTGGCTAAAGAGCCTCTATTTTCTCCTAGGTTATATTCTAATACTTGACCGCGTACAACTTGACTCCCTCGTTTTAACGCGACATCCCCTTCCGCAAATACCTGTCTCGTAATTAAATTAATCACAGCGCGATCGGCATCAATTACGGATTGTCTAAACCGAATTAAAACTTTACCCACGGCGGTGACAATTTGACGCTCATTATCAAATTCCTGCCGATCAGCTTTCACTTCAATAATATCAGCAGGTGTGGTTTTAGGTTTAGGTTTTGCTTTTTTTTCCTTCTCCCCAGTTTTCGATTTATCCTGGGGAGATTTATCCTGAGATTTATCCTGAGATTTATCCTGAGATTTATCATCACTTGAAGAGGGTTTATCGCCTGGTTTGGGAGTATCTTCTCCTGTCTGAGAAGGTTTATCTTCAAATGGTGGTATCTCTTCCCCTTTTTCAGGTTGAGAAGGTTTATCCACAGGAGTATTCATCTCTTCCCCTTTTTCAGGTTGAGAAGGTTTATCCACAGGAGTATTCATCTCTTCCCCTTTTTCAGGTTGAGAAGGTTTATCCACAGGAGTATTCATCTCTTCCCCTTTTTCAGGTTGAGAAGGCGACAAGGGAGGAATCGGAATTTCTACCCCTTGACTCAGAGATGGCGAAGTTTTTTCTCTGGTTTGATTCTGTGTCGCGATTTCTTGGGGAGGAAGATGATAAAATTTGCTCGGCGAAGATGTTTGGGGGGCAAATTCTGGGATATTTTCTTGCTTTCTAGCAATAGTGGAAAAGGATATCGACGATCGCGTATCAACCGACTCACGAAAAGCCCTCATTGTCAAACCTTGAGCAAAACTAGCTTTGACTTCAATATTGGCATTCGTCTCCCCTAATTCAAGGGAATTTCCTAAGACTTCGGCGGAGGATGTCGAAGAGGTATTGTCGTTTTTTTGGGTAAATTCCTGATAGGAAGTGGGGCGCAAACACTCGCGTTTACAGGTGTCTTTTTTTAGAGGGGGAATGGTGGAGATACTAGTAACGACAGTCTGACTCTGAGTATCCCTTTGCTTTGTCGTCGTGACATCGAGTTGGGGACTTTCCTCAGAAGATAGATTCTCAATAATGGCAGGAGGTTGTGATGGGAATACCGGATAGGGCATAATTTTACTCGACAATTTCCCTCGATCGCGATTTGATTGCTTAACCGATCTAGGGACAGGTCACGATTAGGTTATCATTTGCCATAAGATAACCTCGTATGAGTACGAGGTTTTTGTTTTTTATTTTTTATTTTATTTTAAAAGCGGTAGGGGGGTTGACAAGTGCCCTCCTACCCAGGGACAAAAGGGGGCAATTGTTACCTAATATTATTCTAAGTCTCTGCGGTTGGGGTTCCGAGAGGGATCGTTGGACAAAAATCCAAAGACGAATATGGAGACGAAGAATAAGACAACAACATTAACAACGATCTTGAGGGTAAGCATATTTTATCTCTCCAAGGCTAGGAAAAGTTAAGTTTTTTGGCTTTCGGCAGTTGCCACAACTTCCTAATCATATCGAAAGATGGTTCTTTTTTTTACGGTTTTATTCTTTTGCCCAGAGACTTTTTACCCATTGCCAAACTTTGAGTATTTTTTCTTCGAGCCATACCATTGCTCGATCTAACCATTCTAGGATCACTTCTAGGGGGTGTTTGACATATCCGATCGCGGTGGCTTGGGCTTCTAACCAGTTAGGTTTGGCTTCGACTCCTTGAGTTTGGGGGGGGGATACCACTAAAGGTGGCATTTGGGTGGTTATCGTCTTTTGCTCTTCTTTTATACTTAGTCGAGTCTCAGTATCTTTTGATACTTCGGTGGGGGTTGTTTCTTTAGTGGGAATCAAGGGTTGAATATAGGTTTTAACCAGTTTGCTAAAGGGGTTTTCGCCTTTGCTACTAGGTAATAATTTACGCGTATTTTCCTCAGTACCTTGGAGCCCTTTGGTATAAAAGTTTACCCACTCATCTTGAGGTGTGTCTTTGACTCCCCAGTGGGAGGGTTCCCCAAATAAGTCGGTTTCGCGTAACCACGGATCATCGGTTTCGCTGTCGGGGATGAGTTGTAATCTTTCCGAGGTATATTCCAGATAGGGATTATTTTCTTTTCCGGCTAAGGGGTTATTGCCAAAAAAGTGCGCGATCGCGCCTTCTATTATTTCCTGTAGTCTTTGAGGGTCGATAGATGTGTTAATTGTTACATCGGTATCCGTATTATTACTGAGATTTAATGGAGATGGTGGGTTTGGTAAGAGGGTAAATGTGTTTTTTGATACTTCGCGTAAGGAAGTCAAGCCGTGATCGAGCCAAGTTGTGGGGGAGATGGGAGCAGGGGAGAGATAAAGGTTTTCGATTTCTTTGGTAAAAGTTTCTTGATTTTCGAGGAGGGATGCTTCTCCGAATAAGTTTGCGGCTACCGCGATCGGACTGGTTTGCACCCAAGCCATAATCTGCCAAAATACTCTTACGGGCGGTAAGAGATTCTCATCGTTATTAACGTGGGGAAGGAGTGGAATATCTTTAGTTTTGTGAAAGACTCGTTGACTCCAATAATTTGTGATTTCCCCCAAGATGCGTTGATGGAGTTTTTCTTGTTGTTGGGGGGTTAAGTTATTGATAATTTCGTTATCTATGGAAGTTAAGACTAATGCGCGATCGTCTATTTGACTCGCGACTCCTCGAATGATAGGGGGTTTAGCTGTAAGAGTTTGACTGGTTTCGGTGTCAGTTGAGGGGATATTATTTTGCGCCTGAGAGACTAATTCGCCCAAGGTATTTTCCGACACAGAAAGGGTTTCGGGTGTTAAGTCTATTTGATTTTGGGAGAGATTTTGCACTACCGAGATCACTCGCTCAATGGCGCGATCGCTTTCTGGAGTATTTGACGTTTCTTCCTTGACTTCGGGAGCGAGTTGTGGTATGACATTAGCCACCGTTTGTCGGAGTTGTTTTCCGGTAAGTCGAGAAGTTTGCATTAAGAGATAGACAGGGTATAATATTGCCTGTGCCACTCCGACTGTCACATTTTTGACTTGACGAAATGCGCGATCGCACTGCTCGATAATTTTCTGTGTTTGTTTTGACAGAAAATTAAGAGCATGACTTTGGTATCTACCATGAGAAGAGGCCATCTCGATTTGGGTAATTAGCAATTTTTTTCTCTGGGCGGATTATAGCACAAGTATGAGTGAAATTATTGATAAGATTTCTAACGCGATCGAGAAGTTGGGACGTTTGACACGCGTGGAAGTCCAAGAAAATTGGACTATCTGTGATGAAGAGTGTCGTCTTGCCAACTTAAGACGGGATGAATGGGAAAACGCGTCTCGGAATGAGAAAGGGCATATTATTTGGCCCAAGGGTAGAGAGGTGTTATGGTTTTCTCAGAGTATTGTTGTGCCGGAACATTTATATAATTATCCTTTAACGGGTTTATCATTAAGATTATGTTTAACTTGGTGGGCGGAAGATGCGCTGATTTACGTGCGCGATCGTGTGGCACATCAAGGAGATTTATTTGATTCATCTGTACGTCTTTTATTATCATCTTCGGTACAACCCGGAGATCAATTTTGGGTATCTTTACGTTTAGTCAGCCCTCAACATGACATCGGCGCATTAATGCACTCTTCCCTTATTTATGAAATAACCGAAGATAAGGAAGAAGGAAGACAAGATAAGGAAGAAGGAAGAAGGAAGAAGGAAGAAGGAAGAGGGAAGACTGTAGGGGTAGTGCCAGAGTGCCTACCCCAATCGCCAGTCCCCAGTCCCCTTTCTTGGGGTGATCCGGGTTTTGTCGCGGATGAATTAGCACTGATTAAAATCTTTCTGAGTGAAAATTCTCTCCTCTCGCCCACGGAAAATCAAGAGACAAGAGGAATTAGCTTAGAAGACTCCAAGAAAAGTGACGAATCTCCCCAAAATTCTCTCACGGATATCTCACTATCCCCATCGGGAGATCCTGAAACAGCTTGCCGTGAGAAAAAGACAGTATCGACAGCCTTAGTTAAAGAAACATTACGCGATCGCGTCGTTAGTTGTGCCTTAGATCAGATTAACTGGGATGCGTTACCAGACAGACAAGAATTTACGCGATCGCTAATTGACTTCCATAAATCACTATTACCCTATATAAATAAAGATAACCTCGGAAAAATATACCTGATAGGGCATAGTCACCTAGACTTAGCCTGGTTATGGGAAATACATGAGACATGGGAAGTCGCAAAAAACACCTTCACATCAGTATTAAACCTACAAAAAGACTTTCCAGAATTACTATTTTGTCATACCACCCCCGCCTTATACGCGTGGCTCGAAGAAAACCAACCAGACTTATTTAATAGTATTAAACAGCAGATAGACACCGGAAGATGGGAAGTCATCGGCGGATTATGGGTAGAGCCAGAATTAAACCTAATATCCGGGGAGTCGATCGCGCGTCAAATCCTGTATGGGCAACGTTATAGCCTAGAAAAATTTGGCAAACCGATGGAGATTGCCTGGTTGCCAGATACCTTTGGATTCTGTTGGCAACTTCCCCAACTTCTTAAAGAAGGCGGTATTAAATTTTTCGTCACACAGAAATTACGTTGGAATGACACCACGAAATTTCCCCATGATATTTTCTGGTGGGAATCTCCCGACGGCAGTCGAATTTTGAGTTTAATGTCAGCACCTATTGGTGAAGGGATTAATCCCATCAAAATGACAAATTATCTAGGGGAATGGCAAAGGAAAACCGGGTTAGCAAATGCCCTTTGGTTGCCCGGAGTGGGAGATCACGGGGGGGGGCCAACTCGTGATATGTTAGAAATAGCCTATCGTTGGGAGAAATCGCCTTTTTGTCCAAAATTCGAGTTTAAAAAAGTCGGAGACTATTTGCATGAGCTAAGTAATTTAATCTATTCATTAAATTTAGACTCACGCGACAACGAGACAAGGGCAGAAAGGGAGAAATCTATATACAAGGAGAGAGACGACTCGACTTCCTTAAGCAGTGATGTCTTATCCTTGGGATGCGAGACATCTATATATAAGGAGAGAGACGACTCGATTTCCTTAACCAGCGATGTCTTATCTTTCCGAGGGGAGAAATCTATATATAAGGAGAGAGACGACTCGACTTCCTCAACGAGTGATGTCTTATCCTTGGGATGGGAGACACCTATATATAAGGAGAGAGACGACTCGATTTCCTTAACCAGCGATTCCTTATCCTTGTCAAGGGATATGTCTATATATGAGAAACACGACTCGACTTCCTTAACCTTGTCAACGGATACATCTATAGATAAGGGTGAGAAAGATTCGACTTCCCTTGGGAGTGATGTTTTATCCTCTCAACAGGAGAAAGATTCGACTTCCCTTGGGAGTGATTTCTTATCCTCTCAACCGCCAAAAGACTCGATAACTCAAGTCAGTGATTTTTTATCCTTGCGGGAGGATACATCTATATATAAGGAGAGAGACGACTCGACTTGCTCAACCAGTGATGTCTTATCCTTACCAACCAAGAAAGACTCGACAAGTCTTGCCAGTGATGTCTTATTCTCCCAAGGGGATACATCTATAGATAATGGTGAGAAAGATTCGACAAGTCTTGGGAGTGATTTTTTATCCTTGTCAAGGGAGAAAGACTCGACAAGCCCAGCGAGTGATTTTTTATTCTCCCAAGGGGATACATCTATAGATAATGGTGAGAAAGATTCGACTTCCCTTGGGAGTGATTTCTTATCCTCTCAACCGCCAAAAGACTCGATAACTCAAGTCAGTGATTTTTTATCCTTGCGGGAGGATACATCTGATATATATAAGGAGAGAGACGACTCGACTTGCTCAACCAGTAATGTCTTATCCTTACCAACCAAGAAAGACTCGACAAGTCTTGCCAGTGATGTCTTATTCTCCCAAGAGGATACATCTATAGATAAGAGTGAGAAAGACTCGACAAGTCTTGGGAGTGATTTTTTATCCTTGTCAAGGGAGAAAGACTCGACAAGCCCAGCCAGTGATTTCTTATCCTTGCCGAGGGATACATCTATATATGAAGAGAGAGACGACTCGACTTCCTTAACCAGTGATGTCTTATCCTTGCCAACCGAGAAAGATTCGACTTCCTTTGTCAGTGATGTCTTATTCTCCGAAGGGGATACATCTATAGATAAAGATGAGAAAGATTCGACTTCCCTTGCCAGTGATTTTTTATCCGGGCGGGGGGATATATCTATATATAAGGAGAGAGACGACTCGACTTCCTTAACCTGTGATACCTTATCCTCTCAAAGGGATATGTCTATATATGAAGAGAGAGATGACTCGACTTCCTTAAACTTCCCAAAGAATACATCTATATATAAGGAGAGAGATGACTCGACTTTCAGGGCGAGTGATGTCTTATCCTCCCAAAGGGAGAAAGACTCGACAAGCCTTGCCAGTGATTTTTTATTCTCCGAAGGGGATACATCTATAGATAAGGGTGAGAAAGATTTGACTTCCCTTGGGAGTGATTTCTTATCCTCTCAACCGCCAAAAGACTTGATAACTCAAGTCGGTGATTTTTTATCCTTACCGAGGGATACATCTATAGATAAGGAGAGAGACGACTCGACTTCCTTTGCCAGTGATAGCTTATCCTTGCCAAGGGAGAAAGATTCGACTTCCTTTGCCAGTGATTTCTTATTCTCTCAACCGCCAACAGACTCGATAACTCAAGTCAGTGATTTTTTAT
>Ga0209812_10000119_pt1 | contig 72568 bp, 57 predicted proteins | sample JI71714BDNA_FD_187502 | JGI IMG/M metagenome (GOLD analysis project Ga0209812, IMG submission 187502) | Wastewater effluent complex algal communities from Wisconsin, to seasonally profile nutrient transformation and Carbon sequestration -... | ecosystem: Engineered > WWTP > Effluent > Algae... | reverse complement strand
GTTGGAGCGAGCCGATGCAAATCAGCAGTTTGAGGTTTTAAGACGGCGGGTGTCTGAGCGGGCTGACGCTAGCAGCACGCGAGTTACGCCGGCGCCTCAAACTGTTGATTTGCATCGGGCTTTCGAGTGGAACCGGGGTGCGCCTTTTCTTTGGTTCCTTTCTTTTGGCAAGACAAAAGAAAGGAACTCACCGTCAGGTGAAATCTTTGCTAAGCAAGCTTGCCGCAAAAGCAAAAATGATGCTCACAACCAAAGATCATCAGGTCAATTAATGTCAGCAATTGGCACAAAGCGACGATTCTAATGGACTCTCAAAACGGTCGGACCAGTACAAAAGCAGACCCGGCCGTTTGCTGCGACCTTCTTTTTTGAATTTCGGTGTCCTTGGCTTCCAATGCTCATAGTGTTTAAGCAAAGTACCTACAGCGCTAAATTCCGCGATTACCTCCAAGCGGCAGTCGCCAAACGCCAACAAATCAACCATCGGCAGCCGCGGAGTGAGCGGTTAAGAGTGAGCGCGGGAGGCGCGAACGGGCGAACGCAGTGGTGGCGATGGTGGATTTGCCACCATACATCCGTTTAATGTTTTAGCAGTCTACAGGCACAGCCAACCAGGCATCGCCGCAACAGACACAAAACTCACTGCCACATCCCCAGCGAAATCGCCTCACCCCTCGCCAAACAGCGCCAGTAAATCCATCGCGCTGCCCTGCCATGGCTGGCCCTGAGTGCCGGCGAAGAGTTGGTCGGCGAGGCCGCGTTTGTATTGCTGCATTTGCTGCACTTTTTCCTCGACGGTATGACGGGCGATCAGCTTGTATACAAACACCGCTTTATCCTGGCCGATGCGATGGGCGCGGTCGGTGGCCTGATTTTCTGCCGCCGGGTTCCACCAGGGATCGTAATGAATGACGGTATCAGCGGCGGTTAAATTCAGCCCGGTGCCGCCGGCTTTGAGGCTGATCAGGAAGATTGGATTGTCGCCGTGCTGGAAGTCATCGATTTGCTGTTGGCGGTTTTTGGTCTGGCCGGTCAGCTTGCTGTACGAAATACCAAGATACTGCAATTCCTGCTCAATCAGGCCAAGCATGCTGGCAAACTGGCTAAACAACAGAATTTTGCGGCCTTCTTCAATCATTTCCGGCAAGTTGTCGCGCAGCCATTCTAATTTGGCGTTGTGTTTCACCGACTGCGCCTGCTCAATCGGCACCAGCCGCGCATCACAGCAGGCCTGACGCAACTTTAGCAAGGCATCGAGAAACTCAATCTGACTGGCCGCTACGCCTTTTTTCAGGAACAGCTCCCGCACTTTGGTTTCCATCACCAGCCGGATGCTTTCATATAAGTTACGCTGGTCATGTTCCAGTTCCAGCAACTGAATAATTTCGGTTTTATCCGGCAGTTCAGTCGCCACCTGATTTTTAGTCCGGCGCAGCATAAAGGGCGCGATGCGTTGTTTCAGCGCATTAGAACGCTCCATATCCCCTTGTTTTTCAATCGGTTTACGGAACACCTGCTGAAAATAGGTTTCAGTGCCTAAAAGCCCCGGCAGCACAAAATCAAACAAGGATTTCAGCTCGCCTAAATGGTTTTCCAGCGGCGTACCGCTCAACGCTAGGCGGAACCCAGCTTTGAGTAAGCGCACCGCCTGCGCCGCCTGACTGCCGGAATTCTTAATATGCTGGGCTTCATCCAGCACCACCAGGCTAAAGCGCAGATGCTGATAGACTTTGATGTCACGGACAATCAGCGGATAGGTGGTAACCAGCAGATCATAATCGCCGAGCTGCTCAAACAAATGCTGGCGTTTGCTGCCGTAAATTTGCAGCACGCGTAAGTCTGGCGTAAAGCGCGCCGCTTCTTGCTGCCAGTTGCCAAGTAAACTGGTCGGGCAGACAATCAACACTGGGTCATTCAGCCGGCCCGCTTCGCGTTCACTCTGGATAAAACTTAAGGTTTGCAGTGTTTTGCCAAGGCCCATGTCGTCAGCCAGAATACCGCCGAGGCCATAGGTGCGCAGAAAACTGAGCCAGTTTAGACCTTGCTGCTGATAAGGCCGCAACGTAGCCTGCAGACGCGCTGGGACTGCGACTTCGGCAATGCCATCAAACTGCTGCAACTGCGCACTTAAGTTCGCTACGCGGCTAGCATTGAGGTACTTCACTTCGGCTGCGCCCGGAGGCGGCAGAATCGCGGCTTTATAGTCTGGCAGTTCCAGTTCTAACGGGTCTTTTTGCAGATTGAGTAATTCAACAATGGTATCAATCAGCGGCTGAATCAGGCTCACCGGTAACGCCAGCTGGCCTTGTGGCAGCTTCAGCCAGATTTCCTGCTGTGCCGTCGGCAGACCATATTGACGCAACCACTGCGTGATCAACGGTAACAGCGGCACCTGGACGCCATCGACTTCGACCTCAATGGCCACGCCAAAACCGCCTTTGGCTTTGTCCTGCACTTTCAGATAAGGCCGGTCACTTAAAATGGCCTGATTAAAACTACTATCCTGCTCCACCCGCCAACCGGCGGCGCGCAATTCCGGCAATGCCTGTAATAACTGCTGCCACAGCAGCGGGTTGTCCGGGCCATCGCCGGTGCTAAAGCTCGCTTTGTCTTTGGCCGGATCGCTCTGGACCAGGCCCAGCTCCGTCAATTGCTCTAACGCCTGTACTTCGATAGTGCGCTGGCGTTTGATAAAAATTCGTTCGCCATCCTGCTGAATTTCGGTTTGATGCACGCTCAAGTCTAACGGTAGCCGGTGACCACCATAGTCAAAGCTCAGTAAAGCCCGGTCATGACCGCCGGCAGTCTGTCCCAGCTTTAACACCGGGACCGCATCCACCTCAACCCGGCTCAGGCCAACACCGCGTGGGATCGGCAAACTGACCTGGGAAAACAACTGCTGCAGCCGCACCAGGCTATCTGCCGCAGCGTTAGCTGGGATCGGCGGCATCCGCGATAACAACTTTAACTCGCGGCCGCTGAGGTCTGTTTCCAACAAGCCAAGCTGATAATTGCTGGTATCGAGATAACAAGGCGGCTGGGTGTAGACCACTTCCAATTCGGCGTCGTCGCCCAAATCCCACTCCAGCACATAGCCTTCCCGACCCGACAGCCAACGCAGTTGCATTGTTCTGGGTGCGCCCCAGCTCATCGGATGGCGGCCCTCACCAAAATAGCAGCGGCCGGTCGCCATCATTTGCTGCAACAGCGCATAACCCCAGTCATCTTCGAGTAACGCCTGATCTTTTAAATTCTGTGCCCGGAACAGATTCAGCAGCCGAAAATCGGCTTCTTCAATCCAATAAGGTTGTAAATAACCGGAAAAATCCTGCGCACCAATGGCGGTGCCTTTGCTGTAGCCGCCTTTTTTGCTGCTCTTCACGCGCCGCGGGTAAAGCTGCAGGCCGCTTTGGCCGTAACTCAGGATATAAAGCACCACCTCACGCAGTTTGGCGCTGTCGGCCGACTGACCAGTCTGACGTTCAGCATCGGCAAACCATTGCGTCAGCTGGCGCAGCGGTAATTGTTGTAAATCGACCTGTTGCTGCTCCCAGGCTTGTTTTAACTTCAGCAATACGGCCAGCACATGTTTACAACGCCCGCCGACCGGGCAGCTGCAAGAATCGGTCAGTTGCCACTCACCATCGCGCTGTTTCAGCGACAGATATTGCCGGTAAGGCGCCAACGCTTCGCCCCAGACCTGTGCACTGATGGAAGATAAATCTTCGTTGTATTCCAGCTTGATCACCTTGCCTGCCTGCCAATAAGCACGGGCACGCTGAAAGGTCGCAGGGTCAAACCAGAGTTGTAATTGCACAGGACTTATCGGAAACACAGCAGGGTTGTTCCTTCACGGAAAAAAGGCAAACCGCTAGTCTACCCCAATGCGGCATGATGCCAAAGCGTCAGGCCGGATCTTTGGTCGATTTCTATCGCTGTGTCTGGATAACAGCCCGATCAAAAACGTCCAATAACCATGAAAGCCAGCCCATCCGGTATCAGCAGATGAAGCGCGGTATGCCAATTTGCATTATGCTGGCTGCTTGAGCGTGTGAAACCGGGAACATCCAATGAAAATAACAACCATCAGTGCGCTGACGATGCTGGCATTTGCCCAGCAGGCATTCGCAGCAGAACAAACCAAATACACCATTCTGGTCGACAACGGCGTCAAAGCCGGTGAGCAGATCGTCGATGTGAAAGATAACGGCGAGATGTCAGTCCGGTTTATTTTTAAAGATAACGGCCGCGGACCGGAAATTAACGAAACCATCAAACTGAATAAAGATGGCTTCATCACCGACTATCAGGCCAAAGGCGCCACCACTTTTGGCTCCGTCGTCAATGAAAGCTTCAAAGCCGAAGGCGGCACCGCCCGCTGGAGCACCGGCAAAGAACAAGGGAGTGCTCAATACAGCCAAAATGCCATGTATCTGCCGGTGGACGGCACGCCGCAGCTGGCGACTGTCGCCATCGCCGCGATGGCCAAAAGCGGCAAAACCAGCCTGCCATTATTGCCAAGTGGTACCTTACACCAACAGGTCGCCGGTGAACTCATCGTCGAAAACGCCGGGGAAAAACAGCAAGTACAGCTGTTGGTGCAAACCGGTGTCGGTTTTGAACCGAATTTTGTCTGGGCGACCAAAGGCGAAAAACCACGGCTGTTCGCCAGTATCGCCCCTGGTTATCTGACCTTGATTGAAGAAGGCTGGCAAGGCAACGCCGATGCGATGCTGGAGATGCAGCTCAAAGCCGAAACCACTTTGCTGGAAAAAATGGCGACGGAACTGCCAAAAGAACTGCACGGCCTGACCGTGGTCCGTAACGCCCGGATCTTCGATAGCGTCACCATGCAAGTTGGTGCACCCAGCGACATCTATCTGCTGCGCGGTAAAATTACCACGATAGTCCCAGCAGGTTCGTTGCAAAGCCCGGTTCAGCATGAAATCGATGCGGCGAACCGCATCGTGGTCCCTGGACTGTTTGATATGCACGGCCACATCTCGCGCTGGGAAGGCCCGTTACATTTAGCGGCGGGCGTGACCACGCTGCGCGATATGGGCAACGATAACGCCAATATGCAGCTGATGATCGATGAAATTGACCATGACCAGTTGCTGGCGCCGACCATAGTGCCGACCGGTTTCCTGGAAGGCGAAAGCCCGTATTCGTCACGCAGCGGTTTTGTTATCAAAGACTTAGCCGGCGCCAAACAAGCGATTGACTGGTATGCCGCGCATGGCTATCCGCAGCTGAAGATTTACAACTCTTTCCCCAAAGCCATCTTAAAAGACACTGTTGCCTACGCGCACAGCCGCGGCCTGCGCGTCAGCGGCCATGTGCCGGCGTTTTTAAAAGCCGAAGATGTGATTGCGGCCGGTTTTGATGAAATTCAGCACATCAACCAGTTACTGCTGAACTTCCTGGTCAAACCGGAGACGGATACCCGCACGCTGGAGCGCTTCTATTTACCGGCAAAGCAAGTAGCGGATTTGGACCTGCAAAGCAAAAAAGTGCAGGATTTCATTAAATTACTCAAAGATAACAATCTGTCGGTTGACCCAACGCTGGCGACTTTTGATTTCCTGAAAAAAGTCGATGGCACTGTCGGTGAACCTTGGCGCGCCATCGTGAAAAACCTGCCGCCAGATGTGCAGCGTCGATATGCCCGCGCCGAACTGGATATTCCGGATGACGCGACCGCGGCCCGCTATGCCAAGTCCTACGCCAAGATGGTTGAATTCGTGGGTATGATGTACAAAGCCGGTATCCCGGTGGTGGCTGGTACTGACGAACTGGCCGGTTTCACCTTGCAGGGAGAACTGGAACTGCTGGTGAAAGCTGGTTTAACTCCGGCACAAGCGTTACAGGTGGCCACGTTAAACGGCGCAAAATTCAGTAAAGTGGCCGCGACCAAAGGCCAGATTAAACCGGGCTTTGATGCGGATTTATTGCTGGTAGACGGCGACCCAACGAAAAACATCGCCGACATCCGCCAGCTGGCTTTAGTCGTCACGCAAGGCAAGGCGATGGTGCCATCAGAGATTTACCAGCGGATCGGTGTGCAGCCATTTGCGAAAACCACTGTGAAGATCCGGGAGTTCGGCCAGCCCGCCGCCAAAGCGAGCAGCGGTGGTGCCAGAACCGGTCATCGCCATATGCATTAAGCCCTGCGGTTGCTGAGACGACAAACCCGGCGCAAGCCGGGTTTGTTTTATCGACAGGACGCCGAAATTGCAGGAGCAATATTTCGGCGATTAAACCATCAAGTACAACAACAACGCCGCATGACAGCCAACCACGACGGCCGTCAGCTGCTTGCGCAATTGCAGATAAGCCGGGTGATACTGTTGGTCCAGTTCAAACCAGCGCTCGCCCAGACGCAGTACAACAAACAACAGCAATTCGACAGTCAAAGTGGCTGCTTGCGGTAAAAAGCCCGATAGAAAACTCAAGACCGGCAAACTAACGGCAAAGATTGCCAATGGCCACACGGACAAACGCTGCGACCAGACCGGCCACAATACACCCGCCATAAAGCCAAGGATAATTGCGCTATAACGCTGAAACATTGATAAAGCATCAAAGCCCGCCAAAGGAAAGAATGTGAGCAGGGTCAAAGCCAAAAACGGCAATAAACCGAGGTAACCGAGGATATGTAAAGCGGGCATAGTGCTCTTGGAGTTGTCCATTTAAAGTACCTTACGGCAACAAGCCGAGTTTGGATCGCAGAACCATACCATCTCTTGCTATCAGGGTGTTGAGCAGCCGGTCATGGCCGCAATAAGCATCCTATTATTGCCCCAAGACAATGCCGATAAACACGACGGCACCGACATAATGATTATGCAAAAAGGCGCGGAAACAGCCGTCGCGGCCTTGTCGTGCCAGCCGGTGTTGATAGAAGAAAAGTAGCAACACCGCGATTAATGCATAGCTGAACGCCTCGCCGAGCCCTGCCAGCTGACCGGCCCATTCCAGCAGCGCCAAAGTCCCAAGCTGCAGCAACGCGATGACCCAAAGCCCATAACGGCCAAACAGCCGGGCGGTCGACTTCACACCAATTTTTTCATCGTCTTCCTGGTCGACCATGGCATAAAAGGTGTCGTAGGCGACAGTCCACAGCAGGTTAGCGCCATACAGTACCCACACCAGCGCAGGTAACTGCCCCTGGATTGCCATAAAACTCATCGGCATGCCCCAGCTAAATGCGGCGCCCAGCACCACTTGAGGCAGATGCGTCACCCGCTTCATAAAGGGATAAACAGCGGCAAGCAGTACTGCGACACCACTTAACAGTACCGTTTGCCAGTTCAGAAACAGCAACAGACAAGCTGACAGCACCAGCAACAAGGCGAACAACTGCAGCGCTTCGGTACTGCTGACACGACCGGCCGCCAATGGCCGGTTTTTCGTCCGTGCCACCGCCCCATCAAAATGGCGATCGGCATAGTCGTTGATGACACAACCGGCAGAGCGCATCAACACCACACCGAGGCCAAACACCAGTAGCATCGTCAGGCCAGGATAACCATCGGCAGCCAGCCATAGCGCCCAGGCTGTGGGCCATAGCAACAGATAAATGCCAATAGGTTTATCAAGCCGCATCAATTGTTTGTATTCAGGCCAGTGCGCGCGGGTCAATTGCCACTTCATGATCCGATAAACTCCGTCAGAGCGGGTAAATACAATTCCTGTACCAGCAATTCATGCTGAGACAGAGTGAAATAGGAACGGCGTCCCCAAAGCGGTGGCAATTCAGCCATCCCACCGAGCTGTAAACCTGCGGCAAAAGCAGCCAGTTCAATCGCACTGCGCTGCAAATCAGGTTGCGTGAAAATGTAATGACCCAAGGGCACAGTGCCAAGGTCGGCCAGTGGCTGCAAAGCGTTGACCGTGTGATCTGGCAAAAAGCTTTGCGCATAAATACATGGCTGCTGATCCAACAACAGCAACACTTCACGCACCAGCCCCAGTCGTGTTTGCCAGCGCTTTTGCAGAAACTCAGGAAGTTCAATCTGTTGCTGCAGCACTAAATGTAAACTAAACGCGCGGCCGGTTTGCTGCAGTCTGGCTGTTAATGACCCCTGTTCCAGCAGCCAGTCCAGCCACTGCGGCGTTATTTCGTCAGGTTGGCTCTGAGACCAGTGAGCCTGCCAAATGGGTGCTACTTCGACATTACTCAATCAAACACCTGTGCTCTTGCAGCAACATAAAGGACGGCATCATAACAAGTTCTGCCTGCAGATTTCATCCGGCACAACAACCAAGCGAAAAACGACTTTGACAGTCAGGGAAAAATCGACCATAGATCCAGCAGCAGGCAACAACAAAGCTGCGGATTTTTTTCATCACAGCCCGGCGTTGACAGGATAGTGTTCTGCAGTGCTCTCGGGTAAACTTGTTAACAAACCAATTTGACGGACTCTGCTGTGTTAGCCAACAAGACTCTTCTCGGCCTTATATTTCTGTTGTTCGTGCCTGCTGCATTCGCCCAGGAGCCTGCTCCTGCGCCAGAGCAGCCTAAAGTGGTCTATCACGGTTTTGATCCTGACATCGTGACCAACTATGTGTCTGATGGCCAAAAATCTCTAGGTTATGTCCGGGTGACGATGGAACTGATGATCAAAAACGAAAAATTCCTGCCAATGATTGAGCATCATGAGCCATTGATTCTCGATGCGATTGTTGGCGTCTTTGGCAAAGAATCTGCGACAACCATTAAATCGCTGCAAGGCCGCGAAGAAGTGCGGATGAAAATCTTACAACAGGTGAATGCCTTGCTGAAAAAAGAAACGGGCAGCGAGTTGATACAGGACGTGTTATTCACCAAGTACCTGTATCAGTAAATCAGCGCGGCGGGTGACCTGGTTTTCCAGCCAGTGTCGCCAAGACCATCCCGGTTAAGAAACCACTCAGATGTGCCCAATTTGCGGTATTCACCCACAGCAGATCGGCAAAGCCTAAGCCGAGAAATCCCAGCGCCAGAATCAAATCAGGCTTTGAGAGCTGCAATGGTTGGCCGGGATGACGCCAGCCGTAGACCCAGACGAAACCAAAAATCGCATAGACAACCCCAGACAAGCCACCAAAATTTGGCCCAACCAGCAGGAATTGACTCAGGTTGCTGATGAAGCCTGCCAGTAAGCTCAATACCAACAGTTGTCGGCTGCCTAACCAGACCTCCAGTCTGCCACCGTAAATCCACAGTGCCAGCAGATTAAACATCAGATGCGCGGCAGAAAAATGCAACAGTACCGGACTCCACCAACGATAGCTGAGCGGTTCCAGCGTTTCGGAGTGGAAAAAACTTAAACTTGCAAAAACTTGCTGTGGCCATATCTGCAGACACAAAAAAACCAGCAGCGCCGGGATGGTCAATAGCCAGACGACTGGGCCAGTCTGCTGCAGAAAACCCTGCCCCAGCGCTGCTAAACCACTACTGCCACCTTGCGCGGCGGGTTCCGCCCGTTGCCAAGCTGCCGCCGTGTATTTATCCAGATCCGGCTGGAGCAAAAATTGCTGAAACTCAGCAGCAACGGCAGGCTCATCAACCGCCTCACAGAAAATCTCCGCATGCTGCGGGCTATGCACCACCACACTGACAGACCAGCCCTGGCTCAGACAATAATCGGCAAAGGTTTGGGCGGCGGCAGCTGAATTCAGCACGGCCAACTGCTGCATCTGGTTCATTCCTGCAAGCTGCTGAACGGATACTGCAGTCGCCAGCTCTCGAAACCACCGTCCATGCTATAGACAGTGTCGTAGCCCTGTTCGGCCAGATATTGCGCAGCGCTTTGGCTGGAACGACCGTGATAACAGACCACCACCACTGGTTTGTCCGTTGGCGTTTGCTGCATAAACTGGTGCAGGGTGCCGTTGGTCAGATGATAAGCGCCGGCAATATGGGCGCTGGCAAAACTCTGATCATCACGGATATCGGCAATCACCACTTCACCGGCCGCTAAAGCGGCAAAAGTAGCGCTGGTAGAAATATGTTTAAATTCGGACATGCTCAGTTCTCCCCTTCATGACCCGCCGCATGTTAGCCCAGTCACAGCAAAAGATCAGCTGTAGTTCCCGATAAAGGTGGCATTGCTGCAAATTTATGCTTCTGCATCCGGACGGCCTTAGGTACAATACGCGGCCTGTTGTGTTTTGAGTGCCTGCCATGTCTGACAATCGCCTGTTTTTAGTGTATGACCCTGCCTTTGACGATATGGATGCAGAAGGCTGTCCGGCCTTCGGATATGTGTTGTTATTCAATGAAGCCGATGCGGCCGTGTATAAATCCGGCGAAAATCCACCTTTTGCGGCAGTCTCCCTGTTATTTACTGACCACGCCGACGAAAGCATCAGCGGTGATTTACTCGGCTGGGCGCAACTGGATGCACCAGAGCTGCAGAATTTCCCTTTAGGCTATTTCTTTATGCTGATGGAGCAGGCCGCTCAGGTCGCCATCAATGCGTATCGTCAGGTCGGTCAGGTACCGGACCGTTTGATCGCACTGAATATGCCGGAAGATGATTTAATCCAGTTTGACGTGCAGTTTGCCAATCTGCAGCTCGAAGACAAAGACGCAGAAATTCAGCTGGCGCAAAAAATGATGGCTGGCCGGCCGTATCTGGATTCGTAACCCTCTGCGAAAAACCATCCTGGTTATTCAAATCCAAGCATCCACCCCCTGAACTGAACCGTACTGGTGGCATCAATCAGTTCAGGAGCGATTCAGTTGCCGCACGCCAAATTACATTTACCTGAAAAAATCTGCCCGATTTGCCAGCGCCCGTTTACCTGGCGCAAAAAATGGCAACGCGATTGGGATACGGTGAAATATTGTTCAGAACGCTGTAGGCGCCGCAATAAAGGTCAAACCTGAACGACGCCAGTTTGCACAAATTGTAACCATCAGGTTAATATCCATTCACGTTAGAATCACAAGGATAGACTGATGAAAACAGCTTTATTGTTATGCGCCTCCATCTTTTCTGGTTTACTCCACAGCCAGACCGACGTCACCGCCAGCCAAATCCAGACCTGGCTGGAGAAAGACCAGTTTAAAAATATCGAAAAACATATCACCGCGTTACCAACCTATGCTTCCGACGTCACTTTACAACAAGCCCACGCCCAAGCCTTGATTGGCCTGGAAAAGACCGAAGATGCCGCAAACTTTCTGCAACAAGCCCGCACGGCCTTTCCCAAAGATGCTGATTTGCTGCAACTGGCCGCGATGAATCAATTCACGCTGGCGCAGCAAGCCAGCATTTTCTCCGCTGCCGGCCACGCCAAAGATGGTCTGGCACTGTTAAAACAAGCGGTTAGTCTGGCGCCAGATGATGCCGATTTGCAGCTCAACCTAATTGGTTTTTATCTGCAGGCCCCCGGTATCGCCGGCGGTGATGAAGCAGAAGGCAAAAAACTGGCTCAAGCGCTGGCAGCGAAAGATCCGGTCGCAGGTGCGCTGGCACAGGCGATGGTGCTCAATAGCGATGAAAAAACTGATGACGCGCTCAAAGTGATCGATCAGGCATTGCAGCAGCAACCGCAACAACCACGCTTACTGGCACAAAAGGCAGTCCTGATGGTCAGTAAAAAACAAATGGCGGAAGCGGCGGCTCTTTATCAACAGGCAGCTCAAGTCGCTGAAAAACCACAACAAAAATACAGTTATCTATATCAAATCGGCCGTTTGGCTGCAGTTGAACAGCAAGATAAAGCGGCCGGCAAAGTAGCGCTTCAGCAATTCATTGATTTTTATAAAGATGGTGAAAATCCGCAGTTGCCATGGGCCCGGGTACGATTAGCGCAAATTCATGTACTGGAACAGAATAAAACGGATGCAGAACAAGCGCTGGAACCGGTACTTGCCTTAGCAGACAAGCCGGAAAGACTGGAAAAAGAGTTAAACTCTCTGCAAAAACAACTGAAAAAGATGAAAAGCTAAGGTATCTCCTGCAAAAACCGGTATGTCTGACAACATACCGGTTTTCCCCAAACAGACACTGCAGTTCGGCGTCAGAGCGGATATACTAGGGACTTATTCAATTGAGTCCTTGCCTTCCGGAGTCTGGCTTTATGGTCAAACCTATTGATATGAAAGCGGTTGAAAATGCATTAGCCGGTTTCACTATTCCGCCGCAACCTGAAGTACTGCTGCGGATCAAACAGGAAATCGAACTGGAAGATCCGAACATCAATACCATCGCCACACTCATCAACATGGACATCGGTATTGCCGGTTTTACCCTCAAAGTTGTCAACTCAGCTTATTTCGGGCTGCGGCGGAAAATCAGTTCGATTGAACATGCCTGCAAATTTCTCGGTTTAAACCGTGTCGTCAAACTGGTGTCTAGCGTGGTACTGCGCTTTACCCTCAGTGACGGTAAGGCGGACCCTTTTACGCTGCGACAATGGAACAGCGCCATGGACGTTGGCAGTGCGGCGATGTTAATTGCCCAGCATTTGCGCCTCGGCTCTGAATGTGCCGATGACTGCTATTCGATTGGGTTGTTTCATAATGCCGGTATGGCGCTGATCCACGCACAGTTCCCCGATTATCCCAAAGTGCTCAAAGTCGGTTTGACCAATCAGATGAGTTTTAGTGATATTGAGCAACGCTATTTTAATACCTCCCATGAAATGCTTGGTTTCATGATTGCGCAAAGCTGGGGCCTGGCGAACGAAATTGGTAATGTCATCGCTTACCATCATCAGCCTGAACTGTTATTTCACTCCACTGACCTGTACGAAAAACGCCTGTTCGCCATTTTAAAGCTGGCCGAGCATATGGTCGGCGAACAACAAACCCTGTTTGATGTGCCAGACCACGAGCAGTGGTCTGCGATTGCCGATACGGTATTGGACACGCTGGAACTGGACGAAATGCATCTGTTTGATCTGGGAGATTTCCTGCTGGAAAATGGCGTCGAGAATCAGTTCCATCGCTGAACACTGGCCTGACAACCTGCACCAGAACGCATCAAACCGGCCCGCTTTGGCCGGTTTTTTGTTTCGGTATGGTGCAAAGTATTCGACGGTATTGCGGCCATTGCCTCATTTCGCCGCATCTCCATAGGCTTGAATACGTATTCATGTTGTTGTTGCCGCTAAAGCGCGTTATCAAAGCATTCTGGTTGTCTGTCTGCGTCGCCGGACGATTTGGCCCGCAGTCATCCACAGTTTCCTGGAGACACAGTTGCGGGGAGTTTATGCTCCCCTTTTTTCTGAGTCTTTGCCGGCATACCTCCGGAAAACCATAGACTAAACAGCACTCTGCTATGCTAGAGCACTGAAGACCTGCCGGTGAGCCAGCGTGCTGTATCAGTGGCGTCTGTGGACAAGGACACAAGACTCAAAATAAAAAATACGGGGAATCATTATGCAGCAGGCCAAACCTAATCTGAGTTTCTGGCAGATCTGGAACATGTGCTTCGGCTTTTTGGGTATTCAGTTTGGCTTTGCGCTGCAAAACGGCAACGTCAGCCGGATTTTTCAGACCTTAGGCGCCAGTATCGACGAGTTACCCATTCTGTGGATCGCCGGTCCTTTAACCGGATTATTGGTACAACCTATCGTCGGATATTATTCTGACCGCACCTGGAACCGGCTCGGCCGCCGCCGCCCTTATTTTTTCTATGGTGCCGTGCTCACCACGCTGGCGTTATTCTTCCTACCAAACTCCCCGACATTGTGGATGGCTGCAGGGATGCTTTGGATCCTCGATGCTTCAATCAATATCACAATGGAACCATTCCGCGCCTTTGTTGGCGATAATTTGAATGAAAAACAGCGCCCGCTGGGTTTCTCAATGCAGAGCTTTTTCATCGGCATCGGTGCTGTCGTTGCATCTGCGCTGCCGTACATGCTGAGCAACTGGTTTGATGTGGCGAACACTGCAGCGCCGGGCGAAATTCCCGACTCGGTGCGTTATTCATTCTACTGCGGCGGCGTCGTGTTACTGCTGTCAGTATTGTGGACTGTCCTGCGCGCGACTGAATACAGCCCGCAGCAATTGGCGGCGTTTGGCGAAGCCCATGATGAAAGTCTCCCGGGTTCGAATCAACGCAGATACTGGCGGGAAGGCATGGTATCGACCCTCATTGGTATTGTGTCGCTGACCTTGGTCTGGCGATTTAACATGGACCAGCAGTTATATATTCTCGGTGGATGTATTCTGGCTTTTGGTCTGCTGCAGTTCATGGTCTCGCACTTTAAAACCGGTGGAAGCACCGGTATGGTGGTCCAAATCATCGACGACCTCTACACCATGCCTGGTCGTATGCGTCAGCTGGCAGTCGTGCAGTTTTTCTCCTGGTTTGCTTTATTTGCCATGTGGATCTACACCACGGCGGCTGTGACTTCAGTGCACTATGGCAGCTCAGACCCAACTTCGGCGGCTTACAACGACGGGGCTGACTGGGTCGGCATGCTGTTCGCGTTTTACAATGGTTTCGCCGCTTTAGCTGCTCTGGTGATCCCCTATGTCGTGCGCCGTACCTCATTAAAAATTGCCCACTGTATCAATCTGGTGCTGGGCGCGGTTGGCTTCCTGTCCTTCCTGGTGATCAAAGATCCCGCGTTGCTCTGGATCTCAATGATTGGCGTCGGGTTCGCCTGGGCTTCTATTTTGTCTCTGCCTTACGCCATGCTGGCAGACGTATTGCCCGCCAATAAAATGGGCGTTTATATGGGCATGTTTAATTTCTTTATCGTGTTACCGCAGCTACTCGCGGCAACGATCCTCGGTTCCCTGGTCAATCATTTATTTAACGGGGAGTCGATTTATGCACTGGCACTGGGTGCAGCGAGTCTGCTGATTGCTGCGGTCTATGTGCTGACGGTAAAAACTGACCGCAGCGAGTAAAGGAGCCTAAAGATGAAAACTATGTTCCGCCTGTCGGTCTGCAGTGTTGCGCTGCTATTAACGGCTTGTCAGCCAAAGCAGGACAATACCAGTACTGACGCGCCCGGCGCTCCGGGCCTGCCTTCCACCTGGTCTTACGCCGGAAAAACCGGGATCGGCACTTCTTACGAACAGTATCAGGACGGTCGTTTTACTGACAGCGCCAAAACCGGCGCGGTGTCGAAGGTTTGGTTTTCACTGGCACAGGGTGTGCTGACCGAAACGATGGCCGGTTTAATCCATGAAGCGCAGTTGCGTGAATTGCAATTGGTGGTGCAAGGCCAGGGCTTTGTGGACGAAGAAAAAACCGCCACTAACAGCCAGATTGATTATCTGCTAAAAGATGCTGCCGGCCGGCCGCTGTCACTGTCGTATCGGGTGACCAACACTGCCAAAAATGGCCAGTACAGCATTGAAAAACAATATTTTACCGATCCCTCTGCGCAAACGATGGTGATCCGCACTCGTTTTACCGCGCTCAGTGATGGTCTGACCGTGTATTCCTATATCGATCCAGCGATTGCCAATACCGGGAGCAACGACAGTGCAGTATTCAAAGATGGCGTGCTGCAGGTGCAGGATGGCAACAGCAGCTTGACCCTGTTAACGCTGCCAGCGCCTGTCGGCGCAACGGTGGGCTTTGCCGGGGTGTCTGACGGCATAACTGAGTTGAAAAAAACCGGCAAGGTGCCGTCTTATCAGAGTACCGGCCAGACCAGCGGCAACGTCGCTGCCTTGCTGACACACGCCACACTGAAAAAAGGTGAAACAGCCAGCTGGGACCAAATCATCGGGTTTGGCCCTCAGCCGGCCGACAGCCTGGCACAAGCCCAACAAACGCAGCAGCGCGGTCTCGATACGGTGCTGGCCCATTATAATGGCGAAGGCGATGCGATTGGCTGGCAAGATTACCTGCAGCAACTGCCGGCGCTGGCCACACTGAGTCAGCAAAGTACCGATCAGGGCAAGTTGCTTTACGCCAGCGCGCTAGTACTCAAGGCACAGGAAGATAAAACTTACGCGGGAGCGCTGATTGCGTCGCTCTCGAACCCATGGGGTGAAGTGAAATCAGCAGAGCAAGCGCAAACCGGCTACAAAGCCGTCTGGCCGCGCGACTTTTACCAGGTCGCGATGGCGATGCTAGCGCTGGGTGATACTGAAAGCCCGAAAGTTGCCTTCCAATATCTGCAAAAAGTGCAGGTGAACAGCAAAACGCCTGGTTTTAGCGGTACGCCGGGTTGGTTCCTGCAAAAAACCCACGTGGACGGCACCCTGGAGTGGGTGGGTATTCAAATGGACCAAACGGCCATGCCTATTATGCTGGGCTGGCGTTTATGGCAGGACGGCGTGCTGAGCGACGCGGAAATCATCAGCTGGTACCAGAGCATGCTCAAACCGGCTGCCGATTTCCTGGCGCATGGTGGTAAGGTCAAACTGGACTGGAATGACATCGACCTGAAATCACCGGCAACACAACAAGAGCGCTGGGAAGAACAATATGGCTATTCTCCGTCAACCATCGCGGCCATCATCAGTGGCTTGGTCAGCGCAGCAGATATCGCCGCCAAAGCAGGTGACAGTGCCGGCGCCACCTTGTACCAGCAAAAAGCTGACGAGTTTGCCGGGAAACTGGAAGCACTGACCTACACCGAGCAAGGCCAGCTGAAAACAGCGCATAGTGACGGCAAATATTATCTGCGGATTAACAGCAATGAAGACCCGAACGATAACAGCGCGCTAGAACTACGCAATGGTCAGGCGGACACCCGCGAAGGCCAGGTCGTCGATGGTGGATTCCTCGAGCTGGTGCGTTATGGTGTGCGAAAGGCGGACCATCCGGCAGTCCTGGCGACTCTGGGCGAACTGGATGACCTGACTTTGCCGGATTTGACTCGTGTGCGCTACGAATTCCAGACGCCAAACGGACAAACCGTTTCTGGCTGGCGCCGTTATGGTATTGACGGCTACGGCGAAGACATCGTCACCGGCGAAGCTTATGCAAACGGTCCCGGCCAAACCAATACAGCAGGGCAACGCGGCCGGGTCTGGCCATTCTTCTCCGGAGAGCGCGGCCACTATGAACTGGCGCGGGCATTATTGCAGAAACCACAACTTGGTGACGCCGAGTTGGCACCGCTGCGGGCTCAGTACGTCGGTGCGATGGAACATTTTGCCAATGATGGTCTGATGCTGCCGGAACAAGTGTTTGATGGTGTGGGCAATAACAGCCACTACCAATATCAGCCGGGCGAAGGAACCAACGGTGCAACGCCGCTGGCCTGGACTCATGCTGAATACATCAAGTTATTACGTTCTTTGCAGGACCAAAAAGTCTGGGATCGCTATCCGCTGGTCGAACAGCGCTACGCGAAGTAACAGTCACCTATCCGGCTGGTGCAAAGCACCAGCAAGACTCTCCCGCTCCCGGTTTGTTGTAGCGATGCTGCAAGCCGGGAGTTTTTTCTTTGCGTGACTTTTCATCAGGTCTCAGCTGCGTCGCCAGCGATGTTGCCGCCACAATGCAGCCAGTTCAGGCGTTAGAAAACTCCAGGCCAAGATCCGGCTGTGTTTATTGCCTTGTGTCATCGCAATCACTTGTACCTGAGTCGCACCCAATTGCTGCAATTGCTGCTGCAGTTTCGGCAGATGTTGCTGTTTAGAGACCAGGGTGGTGAACCAGAACACCTGATGGGCAAAATCTTTACTTTCGGCCAGCATCTGACGCAAGAACACCGGCTCCCCGCCATCACACCACAACTCGTTCGCCTGACCGGAAAAGTTCAGCGGCGCCTCAGTCTCCAGCCCCAAATTGCGTTGCTTACGGGCACTGCCAGCGGCGGCAGCGGCAGGGCTATCATGAAATGGTGGATTGCATAACGTCAGGTCCAGATAATCGCCGGCCCGGATCACGCCGTGAAATATCGCCTGTGGCTGATGCTGCTGACGCAGCGTTAACTGCCGTTGCAACGCATTTTTCTGAATCAAAGCCGCCGCGTTGTCTAACGCAGTTGTATCAATATCAGCGCCGATGGCTTGCCAGCGTAGCGCCTTTGCGGCCAGCAACGCGTAGATAAGATTGGCGCCACAACCGATATCGAGCACTTGTACCGCATTAGCCGGGACTTTTTTGCCTTGATGACTGGCAGTTAACAGGTCCTGCAAATACAGCAAATAATCGAGGCGGCCAGGTACTGCCGGGCATAGATAACCGGCCGGGATCTGGTAATAAGCCAAGCCGAACTGCCACTGCAGTAACGCGGTATTCAGTAACCGGACTGCGACCGGATCAGCAAAATTCAGCGTCTCGCGGCCATCAGGCGTTGTTTTCAGATGCACAGCCAGTGCCGGTTGAAACTTGACCAACTCCGCCAGCGGATAAGGCGCCGCGAAAGGGTTGTTTGGATGCAGACTGGTTTTCGGCTCGGTCATTTGCCAGAACCGGACGCCTGTGCAGCACCACAAGAACGACGGACAATCATTTTTGGCTCGATTTCCGTCTGGCTGATACTTTCCTGTGCAATCAGTTTCAGCAGGTTCACCACCAGCATCTCGCCAGCCAGCGTGGTATTTTGCTGAATCGTGGTCAGTGGTGGTGTACAGAAACTCGCCATCGGAATATCGTCAAAACCGACCACCGCGACATCTTCCGGCACACGCAAACCGGCCGCCTGTACTGCCCGGATCACACCAATCGCAATCAAGTCACTGGCGGTGAAGATGGCCCGTGGCCTGTGCCCTTCGGCAAATAATTGCTGCGTGGCGCTGTAACCGGCCTGTTCGGTGGAAATCGCATCATATTGCGGCACCTGCTCCGCGGGGATGCCATGTTCAGCCAACACATCCAGATAGCCCTGATAACGTTCAAAAAACTCAGGAGCATGATCAGAGGCAATACCAATGAAGGCGAAACTACGATAGCCCAGACTCAGCAAATGGGTCGCGGCCTGCCGCCCCCCTTCACGGTTGTTGCTGCGGATAGTGAATTCAGGATGCCCTTCCACCTGGGCGCCCCAGCAGACAAAGTGGGTTTGTTGCGCCAGCAATTGCTGCAGTTTTTCTTCGTAATCAATGTAATCGCCGTACCCAAGCAGAATAATGCCATCGGCTTTTTTGCTGTCTTCGTAATCGGCATGCCAGTCATTGCTGAGCTGCTGGAAAGAGATGAGTAAATCGTGACCGCGTTTGGTGCAGGCCCGGGTAATACTGCCGAGCATTGACAGAAAAAACGGGTTGATTTGTGAATCGTCGACGGTTGGATCTTCAAATAATAACAAGGCCAGCGTACCACTGCGCTGCTTACGCAGATTGCTGGCATTTTTATCGACTTTGTAATTCAGTTGTTTAGCGATCGCAAAGATTTTGTCTTTGGTTTCCTGATTAACCGCCGGACTGTCTCGTAAGGCGCGGGATACCGTTGATTGCGACACTCCAGCCAGGTAGGCAATATCAAACGAAGTGGCTTTTCCTTTCATACCGCTTAATTCCCCATAGGCCTGCTACGCCTGTTTTGTCATGCTCCGCTGTGCGTCAAAACAGTGCGGGCAGACTTATTATCAGGCTGCTAAGGTGCCACAACAGGCCGCTTCGGGCAAGCCAACTGGCGGGATATAACCGGCAAATAGCTGAGTTTAAGAGCTCGTCGGCGCAGAATGCGCCGCCTGCGGGGATTGTGCCGGGGCGGAATGACTGATTGACGTGACGATCCTGGCAGGTTCAACCGGTACATGCACGCAAGACCCCAGCAGATTCAATACCACAAATGCCATAATCTGTAAGCGGCAGTAGCGGCCGGGGGCTGGTGCAGCAAATTCATCTTGCACTTTATGTCTCCATCTACCAAATGCCCGGTCAGTCTAAGCATGCTACAGCGACGCTTCTGTGACAATTCCCCGGCCAATTTGTGAAACAATGTTATTTTTGCTGCCGCCCCCCTGCCACGATGCTAAAGTGCCGATATTTACAGCAGCACAGGCTCTGATCATGATGTTACGGGCATTGTACTTCGTTATTTTATGGGTAGGTGTCATCACACCTGCCCACGCAAACTGCACGGACAGCAACGCGCAGGAAGCTTGCATTGACACCGGTCAATGGCAAATCAATCTGGCCATGGGGGCCGGTTTTCGCTCAAACCCACTGCACGGCGGTCACAACTTTCCATTATGGCTGATGCCAGACATCAGCTACTACGGCCAACATTGGTTTTTTGACAATGCAACGCTCGGCTACAGCTGGCAACTTCGTCCTGACATTCAGCTCAGCCTGGTCAGTCGCCTGAACGAGGAGCAAGGTTTTTTCCGCAGACAGTCCCCGGTTAATCTGTTTGAAACAGAGTTTATCTTCGATATGGGTATAGCAGGACCTGTGCAAAAAGTAGGCGTGAAACAAGAACTTTCGATCAGCCAGGCAGACAAAAGACCATTAGCGCTGGACGGAGGTTTGCAGCTAAATTGGTTTTTGCCGGACCTGCAACTCAAACTAAACTGGTGGCATGACATCAGTCAACAGTATGACGGTCAGCATCTGCGTATTGCAGCCAGTACCGGCTGGCAAAGCTCGATGGGAAATTGGCAGCTCGGCGTGGCGTTGGCATGGAAGGATCAACATTTAATGAATACATATTACGGACTGAACACCGTTGAAGGTGACGGAATAGAGTATCGGGCCCGCGCCAGCTGGCAACCCGAGGTCAGTCTGCAATGGCAATACCCGCTGAGTGCGCGTTGGCAGTTGTTAAGCCTGTGGCGACATCGCTGGTTGAATACCGACGTAACAGCCCCTGTTGGACCGGGTCGGTTCCAAAGCCCGTTGTTACAGGAATCCACCGTGCAGAGCTGGTTTATCGGCTTCAGTTACCGGTTTCTCTGATGCGTCCTGCGCTGTGGATTTTTCTGGTTGGCAGCCATGCGGCACAGGCTGCAGGTATTGATACGCAATGTGATCAGGCGTTGTGCTGGCAGATAGCGCCGGTTGTTTGTGTCGCTGATCACAGATCCGATCGTTGCCAACTGGATTTTCGCCTGTCATGGCAACATCCTGAACCGATATCTCTTTGTGCGGAACTTGAGGGGCAACCGTTGCATTGCTGGCAACAACAAACCTCAGGTGAGCTGAGTTATCAGGTGCAACTGGAAGGTCCTAGTTTATTGCATTTAAAGGCGGGTGATGACACTCGTCTGACCCGTCAATTATCCGTGTTAAGCCGCCAGCCTGAGCGTAAACGTCGGTTGGTCGCCCCCTGGAGTGTGTTCTGATGAGTAGAATTCTTTTAGTCGAAGATGATCAACGGCTGGCCAGTCTGGTACAAAGCTTTTTGCAACAGCATGGTTTCACGGTACAGGTTTGTGAAAATGGTTTGCAGGCAGAACAGCAGGCCAAAGATTTCGCGCCTGAACTAGTGGTCTTAGATCTGATGTTACCCGGCCTTGACGGTTTTGCCGTGTGCCGCGCACTCCGCGGTTGGTACAAACAACCGATCCTGATGCTGACAGCCAAACAAAGCGACATTGACCAGGTGCTTGGACTGGAACTGGGCGCCGATGATTATGTGATTAAACCGGTAGAACCCCGTGTTCTGCTCGCCCGCATTCATGCCTTATTGCGGCGCACGCAGGGCAACATCGCGGCTGACCAGCAACGCCTGGAGTTCGGTAAATTGAAACTGAATCAATCTGCCCGCGAAGCCTATTACGACGCAGAACTGGTCGAACTGACCAGCTATGAATTCGATTTGTTATGGATGCTGGCCAAACATGCCGGACAGACGGTGCGCCGTGAAGCAATCCACAAACAAATCATTGGCCGCGAATATGATGGGTTGGATCGCACCGTCGATGTCCGCGTCTCCCACTTACGCCGTAAGCTCGGTGATAACGCCGAAACGCCGTTTCGCATCAAAACGGTATGGGGTAAAGGCTACCTCTTTGTTGCGGACGCCTGGAACTAAGCATGCGCCGGCTGTTCCTGCGATTTTATCTGTTCATTCTGTTAATGCTGCTGGCGATCGGCTGGTCGGTGGAACGCTTGTGGGAGCAAAGCCAAACTCCGGAATTGCCCGGCTGGGTCGAGCTGCTCGGGCAAAGCTTGGCGTATCAGCTGACGACGCCAGAGCTAAGTCCAGAACAGGTCGCCTCACAATTGAATCTCCCCCTGCAAATCATCCCGCCGCAAAGCATTGGCTGGTCAGACGCCGAACAGCAGGCACTGGACCGAGGCCAGTTGGTACCGTTATTCAGCGACAATCAGGTTTATTTTTACCAGGTATTCCGCGACCAGCTCCTACAATTTGGTCCAGTTCAGGTCGACGTGCCTGCCCACAATACCTACCTATTTACTTTGTTATTTTTTCTGCTGATGGGGATCGCCCTCGCCGGATTCTTGTGGCCGGTGGCGCGGGATATTGAAACCTTGCAACGCCAGTTGCGCCAGTTTGGTCAGGGCATGCAGCTACCAGACCCACCGCTGCCGGAACGTTCTTTACTAGCCCCGATCGCCCGCAGTGTGCAACAAATGGCAAATCAAATCCTGCGGCTGATGTCTTTGCAACGTGAAATGACCCACGCGGTATCGCATGAACTGCGCACACCACTAGCACGGCTCAAGTTCGCTCTGGAGTTGCAACCACTGGCAGACAGCGAAAAACATGCCATGCAGCAGGACCTGGCAGAGCTGGACCAACTGGTCGATGAAATGCTGGATTACGCCAGACTGGAAGCCCAAACCGTCAGGTTGACGTTCGAAGATGTCAACTTGGTGGAACTGCTGGAAAACCTGCTCGAAAAACTAGCGCCATTACCCGGAGCGCCCATTTTGTTGCAAGGCCCGGCAAAGCTGCACTGGACTTGCGATGGCCACTATCTGGAGCGGGCATTGCAAAATCTGCTGCTGAATGCCAAAAGATATGCCCGCAGTCAGGTCGTATTGTCGGTGCAGTTCAAAGGCCCGAAGTTATGTTTTGTGATCGAAGATGATGGTCCCGGCATTCCGGCGGAGCAGCGTGATGCTATTTTGCAACCTTTTGTCCGGGTCGATCAGAGCCGCAGCCGTGATAAAGGCGGTTTTGGTTTAGGGTTGGCGATTGTGAGCCGGATTGTCGGCTGGCATCAGGGACGCTTACGGATCAATGACTCATTACTAGGTGGTGCCCGCTTCAGCCTCGAATTACCGGTACTGCAGGCCAGTGAAAAAAACCAAACCGCGGGCTGATGCACCGCGGTTTTATTAAACATCGCGCGAATTTATAATCCCAAATTCGCCAGGAAATCATCATCAACTTGTTGAGCGCTGGCTGCATCAGCGTCTGCCGCCGACTGATTGTTCGCATTTGCCAGAATATCATCGACGTTTTCTTCTGCGGCAGTTTCAAAGTCATGCAACTGGATAAACTCAGTTTTATCCATGGCCAGTTCCAGATAGAAAATATTGTGCAGCGGCGTATTAAAGGTCACACGACGTGCCTGCGGCTGATCCAACTGAGTATTAATCAGGATCTGCACCTGTTTATTAATCGCCATCATTTTTGGCTGACTTTGATTAATCGAGGTTTGTAATTCCTGCCGCACCCGGTTGGTAAAATCACCAACGATCTGGTTCATCAACTCACCCATCACGTTGCCGACTTCGTCTGACGTGTGGAACTGTGCTAATTCAGTTTCAGGCATCCCCATACTCATCATATATTTGCGGTAGATTTCCATCGCCGCTTCTGCCGTGAAATTAATCACCACCAGGCCGGAGAACCCGCCGTCAAATAATACAAAACAACCCAGATCCGGTCTTAAGCAGGTTTTTTGAATTTTCTGTACCATCGGAGAGTAGGCGATTTGTGAGTTACCGGCGGCAGCGAAGACCTGAGTGACGGCGGTGCAGAGGGTCAGCAGTACGTCGTCAGTGTTAACAACTTTATTTTTTCTCATGAAGGCTCCTGTTTGGGCCAGATTTCAGCTGCGTGACTATCTAAAGGTTTAATAATCACTAGAACAACTTAGCAGATGGACATGTGTTCGAATACTATGCCAGAGCGCCACGACGTGCAACTTTGTTGCAAAATTCGTCCGGCAACAGCGGGTTACTTCCCGTCAGCGGGAACTTCAGCTATCGTGTAGTTCTGCTGCCTTTTTGCCTCAACACAGGGAATCGCCTGGATGGCCACCGACCCGAAAACTTCTGCTGAAAATAGTTATAGCAAGAACTTAGCTAAATTGATCAGTAGCTTATTGTCTGGTTCCCGTTTTCAGCTGTCTGTTTATGGTGCCGCGTCACGTTTTTTTACCCGGGATGAGCAGGACACCGCGGCCATAGGGCTGCTGCAAGAGGCGTTTGAACAGAGTCAGTCAAAGCTGGCGCACGCAAACCGTAAAACTGAAGCTTCATTGATTGCTGATGTACAAAAAAAACGCCAACAGTTGTTTGATGCAGAATACCGTTACGAGCAACTACAGCAACAACGCTATGGCCAGCTGCATCTGATTTGCCAGCAATTGCTGGAACTCACCGATGGTCAGAACCGGCAGGAGACTATCCTGCGCTCCTCGCGCCTGCTTGGCACTTTACAACTGCTGGCACCCAGTGAAGGCGATTCAGTGGCTGCGATGCAGCAAAAATACAAACCTTTCTACAAAGCCGTCTTAAGCCTGCGCTTACTCGATCATCTGCTCGAACAAAAGCTGATCACCAACAGCTATATTCTGAAAAAAGCAGCGCAACGGGAAGAAATGCTGCGTCTGCCGGGGCAGCAGCTGTATTGTCCGTTTCGGGATGATGTACAGATCCCGCTGTTAATGGCAGTGCTGCTACAGGATGTCGGGCATTATCATCCGGATGCGATGAGATTGCTGCAAGCCGAAGGTAGCCAGCCCAATTATCGTCTGCAATTCAATACCGCCGAGCGGCAGGAATTCGTCGAAGTCAGCCTGCAGGCCAGCGTCAGGTTTTTACTCAAAGGCATCGGCATGGCTGTCTATCGCGGTAACTCGAAAAGCGAGCGCGCTGAGTTTCAGCAAAATGAGCAGGAAAAGATGGCCTTTGCAGCCACAGTCCTGCGTACCGCAGCTGCGCCTGGTACCGGCGTCGGCAATTTACTGCGGATCCCACAAGTGTATGCCTCGGCCGTTTTGCCGGGGCGGGCACGCTTTATCTACGAATCTTTACCCAAAGTGGCGTTGATCCTGAAAAACGGTGCCCGCGCCGGCCAGTATGACGAACGGATGGTCGATCAGCTCTTAACCATCACCGGGATCTTCCCGCAAGGCTATGGCATCGTTTATCTACCAAAAGAGAAAACCGCCACAGCGTTGGACCGGTATGAGTTTGCGATTGTGAATTCCCTGTATCCGCCAAGCCCGGAAACACCGTTATGCCGGGGCGTGACGCGTAATTTGCGCTTTAAAACTTCGGGTCAGAATCTGTCCGTCAGTGTCGACCACAACCTGTATTTCAAACCGGCGCGGCAAAAACTGGCAGTGATCCCGGAAGCTCGTCTGCAGGAGATCCTGAGTAAGTTATCATCGAACTTTGAACCGGCACAGCTTAGGCATTTTTTGCCACGCTGCTGGCATCCGGATGAGTTTTTCGCCCCGGCCAAACATCAAAATCTGTGGAATCGCACAGAACTACAACAAAACTAAATCGCACCGGCCCTCCCTATGACAACTGAACGCGAAAAAATGGCGCAACAACAATGGTTTGACCCACGCGACCGCGAACTCGCGGAACTGCGGCGACGAGCCAAGCAGCTTTGCCGGCAACTGAATACCCAGGGCCCGGAGCCGTTTAAAGCGCATCAGCAACTGGCTCGCCAGCTGTTTGGCGCTGTCGGCAGTTGTTACATTGAACCGGATTTTTGGTGCGACTACGGCGTCAATATCCAGCTTGGCCAACGTTTTTATGCCAATCACCATTGTGTCATGTTAGATGCCGCCAGCATCACTATCGGCGATGACGTGATGTTAGGTCCGGCCGTACAGATTTATACGGTCAACCATCCAATGGCTGCCAGCAGCAGAGTGACCGGAGTTGAGCAGGGGTTGCCGGTGACTATCGCTGATCGGGTTTGGATCGGCGGTGGGGCGATCATTCTGCCTGGCGTCAACATTGGCGAAGGTGCGGTGATCGCAGCAGGTGCTGTCGTGAACCGTGATGTCGCGCCCTACACGCTGGTCGCCGGCCAGCCCGCCCGCCTCATCAAAGCGCTGCCACGCTAGGCAGCCTGCGGTCTCCTGGCAAGTTGCCCAGAATGTTGCAGCAGGGACAATTCACAATTATGCATCGAAGTGCAGGATTCCTTTCTAATTTTAAGCCCATTTAAACGACGAAAATGCCGTAAAATATCGTTTTTTCCGAATAAATAAGACTGAATATGGCCAACCGTCCTGCATTGGCGTTGATCGCACTTTTTGCGTCTGTTGTCGCGATCACGCCGCTGGCAATCGATATGTATTTACCGGCAATGCCACTGCTAAGCGCTGCACTACACACCGACGCGGGGTCGGTGCAGCAATCTTTGAGTATCTTTTTAGCTTTTTATGCGCTGGGAATGTTGCTGTTCGGGCCTTTAGCGGATGCCATAGGCCGTCGTCAGCTGGCTCTTGCCGGCTTAACCGGGTTTATCCTGAGTAGCATCTGGCTCAGCACCAGCACTGATATTACAAGTTTTTTAGTTGGCCGCGCATTGCAGGCGTTTTGCGGGAGCGCAGCGACCGTGGTCGTGCCGGGTCTGATCCGCCAGCTTTATCAGGAACATACCGCCAAAGGCATGTCCTATGTGTCGATGATGATGATGCTAGCACCATTGCTGGCACCCGCGATTGGCAGTGCCGTACTGGCCGTCAGCGACTGGCGCTGGATCTTCCTGACGTTGGCGGCTTATGGCATAGTAATTCTGGCTTGTAGCTGGCGTTTTTTTCCGGCCACACTAGCCGAACATCAACGCAAACCAGAGTTCTTCAGCGCCTACCGCACTGTGCTCAGCCGCCGGCAGGCTCAACCGCTCATCGCCGTCTCCATGTTTGCGTCTTTCAGCTTTTTCTGTTTCCTGACAGCAGTGCCATTTATTTATATTGGCCACTTTCACGTCGACACCACCACGTTCAGCCTGTTGTTTGGCGGTAATGTGCTGGCATTGATCGCCGCGAACTTTGCCAATGCCCGTTTGGTCGTTCAGCACGGCAGTGCAAAATTACTGCAATTCGCTTTTGGCAGTGCGGTCGTTTGGGCATTGCTTTTAACGCTGCTTGGCATGATGGACGCGCCATTATGGGCTGTGGTGACAGCGATTATTCCGCTGATGGCCAGCCTCGGTATTTGTGCGACCAATGCGGACGCCTTGATCCTGATTGATTTTCCGCAACATTCCGGCACTGCAACAGCGGTCATTGGTACTCTGCGTTTTGGTGCAGGGGCCGCTGCCGGGCCTTTGCTGGCGCTTGGCGGTCAAACCTCCGTGTTGCCTTTTGCGTTGCTGATGCTCAGCGGCGTCTGCGGGATGGGGCTGGCGTTGTGGTTCAGGCGCAACCGGCTGTCGACGTCGCGCAGCGTTTAACGGTGCAGAGCTGTCAGCTGCTGTTGCAGCAAAGTCACAATGTCTGCGCTTTTGCGCAGCAGGCGCAGTTGTTGGAACAGCGCTTCGGCTTCCGGGTATTGCAGGCGCAGATAGCTAAACCATTGCTTGATACGATTGCTGTAATACAGGCCTTTGTCACCGGCGATTTCATACTCGGAATAGCGCATCAGCATGTCGAGGACTTCAGGCCAGGGCAACAACGGTACGCCGTCGCGAATACGCAAAGCCAGATTGGGCTGCGCCAGCGCGCCGCGTCCTAGCATGATGTCACAAGAACCAGACTGCTGCCGACACAGCACAGCATCAGCCGGCTGCCAAATCTCACCATTGGCAATAACCGGAATCGAAATCACTTTGCGGATCTCAGCTATCCAGGGCCAATAAGCCGGCGGGCGATAGCCATCCGCTTTGGTTCGGGCGTGCACAGTCAGCTCCGACGCTCCGGCTTCGGCCAGCGCCCGGGCGTTATCCAATACCAGACTGGTATCATCAAAACCCAGCCGCATTTTAGCCGTGACCGGATATTGAGCAGGCACAGCACTGCGCACCGCTTGCATGATCCGGTACAGCGTTTCGGTTTCTTTGAGCAGCACTGCGCCGCCCTTACTTTTATTCACCGTTTTGGCCGGACAACCAAAGTTCAGATCAACACCCGGCGACCCCAACGCCACAGCCCGGGCGGCATTCTCCGCCAGCCAGTCAGGCTCCTGCCCTAACAATTGCACGCGCACCGGTGTACCGGAGGGCGTTTTGCCGCCATTGAGGAGCTCAGGGCACAAGCGGGTAAACACTCGACGCGGCAACAATTGGTCCACGACCCGGACAAATTCGGTGATACATAAGTCAAAACCACCGATCCGCGTCAGCATATCCCGCATCAAATGATCGACTACCCCTTCCATCGGGGCCAGAATAATCCGCATAATTGCGCCAGTTCTCTGCAAAAAGGCCGCTATTTTAGCCAGAAGCAGCGACAATTACCAAATATGCAGATAAGACCAGACAGCGTCACAGAATGCGGGATAATTCCGGCATAATGGCGGGCCTGTGTGGTCTGCCCGTTGTCGAAGGAATCCTGTGTTCAAACCGCTGATTATATTGATTGCGTTTCTCGGTGGTATGCAGGCTCTCGCTGCAGAGCCAGCCCTGCAACATGCCGTCTGTCCGAAACCATTGCGTGTTCATCTGGACCTGCATGCGCCATCGGCATACCGCGATAGTCATGGCCAGCTACGCGGCATGGACGTTGAAATGGTCGAGGCGATTATGCAAGCGGCTGGCTGTCAGTGGCGCTGGCATATCACCCCGATGACGGGGGCGCGCATCCTGAAAAGTTTGCAGGATGGCGAGATCGACGTGATGATCAGAGCTTCGAAAACACCAGACCGTGAACGTTTCGCCCGCTTCAGTCAGCCGTACCGGCAGGAAGTCGTCGGTCTGTTCGCCCGCAACCAAAGTGACCTGCCGGCAACACTGAGTTTATCTGACGCCCTGAGAATGGGCCTGCGCCTGATCGGTCCGGCCAGCGGTTGGTATGGCGTTGAATTTGAGCAATATCGCAACAGATTCAAACAGGAAAAACGCTACACCTCTTATCCGGACGCCCAGATTGGCACAGAACTGCTATTCGCGACGCCTAACCGCGGGGAGCTGGTGCTGATTGATGCGGACCTGTTTTACCATTTTGTCGGTCCGGACCGGTTGACGCAGATCCGCCAAGCCAGTCCACAGCTGCATATTACACCAGCACATCTGATGACCAGCCAAAAAACCGTGAATGCAGCGACGGTCGCGGCACTGAACAAAGCCATCCGTCGTTTGCAGCAGAGCGGGGAATTACCGAAGTTAGAACAACGCTACCGGCCCAAAGTACTGCAAGAGCAACTTGCCGGACAAGCAAAGCTGGGCGCAGCCGCCGGGATCCGCTAAAATACCCTTCTTGATGACCAATACCGGAACCCCGCCATGAGCTCAGCCAAAGCCCTGAAGAAAAAAATCGCCAAACGTGCCAAGCAGAAGAAGAATATTCAGGTTAAAAACTCAATCCGGCTGAAGCACAAAGCCGGGACTGATGCAGCCGTCAGCAGCGACGCCGCAACAGCCGAGGCCGACACCCCACCTACAGAGGCTACAGCGCCTGCAGCGTGATTTGCACCAACGCATGATCACTGCTGTAACCATCCCGTTCAAACACCGGCTTGACCAGATGTTGATCCACCACCTGATAGGCAGTGACCTGACCACAGGCGTGATGGTGGCGCGGGTCAAACGCGGTCGAGACTAATAAATAGTCCAGTACTTGCCCGGCCGCGCCGTAATAATGGGTCGGCTGACGTCGCTCAGCCAATGCCAAATCCGCCGCATCCTGCAACATAAACACTGGCCTTTGGTTGTCGTCGACAGCCAGCAGCGGCTGCAGCAATGCCGATGAGAGCACGTCATTAAAATCACCGGCCACGACCAGCGGTTGCCCTTTGCAACGAATAGACAGGGCCTGATGTAATAAAGCCGCTTCATAGCCACGTTGAAGTTCCGATGCCCACAAGGCCAGCGCAGCATCCGCTAAATCAGCCGGGCGGCGCGATTTCAGATGGACTGAAGCCACCCAAAGCGGTCCGAATTGTGGGGTATCGATCTGGACGAGCACCGGTTTGCGGCTGAATTGGAAGCTCTCCAGACCAAGCTGTATTAAGCCGCCGGCATCAGCACAAATTTCATCGACACGCAAAATAGGATAGCGGCTGGCGATGGCCACGATAGGGTGGGTGAATACATGCTGGTCCAATAGCTCCGGGGTGTCGACGCTGGCCACATACGGATACCCCAGTGGCGCCAGCAGCTCATGTAACTCAGCCAGTGAAAACACTTCCTGCAGCGCCAGTACATCAGGCTGCTGTTGTTGCAACAAGGTTTTGAGCCAGGTGGTTTTTTGCTGCCATTGCGCAGCACTGTAGATGTTATCCCACTCGTAACAAGCCAGCGGCGGCGCGGCAAAATTCAACAAATTTAACGTGGCGACTCGCAGTTCAGCCAAGCCCGGACTCCTCTACTCGGACAGTCGCTATGCCCTGATCAGATCCCGCCAGGCATCGCGCTTAATGCACCGTGACGGCCGGATTAATCAGAAACAATAAACGATCAAGATTCAGTTTTTCATAGGGCATCAAGCGGCTAGGTTTGCCGGGACGCTCAATCAGTAACGCCTGCTCCTGAAAAGTCAGGCAGGCATTACAGGTATGTATTTTCTCACCATCCACATCAAAACGGCATTGACTGAGCTGCAAGAACCGGATAATCCGGCCACGGATTTTTGCCAACATCGACACCTCCTCTTCACGCTATCAGCGTCCGGTTATCACCCGGACTCTGATGTGACTGAGGAAAATCGTCAGGGTTCCCGTCGTTTTTACTGGTCAGAGCTGTTGATAGCAGTTAACTCCAGCCACACATCATCCATCACTTTGGGGGAATCGCGGCGGCTGGCCTTAAAATTCCACGGCGATGGCGTCAATTCGATACTGCGCAGCACGCCCTCGCCCGATTTGTCCCAGGTCGACAGATAAATTTTCGCGCCATCCCAGCCGGGTAGCCCCAGTGCGGCCGCATCGTAACGGATCCGGATCAGGCCTTTGGCAGCGTCCACCGCCAACTGCGGCGCAGCACCGAGCTTCTTGCCGGTCGCCGTGCGGCTGGCGCCTTCCGCGTTGAACACTGAATTACCCCAACCAAACAGGAAATGACCCAATTGCCAGTTCAATTGATGCGGCATGCTGCGTTGTAAACCCGGTAACTCATAGGCGGATGGCAACTGTTGCGCGCCGGGCAAGTGGAAGAACAGTGCCAGATGGACATTGTCAAAACCATTGGCCGGCGCCCAGAACTGACTGATTTGCTGCATCTGCAGCTCCAGTTCCAATATATCACCACCGGCGCGCGCGCTCAGTCCTCTAATATCCCGTTGCTGTTGAGCGTGGGGCTGGGTTGGGCCCAGGTAGCTGCCATCAGCGCCGCGATCATCGCCAACCGGATCATCCGCTGTTGCCGACCAACCGGCGACAGTCACCTGCGTCTGATACTGCCAGACCGGGCTCAGCGCGCCTGTGTCTGGCTGATACAACTGTAACCGTTGTTGCTGCTGGCCTAAATCCCGTACCGGCAACAGGAAACGGAAACTGCCATCTGCCGCAGCGCGTACCGCGGGCAGTTGATGCAACTGGCCATTAAGTACCGGCCAAACCGGCAACTCAGGGCGGTCCGTTTGGCCTTGCAACCAGACATCCTGCTGCAACGGGCCTTCAGGCAATTGACTGAATTTCAAGCTGCTGGTTGCGCTGACTGGGCTGACCGGACCCGCTTCAGGCTGCAACACCAACACAGCCCGACCCGGCAATTCCAGCGTGAGTTCGCCGGCGGCATTCAGCGGCAAAGGGCCGGACCAAGCGCCCGGACTTTGCCATAACACGCGCGCTTTCGTCGTACCGAGCGGTAACGCTGCCAATAAACGCGGACTATCTGCCGTATTCATCACCACCACCGCCTGCTGCCCAGCATGGCGCATCTGATAGGCCAGAATGCCGGCGCTCTGGGCGTCAGCCTGCATCAGCTGGAACTCCCCGCGGCTGAATAACCGGTGTTGCTTGCGTAAATCAGCCAGCTGGCGAATATGCTGATACATCGGGTGTTGTGGCTGAAATGCATCCGATTTGGCGCCCCAACCACCGGCAAACATGGCCTGACGCGTCTCTGGTAACAACTGTTCATCGCCCTGATAAATCACCGGAATACCGGGGATGGTAAAGATCAGCGCATAAGCCTGTAAAAAAGCTGCCGGACTGCCGGCCGCCAGAAAACGCTTGGTATCATGATTATTCAGAAAGGTTGGTAACACATGGGGTTGCGGAAACTGACTAACATGTTGTTGCAGACGATAGCCAAGCTGGGCCGGCGGCTGCCCCTCTGCCAAGACATGATTGATCTCAAAGTACAGCGGAAAAGCGATCACGGAATTCAGTTCCGGTTTATCCGCGCTACCGAGAAAACGCCGCAGCTTCGCCTCACCGTCGGCGGAAAAAGCTTTCGACGATTCAAAGACCTCACCAAAAGCCAAAAAATGCTGCTTACCCAGTTCACGCGCTTTGGCCAGCACACCATCCGGCGCATGCAGGAAATCCTGCCAGAATTCATGTTCAACATACTTGGCGGTATCGATGCGATAGGCATCGACCCCCGCCTGTTCGAGCCAATAACGGTAACTGTGTTTGAGCGCCTGGCGCACCCGCGGATTGCTTGTATTCAAATCGGCCAGCGTTGCCAGCTGGTAACTGAATTCCTGGCCCGGCACGGACGGGTCGATGATGGGCGGTGTCCAGTGATAAATACCGGCTTTGGCGTGCGCCGGGTTTAACCGGTTAATCTGGTCAAACGGTGGCTGCACCGGTGCGCTCTGGCGACTGGCTTGACCTTCATACAACACGAAGTTTTTTGCGGTATCGGCCGCGTCATAAGGCCCGTCGTAGCCAAAAAAATTGCCGGTATGATTCACCACAATATCCTGAATCAAATACATACCGCGGCCATGTAAATCACGCGATAACGCCTGATAATCCGCCAAGGTGCCGTAATGCGCATCGATATTGGCAAAGTCGGTCGCCCAATAACCGTGATAGCCGGCATACTGCGCTTTGTCACTCCACCACTGATTCGCCACCGGCGGCGTCAACCAGACCGCTGTTGCGCCAAGCCCCTGAATATAATCCAGTTGCTGCTGAATACCTTTGAGATCGCCACCGCTGTAATGACTGGATTTTGCCGGATTGTATTCCCCGGCGCCCTGATCGTTGTTAGACGGATCGCCATCGGCAAAACGGTCAGTCAGGACAAAATAGATGACCTGGTCGCGCCAATCCGGTGATGGCACCTGCAACGGACCGGGAGCGGTCTCCTGGGCAATACTGCAGCCAGCAGACGCGCCGTACAGCGCCAGCACCACCGCCATCTGTCTCATCATCATTGGGGCTCCTGTCAGCACCGGATCAGCGTTGTAGTTGATCTAAAAACTGCTGGTGTGTCGGTAACCGCGACACTGTGACCTGCATAATGGCTTTGAGGTTTTCCATCAGCTCTTTGAGCTGCGTGTCATTCAGCGCCTCCACCATCGGGTGGTAGTCCGCTGGCATTACGCCCTGACCAAACATCACCTGCTGCCAGGCGATTTCAGTAAAAAGTTCGTCTTGCTCACGAAACACCCGGCCAGAGTGACGGAAGATCTCGATTTTGCGCTGCAGGGTTTCCGGAATATCCATCCGCGCACAGTCTTTCCAATACTGGCTGTCGGTGCGTTCATTCAGCTTGTAATGCAGGATGATAAAATCGCGGATTTGTTCGAATTCGATTTTGGACTGACGGTTAAACTCATCCCGCTCGGCGTCGTTGATGCCGTGATTCGGAAAAAATTTCAGCAAGCGCAGTACACCGGACTGGATCAAATGAATACTGGTGGATTCCAGCGGCTCGAGGAATCCGCTCGACAAGCCAATACTGACCACGTTGCGATGCCATTGCTTCAGCCGGCGCCCGGTTCTGAACGAAATTTTCCGCGGCTCCGCCAGCGCTTCGCCATCTAAATTGGCCAAAAGTGTCGCTTTGGCTTCTTCGTCACTGCAGTATTTCGATGAATAGACAAAACCATTGCCAATGCGATGCTGCAATGGAATGCGCCATTGCCAGCCTTTGGCATGCGCGATAGAGCGGGTATAAGGCGTAATGGGTTCGACGGATGCACAAGGCACCGCCATTGCGCTGTCCGCCGGCAACCAGTGGCTCCAGTCTTCATAACCGGTATTTAAGGTTTTTTCGATCAACAGCGCATGTAAACCGCTGCAATCAATGAAAAGGTCACCACTGACTTCAGTCCCGCAGCCCAGTTTCAGACTTTGTACATCACCGGTGTCCGGATGCAGCAGCACTTGCTGGACTTTACCCTCGACACGTTTGACGCCGAGGCCTTCGCTGAATTTGCGCAGGCATTGGGCATACAAGCCCGCATCAAAATGATAGGCATAAGACAAACCCGGTAAATTGACGCCTTCAATCCGGTCGAGTTTACCGAATTTGTGTTGAATAGCGGCCTGATAGGCCAGCGAAAAATCCCAGTAGTCATAGCCCATCCCGAGCTGCTGACTCTTCAGCCAGAAATGATGAAAACTACAGGATGGAAATTCTTTACCAATGCTGCCAAAGGCATGCATGTAGCTGTCGCCGGTTTGCCGCCAGTTCTCAAACTGAATACCGAGCTTGATGGTGCCTTTGGTTTCACGCAAAAAGGCGCGCTCGTCCAAACCTAACGCAGCATTAAAATTCAGGATCGGCGGAATCGTCGCTTCACCAACACCAACAATACCAATTTCGTCCGACTCCACCAGGGTGATCCGAATCGATTTCCCTAACAGCTTGATTAATAGCGACGCGGTGATCCAGCCGGCAGTTCCACCGCCTAAAATCACCACATCTTTGAGTTGTTTTGTGTGTTGCATATCAACCTCAGGCCTACATCAACTTTTTTCCAGCCTGCCAAAAAAAGGGCCGGGATAGCAAGCGCGTTCTGACCAAGTACCGGATATACACAGCGCCGCCCCACCTACGCGGTTCAACGCTATCCCGCTAACCTGATACCGGTCACAGGCTGCATTCCTGCATGATAAAAAAAGCCCCGGCGAACCAGGGCTTTCTGTGTCGGGCCTATTACAGCTTGTAGCTGAAGCCTAACAGGTAAGTGCTACCGTATTCCTGGTAGTCACGAACTTTCAGCGCATCGCCTTGCGTCGCCACAAACGGCTCGTTGCTCAAGTTCTGGCCTTGCAGGTAGATAGACAAGCCATCCAGACTGGTGAAACCGGCATCGCCGAAATCGTAGCCGATTTGCGCGTCGATAATGGTCTCACCGAGGATATCAACCTGTTGGGTATCGAAACCAATACCGTAGACATCGCCTTTGAACGCACTACGCTTACGGGCACTGACACGGGCTTCAAAACCATTCTTCTCATAGAAACCAGTGAACGCCTGAATTTCTTTTGATAAACCCGGCAACATGAACTCTCTGCCCTGTGGGTTTTTGATGTCTTGCAACACGCGGGTGTAGCTCGCAATCACGCCGAAACCATTCAGAGCATCAGAGAAGGTGCTCAGCGGTAACGTCAGCGACACTTCAGTACCGTGCAATGCACCACCACCGCCGTTCACTTTACCTGAACCGGTAGCGCGCGAAGATGCTGGCACCTTACCTGTGCTTGGATCTGCCACACCAGTCAAATCAACCTGGTATTTCCCGTCGAACACCCACTCTTGCAGGTTTTTCCAGAAAAACGCGACTGAGAAGTAGCCATCTTCTGTGAAATAGTTTTCATAGGTCAGGTCCAGGCCGTAGGCTTCTTTTGGTTCCAGCAGTGGGTTACCACCGTTGACACTCCAGTTGTTACCATTGCTATCAACTTGCTGGCTGTATGAAGCACCGATTGATGCATTCATTTCATCCAGACGCGGACGTGACATGGTTTTGGCAGCACCAAAGCGAACGGTCTGATCTTCAGCAACATCAAAGATCAGGTTCAGGCTTGGTAACACATGGTTATAGCTATGGCTGATATCGGTTGGCGACGCCACAATCAGGCCATTTACCGAACCAAAGGCTGTACCTTGTGAATCTTGCTCAGTTTTGACATAACGCACACCGATACTACCGGTGACAGGAATATCACCAATTTCGGCTTCTAAATCAGCTTGAGTGAAAATCGATAACACGTCTTCGCCCACAGTCCAGGTTTTGAACGAGTGGCTTTGGTTGGTCAGGCTTTCCGCAGTCAGCACATAATAACCATCATTCAGCATGGCGCCTGAGTTGTAGGCAATCATGTTGCCCATGCCGATGAAGTCCAGATTGACTGTCCCCAGACGGTATTGCTCAGGCACTGTGACCATGGCTGGGAAATCTTTCAAAGTCATGAAGTAACCTTCTGACTTTTTGTCTTTTTCACGGGTTTTGTAAGAGGTACCGTAGTGCACTTTCGTGAACATACCGGCATCTTCCAGCATCTGTGTGGCGGCGATTTTGAACGCACTCATTTCATCGTCAATGGTCGGCGCGTTGATGAAACCATCCTGAGCGGTGTTTTCATACAGGCTGTTGCCAACGACACCAAACTTCTGGTTCAGCGCCGAACTCCAACCCCAGCTACGTGGGCCACCCAGTTTGATCAGGTTGTAATCACCGTAATTCAGGCTTGGCGTGAAAATAGCGCCAGAGTTACCTGGACGCAGTTCATACGTCAGGTTGTCACCGACACCCAATTTGTCACCACGACCGGTACCGGCATAGCTCTCAAATGACCAAATCTCACGTTCAACCGCTGAGTGGCTGGCATCAAAAGTCAATGTCACGTCATCAGTCAGGTTGTAATCAGCATTAAAACCAAATGCGTTCATTTTCGCATCGCGGTTTTCCAGGTCGTTACGCACAACCAGATATTCATTGCTGACCCGGCCTTTCGTGACGAAGCCGGTCGCTGGGTCGACGTCGATGGCTGTAGTGCCACGGTTGTAACCCCATGCAAATGGAATTTCGATACCGCGCAGGATTTTCTCATCAGTGAAATCAACATAAAGCGCGTCGAATGTCATTTTCAGTTTGTCGTTTGGTGCTGCTTCTACCACTAACATGGCAGAGTCACGGTCCAGCATCGAAGAACGAACGAATGGCTTCGCACCACCGAGGATAGAATAGTTTTTACCGGCAACAGAAAACTCTGGATAACCCCAAGAGTTCCAGCGTTTTTCCTGGTTCGGCGAACTCATTTTTGAGTAGGCGAAAGCGACACCGATAGTGTCGTTGGCGAATTTATCAATGTAAGAGAAAGTACCGCGGGCACCGCTGTCATCGCCATCCGGGTTCAGCTTGTCCAGGCTGGTCATTTCATACTGGCCGTTGAACTGAATAGTGCGCTCACGGCTCAATGGTTTCACCGTTTGCATGTCGATCACACCGGCGATACCTTCCGCTTCCAGCATGGCGTTTGGCGTTTTATAGACAGTCACGCCGCTCATGATTTCAGATGGATATAAATCGAATTCTACGCCACGGTTATCGCCGATCGACACTTGCTCACGGCCGTTGAAAGTGGTGGCACTTTCGTTCTCACCGAAACCACGGATACTGACGCGGCTGGCACGACCATCAAGACGCTGAGAAGTCAGGCCAGGCAGACGGGAAATAGATTCTGCGATACTGGAATCCGGTAATTTACCAATATCTTCAGCAGAGATAGATTCAACCACGTTGGTTGAAAAACGTTTGGTGTTGATAGATTCAACAACAGAACGGCGGAAGCCTTTAATCTCGATGATTTCTACCGCAGCTTCCGCTTTGGCTTTAGCCCGTGCTTCTGTTGGTGTGAGTTTCTTGCCTGCTTCTGCAGCCGCTTCTTGCGCCGCAAAGCCTGATGTGCTGAAACCGGCCGCAGCCAGCGCCAGCGTCAGTACGCTGAGTTTATAGTGTTTCATTGCCCTTCATCCCCGGTGTGGTGTTTCATAGTTATCTGGTTGTGCGCTCCATACCGAGAGGCATGAAGTATGACAACCTTGCTATTTCTATGTGGAACCTCCCCCTGACACAACATGAATACGTATTCATAATCACGCTTTTGCGCTACTGCTGTGCAACTTTTCTCAACACTGCACCAGCAGCGTGCAAATCGGGACATTATCAAGCGCACTACAACGATTTTCGCACCGAAATATCCCATGTTCCTGGCTGGTCCCATGTAACGAATAGCACAGAATTTTCGGCAAATATGACTGTTTTCAAAGGGAAGATACGAATTTCGGCCAGATGCGACCAAATGAAGCGAAAAAAGCATGAAACTGGAAAGTGTGTAGGCAATTTACTGGTGTTACAGACCAGTAAATTGCATACGTATGCAGAGGCTAAAACAGAACTTACTGAGCCATCAGAACTGACGGCTCCAACTCAGAAACAATTCGGATTGCCAGTCACGCTCGCCACTGGCTTTGCTCAGGGTATTACTGAATTCCAGACCCCATTTCCATTGATCGGCCTGTTCGCGCCATTGTTGTTCGGTGCGCCATAACAAGACCGTACGGGCCGGTAACTGCGTTTGCGTCCATTGTGACGGTGAATTCACCCGCTCACCGTCAACATTAAGTCGTAACCAGGCCAGTTTGTTGTGCCAGCTGGTCTGCGCATCCAGCTGAGTCAGGACGCCCAGATTCAGTACTTTGCTGTCATTGTCGTACGAGGTACCAAACGCCCGGCCATATCGGCGGTAGCCATCCTGATGCGTGGTATGTTCATAAAAACAGTTAAACTTACGGTCGTTGCTGCAGTCGATGGCCGTATCCAGCGCTTCCAGATAAACACGACTATTCAGCGCCCGGATATAGGTATCGATACCCAGCTGATAGGACACTTTGTACAGTTGCAGATTTTTAGTACCAAAATCATCCGCAATAGCCGACCAGTACACACCGACAGGCTGGTCAAACAGGTGGGTGCTCCAGCGCAGGTCATAACCCGCCAGCATATTTTCTGTGCCTTCAAGCTGACCACCGCGGAACAGGCCATCAAACCAGTCGTTCAGGCCATTACCATAACCTTCGCCACCATAAGTCATCACCCAGCTAAAACCCATTTCCAGCGAATTCAGCGGTTTAATGCCAAATCTGGCCTGCCATAGTTTGGCATCAGGCACATGGGCGCGGCTGCTGAGCTGGCCAAAACTGGTGGTAAAAGTCCAGGCCGGCAACCAATCATCTGCAGCGGCGGCACTCGAGTTACGGCTCAGGGTCACTGCGGGGACAGGACGGGCATTGGTCGATAGAATGGCACTGGTATCAAACGACGGGCCCCAATATTTTTCCAGCGCGCCGGCGCTGAGGATCCAGTTACCGGCTTTCACCGCGACATAACTGCCATCGAGACGGGACTGATTCTGGTCAAAGGGTTGACTGACCTGACTCACCTGTAACCGTGCACTGACACGATCAGTCTGATAACTACCGCTGGCCTGCGCCTGTGCTTTATCCCGCAGCGTGTCACCAAACCGCACAACCGACGGCTGTTCAGTTTCACCGGCCAGACTGATGCTCGCCCGCACATCCCGCCGGTCGCGCTGCCAAATCATCATGACCCGCTGCAGCGCGTCCCGCAATTCCGGCGGCAAGGCGGCAGAATCCAGGCTTTGTAAGTCCTGCAGAATGCCACTCCACATTAAGGGGTATGTATTAATGGGTTGCCGGATATAACCGGCATCAGACAGTAGCTGAATATCGTTACGAAGTGTCAGGTCATCTGCTTCAATCCACCAGCCGGCCAGCGCCGGTGTTGCAGCCAGAGCGGCGCAGCTCAACAACACAGAAAACAGTTTCAAGGTAAATTCCCTTTGCAAAAGTATCGGCCGATTATACACAGCAGTACTGCAGCACTAAATGGCGGCGGCGGGGTCCGGTACAATTTCACTACAATTTTTCTAGCGATGTGCCAGAACACGATATGCGCAAAAACAAAACGGGGCCTGAGCCCCGCTATGTCATTCGTTCAAACTGTTTTACCAGATCTTCACACGAACATCGTCCGGTCTGTACATACCGTCACCCGGTTTGACGTCATATGCCTGATAAAATTCCGGCATATTTGACAGCACGCCAAGCACCCGGTACATCCCTGGTGAATGCGGGCCGGTGATGATTTGCTGACGCAGCGCTTCGTCACGGAACTTGATCCGCCAGACCTGCGCCCAACCGATAAAGAAGCGCTTCTCACCGGTAAACCCATCGATCACCGGTGCTGGTTTCCCGTTCAGCGAGTTCTGATAAGCGCGGTAAGACACTGTCAAACCGCCGAGGTCGGCGATGTTTTCGCCCAGACCCAAGGCGCCCTGTAAATGTAAATCGTCAATTGGATTGAAGGCGCTGTACTGATCAATCATCAGCTGCGCGCGCTGTTTGAACTTCTGTTCATCGTCCGGCGTCCACCAGTCGCGAAGGTTACCGTCACCGTCTGAACGTCGGCCCTGGTCATCAAATCCATGCGTGATCTCATGGCCGATCACACCACCGATAGCGCCATAGTTGACGGCGTCATCCGCTTCGACGTTAAAAAACGGTGGTTGCAGAATCGCGGCCGGGAAGACAATTTCGTTCATGGTCGAACTGTAGTAGGCATTCACTGTTTGCGGTGTCATGCCCCAGTCTGTCCGGTCAACCGGTTTACCGAGCCGGCCGGTGTTGCGTTGATATTCACAGGCACTGCTACGCTGCATGTTACCGACCAAATCTCCGGCTTTGATTTCAAGACAGCTGTAATCGCGCCAAACCTCCGGATAACCGATTTTAGTATTGAACTTGGCCAGTTTCGCCTGAGCTTGTTGCTTGGTTTCCGGGCTCATCCATTCCAAATCGTTGATCGACTGTTCAAAAGCCGCCCGCAGATTTTTAATCAGCTGTTCCATCCGCGCTTTGGCTTCTGGCTTGAAGTGTTGCTCGACATAAAGTTTACCAACCATAAAGCCTAAAGCTTCATCAATGGCAGCAACCGCGCGCTCTTCGCGTGGTTTTTGTTGCTGCAAGCCATTCAGCGCCCGACCGTAGAAATCGAAGCTGGCTTGCTCGAAGCCGCTGGCAAGTAACGCGGCATGACTGCGGATTAAATGAAACTTCAGGTAGAGCTGCCAGTCAGCCAGACTAATTTGATTTTGCAGTTTGGCAAACTCGGTTAAATAGGTTGGTTGGCGCACCACCACGCTATCAATCGTGGCCAAGCCAGCACCTTCGAGGAAACCAGCCCAGTTGAAACCAGGCGCCGAAGCCGCCAGTTCAGCAGGCGTCATCTTGTTATAGGTTGCGGTACGATCACGATTTTGTACCCGGCTCCACTGAATAGTCGCCAGTTGCTGCTCAATGGCAAAAATCCGATCCGCTGCGGCAGTCCCTTCCGGCCAACCTGCCAATTCCCAGAACTTCGCAATCATCCACCGATATTGCTGCTTAATCTTTTCAGATTTTTCGTCAGTTTTCAGATAGTTATCCCGGTCAGGCAGCCCCAGACCCGATTGATTCATCAGACTGATATATTGCGTGGAATTTTTCTGATCTTGGCCAACAAACAAAGTGACCGGAGTGCCATAACGTTGCTGCTGTAACTGACCCCAGAATGCTGCCAGTTCATCGGTCGTTTTTAAGCCATCGATAGCGGCAAGATCCTTCGCCAGCGGCTGCAGGCCGAGCTGGTCAATGGTGGCAGTGTCCATAAATGCACGGTACAAATCGCCGATTTTTTGTGCGTCTGTCCCTGTCTCCGCCGGTTTGGCCGCTTGTTGTTGTATCAGCTCAAGCACTTGTTTTTCCGCGTTGTAGCGTAGCTCGTCAAAACTACCCCAACGCGATTTATCAGCTGGGATCTCCGTTTTTGCCAGCCAATTGCCGTTCACGTAGCGGAAGAAATCCTGTTGCGGCTTGACCTGCGTATCCAGATTGCCCAGTTCAATACCTGATTTCAGCACCACAGCCTCTGCTTGTGCCTGTACTTGCGGTGTTGCGGTTTCCGGCGCTTTACCACAACCGGACAGAGGAAGAGTCAACGCGGCAGCAACGGCCAGCGCAATAATGGTTTTTTGAGACATGAAAGTTTCCCGGAACAACAATGAAATTGGTTCCGAGTGTAGTGAGCCGGATCTGAATGTCCAGCGACCTGCGCCACCTAAGGACCAGATCTGCGACAGACAGAGCAATAGTTGCTATGAATGCAGGGCGGCCTTTACCACCCCGACGACTTTCACACCAGCTGTAACAGGACCGCCCATCCTTCCGTTATCAGACCTGAAAGACAGCAGCCTGGTTGCGGATGCGGGTAGCCAGTTCAGCTAAGGCTTCACTGGCATCGGCACTTTGCGCTGAACTTCGGCTAACCTCAGCGATACTGCTATTAAAATCAGTAATATTGCGATTTATTTCTTCGGCTACGATGGTTTGTTGCTCGGTGGCTGTCGAGATCTGGACATTCATATCAACGATGGCGGAAATAGAATGCTTTATCTGCTCCAGCACAGTGCCCGCCTGCTCAGCGTTCTGTACGCTGCCGTCAGCATGCCCTCTGGATTCGTTCATTGCGGTCACCGCATCGCGGGCCGCCAGTTGAAGGTTATCGATCATACTGCGAATCGATTCAGTCGCTTGTTGGGTATTCGTCGCCAGAGTGCGGACTTCATCAGCAACCACGGCAAAACCACGACCAGCATCACCGGCTCGCGCGGCTTCTATTGCTGCATTTAATGCCAGCAGGTTGGTCTGTGCGGCAATACTCTGGATCACCGATAACACCTGACTGATTTTGTCGGTTTCACTGTTCAGCTGCCCGATGACACCACCGGCACCATTCACCGCCTCTGACAAGCGGGTGATGGACGTAATATTGGCGCTGACTTGCTGGACGCCTTGCTGAGTTTGCTGATCTGTTTGGGTCGCTTGTTCTGAGGTCTGTTGCGCGCTATTGGCCACTTCCTGAATCGCTGCCGACATTTGATTGACGGCCGTCGCGATCATATTCGCCTGCTGCTCCTGTTCAAATGCCGTATTGCTGACCTGATGACTGATGGCGCTCATTTGTTCTGATGCAGCGGCTAACTGAATGACCGCATGGGTTAGCTCAGCAAAAAATGACTGCACCCGACCAATCATCTGGTTAAAAGCCTGCGCCGTCTCAGCGATTTCGTCGGAGCCGCTGACGGTCGCCCGCAGTCTCAAATCGGATTGCTGCCCGACAGCGACGATGGTCGTTTGCAGGTTCGACAGCGGTCGCTGAATCGACTGACTGACCAGCGTCGCCAATATAAACAGCAGCGCACTGACACCCACGGCAATCACTAAAAACAACCAGACGGTTTCAGCCAAAGTTTGCTTGGCCGTTTCGGTAAATCGGCCCGCTTCAGTCAGCTGTAAATCGATCAGCCGATTGAGTGCAACACTCAGTGGATCAGCACTGCTGTAAAGCTGCTGATTAAAATCCAGCCCTGCCATGGTGGCAACCTCGCCCTGATTGAGCTGGGTCCGGTATTGCTGCAGCTGAGCGGTCCATTGTTCTATCAATCGCTCCGCTTCATTCATCAGACGTGTTTCTTCCGGAGTCATCCGGGTATTACGGTAGCTTTGCCAGGACTGACGGGCGACCTGCTCAGCGGCATCAATCGCGCTGATCGCCTGCTGCGCATCTAACAAGCCACCACGATGCTTATGCAGCGTATCCACAATGGTGACGGCATAGGCGTCTGAAACCTGTTTGATTTGCTGCAAAGGCTGTACGCGATCGACATACAAACTATCGACACCAGCCGCCAGTTGTTTCATGTCAAATAACGACAAGGCCCCCAACGCCATCAAAGCAATTAATGGTAAAGCCGCAAGTAAAATCAGACGACTACGGACTTTTAACTGGTTCAGCATGGGATGTTTTCCTCGGCTTTACGGAGTAAAAATTGAGCATAGCTCAGAGAAAAATCCCTGCACGGCACTTTCAAGGCGGAATGACCTGACAAAGTTTGCGTTTATGAATATTTTTCAGGATGATAGCGGGAACAATTTCAAAGATGCTGACAAGGATTTGCATATGACTGACTCTATTCTCGCCTCTATTGCCGGACTGCCGGCTTTTCTGAGTTTTTTTGCCCTCGCCATCTTGTTAGTCCTGTTGTTTTGCCGCTTTTACAGCTGGGTAACGCCGCATGATGAATTTGCTTTGATCCGCGCGAATAATCCGGCAGCAGCCATCGCTTTTGTCGGTGCATTAATCGGCTTTGCCTTGCCGTTATCCAGCGCTATTGAGCATTCGGTTTCATTGGCTGACTGCGCTATCTGGGGTGCTCTGGCACTGCTGGTCCAAATCGCGACTTTTGTTGCTGTACGTCTGACAGTCCGCCAGTTACCGCAGCGGATCAGTGACGGCGAAATTGCCTCCGGCATTTTTGCTGCTGGTTGTTCTATCGCGGTTGGCCTGGTGAATGCCGCCAGCATGACATTTTGACGGAGACATCATGAGTAAAATGACCAAACGCAGCAGAAAGGCCGCCCTGGTACTGATGGTTCCGGCCACAGGTTTCTTCCTGAGCAGCTGCAGCAGCGAAGAGCCAGTTACCAGCGCCGTTTATCAAAATGCCGAAGAATGTGCGGCTTTTTACAACCCACCGGAAAGCTGTAAGGCTGAATTTGCCAAAGCTGAAGCACTCCATCAGCAAGTGGCACCGAAATATCAGACACTGGCCGAATGCGAAGCAGACTTTGGCACCGGCAACTGCCCGCAACAGCAAGCGAGCTCGGGCTCCAGTTTTTTTATGCCCATGATGATGGGTTTTCTGGCCGGACAAATGCTGAATAAAAGCAGTTCAGCGAAGCAGTATGTTCCGACCCAGCCTTTGTATAAATCCAGAGACGATTTATCGACGTTTCGCACGGCAACCAACCAGCCGATAGCTCGTCAGAGCGGTCCTGTCAGCGTGATGCCATCGCGGATGCAGGTTGCCCCAGGCAAAACCGTGTCCCGGGGTGGTTTTGGCGCCCAGGCCCAACGTCGAATGGAACAGCACAGTACGTCCAGCGGCGGTTAAGGACTGACACCATGAAAAAGCTCAGAATTGCCGAGCGACCGGGCTGGCGCAGCTATGCCGAGTCGGTGGGGTTTAATTTCCATACTTTTGATGGCGAACCTTACTGGGACGAGTCTGCCTATTACCAATTCAGCCTGCAGCAAATTGAACAGGATTTAGAAACCCCGACTGAAGAAATTCATCAGATGGCATTGTCGCTGGTGCCGGAAATTCTGGCCAGTGAACAGCTGCTGCAACAACTAGACGTACCCCCGTTGTATTGGGATTGGATCGCCGAAAGTTGGCGCACGCAACAACCCCATTTGTATGGCCGGTTAGATTTAGCTTACAACGGGACCGGCCCGGCCAAACTGCTAGAGCTGAATTACGACACGCCAACCTCACTCTATGAAACCGGCTTTTTCCAGTGGGTCTGGCTGGAAGACCAGCTGATGCGGGGTAAACTGCCACAGGGTGCTGACCAGTTCAATTCGTTACAAGACCAGCTGGAACATCGTTTTGCCACGCTGGGTCTGATCCAGCCGGTTTATTTCAGCTGCGTGTCCGAAAATATTGAAGACAAAGGCACTGTGCATTATTTGATGGACATTGCGACTCAGGCGGGGATTGATGCACGTTTTGTCGGCCTTGAGCACATCGGCGAAATTAATGGCCAACTGGTCGATACGGCGGATTACCCGTTACCGTCACTGTTTAAGCTCTATCCGTGGGAATTTATGCTGCGGGAAGATTTTGGCGTGCATCTGAAAACCAGTAACACCCGCTATCTGGAACCGGCCTGGAAAATGCTGTTGTCAAATAAAGGGATTTTGCCGTTGTTGTGGCAAAAGTATCAAAACCATCCAAATCTGTTACCGGCGTTTTTTGACACAGAACCAACCGCAGCGTTAAGCAGCGGATGGGTGCGCAAACCATTGTATTCCCGCGAAGGCGCTAATATTGAGTTGGTCGATCATCAGGGCCAGCGTCTGACAGTCGATGGGCCGTATCACGATAGCGGTTATATCCGGCAGGCCTTTCATGCCTTACCAAAATTTGATGACAGCTATACCCTGATTGGTTCCTGGCTGGTGGGCGATAGCGCTGCCGGTATTGGTATTCGTGAAGATAACTCGCTCATCACGAAAGACAGCTCGCGATTTTTACCTCATATCATTCTCGACTGCCCCCCCGTGCCAACATCGTGGAACTGATCTTCGATGTTGGCACCGTCTGCGCTCTGCCAGGTTGAAACTTTCCGCCTGAATATGCTGATTTACTGGATAATATTTCACATGCGCACCGGAAAGATAACTCTCTGATCATACGCATAAACTCAGTCAAGATAAGACCATCAAAGCAATACTGCCTGTCTGCCACTTAAAATAATTGTTGGATATTTATCCACTTTCCTTTAAAGTACGCGCCAATTTCCTGTCCCGTTCAGCTCCCGCTGCCTGCACTCAGCCGCCGGCGGATGGACGGTTTTACTGCAACCAGTCATACAGTTGTCATGCAAAGCGCTTATGACTGAGCTCAGCATTGCTGAGCATTTTTACTGAAGGACACAAACAGAGCGTGCGTACTACTGAACTTGTTGATGGATTCCGCCAGTCGGCCCCTTATGTCAATGCACACCGTGGCAAAACCTTTGTGGTGATGCTGGGCGGTGAAGCCATTACGCAACCTGGTTTCCGCAGTATTATCAATGACATTGCTCTGCTCAATACGTTAGGCATTAAGATTGTTCTGGTGTACGGTGCGCGGCCGCAGATCAACGATGCGCTGACTCAGGCCGGCCTGACCGCGCAGTATCACAACCGCATCCGCGTGACCGACGACGACTCATTTCAGCTGATTAAACAGGTCGCCGGCGCGCTGCAGCTGGATATCACCGCTCGGCTGTCCATGAGTTTGTCCAACACGCCCATGCACAATGCGCAAATTAACGTGGTCAGCGGTAATTTTGTTATCGCGCAGCCCCTTGGTGTGGACGAAGGGATCGATTATTTCCATAGCGGCAAAGTGCGCCGGATTGACGTGGCGGGGATCCGTCGCCAGCTCGACCAGAACTGTATCGTGTTAATGGGGCCGATTGCCGCCTCGGTGACGGGTGAAAGCTTTAACCTGACCGCAGAGGAAATTGCCACCCAGGTTGCAATCAAGTTAAAAGCCGACAAAATGATCGGCTTTAGCGACGATGGCGGCATTATTGGCGAAGATGGTGAGATTATCGCTGAACTCATGCCGAATTTTGCCGAAAGCATGCTGACAGAACTGGAGGATGGCCAACGCGCCTGCACCTCGACACTGGCATTCTTGCATGCCGCAATCACCGCCAGCCGAGCGGGCGTTTCGCGTTGCCATTTGGTCAGTAGCACGATGAACGGCGCCTTGTTACAGGAGTTGTTCTCACGCGACGGTATCGGCACGCAAATTGTTACTGAAGCGGCTGAACGCCTGCGTCTTGCCACAATCAATGATATCGGCGGTATTCTGGACCTCATCCGGCCACTGGAACAACAAGGCTTACTGGTGCGCCGCTCTCGCGAGCAGCTGGAAATGGAAATCGACCAGTTTGTCGTGATTGAACGCGACGGTCTGGTGATTGGTTGCGCGGCTTTGTATCCGTTCCCGGAAGAAAACGTCGGTGAATTCGCCTGCCTCGCAGTGCATCCCAATTACCGTGACGCCGACCGCGGCAGCCTGCTGCTGAAACATATCATCAGCCTGGCCCGTCAGCGCAAGTACTTCACCCTGTTTGCACTGACCACCCGCAGCATCCACTGGTTCCTCGAGCACGGCTTTGAACTGAAAGACGTCGCAGACTTACCCGCGAAAAAACAGCAGCTGTACAATTACCAGCGCCGCTCAAAAATTCTGGCACTGGATTTGACTTAACAGCGCCCATATTCCTTTATTTGTCTTACCTCCGGTTCGGCCTGATGCGGCCGGAGGTACTGCCGCTCGCCCTGAACAACCGCTCCCGGCCAATTGAAATTGCCGTCAACGACCATATATTTCACTCAGCTCATTTGCAGCCTGATTTTTTGCGGACAATCCCGCAGCCTGGAGCCAGAGTCAGCCTGAACTGAACCACCCGCCGGATCTGCCCTGATCCCGGTGTGCTCTGTCCTTCACTGCGGGTTTCCTGGATTTTTCAATCTGATAAAGGAGACCTTATGCTGGAAGTTCACGCCCTTTCCCGGCGTTATGACGACTATGTCGCGGTCAAACCTGTCAGTTTCACCATTCATTCCGGTGAAATCGTCGGTTTGCTCGGTCATAACGGCGCCGGAAAAACCACCCTGATGAAAATGTTATCTGGATATCTGGAGCCACACTCCGGCTCCGTGCGATTAGATCAGACCGATCTCGCCACTTCAGCCAAGCACTTGCAGCGTCAACTCGGCTATCTGCCGGAAAACCTACCGGTTTATCAGGATCTGTTAGTCGCAGATTATCTGGACTACGCCGCAAGCTTGAAAGGACTAGAAGGCGAAAATAAAGCGCAAGAAATCAAACGAGTGATGCAGGCGACCGATATCAGCGCCAAAGCTCTGCAGAAGGTCTCAACGTTGTCACGGGGTTACAAACAGCGCGTGGGGGTAGCGCAAGCGTTATTAGGTCGGCCACGGCTGTTAATTCTGGACGAACCGACCAACGGCCTCGACCCAACCCAAACCTTGCAAATGCGTCAACTGATCAAACAGATCGCCCGCGACGCGACGGTGATTTTGTCCACCCACATCATGCAAGAGGTGACAGCTTTATGTGACCGGGTTTTATTGCTGAATCAAGGCGAGTTAGTGCTGGATGCCAGATTAAGCGATTTAACCGGACAGCAGCTGTTTTTGCATACTTCGCTGCAGGAACCGGCGCTGCGGGCGTTGCTACAACAATTCCCACAATTCAGCTTTAAAGACAGCCCAGCTGCGGGCCAGTATCGGCTGACATTGCAACAACTTGCAGACACCGATCCGAACACCACCCAACAAAGCATTGCCGCGCTGGCACGAGCCGTGATGCAACAAAACGGCGATCTGTATCAGCTGAATCTACAAGGCCAAGATCTGGAAACCCTATTTGCCCGGCAGGAGGTGTCGCATGCAGCCTGATTATCTATCTGTTCGACGCATTTGCCAGAAAGAACTGGCACTGTTTTTTGCCTCGCCGCTGGCTTGGTTATTCTTGTTTGCTTTTATCAGCATTGAGCTCTTCGTGTTTTTCTGGGCAGAAGCGTTTTTTGCCCGCAACATTGCCGACGTCAGGCCACTGTTTCAGTGGATGCCGCTGTTACTGCTGTTCCTTGCTGCCACCCTGACCATGCGCCTGTGGAGTGATGAGCGACGCAATGGCACCCTCGAACATATCCTGACCAGTCCGCAACCGCTCTGGCATTTTATCGCTGGGAAATTTATTGCCTGTTTATTACTGCTGGTACTGGCACTGGCATTAACTTTACCCATCCCTATCACAGTCAGTGTCCTCAGTGATCTGGATTGGGGCCCGGTGCTCAGCGGTTATCTCGCGGCCCTGTTGCTGGGAGCCGCCTATCTGGCAATGGGCCTGTTCATCTCAAGCCGCACCGACAACGCCATCGTGGCATTGCTCGGTTCCGTTTTGTTAGGTTTATTGTTCTACCTACCAGGTTCAAGCCTGTTAGCAGGGTTGGTCAGTGCCGATGTCGCCAGCCTGCTCGGTCAAATCAGTACCAGCAGTCGCTTCGACGCCATTACGCGCGGCGTCATTGATCTGCGAGATCTGTATTTCTATGTATCGCTGGTCGCAGTGTTTCTGGCTTTTAATGCCTTGATGCTGGAACGGGAGCGCTGGGCACGGGAGCGCAATTTCACGGCGGTGCAATGGCGCAAAACCGCGCTGACCAGTCTACTGGCCGCCAATTTTGTCGGCGCCAATGTCTGGCTCGGCCAATTACCGCAACTGCGCATCGATACCACAGCTGGCGCACAATATTCATTGTCAGAAGTCAGCCAACAACAACTGAACCGACTGCAGGAACCGCTGCTGATCCGTGGTTATTTTTCTGCAAACACGCACCCGCTATTGGCGCCGCTGGTGCCGCAACTGCAAGATTTGTTAAAAGAGTATCAGGTGGCGGGTCGTGGCAAAGTGAAACTAGAGCTGGTTGACCCAACCACGGATGCTGAACTTGAGCAGCAGGCCAATCAGCAGTATCAGATTGAACCTGTGCCGTTTCAGGTCGCAGACCGCCACCAGTCGGCGATCGTCAGCTCTTATTTCCATGTGCTGCTGAAATATGGCTCTGAACATAAAGTGTTGAGTTTCAGCGACTTTATCGACGTCAAAGCCCAGGGCGAAGCCGACCTGCAAGTGATGTTGCGAAACCCCGAGTACGATATCAGCCGCCAGATTAAACAGCTGCAGGCAAGATATCAGACCGGTGGTGACTTACTGGCGCAATTACCCGGCACCGTGACACTCAACGCCTATGTATCCGCCACTGAGCAGCTGCCAGCGCAACTGCAGACGTTAATGCAGGAACTGCCACAGGTCCTGACGCAAATGCGCGGCCAGCACGACAAACAACTGCCACTCCAGCCACAGGATATGGCCGATCAGACCGTGCTCGACCGCATCAGCAACAGCTTTGGCGCGCAGCCCATGGTGCTGGATTTAATGGACCCGCAACCTTTCTGGTTCTTTTTAACCCTGCAACAAGGCGAGCGCGAACTGGCCATTCCTTTGTCTGATCTGAGTAAATCCGGCGCAGAGCAGGCGATCAAAGCCACTTTACAACGCTTTGTGCCAGGCCTTGAACAGACAGTCGCGCTGGTCACCGGAACTGCTGCCGCTGGCGGCTATACGGGCGCTGGCAGTACCTTCACGCAGTTAAGTGACCTGCTTGGCACCGAATTGAATGTGCTGAATGAAGACCTCAGCGATGGCAAAGTCGCAGCCGAAGCCGATGTGCTGGTGTTACTGGCGCCAAAAGATTTAACCGATAAACAGGTATTCGCCGTCGACCAGTTCCTGATGCAAGGTGGCACCGTGATCGCGGCCACGTCACCCTACGATGTGAATCTCAGCCAACGCAGTCTGGGGCTGACGCAGGTCCAATCCGGCTTACAGGATTTTCTTGCAGCAAAGGGCCTCAGCATCGAGCAAACCTTGGTGCTGGACCCCCAGCACAGTACATTACCGGTCCCGGTGACCCGCCAGTCCGGCGGCTTTAGTTTCCAGCAGATGGCCATGTTGCCCTACCCATACTTTGCTGATTTAAGACCCGGTGATTTCGCCGCAGAGCAGCAGAATGCGCAGGCACAACAAAATCGTCAGGCAATCTTGGGGGATTTACCCCAATTGACTGTGCCTTGGGCATCCCCCATCAATATCAACGCTGGGCAAAATCAGTCTGATGCCGCAGCGGCGCCAGCATTACAGTACCAGACACTGCTGAGCACTTCGGCGGCGAGCTGGCGCAGTAACAGTCTGAATGTGATGCCTGCCATCAGCAGTGATGGCCAGGTCAGCTATCCAGGTGATCAGGGCAGTGCCAGCGCGGCAACGGTTGCCGTGCTGGTCAGCGGCGAGTTCAGTTCTTTCTTCAAAAACAAACCACATCCGCTGCGGACCGACGCTCAGCAACAAACGACTGCTGACGGCGAACAAACAGAGCCAACAACGGACAATGCGACAAAAGCACTGAACGATACGGGCCTGTTACAAAAATCAGCCCCCGGTGCGCGGCTCATCTTAGTTTCCAGCAACAGCATGTTCAGTGACCAGGCCATGCAACTGGCTGGCAGCAGTAACGGCAGTATGTATCTGAACAACCTGCAGCTGCTGCAAAACATGGTGGGCTTTGCGCTGGCAGATACCGAACTGGCTTCCATCAGAAGCCGTGCCCAGTTTAACCGCACTTTACCGGCCCTTTCGCTGGAGAGTCGTAGTTTCTGGGAATATGCCAACTATGGCTTTGCCTTGCTGCTGCTAGGCCTGCTGTTTGGTGCAGAACGCTGGCTGCACGCTCGTAAAAAAGCTCGTTATCAACAACTTATGGCCGTGTAACGGAGGTATTTGATGCAAGTTTCTCATTTATCTGTCTTGCTGGCCGCCCAATTGGGTTTGGCTGGCTTCCTGTGGTACAGCAACAATCAGCAGACGCAACCCGTGCCGTTATTGGCAGCATCGGAACTCAGTGAACTCACGCTGGTGAAAGGCCCCGGCAGACCGGATACGGAGTCTGCCGATCAGGCATCATCCGACGTTGCTGCACCGGCTCAGCAAATCACGCTACGCAAGCAGCAGGACCAATGGCAATTTAGTGCTGGGACCGCACAAAAGCAGCTGTGGTTAGCCGCCAACCCGGCCAAAACGCAACAACTACTGACTGATTTGCAAAAAGCACGCTTGAACTGGCCGTTAGCAGACTCTGCGGACAGCCAGCGTCGCTTTGCGGTCTCGCCGCAGGCGTATCAATGGCAATTGCAATTGAAAGCCGCCGGCACTGACTCGGTACAAACCCTCTGGCTCGGTGACAGTGCCGGCTTGCGCCAGCAGTATGTGCGGCGCGATGGCGAAAATGCAGTCTATCAGGTGGCGCTGAACAGTTATGAGCTCAGTATTGAACCTGAGCAGTGGCTGGACAAAAATCAACTGGCATTCAAAGAGATACAGGCTGTTCGCGGGCCGGATTACAGTCTGGTAAGAACGCTTGCTGAAACGACTAGCAGCGGCAAATCAGCTGAAAGTCAAGGCTGGCAGCTCACAGGACTGGCACCTGTCGCCACAGCCGATGTGGCCGGCCTGAATCAAACTGAAGCGGATCAGTTGCTCAGTAAGCTGCAGACACTGACCGTGCTGCAGCATCTGCCAGAGCCTTCGAAACAGGCAGAGCAGGCCTTTAATCAGGCATTTCGTCTGACCGTCAGTGCTGCAGATCATCAGGGTAAAACCGCAGATCTCAGCCTGCTGCTGGCAAAAGTCGATAACCAATATCTGATCCGCCGTTCAGATCTGGATGCAGTATTCAGTGTGGAGCAAAGCCTGTACGACAGTCTGGTCAGCACCAATCTGGCGAAACTGAGTCAAACACCAGAGCAACAAGTGGCCAAGACCGAACACAGTCCGGGCCAGCAAATGCTGAATAACCTGAGCCAACAGCTGACACCGGGTCAGACCGCGCCGTCATCGCCTCAGACCAATACTCCTGCAGCGGGCGGCGCCACGGACAATGCCAAGCCGGATTGAACCGGGGTTTGCGGCCCAAGGATAGCAAGCAGTCTCACAAAGCCGCCGCAATCCGTGTATTCGAAACGCCGACTTGTCGGCGTTTCTTCTGAGGAGACCATAGAAAACGCGCATGGTCGCAGACGCAATAGCCGCGCCTGCGGCCCTAACTGCTGCCGATACGCGCGACCACCTGCTTCGCCAAGGCTCTGGCCGTGGTCCACTTCCCGCCGTTGATCGTCAAAATCGCCTGTTGCCAATGCATCGCATATTCACGACTGGCTTTACTAGCGTCTTTTGCACCGCCAAGCAAAGGCCGCACGCCGGCAAACTCACGCTGAATATCCGTGTCAAAACGCCGGGTGACAAAATAATGATTGTATAACCGCAGCAGGTAGCTGCGCTCGGCGTCACTGCAGCGGATGGGCTCAGTCAGCTGCTGCCGCACTTCAGTCGTGCCCAGCAAAGTCTGCCCTTTAAATGGCAAGACGAACACAATCCGTGCCTCATCCGGCACTTCCAGCATATGACCGTAGCGGCATAGCGGTGGTAACAACAGATGGCTGCCCCGCACCAAATCCAGCGGTTGCTGCACCGGCAAGTCGGATTGTTGCAATAGTTGATTCGCCCAGGGGCCGGCAATATTCACAATCCGGTCGAACCGCCGCCATTCACCGCTGGCCAACTGCAGCTGACCTGCCGTCTGCAACGCCTGCACCGGCTGATGTTCGTGGATCAACACCCCCTGCTGGCGCGCCTGTGCCGCAACCCAAAGCCCAAGCTGCTGGTCGTCCATTTGGCCATCAAAAAACAAAAAGGCTCCGAGTAAACCATCCGGCTGAAGGTCTGGGCTACAACGCAATGTCTGCTGTGCATTCAACCAACGATGCCGGCCAATCCCCTTGCGCCCTGACAGCATGTCGTAGAGCGACAAGCCGATTTTCAGCTGCCAGCGTGCGCGCCGACCGTTGCGGTAAATCGGATAAAGGATAGGTAGCCGCCTGGTGAGATGAGGCGCTTTGCGGATCCACCAGCGCCGCTCCTGCAACGCTTCGTGCACCAGACGAAATTCGCCCTGCTCCAGATAACGCAGCCCCCCGTGCAATAATTTGCTGGACGCAGCACTGGTTGCCTGCATCAGGCCATCCCGCTCAAACAATTCAACCCGATGCCCCGCCAGCGCTAGCTGCCAGGCCGATGTCACCCCATTGATACCACCGCCGATCACTGCAATATGCACGGAGTTTTTCCTTTACTTATTAATTATTTAAGCAAAGCAAAATAAGCCATGCTTGTCTAATTTTCCGGACAGATGACCTGCCCGCTGCGCTGGCATGCGCTGAAAAAACAGCTACAGTTGTGTCATCATGGATTGCTAATGTACCTGAAAAGGCAAAGGAAGTTCCGGCATGAATCAGGCGTTATATGGTGCCAATGCGTCGACCAAAATTATCAAAGAGCTGCTGTGTAAAATCTATGACAACAGCGCACAACGCCAATCTATCTATGAGCAGGCGGCCTGGTATTTTCAGGGCCATGAGCAACGCGCGATTGACCAGCTGCAACAAGAAAAAGCCGACTTCCAACGCCGCCTCGACGATGCCAGTAAAGGCGCCCGTCATAAGCTTGAGCTCAAGCTGAAAGAAACAACCCAACAACTCAAAGAAAGCCTTAAACAACAGCAAGATAACCGGATTGACCGGATCCGCCAAGTCAAGGGCGTCGCCCGTCATATCGTTGAGTTGATCCAGGGGGAAACGCCGGAAGAATCGCGGCAACTGGCAGCCAGAGCTTTAGGGACTATTCAGCTGCTATCGCCGACTTACGGCAAAAACATCGCTGCCACTAACCTGCGCCACAAACACCTGTACAAAGCGATTCTGGCGTTATTGCTGTTACAACAACTACTGAACGACAAACAGATTAAAAACCGTTTTGTCTTATCTAAAGTGGCCGACTCACTGAATACAGCCGCCGACACGGCTTCGGCGTTTCTGGAAGAAGTGCAAATCCCGCTGGTGATGGCTTGTCTGTTGCAGGATATTGGTCTGCAACATCCACAAGTTCAGGCCATCTTGTTAGGCCCGGAAGGCGATCAGGACCCATACCGCCTGTTACCGCCGGAACAACGACAGCAGCTGTTACAAATCAGCTTTGAGCAAAGCCAGTTGTATTTGCAGGAAGGTCTCGGGCTGGACCAGTACATTGGCAACTCAAGGGCCGAACGCGAATTGTTTTCGATGGTTGAGGAGGATAAACAGGCGTTTACGCTGCATTTATTGCGTTCCGCGATCACGCCGGAAGATGGCATCGGTAACCTGCTGAAGATCCCACAGGTTTATACGTCGGTCGTGTTACCGTCGAAACAGAATTACAGCTACGACAGCCTGCCCAAAGTCGGGCCACTGCTCAAAGCCGGCGTAGAGAAAGGCTGGTATCCGGCAGCGGTGGTGCAAAGCCTGCTCACCATTACCGGTTATTTTCCGCAAGGTTATGGCATCACTTACATTCCGAAGGACTCGGATAAACGCGATCTGGACCGTTATGAATACGCTATCGTCAACAGTCTGTATCCGCTGGAGCCCGAGCAACCGGTGTGCCGGCAGGTCACCCGCAACCTGACGTTTAATACCTTTGGCATTAATGTCGTGATTAGCGCCGAAAACAACCTGTATTTCCCGCTGGCACAGCAGAAACTGGAGCGAATCAGCGAAGACCGCCTGCGCGAGATTTTGAGTAAGCTGGTGTCGAATTTTGAAGAGCGGGTGAATACTGACCTGATCCCCAAATGCTGGAATCCGGACGAGTTCTTTTGTTATCTGAAACACCAGAATTTATGGAACCGTAACGACACCATCCGCAATTAACCCTATAGGCTAAAGCGACCGCTGCAGCATGACGCCGCAGCGGAATTGCCCATTATTGCCGCACCTGTCCATCACCAATGACGATGTATTTTTCCGTGGTTAACGACTCCAGCCCCATCGGGCCATAGGCATGCAACTTACTGGTAGAGATGCCGATTTCAGCGCCTAACCCCAGCTCGCCGCCATCGGAAAAGCGCGACGAGGCATTGACCATCACCACCGCTGAGTTGATTTGTTTCAGGAAGCGCTGGGCACGGCTGATATCCTGAGTACAAATCACTTCAGTATGGCCTGAGCTATGCTGTTCAATATGCGCCGTTGCTTCGGCAAAACTATCCACCACCCGCACCGACAGTGCCAGCGCCAGATATTCAGTGTCATATTGCAAAGGTCCAGCCGCTTGCGCCGCGTTGAAATAGTCCAGACTGCGCGGGCAGGCAAATACCTGCACCCCTTTTTCTGCCAGTGCCGCGCCGGCTAACGGTAGAAATGCCGCCGCGATGTCCTGATGCACCAGCAAGGTTTCCAAGGCGTTACAGACTCCCGGGCGCTGGGTTTTGCCATTTAACAGCAGCGCTAAGGCTTTATCCGGATCTGCCGCTTTGTCGACAAACAAATGGCAGATGCCTTTGTAGTGCTGGATCACCGGAATGCGGCTGTTGTCGCTGACAAAATGGATCAGGCCTTCGCCACCGCGCGGGATCACCAAATCGACATAGGCTTTTTGTTGCAGCAGCTCCAGTAAAATCGCCCGGTCCGGATCAGGTAACACCGCAATCGCCGCCGGATTAATTTGATGCTTGCCGAGCACTTGCTGCAACACCGCCGCAATCGCCAGACTGGAATGCAAAGCTTCGCGACCGCCACGTAAAATCACCGCATTGCCGGATTTCAGACACAAAGCGCCCGCATCTGCGGTCACGTTCGGACGGGCTTCATAAATCATCGCAATAACACCCAGCGGAATTCGCATCCGGCCCACCTGGATCCCATTGGGTCTTGGTGCCAGCTGCCGGATTTGCCCCACCGGGTCCGGTAACGCCGCAATTTGCCGCACCGCCGCCGCCAATTGCTGCAGCCGCTCTGCCGTTAACAACAGCCGGTCCTGCATCGCCGGTGCCAGGTCTTTTTCGCGCGCGGCCGCCATATCGAGCGCATTGGCTGCCAGAATGGCCGGTGTGGCCTCAATCAGCGCTGCGGCCATATCATGCAGGATCTGATTCTTTTGCGCTTCAGACAGCTGTGCTAATTGCCGGCTGGCTGCTTGAGCCTGCACGCACAGCGCGACAACGTCAAATGTGCGGCTTTGTTCTGCGGACTGCATGTTAAGCTCCCTCTAAAACGACTAAATCATCCCGGTGCACCGCCACTTCGCTTGGACAATAGCCCAGCACAGCAGCGATTTGATCACTGTGGATGCCTTTGATTTTGTTCAGTTCAGCGGCATTGTATTGACTGACACCCTTGGCAATTTTGCTGCCATCCGGCGCCAGTAACCAGACCGCGTCGCCTTTATCGAATTCCCCCTGCACCTGGCTGACGCCTTTGGCTAATAGCGAGGCGCCTTTGTGCTGCACAGCCTGCGCCGCGCCCTGATCCAGCCAGACTTCGGCGCTGGCTTTGCTGGAATGCAACAACCAGTGTTTTTTCGCGCTGAGCGTGGTTTGCCGGGCCGCGAACAAAGTGCCAACCGCCTCGCCGTTTAGCAGAGCTTCAAAACTCTGCGCGCGCTGACCATTGATGATCAGCGTTTCAATACCGACCGCCGTGGCTTTGTCGGCAGCCTGCAATTTAGTCACCATACCGCCGGTGCCGGTACTGTGGTGGCTGCCACCAGCCATGGCGTAAATCTCCGGTGTCAGCGCTTCGACTCTTGGGATTAAGCTCGCTGTGGCATCGGTGCGTGGATTGGCAGTATATAAACCATCGACGTCGGAACAAATAATCAGCGCATCGGCTTCGACGACAGACGCCACCATGGCCGCCAGATTGTCGTTATCGCCGACCCGCAACTCTTTCGTGGCGACCGTATCGTTTTCGTTGACGATAGGCAGTGCGCCATGGCTTAGCAGCGTGCGCAGGGTATTATCGATATTCAGGTAGCGCCGGCGGTCAGCCAGGTCGGCATGGGTTAACAGAATTTGCGCACAAGGCCAATCGAGCAGCTGGCTCCAGGTTGCCATCATCTGCGCCTGACCAATAGCAGCTAAGGCCTGTTTGACATTAATTGGCAATGGCTGATGCGTAAATTCAATCGCAGAACGGCCAGCCGCCACACTACCGCTGGACACCAACACCACTTCGACGCCGCGCAATTTGCATTCGCTGATAAAGCGGGCAATAGCCAATAAATAACGGGTTGACGTGCCTTTTCCTGCCGGCGCAATCAAAGCACTGCCTACTTTGATCACAATCCGTTTCCAGCTGAACCCCGCCATTTGCTTGTATCTCCGACTTTGTTTAATTAAGCGGCAGCTTAACTGTTTAGCCGTATATATGTCTAGATCACCCATCAGTTTAAGCAGCGCGACCATCGGTTAAACGCTGGTCGGTGCAGGGCTGATTCAGCCATAATTCAGTGGAGCGGCGCCAGACTCGGCCGCATCTATCTCTTTTCTCTCATCTAAACCCACAGGATTCTCTGATGACTTTATTTCGCCTAACTGCCCTTGCCGCTGCTGCCAGCCTGACGCTGGCCGGTTGTGCCCAGTTCCCGCAGGACAATACCACCCGGGGGGCCGCTATCGGCGCCGTGGTCGGTGGTGTCGCCGGGAAAGCCACCGGCAATCACAAAAATAAACGCGTGGCCTTAGGCGCAGTGCTGGGTGCGCTCAGTGGCGCCGCGATCGGCCGCTACATGGATAATCAGGAACAGGCACTGGAAGAACAGCTGGCCGGTTCCGGTGTGCAGGTCAAACGCGAAGGTGATGTGCTGAAGCTTGAGATCCCGTCACAAATTACTTTTGCGTCAGGTCGCAGTGACATCCGTGCCGAGCTGTATCCGGTGCTCAATGACATCGCCAAAGTACTGGCTGAATATGACAAAACCCTGCTGGTGATCACCGGCCACACCGACGATACCGGTGGCCGTGAGCTGAATATGCGGCTGTCACAACAACGCGCCGACACGGTGAAAAATTATTTAACAGCGCAGCGCATCGACGATCGCCGTTTAGTCACCCAAGGTGCTGGTCCGGACCAGCCGTTGGTGGCGAATACCTCGGAAGCGAACCGGGCGAAAAACCGCCGCGTTGAAATCCAGATTGAGCCGCTGATCAGTCAGTAGCAAAAAAAACGGCCGCTGTTGAGCGGCCGTCTTTTTTATAAAACCTGAGGTTTTAGCTGCCGGCGCATAAAGTTTGGCAACGCCATCGACGCCTGATGAATATCAGCATTGTAGTATTCAGTGTCAAAACCCGGATTGGCCGCAGCATCCCGACGGAAACCAGCAAAGCCCTGCGCTTTGCGCGCCAGTGTGCAAGTCCACCAGCCACTCGGGTAGACCATTTGCGGGAATTGCAGCGTTTGCAGCGCGGCAAAACCTGCATCATGCATCGCGACACGCATGTCGTTGAGCAATTCCAAATGGATCAGAGGCGATTCACTTTGCTGCACCAGAATACCGCCCGGTTTTAACGCAGCAAAACAGCTTTGATAAAAAGCGCGGTTAAACAAGCCTTCACCAGGCCCTATCGGATCTGTCGAGTCAACAATCACTACATCGACACTTTCCGGCGCCACATCACGCATATACTGGATCCCATCGGCGAACAACAGCGTGGCACGCGGGTCCTGATTGGAAGCGCAGAGTTCAGGGAAATAGCGCTCGGCCATCCTGGTCACTTGCTCATCAATATCAATCTGTGTCACTTGCTGCACTGATCGATGTTTCAGGACTTCACGTAATGTGCCGCAATCACCGCCACCGATAATAATCAGGTTCTGCGGATCCGGATGTGTGAAGAGCACCGGGTGGCTCAGCATCTCGTGATACAGAAAATTGTCACGGGAACTGAGCATAATGACACCGTCAATCACCATCAGATTGCCAAAATCGGTGGTTTTATAGATTTCGATGTGCTGGAAAGGTGATTGAACTTCAGCTAATTTTTGCTCGGTTCTTAACGAAAATGCACTACCGCTTGGGGCGAAGATCTCGGTAAACCATTGTTGTGAATTGAGTTCTGACATAGATCCACTCCGGGGACTGGTTCAGGGGCTAAATATTTTGCCAGTGAAGCATGCAGGAGACAAACTTTTCATGTTTTTTTGCCGCCGATCCGAATAAAATGGCGGCCTATTTTTTCTAAGGGCACGACAATGGCAGAATGGGGTATCGACAAAGCAAGATCTATTTATAACGTTGCAGTCTGGAGCGAAGGCTACTTTGACGTCAACGCCAATGGCGATCTCATTGCTTATCCGGATCAGGATCACAGCAAGCCGGGCATTAGTTTCCCGGAACTGACAGCACGTTTTAAACAAGAAGGTCTGACTTTACCAGTGCTGGTGCGGTTTACCGACATCCTGCAGCACCGGGTTGAAACCTTAATCAGCTCTTTTGCCAAAGCAAAATCTGAACGCGAGTATCAGGGTGAATACACCGCTGTATACCCAATCAAAGTAAACCAGCAGTACTCCGTAGTGAAAAAGCTGGTGCACTCCAGCAACAAAGTGGGCCTGGAAGCCGGTTCAAAACCAGAACTGATGGCTATTCTGGGTGTTACTGAAAAACCACTGAAAATCGTTTGTAACGGTTATAAAGACAGTGAATTCCTGCGTCTGGCGACTATTGGTCAGATGATGGGTCACACTGTGTATGTGGTCGTCGAGAAATTATCTGAACTGAAAACGCTGCTGCGTGAAATCGACAGTCTCGGCGCTGCGCCATTGATCGGGATCCGTATCAAGCTGAACTCGGTCGGTAAAGGCAAATGGCAAAATACTGGCGGTGAAAAAGGCAAATTTGGCCTGACCGCTACACAAGTGTTGCAAGCCATTGATATCTTAAAAGAAGCTGGCAAGCTTGACCTGTTGCAACTGGTACATTTCCATATCGGTTCACAAATTGCCAATATCCGCGACATCCACAACGCTATCCGTGAATGTGCCCGTCACTACGCTGAATTGCGGACGCTTGGCGTGCCAATCACCACGGTAGACGTCGGTGGTGGTCTGGGTGTGGATTACGAAGGGTCGAACTCACGTTCAGCCTGTTCGATGAACTACACCATGTATGAGTATGCCCGTAACGTCGTGTATGGCTTAAAAGAAGTCTGTGACGAATACGACCTGCCGCATCCGAACATCATCACTGAATCCGGCCGTGCCATGACTGCGCACCACGCAGTGTTGATCACTGACGCTATCGATGTGGAACGTGCGCCGGGATTGCGTTACCTGCCGGAACCATCCGAAGATTCACCACAAGTGATCTGGGCCCTGTGGGATTCCTACCAGAACGTGACACCACGCTCTGCCGTTGAAGCCTATCACGACGCCGTGCATTACTTCACCGACGCGCATGCACAGTATGTGCATGGCCTGCTGACGTTAAAAGACTGGTCATTGCTGGAGCAAATCTACTTTGCCACCATCAATAAAGTGAAAGATATGCTGGACCTGAGTTCACGTTCACACCGTGAAATTCACGACGAACTCAACGAGAAACTGGCTGACAAATTATTCGTCAACTTCTCACTGTTCCAGTCGATGCCGGATGCCTGGGGTATTGACCAGCTGTTCCCGGTGATGCCCCTGGAGCGGATGAACGAGCCGTTAGACCGCCGCGCCATCATTCAGGATATCACCTGTGACTCAGACGGCGCCCTGAAGAGCTACGCCGACGGTAATGGGATCGAAAGCAGCCTGCCACTGCCGGAATACAATGAAGACGAACAGTATCTGATTGGTATGTTCATGGTCGGTGCTTATCAGGAAATCCTCGGCGATTTACATAACCTGTTCGGCGACACCGACTCTGTCCACGTCGAACTGAATCCGGATGGCACTTACCATTTAGCCAATCCGATTAAAGGCGATACCGTCGCAGACGTGCTGCGCTATGTTGCCTTTGATGCCGAAAAGTTGATCAACTCGTATGCCAATCAGCTCGGACGCAGCAGCCTGACCGCCGAAGCACAGCAATCGATGCTGGATGAGCTAAAAGCAGGCGTGTATGGATACACCTATTTCGAGGATTGAGATAGACTGCACAGATCGGAGCAGTTTAACTGCTCCGGCTGACGTATAACCCAACACCTTGAAGAGGCAGTCAAAGCGCGCCACCTCAAGGATGAAGGAAATAAAAGAGCAGGCCAGACTTGCTCTTTTTTTTAATATCGCCGACAGAACCCGACGCAGTCGCTATGCTGCCTGAGCCTACGGAGAGAACTGATGCTGCATTTTTTGCCCAAACCACTAATTGGCTTGGTTTCTTTCTTGTTGTTAATCGGCAATACCTTATTCTGGGCGGTGCCGATCCTGTGCCTCGCGATCCTGAAGTTACCCCCGATCCAGCGCTGGCAAACCTGGATGACCTGGCTGCTCGACAGCTGCGCCAGCGCCTGGATCTCAGTGAATAACTGCACTACAGCGCTCTTCACCCGGATCCGCTGGGACGTGAAGGGTTTAGAAACACTGAGCCTAAAAGACTGGTATCTGGTGGTCGCAAATCATCAAAGCTGGGTCGATATTCTGGTGCTGCAAAATGTCTTTAACCGAAAAATTCCATTCCTGAAGTTCTTCCTGAAAAAAGAACTGATTTATGTCCCCGTGATCGGCATTTGCTGGTGGGCGCTGGATTTCCCTTTTATGAAACGCTACAGCGCGGCATTTTTGGCTAAGCATCCGGAATTAAAAGGCAAAGACGTCGCGACCACGCGCAAAGCCTGCGAAAAATTCCGCTATAAACCGGTATCTGTGATGAATTTCCTCGAAGGTACGCGCTTTACTGCCGAAAAACATGACAAACAACAGTCGCCCTTTGCTCACTTACTGAAACCCAAAGCCGGCGGCATCTCTTTTGTGCTCAATGCGATGGGCGAACATTTACACAAACTGTTGGATGTCACCATTTATTACCCGCAAGGTTCTCCCAGCTTTTGGGATTACATCAGCGGTAAAGTACACGACATCCGGGTCAGAGTCCGGGTGTTACCGATTGAACCGGCCTGGATTGGCGATTACGAAGATCCGCAGTACCGCCAGCACTTCCAGCAATGGGTGAATCAGCTGTGGCTGGATAAAGACCAGCAGTTAGCATTGCTAAAACAGGAGGCTTACTGATGTTCGCTTTTCTTCCTGCACCGCTCATCTTCTTGCTGTCTTTACCATTGTTCACGCTGAATCTAACCCTATGGGGCCTCATTGTTACTTTTTGTGGGGTGCTGAAGCTACTGCTCCCAATGCCGGCAGCCCGGTTAAAGGTCTCGAAAGTGGCACACTGGGCTTACCGTCACTGGTCTTTGCATAATCGTCAGCTCATCGAGTTGTTTAACAAGGTGGAATGGCAGATTGAAGGCGAAGCAGAACTTTCATCACAGCGCTGGTACCTGCTGATTTCGAATCACCGTAGTTGGCTGGATATTCCGGTGCTCAGTCAATTTGCGCTGGATCGGATCCCCGAGCCTAAGTTCTTTTTAAAAGAAGAGCTGAAATGGGTGCCGTTTATCGGTTCCGCCTCCTGGGCACTGGATATGCCGTTTATGAAACGTTATAGCCAGGCACAGATCCGCAAGAACCCGGCGTTGCAGGGCAAGGATATCGAAACAACCCGTCAGTCCTGTGAAAAATTCTGTGAACAGCCGACCACGATTATCAATTTTGTTGAAGGCACCCGCTTCACCGAAGCCAAGCACCGTCTGAAAAACAGCCCATTTCGTTTCCTGCTGCCAGCCAAAGCCGGTGGTATTGCCTTTACACTGGCTAGCATGGGCTCCTTGTTTGACGCGGTGCTGGATGTCACGTTGATTTATCCGGACAACCCGAGGCATGTGCTGGTCGCGATGTTACTCGGCCGGTTAAAACGCGTGGTGATCCAGGTGGATGTATTGCCGGTGGATGCGCAAATCATTGGCGATTACTTTCAAAATGACGCCTTCCGTCAGCAATTTCAGCTGTGGCTCAATCAACGCTGGGTCGATAAAGACCTCCGCATCGCGGCTTATCTGGCCGCACCGGACAGCACGTTAAAACGCCAACTGGATTGCACCAGCTCCTCGTAACAAATTTTACGTGGCTTTGCTGGCCTGCAGCAGCAGATTTCGCGGCGTCAGACTGGCGTCGCAGAGCTCAGAGAGTTGGATCTGATAGCCGTGTTCCTCGAGAAAAAGGGCGATATCCAGCACCAGCCATAACTCCAGAGGCCGGCGAAACAGATGCTGCACCAGTTCGAGCCGGCGCTGCTGCAATAACGCCTGCTCGGCCGCGGTTAACAAGGTAGGGAGCTGCGCGACATCCGGTGCTTCGAGCTGATGTTCTGCGCTGGCGAAAACCAGAAAATCCCGCAATTCTCCGCTGAACCAGTGTTTAGCCACCGAGCGCAACGGCTGGTATGCCAAACCCAATTGCCGCCGCCACTGCAGCCAGACCTGACGCCACAGCATTTCAGTCTGCGATAACCGTGAAACCCGTTCGCCACCGGTACAGCTTTGTTGCACCGCCAGACGCAGATCGGGTTTCGTTAACTGCAAGCGACTTTGCTGACCCGGTTGCGATAACGGCTGATAACTACTGGCATGCTGCAGATGATAACAACAGGGAACCAACGCAATGGCAGCGCAGCCGGCAGCAACAGCTTCGCGCGCTGCGACACGATGCAAATCGCCACAGGCATGCAGCGCCAGGAGCTGTTGCTCCGGCTGCAGATAGGTTTGTACCGGCTGCGTTAACACATCAAGACAGACAAACTGCTGCGCTAACCCAAGCTGCATCGCCTTTTGTTGCCCAGCATCACACAGACTCTGTTGCCATTCCAAACTCAATACCGGCGCCTCGAAAGCGAAACTCATCACCTTGCCCAGATGGCCTTTGCCGGCACACCATTCCAGCACAGGGCGACCTGGTTGCCCTACGCCGGCCGCCAACTTGATGATTTGCTGCCATTTCCGGCCACCGATATCCGTACTGAGCCAAAACGGCAGCGCCGGCAGTTGGTTTGTTTCCTGCGGCAATAGCGGTAACGCGTTAAATAAGCCGGGAAAGAACTCGGTGAAATACTGCTGCTGCAAAGCCGGACTTGCATCAATTTGCCGGCAGCGCTCCAAACTGAAGGACTGCAACAACAGGGTCAGTGCGGCAGGAAACACCGCAGGCCATTCAGTCTGCATCGGCTGGAATTGCCAAAAGTGGCGCTGACTCAGCAAGATCCGATCGAGCTCGTTAAAGAGTTGTAACATTACCAAACAGTCCTCTGGAATTGTTGCTTAAACTGGTAATACGGCATGGCTTGTGACAGACTGAAGCAGCAGGTTTGACGGCAGGATAAAAGATGACAGAACTGAAAAAAATCATGCATGTGGAAGATGATCCTTCGATCCAGATGGTCGCGCGGGTTGCACTCGAAGCGGTAGGGCACTTTGAAGTCTGTACCTGTAGTGGCGGACTAGAGGCCATTGCACAATACCCGCAGTTTTTGCCACAACTCATCTTGCTGGATGTCATGATGCCCGGTATGGACGGCCCCAGTACGCTCAGACAATTACAGCAGCAGTTTGATTTAACAACAATCCCGGTGGTGTTTATGACCGCCAAGGTCCAGTCGAGCGAAATCGAATCCTACAAGGCCCTGGGCGCCAGCGATGTGGTCGTCAAACCTTTTGACCCGATGACTTTATCTGAGCAAATCCGCCAAATCTGGCAACGTCAGCAGGGCTAATGCCCTGCTTGTTATCCTTTATTGCTCAGCCGGCTCCTGGCGGGCTTCATCAGTCAAACGGAACAACTCCGCACTGTCTTTGGCGAAATCTTCGCTAGCAATGGGCTTATTCAAATAAAAAGTCAGCGGCATCAGGCTGCTGTCAAATTTCGGGGCTAATTGCCCATGATCAGCAAACAATAACGACACCGCAACGCCCTGCAGGCTTAGCAGCACACCAACACCTGTCGCCAGTGCAACTTTTTTCAGGGCCGACATTTGCAAAGCCAGATAAAAATTCGCGGCAAGCAGCAAGATGACTAAAGCAGTTTGGCCGATATCACCCAACCAGACGACAGCCGCCGCACCATCCAGACTGAAGTTCAGTACGGTCATCAGCGCCTGCCAGCATTCCATCAGGACAACCACGGCAAATGTAATACCCAACTGCGGTAAAAAGCGGGCTTCGTGCTGATTAATTTTGGCCCAGAGCGCTAATAATGCCGGCCAGAGCGCCAGCCCAAGCATCAGCAAGGGCAAATTCAGCAGATTGCGTGACCAGCGGCTTTGACCTTGCTCCGGCACTGCCAACCATAAACTGAACAGCTCTTCCGCAATTAAAAACAACGCAAGCAGCACAATCAGCACCGGGTGACCAAAATGCCGCAGCCGTTGTTCAATACTGTTGTAAGGCAAGGCCGGCGGCACCGGATGATGTTCATCAAAAATTCGGACTGCTTGTTCACCCAGCCAGCACAATTGACCACTTTGCAGCTCAGTCGCCTGCTGCAATCGCCCGGCAGGTTCAGCAAAACTGCCATTTAATGACGCCAGATCAACCAACTGCCAACGGCCTTCTTCCGACAAAACCAGCTCCGCGTGATGCGGACTCACATGTTTGTCATACAGGATCAGGTCATTGTTGTAAGCCCGGCCCAACGCGATCCGTGGCTGGGTAAACCGGTGGCGCTCGGTCACTTTGTGCTGTTTATTCAGCACTTCAATAATTATTGCCATGACACAGCCCCGCTGAATTTCTGACTAAACGCCTGCGCGGTTTCCTGACTGACGCCCGATAACGTGTAATGGCTAATCAGCCCTTGCTGCTGCTGATCCAAGGACGCGGCCAGATAAAGCACGTCATACAAACCGGCATAATCGCGATAAGCCCGCACACAATAAATGGTTTTCGCATGCTGGCCACCGGTTCGACGTACGACCTGATGCTGGCACTCAAAGGCCGTTACATCTTCTTTTAATGCCTGATTGTCGGCATTGGCGCGGGAAATATTCTGCTCGTACAAAGAAAAAAATTGCAACGGGTGTAAGTCTTTGCCTTCGAGCCACTCAAACTGCATTTCGACACGGCCGGAGGTGAAATGCTGTGACAGGAAAATCTCTTCGCTCTGACTACAAAACGCGCTGACCTTCTTCAGCGCATCTTGTTCTTTTTCGACGTTAGATTCGCCCCAACACCGGACAAAAGGCACGACTTCATCCGGTATTTTGCCGGTGCCAAAGTCTTTCAGTTTCCAGTCCGCATTCAGAATTTGGCTAAACATTGCCTGTTGGCTGTCGAGCAGTTGCCGCTCAATATCAGCGCGTAAATCTTTACTTTGCCCTTCCTGCTGATAACGTGCCAGCAACCGCTGCAATGCGTCGGCCGGGACCAGGAAACCCAACTGGTTACCGGCGGACGCAACATTCACCCCGACCACCTGGCCACTGGCATCGACAGCCGGGCCGCCGCTCATGCCGGAATTCACCGCACCGGTAAAATGGATGCGCGGGTAATAACTGTATTTCTGCATGCCGTTGTAAGTGCCGGGAACCAGGATCATCCCCAAGTCATGTGGGTTACCGAGTGAGTAAATAGTGGCGCCCTGTACCGGCTTTACCGGCTGGATTTTAAATGGATGCGGGGCACGATAATCAGTGCTGACTAACGCCAGATCATTAATGACATCAACCGCCAGCACTTGCAGCGCGCCTTTTTGCTGACTGGCATTGAGGTATTCAAGCTGATACTTTTCCGGCGATAACACCGCCTCAGAGACGACGTGATAATTGGTGACGACCAAGGCAGGCTCTTCCAGCACAAAACCGGTGCCAATAGCGGCCTTAGCGCCGGATGCCTGTTCCAGCACCCGAACCTGAATTAACGCCGGCTCAAAGCGGGCGAAGAGTTGTTCGGCGGAGTCGGCCCGACCCTGGGCACTGCTGAACAACAGCACTGACAACAAAGCGCAGTAAAAAGTCTGCAAGCGCATTGAATTTCCTTGTGATTACACCCGCTTTCAAACGGATTTTGCCAACAGCCAGAGTCAACTATCTGACCCGTTAATACAACAGACTATAGAGTTTACGCCGGTATTCACCCGCCAGCGCGTCGCCCTTTGGTAATACCGCCAGCATATCTAACATTAGCTTTTTACTGTCGCCAAAGTTCAGATCCTGCTGCAGAATGCTGAATAACAACGCCAAAGCGTCAGAGAAGCGCTGCACCTGCTGATATTGCACAGCCAGTTGCTGCTTGAGTGCTAAGTCAGTTGGATTGGCGGCCAGTTGCTGCTCCAGCGCCAGCACTTCGGGACTTTGCGCCGCTTGCTGCGCCAGCTCAATCAACGCTTTCACTTGGTGATACAAAGCATCCTGATCAGCCAGCAGTACCGGCGCAATCAGCTCTTCGGCGGCCGCAACGTGCCCAAGCGACGCAGCACAATAGGCTAATTGCAAGCGCACATCTGTCCGCTGTGGCGCGAGCTGTAATGCATTTTTCAGCAATGGATAAGCATCTTGCCATTGCTGGGTTTCCAATAATGGCAGCGCTTGTTCCAGTAACAAGTCTTCCGGCTTCGGTAAGAAAGGTTCAAGCCGGCTACGAATTTGAGCTTCAGTTTCGACACTGGCAAAGCCATCGACTGGCTGACCATTACGAATAAATAAGACCGTCGGTAATCCGCGCACGCCAAATTGCATCGCCAGTTGCTGCTCAACATCGCAATTGACCTTGGCCAAGACCAAATGCTGCGGATAATCGCCCGCGATCTTCTCCAGTACCAATAATAGCTGCTGACATGGCTCATGCTGCGCAACCCAGAAATCGAAAATCACCAGCTTTTGCTTCGACAGCTCCAGCAGTTCACGGACATTTTCAAAACTGACGTCTATCTGATTACTTAACACGGATAAAATCTCTGAGCGAATGAAATTGTGCTTACTATGTGGCTGTGCCCCTTGATTTGCAAGGCATTGCACTGATTTTCTGGCGATTCGGCTGTGCTGCAGCAGTCGCAGCCTTCGACAAAAAAGAGCTGGCAAGGCCGGACCAGATCCCGTAAAGTACGGATTGCGAGCCTGCCCATAAACACGCCCTGACTGCTCTGCAGCGGAGGCGCTACCAACGACAAAGGCCGTAGTTTGATTTTTTTCACAGTCTTACCCCTGTGAATTCTCCACGTAAGCAGAATTGCTTGTCCCACGACAAGAACCCAACCGGCAGGCAAAAATGGCTGTCCGGTACACTTGTGCCTACGCAAACTATGAGACCTGAGTAAAAATGAGCCAACAACACCAACCAGAACTGCTGTCTGGCGGCGCCATGCTGATTCGGGCCCTTCGTGATGAAGGAGTCGAATTCGTTTATGGTTACCCCGGCGGTGCCGTGTTACATATCTACGATGCGCTGGTTCAGCAAACCGAGGTAAAACATGTGCTGGTCCGTCATGAGCAAGCCGCCACCCACATGGCGGATGCCTATGCCCGTGCCAGCGGAAAAGCCGGCGTGGTGCTCGTCACCTCAGGCCCCGGCGCAACCAATGCTGTCACCGGCATCGCGACTGCTTATATGGATTCCATTCCGATGGTGGTGATCTGCGGTCAGGTGATGAGCCATCTGATCGGCGACGACGCTTTTCAGGAAACCGACATGCTCGGGATCTCACGCCCAATCGTTAAACACAATATGTCGGTCCGTAATCCGGCCGATATTCCGTACTTAGTGAAAAAAGCCTTTTATATCGCCCAGAGCGGCCGGCCAGGCCCGGTGGTTTTAGATATTCCGAAAGATATGACCATTCCCAGTCAGAAATTTCCATACGAATATCCGAAAGATATTAAGCTGCGCTCATACAACCCAAATGCCAAAGGCCATCCGGGTCAGATCAAAAAAGCGCTGCAGACCTTATTAGCCGCGAAAAAACCCGTGCTGTATTCAGGCGGCGGGGTGATTTTAGGCCAGGCCTCGGCTGAACTGACGGAATTAGCGCAGAAGCTCAATCTGCCAGTTACCAATACCTTGATGGGGCTGGGTGCGTATCCGGCTACAGACCCACAGTTTATTGGCATGCTCGGTATGCACGGCAGTTATGAAGCCAACCAGGCCATGCACAATGCCGATGTGATTTTTGCCGTAGGCGCCCGTTTTGATGACCGGGTGACCAACGCGACGAAAAAATTCTGCCCGAACGCAACCATCATCCATATCGATATCGATCCGGCCAGTATTTCGAAAACCATCACGGCCCATGTTCCGATCGTCGGCCTGGTCAAACCGGTCCTGCAGGAAATGCTGCATCAGCTGGAAAAACATGGCAACACGCTGGATCAGGCTGCACTGGGTCAGTGGTGGCAACAAATTGGTCAGTGGCGTGAAGTGCATGGCGGTCGTTTCGAGCACCGCACTGACTTGTTAAAACCGCAGGCGGTGATCGAAGCGGTTTGGCGCCACACCAAAGGTGATGCTTATGTCACCTCTGACGTGGGCCAGCACCAGATGTTTGCCGCGCAATATTACAAATTCGACAAACCAAACCGCTGGATCAACTCCGGTGGCCTCGGCACCATGGGCTTTGGTCTGCCGGCGGCGATGGGTGTGAAACTGCATTATCCGGAAGCCGAAGTGGTCTGTGTCACCGGCGAAGGGTCGATCCAGATGAATATTCAGGAGCTGTCGACCTGCAAACAATATGGTCTGGGCGTCAAAATTATCAACCTGAACAACGGCTATCTCGGCATGGTTAAGCAGTGGCAGGACATGAACTATGACTCCCGCTACTCCAGTTCTTACATGGATTCACTGCCGGACTTTGTCAAACTGGCTGAAGCCTATGGCCACGTGGGTATCCGCGTGACCCGCCCGGAAGAGCTGGAACCGGCACTGGAAAGAGCATTCGCATTAAAAGATAAACTGGTGTTCCTCGACATTCATGTCGATCCAAAAGAACACGTTTACCCGATGCAGGTACCTGGTGGTGCCATGAATGACATGTTCCTGAGCAAAACGGAGCGGACTTAACATGCGCCATATTATTGCTGTACTGCTGGAAAACGAATCCGGTGCCTTGGCCCGTGTGGTGGGCTTGTTTGCCCAGCGCGGTTATAACATTGACTCGCTCACAGTGGCGGCTACCGAAGACCCGACGATGTCGCGGCTGACGCTGGTCACCCGCGGTGACGATCAGGTCATCGAGCAAATCACCAAGCAACTGCACAAGTTGATTGAAGTAGTGAAGCTGGTCGATTTAAGCGAGAGTGCGCACATTGAACGCGAGCTGATGATGGTGAAAGTCAAAGCCAGCGGTGAGCAACGCGAAGAAGTGAAACGCAACGCCGATATCTTCCGCGGCCAGATCATCGATGTATCGCCGACCACTTACACCATTCAGGTCGTCGGAACTTCGGAAAAACTGGAAGCCTTTATTGAAGCACTGTCCGGTACCCAAATCCTGGAAACAGTGCGTAGCGGTGTTTCAGGGATTTCGCGCGGCGAGAAAGCTTTGTCGCTTTAATCAAAACACCAATACGCAAAAAGCCGGCGAAACAGCCGGCTTTTTTTATCCAATTCCCGCACAGCGTCAGACCTTCAAGGCTGCATTGACCGGTGGCACCGGCGGTTTACTCTCCGGTTTTGGCATATGCCGACCATAGACGAAATGGAACAGCGGCGACGCCATCAATGTCGTGACAATCGCCATCAGCACCATAATCGAGAACAAGCCTTGTTCGATGACACCAAATTTCAGCGCGATATTGATAATAATCAGCTCCATCAAGCCGCGGGCATTCATCAACGCGCCCACCGCCATGGCGGTCCGGTTATCAGCGCCCCCAATACGGGCGGCCGCCCAGCAAGCCACGCCCTTAGCGAAAATCGACGCGGCCAGAATGGTCAGCGCAACAAACATCACATCAAAAGACGCCAACACATTCAGCTGCGTTTTCAGACCTGAATAGGTAAAAAACATCGGCAACAGCACAAACACCGTGATTTTCTGCAGCCGGGCAGTGACCAGTTCGGTCAGCTTGCCACGCGGCATCGCAATACCCAGCAGGAAACCACCAAACACCGCATGCAAACCGACCCACTCCATTGCATAAGCCGACACCGCAAACAGCACTAGTACCAACAGCAATTGCGCGGCGTTTAATACACCAGTCGCTTCAACTTTATCAGCCAGCGGTTGTAACCAGCCGCGCGCTTTGGTCAACATCAAACTGGCATATAACACACCGCCAACCGTGGCT
>Ga0209812_10000118_pt1 | contig 73173 bp, 63 predicted proteins | sample JI71714BDNA_FD_187502 | JGI IMG/M metagenome (GOLD analysis project Ga0209812, IMG submission 187502) | Wastewater effluent complex algal communities from Wisconsin, to seasonally profile nutrient transformation and Carbon sequestration -... | ecosystem: Engineered > WWTP > Effluent > Algae... | reverse complement strand
ACCTGAAACGGATGATATCGATTTGGGGTGTTGCGGGGTTACAAATGAAGTTCAAGGAGCTTTATCAATAGGCAGGTTGTATTGCGTTTAACGCCCAGCCAGTTACAAAAACCACTTAATTATGTCGATCCCCTCAAATCAAACACGTTAAAAGTCAAAATTGCTCTTAGTTAGCTTGATACAGCAAAATTTTACCGATGCTCTAGATTGACCTGATCAAAAGTCAGGAAATATTGAGTTTTTACACAGCCTGAGCGAAAAGCAGACATTCTTTAAAAATACAAACATCTTAGACTCTACATAATTAACCAACCTGAATTTTAGTTTCGGCATATCGGCTTTTACGTTGTTTAGGGGTCGCCAGAAAATAGGCGAGCGTTAATGGCCCTAAACGACCGGTGATCATCAAAAATATCACGACAAACTGACCAGGCGTCGATAACTCCGCCGTTAAACCGCGAGATAAGCCAACGGTACTTAGAGCAGACACTGCCTCAAAAGCAATATCCAGAAAAGGCGCACGCTCCAATGCAGTTAATGCGAAAATCGCGACAAAGACTAGCGCCAGCGACACGAAGGTTAAGGCCAGTGCCCGTAACACGGTCTGATGAGGAATAGTACGTTGTAGTACGCAAACCTCATCGCGCCGCCGCAAGAAAGCATAAGTTGCCATCATTAACACCACAAAAGTCCCCAGCTTAATGCCGCTGGCGGTACTGAGTGAGCCGCCACCGATAAACATCAGCAACAAGGTCAGTACATTGGTTGCATCCGTCATTTGGCTGTAATCCAGCGTATTAAAACCGGCAGTGCGGGGGGTAACTGCCTGAAACCAGGCCGCAAGTGCCTGCTCCGGTAATGGCATCGCACCCAAAGTTGCCGGATTCTGGGCTTCTAACAGCCAGATCAGGAAAAATGCCAGCAGATTTATGTAAAGGCTTGCCAGCAGGATCAGCCGGGTGTTGACGCTGAGCTGTTGCCAACGACGGTGCTTTTTCAGGTCGATCAGCACGGTAAAACCAATGCCACCGACAATAAACAAACCACTGATAATCATATTAACCGGAATACTGGCGGCGTAAGGCATCAGACTGGCACTGTCCAGCGCAAAGCCGGCATTATTAAAGGCTGATATGGTGTAGAAAAACGCATGATAAAAGGCAGTCGACAAGCCGAGTTCCTGATACCAGACTATTGTCAGCAACACGATGCCAAGTAATTCTATCACCAAAGAATAAAGTAAAACGGCTTTAGCTATCTGCGCAACCTGGGCCAGGCTGGTTTGATTCATCGCTTCCTGAGCAATTTTCTGTTGGGTTAAGCCAATGCGGGTGCCAAGACTTATCACTGCCACCACGGCAAAGGTCATAAACCCCAGTCCACCCGCCTGGATCAAGCTGGCAATCACCAACTGACCAAACAACGTAAAGTGGCTGCCGGTATCAACCACCACCAACCCTGTTACAGTAACAGCCGAGGTGGCAGTAAAAAGGGCCTGTAACGGCGTCAGGGGTGCCGTAGTGGCGACAGGCAGCAGTAATAACAGAGATCCCAGGGCGATCAATGCAATAAAACCGAGCGCTAGCACTGCCGGCGGGCTTAATTTCAATCTGATTTGATTAAGAGGGCGAAGCCGCTTGTACGGCAGATTATGCGGTAACCAGTTTTTCATCGTCGTTATGTCATCAGCTGTGTCTGATTAGCTTAATTTGGGGGCTAATGACTTGAGAATGTCCAGGCTGCCCGCCAGTACCAGACTGTCATGACTTTCTAACACGAAGTCGGGCTGTACCGGCGAAAATACCTTGTCGCGTCGCTTTACCAATACGGCTTTGACAAAAGCCTGCCCATCTGCGAGTAATTCCTGAATGCGGCTACCCTGCAAACGGGGGATAATATCGATTTCCACCAGATACTGATTGTGCCCCAAAGCCAGATATTGGTTCACCATCGGGTAGTTCAGTGCTTGCGCAACTTTGATACCCATTTCCTCTTCCGGATGAATAATCCGGCTTACCCCTAGGCGTGTCAGGATAGTGTGATGCGCTTTCGAGGTGGCCTTTACCCAAATCTGACTTACCCCGAGATTTTTCAGATTGAGCACACACAAAATACTGGCCTCGAGATTTTCGCCGATAGCAACCAGCGCCGCATCACACCCCGGAACATCCAGCTCAGCTAAAGCCTGCTCGTCCGTCGCATCCGCGATGACGGCGTGACTAAGGTGGTCGGCCAGCCGGTTGATAAACTTGACGTTACTATCAATCCCAATGACCTGATGCCCAAGCCGCATCAGTTCCAGTGAAGCGGCAGAGCCAAATCGGCCCAGGCCTATTACCGCAAATTTTGACATTATCGCTGCTGTCCCGGTTGGAAATGGTCTGCATTAAAGACACTAATGCGCTGACTGTCAGCCCTTAACGGCGAAATTTTATAAAATCTTTATAGCCGTGGCGCTAATCTTTAGAAAAGCTTTACAGCAGGCATGTTCTGCGCCGGATAAGCTAACAACTCATCCAGATAGCTGCTGTAGTTTATGTCGACGTACTCCTATTCTTTTGCCGATCGGCAGACCCAAACCCAGCATTTTTTCTACCGGGTATTGGGCTATTTATTAGTGAGCCTTAGCGCGGCTCAGTTACTGACCATGATAGTCAGCTTCAGTTTTGCTGAGCGGGAGTTCTGGAATTTTCTGCTTTCTGCCGTTGTGACTGTGATCACCGGCGTTGTGTTGGTAATGCGCTCAGGTGGCGCGGTGCACCTTAAAAAGCGCTATTTATTCTTGTTAACGACACTGTGCTGGCTAAGTATTTGTGTTTTTTCGGCCTTGCCGTTGTATCTGAGTATTCCGGGTCTAAGCGTTACCGACGCCTGGTTTGAGACGGTTTCGGCTATTACCACCACCGGCTCTACGGTATTAAGCAATCTGGATACGATGTCTAAGGGCGTGCTGTTCTGGCGGGCTATGCTGCAATGGATTGGTGGCATCGGTATTATCGTGATGGCGATTGCCATCTTACCGGCGTTAAAAATTGGCGGCATGAAGCTGTTTAAAACAGAAAGCTCTGATATCTCCGATAAAATACTGCCACGTAGCAGCAGTTTGTCGAGCTATATTTTGTTGGTCTATCTGGCGATTACGCTGGCGGCCAGTTTGAGTTACAAACTAGGTGGCATGTCCTGGTTTGATGCTATCACCCATGGCATGACCTCGTCCGCCACCGGTGGTTTTGCCAATTATGACGCTTCCTTTGGGCATTTTAATGATAAACCCTGGCTGCTCTGGTTGGCCAGTTTGTGGATGACGTTAGCCGCTTTACCTTTTGTGCTTTTTGTCGGCATGGCCAAAGGCGACAAGTGGGCTTTGCTACGCGATCCGCAGGTTAAAGCCTTTTTAGCGATAGTGGTGATGGTGGCACTGCTATTAAGCCTGTATCAGGTATGGCATCATCAGCGTCCCTGGTGGGATGCACTGACGCACAGTCTATTTAACGTGGTTTCGGTAATCACCACCTGTGGCTATGCCTCCGAAGATTACACGCTCTGGGGCAGTATGGCCGTGGTTTTGTTCTTTTATCTGACATTTTGCGGCGGTTGCTCCGGTTCGACCTCCGGCGGTCTGAAGATTTTTCGTACCCAGCTGGCCGGCTATTTACTGCTAAAACAATTTAATTTGCTGATCCATCCCAATGCCGTCTGGACTCAGAAATATGGTAGTAAAAAAGTCGATGACAGCTTGCTGGGTGCCGTGCTGGCCTTTGCTTTTATCTATTTTGCTACCATTGCTGCGTTGGCGTTGGTGCTATCGATGTTTGAGCTGGATCTGGTTACGGCCTTGACCGGGGCTGCAACGGCGGTAAGTAACGTTGGGCCTGGGATGGGCGAGATTATTGGCCCGGCCGGTAATTTTGCCAGCTTACCAGCCGGTGCAAAGTGGAGCCTGACCTTTGGTATGTTACTGGGCAGACTGGAAATTTTAACTATGCTATTGTTATTTACGCCCATGTACTGGCGTTATTAAGTTGAACTGATTATGAAGAATCGTCCTGCGCTGCGTGTAAGCTGGTGGCAACTTGTGCTGCTGACTTTGGTCATGCCAGTTGTTATTGCCTTGCTGTTACTGCCGGCACGGGTGATGGCAACCACAACCGATGTCGCTATGTTACAGCTGTTGTGGGTAACCTGGGTGGCGCAATATGCGGGGCAACGCTGGGCCATTGTTTGTACTGTCATCAGTGTGCTGTTGTTAAATTTGCTCTTTGTTGAGCCGTACTACACCTTATTTGTACATCAGGGCAATTACCTGATTACCTTTGTGGTAATGCTGCTGTTGGGTATTTTTATTGCCCGCTTATCTGGCCGGCTGCGTTTTGAACTGGCCCGCGCCAAAAAACACCTGCGCCAGCGCCAGTTACTGGCAGGGAAGGCCCGGCAAGCCAGAATGCAAGCTGAACTTGAGCACAGTCGCGCCATGATGCTGCGCTCCTTATCTCACGATTTACGTACGCCGCTGGCGACCATTATGGGGGCATCCAGTATGCTGGCTGAGCAGGATGTGGCGCTTAGTGCCGAGCAGATCCGCGAACAGGCTGGCCATATTTATCGCCAGGCCAGTTTGTTGAATGCGCATTTTGATAAAGTGATGGAGTTAAGCCGGGTGCAGCAAATGCAAAGCTCCGTTGTGTTGGCTGCCCACAGTATCAACGATATTATCTCTGCTGCGATCGCCAGGCGGGCGATGCTGTTAGCAGAACAGCAGTTCGAGATACAGTTAGCCGCCACAGACTGTATAGCGGATGCCACTTTACTGGAAATTGCATTGGCCAATATGCTGGAAAATGCCGTTAAGTATGGTAAGCCACCGCTGCAAATTACCTTTACCCGGCAGGCGGGAAACTATCGATTGCAAGTGATGAACCCGGTCGCCAGCGAGCGTAAGGCGCAGCGTGATAGTAGTAGTGGCCTGGGAACCGCGATTTGTGAGGCGGTGATGCACCTGCATCAGGGCCACTTTGCTACGGCTATCGCCGAAAACGGGTATTTTACTGCAAGCCTGAATTGGCCTGACCATCCGCTTGATCATGAGCAACAGGCGCTAACAGATGTCTAAGTCTGCCTGTGTATCACCCTACAAGGAGTTGTCTTTGGCTGAACGTATCCTGGTGCTGGAGGATGATCCGGCGATGCAAAGTTTTCTCACCACCTTGCTGAAAACCAAAGCCTATCAACCAGCGAGTTTCGAGCAAGGTTTGCCGGCGCTGCAGTATTTAGTGCAGCAAAGCGTGGATCTGATTTTGTTGGATTTAGGGCTGACAGATATGGATGGCCAGCTCTGGTTAGAGCAATTACGCAGCTGGTCTGATACCCCTGTTATTGTGATTTCGGCGCGGCAAAGCGAGCAAGACAAGGTACAGGCACTGGATAGCGGTGCTAATGATTATGTAACAAAACCCTTTAGCGCGGCCGAGTTATTAGCCCGAATCCGCGCGAACTTGCGCCAAAGCATACCTTCGCAGCAGGTATTTAGTTTCGGACAGATCCAGGTTGACCCGGTACAGCGCAAGGTTAGCCGGGCGGGGCAGGATATCCATCTTACCAAAACCGAATACGATATTTTGCTGCTGTTGCTGCGCCATGCGGACAGGGTGCTAACCCATAACCAAATTCTCAGTCAGGTCTGGGGCGCGGCCTATATCGACAGGCCTGAATATGTGCGGGTGCATATGGGGCAATTACGGCAAAAACTAGAAGAACTGCCGGCTGCACCCCGTTACCTTAAAACTGAGCCAGGTGTCGGCTATCGTTTAACATTGAATTAGAGCATCAGCCGATAACCAATTCCGGCTTCAGTGAGCAAATAACGAGGTGTAGTAGGGTCGTCACCAATTTTCTGCCGGATATGGCTTACCACAATCCTTAGGTAATGCGTATCCTGTGTATGACTTGGCCCCCAAATTTGTTCCAGCAACTGTTTTTGCGTGATCACACACTGGCGATGCCGCGCCAGTTTGGCCAGTACTGCATATTCTTTTGGTGTTAAATCAATAACATCACCGTTGCAACACACCAGGCGCCGTGCCAGATCAATTTTAAGATAACCATCATCCAGCAGCGCCGGTGTGGTATCAGGCAGCCGGTCACGAAGCTGCGCCCGCACTCTTGCCAATAACTCTTCCACACTAAAGGGTTTGGTAACAAAATCCTGCGCGCCAATATCCAGCGCTTGGACCTTATCGGCATCGCCGCTGCGTACCGATAATATAATCACCGGCACCTTAGAAAAGCTGCGCAGCTCAGTCAGCAGCTCTAACCCATTGCCATCGGGCAGGCCAAGATCCAGTACCACTAAATCCGGCTGCTGGCGTACCGTGGCGGCGAGGCCTGTGGCCACCGATTCCGCCTCAGATACCTCGTAGCCGACACTTTTTAGCGCAATGCGCAGCATTTTGCGAATTTGGCTTTCATCATCAATAACTAAAATATGCGCCGACAATAGCGTTAATCTCCGGCCTGAGCTTCAGGTAAAGGTAAGTCAATAATAAAACGCGAGCCGCTGCCCACACGGGCGGCATCAGCTTTTACGGTACCACCATGGGCGCCAATCATACCACGGCAAATTGCCAGCCCCATGCCGGTATTATGCCGCTTACTGTCACCATCAGCTACCACATAAAACATATCAAACACTTTTTCCCGCAGCGATTCAGCAATGCCCGGGCCACTGTCTTCAATTTCAATGCGGCAGATATTGGCTTTATGGCTGACAAACACCAGTACCGGCTCGCCCGGCGGGCTGTATTTGGCGGCATTTTCCAGAATATTAAAAATACCCTGCTCCAGCAGTGCTGCGTGCACATACAGCAGCGGCATATCGGCTTCGGCCTGATAACTTAATTCTACCTCGGGGAAAAAACGCTTTAACCTTTGGCGTGCACTGCCAATAATGTCGGCTACCGATACCCAATCGCGTTCCAGTTTTAACGTGCCATGACCCAGACGTGTCATATCCAGCAGATTCTGAATATACCTGTCTAGCCGCCCACTTTCCTGCACTATAGTATCCAGCAGCTCTTTACGATCTTCAGCTGTTAACTGGCTATCCAGCATTTGCAGGCTCTCAGCACTGCCCATCATAGCTGATAAGGGCGAGCGTAAATCATGCGATACCGACGAGAGCAGCGCCGAGCGCAATTGTTCCATTTCGGCTTTTAGTTTAGCGCTTTCCAGTTCCGTATTTAATTGCATACGCTGCCACACGTTAAGGGCTTGCTGGCTTAAGCTGGTCAGCAGATCGGTATCGTCTGGCCTAAGCAGTTGCTGCGCCGATGAAAATTGCACCAGCAACACCGCTATGGTTTTGTCCTGTGCCGTCAGCGGAAAAGCGGTCCAGTCACTAGCATTTAGAGTTTCACTAAAGCGGCCGGCCCGTTGCTGATGACGCTGACACCAGTCGATCATCGCCTGATCCAACGCCTGCAATGGTTGTTTTAACGCAGGCATAATCTGTTGCTGCTGAGCTGTTATTACTATGTGTACCGGGCAATTTAACGCCTGGCTTAATTGCGTCGCCAACGTAGCCCATAACTCATCCGTCTGATTAATAACAGTAAGTTGCTGGGCAAAGTCACGTTGCAATTCGCTGTGCCGATTAGCCTCTTTTAACAGCAGAAACTGCTGGCGAATACGTGATGCAGCAGGGCCACAGACGACACCAATGACGAGCATAAAAAGCAAGGTGGCAATATCGTCGTTCTTATCAACGAAGAAGGTGTAATACGGCTCGGTCAGGAAAAAGTTAAAGCTTAAAAACGATAGTAATGCGGTAAAAATAGCCGGCCGCGCACCGAATTTCAGGCCGCATACGACGACTGATAAGACATACACCAATGCAAGGTTGCCGCTTTGCAGCCAGCTACTTAAGCCTACAGCAACAATGCTGGCAATAGCGGTATACAGTAGGCCATAAAGATAACCGGCTTTCTGGCCAAAGGTTGTTGACGGTTGCGGCGGCGTATCTGGCAGAGTAGCCCGTCCAGCAGCGCGCCAGACAGAGACCTCAAGCGGCAAGTTGCAGTTAACCAGCTGCTGATATAACGGCTTACGCCAAGGCTGAAAGCGCCTTTTTGTACCCGCACCTACCAATACCGTATTAATTCGATGCTCGGTTAAGTACGGTAAAATAGTTTGTAAGGTTGAGGGGCCGCGTAAAATCTCAGTTTGCGCGCCTAGCTCTCTTGCTAGGGCAAACGCCGATTGCAACCGTTTTTGTGCTGCTGGATACTGCGCCTGCCCGGTATCAACCCATATTACCAGCCAGGGTGTTTGGCGTTTTTCGGCCATACGCCGGCCTATACGGATCAGGTACTCGTGATCTCGCCGGTTTGAGATCAACACCAGTAGTTTGTCTTTAATCAAATAGTCATTGCTGCGCGCTTTGGCGACCTGCTCGGTTTTTAGCTGACCATCAACATGCTCCATTACCCGCTTAATCGCCATTTCACGTAAAGCGGTTAGGGTTTCTAACTGGAAAAACTGCTGTGCCGCCTGCTGCGCATAGTCGGCCAAATAAACTTTGCCCTGCGCCAACCGCTCCAATAAGTGGTTAGGTGCTAAATCAACAAACACCAGTTGCTGCGCCTGATCGATAAACTGATCCGGCACCGTCTCGCTTACCCGTATACCACTGATTTGCAATACTAAATCATTCAAGCTGGCGATATGTTGCACATTTAGCGTGGTATAAACATTAATACCAGCTGCGAGCAATTCAGCAATATCCTGATATCGCCTTTTATGCCGGCTGCCTGGCACATTGGTATGCGCCAGTTCATCGACCAGAATAAGCTCTGGTTTAGCAGCCAGTGCGGCGTCTAAATCAAATTCGGTTAGCTGCTGCTCATGATAGTGAATGTGACGCCGTGGCAAGAGGCTAAAACCTTTTAGCAAATCTTCGGTTTCAGTGCGGCCATGGGTTTCAATCAGGCCCACTGTCACCTTAACGCCCTGCTGCACACACTCTTTAGCCGCATTTAACATAGCGCAGGTTTTCCCTACGCCCGGCGCTGCACCTAAAAATATCTTTAGTTGCCCACCCTGCTGTTGTTGCAAGCCTTTTAATAACGCATCGGCTTGTTGGCTGCGTGCATCAATTGCCACGGCAAATATCCTTATTAAACGAAATTAAAAACTTTTACCCAAGCTAAACACCCAACGATTATCACACAGCGCTGCGCAAGCTGCACTTTTGATAGACGTACCGGCGTATCCTAAAGACCAATCAAGCTCCCATTGCTGGGTACTTAGTGTCAGACTCCAGTCGGTATAGCCGGAACCATCAGGCACAGCTGAGCCGAGAAAGGTTTGAAACTCAGTAGCATTGGCAAATTTATTGTACCCAATATGCCAACTGAGTTGAAGTTGCTCAGTTAAATCTTGTTGCCAGCCAGCAGTCAGATACCAGAATTTACCGACACCGGTGCCAAAATAATTATCGGTAATGGCTAACCCCAACTGCCAGTCCTGATAACTGAGTTTGGCGTAGCCTTCAAAAAAATTAAATCCTGTGGCCTCATTGTCGCCTTTAGGATAACGATACTGCATCAGCCCCAAATCCAGCGCCCAGTCATCAGTGAGCGACCAGCTGCGGCCAAGCGAGAGATCCAGCTCCATACTGCCGTCACCAAAGCGGATATTGGAACCCCAGGCGCTGAGATACCAGCCACTGTCAGTGCTAAGCGTTACACTGCCCTGCAGTGCTGGGCCCTCTTCGGTTTGCGAAATACCGCGGTATAAATAATCAGAGGTAAAGAGCACTTCTGCACTGCTGTTAATTTGCGCAGCCTGTGCAACTGACGGTAAAGCAAATATGGCTGTGGCCGCTAAAGATAATACGGCAGCGGATAAAGCTGTTGATAATAAACGCATAATAAATTCCTAAACAATATTCCTGGACAATAGAAACGGGAAAGATAGCTGCCAGCAGCTATTGCACTGGCAGCGCCGGTTGCCCCGTGTTGCAACCGGCTTAAACATCTCGCTTATGGCAGCGGATGCTGTGCATCCAATGCCAGATTAAGCAGCAACACATTAACCCTAGGTTGGCCAAACAGGCCCCATTGCGCCAGCTCAGTATGTTGCTGTACCAGTTGTTCCAGCTGCGCCGTGCTAATACCGCGCGCAGCAGCGACACGCTGCAGTTGCAACTTAGCCGCCGCGGGCGAAATATGTGGATCAACACCCGAGCCAGAGCTGGCAAGTAAATCGACGGGTAAATCCGTAGCGGCTACCTGATAGCGTTCGCTAAGTTCAGCACTGGTTTGCGCAACGCGCTGGCGCAGCTCAGGGTTAGACGGCGCTAAATTGCTACCGCCCGTTTCCATAGGATCATTGTCAGCACTGCTGGGGCGGCCATGAAAATAGTGATTGGCACTAAAAGGTTGTGCTACCAGTGCTGAGCCGACCACTTTGCCATTCTGGCTCACCAAACTGCCATTGGCTTGCTCAGGAAATAAGGCGCCGCCAATACCAGTAACAGTGGCACTGTAAATACCGCCACAGATTGCCAGCATAACCAAGGCCAGGCCCACTGCCGGACGTAAAGTTGCCGGCGTATCAAAACGATTTGTGCTATTGCGGCTTTGAATGTTTTGCATGATTAAAAAATCCCGTTCAGTAATACATCAATCAGCTTTATGGCAACAAAGGGCAGCACCACACCGCCCAGACCAAAGAACAACATATTGTTACGTAATAACTTTTCTGCGCTAATGGCTTTAACTTTTACGCCTTTTAGCGCCAGCGGAATAAGTGCTGGAATAATTACCGCATTAAAGATCAGTGCGGATAGGACAGCCATTTTCGGGTCCGGGAGCTGCATTATATTCAGTGCCGCAATACCCGGCATGGCAGTGGCAAACACTGCCGGTACGATAACAAAGTACTTAGCAATATCATTGGCCAGCGAAAAGGTGGTTAAGGCACCACGGGTAATCAGCATCTGCTTACCCACTTCTACCACTGACAGCAGCTTGGTGGGATCAGAATCCAGATCCACCATATTGCCAGCTTCTTTTGCGGCCTGGGTGCCGGAATTCATCGCCAGACCAACATCGGCTTGCGCCAATGCCGGAGCGTCGTTAGTGCCATCACCCACCATCGCAACCAAGCGGCCTTGGGCTTGCTCTTTGCGAATAAGCGCCAGTTTATCTTCCGGTTTAGCTTCAGCAATAAAATCATCCACGCCGGCCGCGGCAGCGATAGCACCTGCCGTAATAGGATTATCCCCAGTCACCATTATCGTGCGCACGCCCATAGCACGTAGCTTGGCAAACCGCTCAGCAACGCCAGGTTTAATGACATCCGAAAGTTGGATCACACCCAAGACGCGTTTTTCGCTCGCGACTACCAATGGGGTTGCCCCTTGCTGCGCAATGCGGGTGACGATTTGTTCCAGTGCGGTGGGTGTTGCAAGTCCTCGGCATTGCGCCCAGTTTTTTACTGCATCAGCTGCACCTTTGACATACTGCTCGCCACTCACCAAACTAATGGAGGACAGCCGGGTTTCTGCGCTAAAAGGCATAAACGCATCGTCATCAGTCAAGGCAGGAGATGTGTACTCGAGCTCATTGGCCAGCCGTACCACCGATTTTCCCTCTGGTGTAGGATCTTGCACTGAACACCAGAGCGCCGCTTTAATTAGGTCTGCCTGTGGTACACCAGGCAGTGGCAAAAACGCAGTAGCCTGACGATCACCATAGGTAATGGTACCGGTTTTATCCAAAAGCAGCGTATCAATATCTCCTGCCACTTCCACCGCTTTACCGGATTTGGCAATCACATTCGCCGCCAGGGCACGATTCATACCGGCAATACCTATGGCAGGCAACAAACCGGCGATAGTAGTAGGAATTAAACACACCACCAACGCAATCAGCATCAGCCAGTCCAGCTCGATACCGACAAAGCCAGCCATGGCGGGTAAAGTGGCTACCGCAATTAAAAACACCAGCGTCAGCGCCGACAACAAAACGGTTAATGCCAATTCGTTTGGGGTTTTCTGCCGGTTGGTTCCTTCCACTAAGCTAATCATTTTATCCAGAAAGCTGTGACCTGACTCAGCAGTCACCCGTACGGTGATAGTACCGCTTAGTACTTTAGTACCGGCGATAACGCCGGAGTAATCAGTACCGGCCTCACGCAGCACCGGTGCTGATTCACCGGTTAAGGCCGATTCGTTAATGGTGGCCACACCTATAACAACTTCGCCATCAGCCGGGATCAGCTCACCGGCCCGCACCAGAATATTGTCACCGGCTTTTAGCTCGCTGGCTGATATTCTGCGCTCACCAGTGCTCTCAAGTTTTACTGCCGTTAGATCGCGGCGGGTGGCTTTTAAACTGGCTGCCTGATCCCGGCCCCGCGCTTCGGCAATGGCCTCAGCAAAGTTGGCAAACCAAATTGTAAAAAATAAAATTGCACTGCTGGCAAGCGCAAAACCAAAGCTTTCGCCACTCACCATTTGTTGTACTGTGATAACTACGGCAATCACTGTAGCCACCCAAACGACTAACATTACCGGATTTTTAAACGCCAGCTTAGGGTGCAGCTTGGTAAAGGCCTGTTGGCTGGCTTGGGTTAATGCGGAATTCGTATTCATAATATTCACCTAGAGACGACTATTGAGCGGCTAGCACAGCGGCTTGCTGTGATAGCTCGAGCGCTTCACCAATAGGGCCAAGCACCATCGACGGTAAGAAAGATAAGAAGTTAACCACCAGGATCACGGTTACCAAGGTGACGGCAAAGGTTGGGTTAAACAGCGGCAGGGTGCCAGCCGTTGTTGGGACCTGGCGTTTTTTCGCCAGAGAGCCGGCAATCAACAGTGGAATAACCAGCGGCAGATACCGACCCAGAATCAACACCACCACACAGGTTAGGTTCCACCAGACGGAGTCATCATCTAAGCCTTCAAAGCCGGAGCCATTGTTAGCAAAGGCTGACGTGTACTCGTAAAACACCTGGGCTATGCCATGTAAGCCAGGGTTAGAGTTGCCGGTAAGTGACGGGAAGGCCACGGTTATGGCAGTGAAGGTAAGAATAACGGCGCTGGGTAACACCAATAGCACGCCTAGCCAGCTTATTTCACGCTTTTCCAGTTTACGGCCAAAAAACTCCGGCGTACGACCAATCATTAGCCCGGCAATAAATACCGCCAGCCAGATATAGACCAGAAAATTGACAAAGCCACAACCAATGCCGCCCCAAATGCCATTAATTAACATGCCCGAGCGCGTAACCAGCCCCGCGAGTGGGTTAAGCGAGTCGTGCATCGCGTTGACTGAGCCATTCGAGGTTTGGGTGGTAAAGGTGGCCCAAAGTGCAGAAACGTCCGTGCCTAATCGCACCTCTTTACCTTCCATATTGCCGGCTTGCTGCGCCAAGCCTGCAAAGGCGGCGTTTGGTTGCTGCTCACTGTATACGGCTAAGGCAATAAACAGCAGGCTTAAAAACCCCATAACTGAGAGCGACAATAAGGTTAAACCCCGACGGCGTACCATACCGCCGGCCATAAATACCACTGCCATCGGCACCAGCACGATCGCGATGGTTTGAATAGCGTTACTGACCGGTGTTGGGTTTTCCTGCGGGTTACTGCTGTTAGGGCCAAACCAACCACCACCATTAGTACCCAATTGCTTAATCGCTACCATGGCGGATACAGGGCCAAGTGGTATGGTTTGCTCTGTAAGGCTTTGCTCTTGTTCAAGCACCGGCACGGTGGGGCTGGCACTGTAACTCGCTGGCACACCCTGACTGGTTAACGCGATAGCAACCACAGCAGCCAGTGGCAGCATCAGGCGTAGCACAGCACGCACGGTGTCCTGATAATAGTTACCCAGGTCCCGTTCTTCGCCCTCAATTGCGCTGTCTGCATTGCGGCCACCCAAAATACCACGCAGTACTGCTACGCACACGGCCAGTGCCATCGCTGGTGTCACAAACTGCAGCGTAACAATTAAAAAGCCCTGGCTGAGGTAGCTCAGCTGGGCCTGGCCGGAATAATGCTGCTGATTGGTATTCGTTAAAAACGACACTGCGGTGTGCAGCGCTAAATCCCAGCTCAGCCCCTCAATACCATTTGGATTTAACGGTAAAAGGTGCTGAAACAATAAAATAAGATAAGCAATAACGCCCAGTACCAGGTTGCTGAGTAAAAAGGCGATGCCATAGCTTTTCCAGCTCATCCCCTGTGTTGGCTTGACACCCAGCAGTTTGAAAATGCCGTTTTCCAATGGCAGAAAAACCTTATCACTCCAGTGCGAACCGGCGGAAAAGACGCCAGTCATATAGCGCCCTAACGGCCAGGCCAACAGCAGCGCCAAAGTAAAAATTAACATGACTTCCATTGCCAACTCCTCAGAACTTTTCAGGTGCCAACATGGCAACGATTAACACAGCGCTTAGCGCGCCTACTAATAACAGTAAAACCCACCCCATTTTTCGTATCCTTAGTGTGAAAAACACGGCGCTAAAGGTAGTCGTAAGAGGCGTAAAATCTCCAGTAAGGCGTTGGCCTTAAGCATAAAGAATTCGTAAAGTTTTACTTCTAGGCACTATTTTTATGACTTTTACAGTTATGCTTGGGCATAAAAAATAGGGGGTAATATTTATGCGTTTTTTATTAATCTGCGTTTGCACATTCCTTTCGTTAGCAGCATGTGAACGTCCGTCTGTATTACAAAAATTCTCAGGTCAGGCACAAGGTACCACCTATAGCGTGACCTACTGGAGCCAAACGCCGGTTGAGCGGCAGCAATTTGAGCAGGCGATTGCTGCAGAGCTGCAGCGGTTGGATCAGGCGATGTCGAATTATCGATCAGACTCTGTAATTGAATATTTTAATCAGGCAGAAACGCTCGAACCGCTGACTGTGGGGGAAGAGATTGTCGAACTTGTCAAAACGGCGCAGCGTATCAGTCAGGCAACGGGCGGTTGCTACGATCCTACTATCACCCCGTTGTTTTCGCTGTGGGGGTTTCGGGCACAACAACTGTATATTCCCACCCAAGACGAACTTAACGCTATTGCACCACAACTTGGCATCGATAACGTCATCGTCACAGACGCCTTAACACTCCAAAAACCACATCCCCAGCTCAGTATTGACCTGTCATCCATTGCACAGGGGTATTCGGTACACCGGCTTACGGTGACTGCCGAGCAATTTGGCATTGAAAATTATTTGATAGAGATAGGCGGCGAGTTACAAACCCGAGGTAAGAAGCCGGATGGCAGCCAATGGCGTATCGCGATCGAGCGGCCGCTGCCGGGGGCGCAACAGCTGCAAAAAATTGTACAAATTCAGCAAGAAACTCCTCTTGCAATTATGACGTCCGGTACCTATCGCCATTTTTATGATCACGACGGGACGCGTTATAGCCATATCCTGGATGGCCGTAGCCTGAGACCAGTAACCCATAGCACCGTATCAGTGACGGTTCTGCATGATGATTTAACAGAGGCAGATGCCTGGTCGACAGCGTTACTCTGTTTGGGAAGCGCTGAAGGTTTAGAAATTGCTGAAGCTTATTCACTGGCGGTGTTATTTATTGACCAACAGGACAAGCAATTAACAGAGCTAAAAACCAGACATCTACGGGAGCACAAAGGCATCAAGCTAATGGACGTTAAATGAAAAATTCAATTTGAATTAATGACCGCTTTTGGCACATAAGTAATATTCATAAAGTGCGAATACTACATTAGTTCACTTTACTGCAAAAACCGTAACCAACGTCTTCATTGAGTCACACGGAATCATAACAAAGTGCATCTTGCTACCAACATGCTGCCAAAACTCGGCCTCTTGAGCATATTTTTTTGCTTTTTGGATAGAGATGCTTTCTGGTAACTGGGCTTTAGTTAGCCTCGAGCGTAGCAGCTTTGTGCACAAAACCTTCCAAGGATGCTTAGGTTCGCCGTCTGAAAGCCTTTCCACGAATCTTTCTAGCGCATGACGAGTCACCACGACGGGTCCAATACTTGGCACATTGATGACCTCATCAATATCTCTCACCGTGACATTATCCACGCTGTATTCTTCGAAGGAATGTGAGAGCCAATCGTCCCGCTTCTCTACCGAGATCTGTGCTTCCTGGTATCGAGTGAGCAAAAACCTAGTCAGGCTGTAAAGTGAATGCTGAGTTGAGCGTTGTTTCTGTAACTTTTTGATGGCTCCTTTACTGACTCGGATTTGAAGCCCATTGCCGCTTCGGTTACTCCCCATCACCTCTTTCACTGACAATAGGTGGTGAATCGCATAGAGCTCAGCTGCAATTGGCTTTTGCTGCTCAGGTAGCTTTTTGTATTGCTCACCTAAATCGACCTTTAGCTCACCACCTCTTCGAAGGCCGATCTTCCAGTAAACCGTAAACTCACCATCAATCTGCTTTGTTAACAGGGTTAATACCATCATGTTTGTTTCTCCTATTGGTTATCTATTTTCCATTCTCCATGTTTTTTCAAATATGCAAGGCGCAAAAAAAGGGGCCGAAGCCCCTTGGATCAGATATGAACTTTAGGAAAGCCCATGGCACCGTAAACATTCAGCACATCATTCCAATCCCAACTTTTCACGCCGAGTGACGTTGGTATCGGGGGGATCAACACTTGTGTCAGAATGCCTTTCTGCCAGGCTTTTTTCTTGAGTTCATTCGCTGCATTCAGGCCGGTCTCAGAGAGATCATGGTCTGCCCAGATGTACAGCATTTTCACATTACTTGGTGGTTCAAACCTAGCCAGTAGGGTTGCATTCACAACCGACCAACATGTTTGCCCCGTTGCTCTGGTAACTGCTAAAGCCGTCTCTATACCTTCAGAAACACCTAGTACCTCACCAGGCTCACCAATCGGAATGGCACCGCCAGTGATTGTTCTGTCACTTGGTATGGGCATCATCATTTTAGGCTTTTCAACCGGCGCTTTGAAACCATCTTCACTTAGGTAGATCCGATGGAGCGTGGCCGAACGCCCTTGCTGCGTGACGATTTTACCTAGCAGTGCTGGGTAGCTATCGATAAACAGACCATCTTCATCATGGTAAGGCAAGTTAGGATGAAACCTCAGCACCGAATCCCATTCAGGACGAAGCCGCGTAACAATGCCACGACGATGCAAATAGTTCCAAACCGGTTGCGCACGAGTATCTGCAAGGGATAACGTTGCTCCCCAGGTTTGATTCAAGCGATGGATAATCGCTTTGTCCTCGTCCTGCTTTTTAGTCTTCCAGTCAACAGCGTTACTCGGTACTGCCCGAGTTGGTACTTGTCCGGGTTGAATACCTAGAACTTGGCCGATTGCTTCAATAGACTGAGCAAAGTTCCATCCATTAATCCAAGACAACAGTTCAAAGCCATCATGAAAGATACCGCAGGTATTACAAACGCCACCACCGGTATATTCAGCATCTTTGAACAGCCTAAAGCCATCACGACCGCCATGAACAGGGCATGCCACATGACGGCCTTTTCGAGCAATAGCGGCATCAAGTTCTGGCACCAATGCCGCCAAGACTTGAAGCCATTGGCCATTGAGATATGGCCTTACTGTGTCAATCTGTAAAGGTAACGCCATATAACCTCCTTAAGTAAAATGCCGACTCCTACCACTAGTGGTAAAAGTCAGCTTGGGTCCTGCATTAGCCGTTCGGTTAATACAGGATCGTTAGTCAAGCTGGATACCGTGTCGTCTTAATAGCCACATGATGGAATCACGAAGCACATAAGGATCGACAACCGCAGCCATTGCGCAAACACGAAAGCAAAATGGCGCTATTTCGTCATTTTGAATCCACGACAACACATCCTTGCGCAATCGAGTACTGACACGACCGTCCAGCAATACACGGATTGCATCCAATAGAATGCCTTCGCGTAACTGCCAGATTTCCGTTTCAGACCAAGTGACTGGGGCATCATCAAACTCAAATAGAAATTCGAGCTGTGATGATGTGTGTTGAAGTGACTGCTTTTGTGATGAAGGAGAATGGGCAATACTCCCATTCATTAAAGATAACCGCGTTCGGCAAGCGAAACGCAGCCCTCGGATGCGACCACGACATGGTCAAGCGTTCGAATATCAAGAAGTGACAAGGCGTCACGGAGTCGATGAGTTATGCGTTTATCAGCTTCACTGGGCTCAGGATCACCCGATGGATGGTTATGAACCAGTATCACTGCTGCCGCATTAAGCTCTAGCGCACGCTTTGTTACTTCCCTTGGATACACGCTCGCCGCATCTAAAGTGCCTTTGAACAGCTCTTCAAATCGAATGACGCGATGCTTTGTATCAAGAAACAGCACACCAAAAACCTCGTGCTCATACTCGTGCATCAGTGTTTGCAGGTATGAGAACGCCGATGATGGCTGTTCAATTTTGCGACCTTTAGTCAATCGACCACGGGCAAGTTTAAGCGCCATATCTAAGATATCCGCTTCAGTCACTTGGTCAGGAACGATGTAAGTACCGGCTTCTTCGCCAGCTAAGAACTTTTTGTTTTTCATAGGAGTCTCCAAAAAAACGGAGACGAACCCATGCCCTGACGGGGACGGAATCGTCCCCGCAGGGTGGTAAAATTGATGTGGTCACTGAACTAACAGTTGTTGTGTTACTTCGAATAACTCACGCTTCAGATCTTTGACGTCGTTAATCACGATGCTTTGAGGAAAGAATTTCTCAACACTGCGTGTTTGAATCCCGATCCCCAGCAGCTCAAAGCCACTTCGTCTGCAACGGTCAACAATGTCATGCGTAGCAGCCCAGTCATCTGGGTCACCATCGGTTAGCACTATCATTAGCTTTCGCTTCTGTTTTTGTGCTAACAAACTGTTTGCCGCAAACCACATAGCTTGTGCCATAGGCGTACAACCTCTTGGTTTTTGGTCAAAACAGGCGGCCCGATGTCGAACCGATTGCTTGGGCAATAACGCGATAGAAACTTCCTGATGAATACCAGGAAAATAACTGACCGCAGGTACAACACCCGGTATACCTTCCAATGCCATGGCCAAAGCCAAAGCGGCTTCATTGGCAACATGAAAGTACTTGCGATTACCTTCGCCAATGGGTTTACCCATTGAGCCCGATATATCGACAAGCAAGTGCACAGCAGCATTGGGCGCAATGCGCGGCAGCCTTTGAATAAACAATCTCGACTCACCTGCTTGGGAAGCGGCAAGACGATGGGTTGCAACTCGAAGACCGTGCCGTTTGGCATGATTCCGATTGTCCTGACTGGACTGAACCATACCTCTAAGTCGAGCTCGAATTTGAGCCGACTCAGACGCCGATAAGGTCAAGATGGCCTCATCACCCAACATAGCTTGCTCTGCTTGGGGCAAACTGAGTGGAGTGACGCCCTGATGTCCTTCAGCTTGTTCCGACAACACTTCTGCCACTTGTGCAAAGGTATCGGGTTCAAACTGAGCGGCACTGGCCTCTAAGGCTTGTCGCAAATTGTCAGCTTGATCAGAGTTATCTGAATCACCCGTTTCAGCAAAATCCCCCGTTGCAGACGAGTCTGTTTCTGGGGTTTGACTACCACTACTGTTATTGCTGTCATTAATCGCATCTTGTCCAATGTCATTACCGCTATCAGCATCCGACTCATCCTGTGGTGGACGAGATTCTTCTTCCAACATGGCAACGATGGCATCGACAAGTTTTAGCACTTCACCTGTAGATGCCAGGCTAGGCACTGCTGTCAGCATGGCGCTTAATCGGCTCATCGCTGCGGCAGGAAAGAGTTGTCTCACTCTTTCATCGACTGCTTGATACAAAGGCGTCAGCGCTTTCTGGCCCAGAAAATGGCATCTCAAGCGGAACAACAACCATGCTTGCAAGTTAGATGCAGGCTCAAGCTGTTCAGGTACACACATTTGCTGTGTGTCCACCATGTACTCAATCACTTGCGAAATACTGCGCCGGGTTCCGGGATAATCCTTTGCCAATTCGTTTTCAATGCGAACGTCCTCAATGATATTGAGAAGTGCCTTACGGATCGGTTTGGACGACGCCTTCTGCACCATGTCAAAATTAGTATGGCGAATATGCGCCGCTTCATGAGCCAGATAACCCCAAGCTATCTGTTGATAGTGTGGGTCGTCTGGGTTTGCTGTTGGGATCACAATCCGCTCACCATCGGTAAACGCATCTTGTCCTTGAATAAGCACCTTCACACCAAACTTTTCGCCATAAGCTGCGGCTACGATTGGCAGTGCGTTTTTTAATGGATGATTCATGGGAGTCTCCTAATCATTAGGGGGAATACTCCCTCAGCGGGAGCGTTTCCCCGCTGGGAATGTGAGTGTTTAAACCTGTGCTTTTAGCTTATCCAGGTCGTATTTTTGACCTAACCAAGCCACCAATTGAGCTGGACTCTCGTGCTGCTCAAATGACGTTTTAAGCTGGTCTAAACTCAGGATGTCATCCAATGTCAGACCGTACTGGTCTTGTAACTGAGTAGACACCTCGTGTTGATATTGCAGCCAGGCCCGCTCATAAGCGGTTTGCTGCAATACCATGTTTGGAACAAATACCATGGCCGTTACCCAAGCTCCGTGTGCGTCCGCATCAGCGATCAGCACAGGGTTCTTGGGGATCACGACACTATGTGTTGAGTACGACCGTTGTACTAACGTTCGACAACACGCCACTTCTGGTATCGATTCACTTTCAACAGCATCAGTCACACCACGAAAATGTGGTTCAAACTGCTTCAGTTGGCTGGGGTTATGGATGGTTGATTGCATAATTTCCTCTTACATAGTTCAGAGGACATGCGCCCTTCAGGGCAACATGCCCTCAAGGACGTTAGAAATAAAATGAGTTTGGTACAGTCGAACCAAGGTTTGGTCTGACGGTTGGTTGTGGTATTGCACGTAAGTTATCTGCCTGAGCAGATACTGGCTGTGCGGGTTCAGGTTTGGGCATCAGTTGTCTGATATCCAATTGACCTTCACCGTGCATTCTCATCTTGTCTGGATCAGACAAAATTAAAATGGTCGCCATCAGTTCGTGATAGAGATTGTCTGTCACAGGGCCGGTCTTCGGCAGACGAACAAATAAATTGTCCATCGCTTCAACCATTGGCTGAACTCGGTGATCCAGGAATGACAAACCATCCAACTTGTCTCTTAATCGCTTGAGAGGATTAAGGGCTCGCTGGCTGATTTGATTCTTACCTGCAACGGAACGCTCAAACAGTTCATTGGCATCACGAGCCACCTCCCTAAAGAGGGTGTGTCCCATACCATTGACCTTGTCATCTAAGCCACCAGCTTGTTCAGCCGGTTGCATTCGATAGATGGCATAATCGAACTGAAGCCGTTGTTCCACGTCTTCGATGGGTGATAATGCACGTCGGATTGCATCTGCAAATTCAGGGTGTTTTGCAACCCAGTCAAAAGTCACCTGATCATAGTTGTCCAAGAACAACAGCTTGCACTGCGCAAACTCCTGACCGATCCTGTCAAGCTCTGGAACAATCTGATCAATTCGGTCTTCAGGGACGGCATAGCCACCTAAAAACCGCACACCGACTTGCTCACACAAGCGCTGTGCTTCTTTCTTAAGCCGTTCAAAGTTCGCCAATGCCTCTGGGTCGCAAATTTTTTTACTCCCTAAGCTGGCAACATCCTTCGGGGGAAGTTGGCTGCCATTGGCTAATCTGAAATCTTCAGGCCTTAGTTTTTTTCTACCGCTCCAGATGGAACAGTCGATGTGACAAATCAAAAGTTTGTCGAGGGTTTGAATACTCATAGTGCATCCTCATGCGAGATGGGGACGCACCACTCCCAACAGGAGCAATGGCCCCCGCTTGGGTGGTAGTAGTTGACGCGCTAATGGCAACATCACTATCAGAAATAGTAATTTTGCGAATCAGGCGACGATTGGTTGAGATCGATTTTCACAGGCATTAAGTCCAGTGCTTCAGCTATCGGGCGAACCCGCTCTAAATCACTGCCTAGCAACCGCAATACATCTTTTTCCAACTTCAGTTGGTCGGATACTTCTATCCCATCAGGACTCGCTACTGTGAGCGAACACAGTGGTGGTAATTGACGCTTAAAGGCCAGTAACAGCAACAATGGCCACGGGCCATCATCAGTGTTAACAATGCCAGCGCCTTCACCTGACACCATGCTGATTTGATTGGTACTAGGTAATGCGCCTTTGCAAAACCCTAATGACCATTCTCCAATCCTGACCTGGTTATCATCAATAACAGCCAAGCCATAGGCTTCAAGCAGCTTTGCCATATCGAACAACGCTTTTTGCGCCAGCGATATTTGGCCATTGACGTCCTTGCGAGTACGAAACTCCCAACTGACGTTATTGGCACACGCGACGCTATCTAGCGCATTTGAGAGTTCAAATGGCCGCCCTTGATGATCAATGCCGACTTGTCCAACAAGTCGATAACCCTTGTTGATTTTCTCATTGATTCGTCGATCTGCTTCAGCGTTAGGATCAGTCGAATCAATCATTCGCTGCTGCGACAATTGACCTGCTTTTCCAAACCGAACTTCAATCTCCTGGTTATCTGATCCAACGTAAATGGCCCATTCTTTGGCTGTCCCATCAGAATGACTGTAACGGTAAAGAGCAAAGCACTTTTCCATCATCAATCCTCCCAGTGGTCACCGAAGACATCAGCGGCAATACGATGGATGGCTTCACGTTGCTCCAACTCAGCACGAGCCGTCAAAGACCGAACCAGTGCATACTCCACTGCGTTGGGAGCGCCTTTAAAAGCAATTGTTAACTTTGCCCAGCGCACCAAGGTCCGAGTGGACATGGTGATACTTAGTTCTGCACCGCCATCCGCGCCCCCAATAAAAAGACGACGAATGTCACCAGCCACTTTCACCATTTTTTGGCGAAAGACTTCTGGCAAGCCCGGCGCAACGTTCTCCAGAATGGCTTCCTCTACAGAAGGCTCTGCATAGGTCGCTTCGATGATTCTAAAGCGATCAAGGAAAGCCAAATTCTGTTGAAGCACACCTTGATACAAGCCCGTTTGGTCACCGCTGCCCGCACTGTTGCCGGTAGCGATAAAACGAAACTTGTTATGTGGCATGATGATCTCTCCGCCATTTTGTGCGATGACCAACGGGGCACCTTCCAAAATGTCATTGAGCCCAGCCAGTTCAGCAGGCTCAGCAAGATCCATTTCATTAATGATCAGCAAATGGCCATGCTTGACAGCCAGTGCCAGCGGTCCATATACAAAGGTCATGTTGCCATTAACCAGTGTGTGGTGACCGATAAGATCGGACAACTCCAATCGACCGTGCGCAGTAATTTGCTGAACAGGCCAATTCAATCGAGAAGCAACTTGGCAAATTAGCGAGGTCTTACCGCATCCTGTGGGGCCTGTAATATACAAACCGTCACCGTCTGGGTTAGACAAGAACGCTAATACGTCACGTAAATCTTCTTTTCTAAAAACAAACTCGTCCTTGCGAACGGGAATGTTTGGATGGGTAGTGTCGGCACTAAATCCTTCCAGAACAAAAGCATCAGGAGCCGGGACATTAAACGCTTGATTCACTTGAACCAAAAATGGGGATTGTTCAGTCATGGTAAACCTCATCTGTTTTGACGAGGCCCCATGCCCCTACAGGGACTGAAGTCCCCGTCGGGTGGTGTGTTGATTGTGGTATGGCTGTGTATGTAAGAGTTCAGCTCGCTCTATCATTCGTACCCAGCATTGGCTACGAGTGAAACTGCTTTCTGATGCACTCGATGTAAGCGCATGAGAAAGGAGCCGAAATCGGCTCCAAGTGAACGTTAAAAATAAAATGAGCTCGGCGAGTCACCTGGCAGAACCAAGTTCTCTTGCTCAAGGCTGATTTTGATTGGTGTTTCAACGGGCTGCTCTGGCTTATTGGTGCTGATACGCAACCGCTCTTGTGGCGCTTTTCGGTAAGCGGCTAAAACCTGTTCGTCCAGTTCGCCTAATTTATCGGTGGCCAATTGCTTATAGTCCACCGTACCCGCCATCATGTAGCGGCTGAGTTTGACCCCAGCATAATCCGCATGAGCGTAGTTACCCATCATGGCGACCAATTTCGACTGAGCGTCTCGCATGTCCTCTTTCAAAGATTTAATGTGATTTTCCAGTCGAACCACTTCGGCATGTGCTGAGCAATACTGGCGAGACAGCGATGTCCAGCGGTATTGAGCTTCACCCTTGGGAACAAAACAATCTTGTTCAGGGCATTTTGACGGTTCTTTTTTTGTTTGAACTAACTCCCAAAACTGAAGCGCTGTTTCTTGCAATTCAGTTAAGAACGCCGCGTCTCGTTGTATTTCAAACTCAATCAGTTGATCCTCAAAATAGAAAACCAACCAACCACGCGTGCTATTGGCGACCAGTATTTGATGCTGAACTTGCACCCAATACAACTGGTACGCCTCACTTTGTTCTCTGTGAGCTTGCACATCCTCAAAAACTGACTGGCAAGGACATTTCAATTCAACGGGTTCACCCGCATCGTTGATGCCATCAAAGCTAGCTCGAAAGATTGCGTTATGATCGGCTTCTGCACATAACGGCAGAAGAAAGTCATTGTGCGCATTCTCAAATGCTCGCCTTGCTTGAGGTTCCAACCGTATACCGCGAAGCACATTTGGATTATTCGACAGGTCTTCCGGTAATACGAATCCAGTTTTTTCTGCCCATAATCGCCAAGGTGTTTTGTAGGGTGAACGCCCCATAATAATTGGGGCTTCAGATGCCGTAACCCCTGCAATGCGCCACTGGTGCCATGCAGGAGTACGTTGTGATAGGTCGATAACCTTCATATTGCCTCCTTTGAGGGGAGACTCCCCCGAAGGAGAGAACTCCCCTTCAGGGTTAAGTGGTTACTTTGCAGCTTGCGCTAACGCTGTTTGGTGCTGAACAACACTTGCTTGAACCGAATCAATTGCCGCTTTACCGGCTTGAATCGAACCTACGACAAGGGCAACAACCAATACCAAGCGAAAAAGTGAGGCTGATTTAGTCATGGAAGATCTCCAAAAAAAAGACGAGACCTTCCCCCTGACGGGAGAATAATCCCGCCAGGGTTAGTAGAATGAATGCGTGGCGCTAAGAAGCTAAAGGCTGTGTGAGCGCTTTGGCTGCTTGTTGTTGTGCATTCAATATTTCTTGTTTCGCAAACGTCAGCTCAACACCTTGAAAATGTTCATTGGCATATTCCAATGCACTATTCCAAGCGTTTGAAGCTTCCGCCCGCTCGATAAGTTTGTAAACAAGCCCTCGGGTTCGATCATCAACTTGCTCCGGTGGAATCACAGATGGCTCAACAACATGTGTTGCTTGGCCTTCGATAATTCGCTCCGCTTCGTCTTGATCGAAAATTCCCACAAAGCCAAACGCAATGCGGGAACACTGGATCATGGATTTATGTCTTAGCATTCGCTTAGTGTGCGTCTGCCATGGACCATCTACACGGTAAGGGCCATTTTTACCGTTACCTTCAAAAGGCGGTCGATAGACTTCATCCAGGTATTCAGTGATTTTGACTGGGTGCGAACGGTCGCGCCGGTAGATGATGCATTCCATCCATTCAGGGCATTCTTTCGCGCCATCCAGAGAGACTTTGTTTTCTGAAGTCTTAAACTCCATGCCATCAAACTGGTCGTGTTGATTGATGATGCGAGACCAGCCATCGACACCTACCACTGGGATAATCCCAGCTTGCTTATCAGGGAACGCAAAAATCTCTTTGGTGAAAGGGTTCAAGCCGTACTGATCTGCAACCACCAAGAGCGCCATCATCTGCTCATTGGTCGGTGCACTACCGTCACGTTGCTTGAATGCTGTTGCTTTTAGAGTATCGAACAATTTGTTTGGTTCGACACTAAAGCGCTCAGCAAAGCGTTGGATTAGCTTTGGTTTTTCCATTTTGGACTCCGACAATCAAAGTGGGAGTCTGCCCCTGACGGGAAAGTACTCCCGGCTGGGTTAAAGCGTTTTTGCTCGGTTAAAAATCTGGTTCAGGATAAGTTTGTGCCCAATTAGCTTGGGAGCCCGCATCATCCGCAGATGATGGCTCAGATGCTTTGTTCACACTATCAAGAAGCAGAAACTCGTCCGCGTCCACTTCGGTCAATCGATGCTTAATACCATCTTTCTCCCATGAGCGCGTGCGCTGAGGCCCTTGAACAAAAAGCTTCGCTCCTTTTTGGATTAAATCTTTTGCTCTTAGCCCTAACTTAAATCCACCACGATCTCGAAAAACGACCCGATGCCATTCCGTATGCTCTTTGAGCTCATTGGATTGACGGTCGCGCCATTTCTCAGAAGTGGCCAGTGAAATGCTGGTCACTAAATCACCTGATGGATAGGCTCGTGTCTCCGGCTCAGAGCCAACGTAGCCTATGAGTGTTACTTGGTTTTTCATGATGTTCTCCTCGTCTTAGTTGAACTCTGTGCACACAGTTGCTTCTACCCGGCTGGGCAAAGAAGACTGACGACGCAGATAGGTTGGTATTTCGAGTAAAGCCATGTCGTACTGATGTGGCTCTTTGTAAAACGCAGATGTCAAACGGGGCATACCAGGAGCTTTAGGCACTGCCATTGGACGACGTTTTGGTGTTGGTGTGAGCAATCGCTTGATTTGAGTAAGTACAAATCGAAACGGGCGCACGCTTTGACGAGCAAGCAATCGCAAAAGCGACCAGCTCAGTTTTGCAAGCAACATAATGCCTGCGATTTGGATAATAAATCCGAAGATATATTCCATTGGTGACTCCTTAATTTGGTTGTGAAGGAGTCACCCCCAACTGGGGAGAACTCCCCCAGTTGGGTGGTGAAAAGGCGAACCGCAAGGAACGCATGGTTGAGCATGTAAAAACATGCAGGCTATTTGTTTAAGGAGGCTAGCTACCTCTTAGTACCACTGAGAAAACTCAGCGGCGGGCTTCCTTTGAGCTCATGCTCTCAGGCGCAGATATCACTGAAACAGATCAGCAATATTTGATAGTCAGTGTAACCGTCTTATCCAGACAGGATAGTTAGAAAGATGCTCAATTCTTCCATCTAGCTGAAAGGCCATTACCTCACAGAGGATTAGGCTAGGGACTGATTATTGTCATATCAGGAGCAAACTTATGGCCCAAGCAAAACCCAATTACTCAAAACCCATCTTTGAACAATCATTCACAATTAACAGCTTACAGGCACAACGTGTCGTTGACCGTGTTTTTAGACGGACGGTCAGTGCGCTTTACGGAATCGATGTGATCCTGCGCATCATTGGCGATGAGAACGAAATTGATGAAGTGGAACAGATCATTAGCCAGTTGATCGAGGATTGCGCTAAAGCGGTAGACAACGAACAAGCTCGTTTGGAGAAACTGATGGAGTCCAACGGCATCGATGAAGTACCTGACTACACCGACCCGATTACCTTCAACGCCAAAATCAGCTCGCCTCAGGTTGGCCAGTTTGTCGGATTAGTTCGCAAACTCGATGCGTTGATGCTCTCAATGGACACACTCTGGTTGTCTAGCGTGCTTAGCAACAAGCAACGTGTTGATGGCAACTACGCATGGCAACAGCGCATCATCAAACTGGCTCGACGCATAATTGATATCGAAATTCGAGCACGAAAATCAGCCCAAGCTAAGGGTAAAGAAGCAGAAGTTGAGCAAGCGGTGCCTTCAACCGATGACGATATCACTGAAGAGGAAACAGATAACCCCGCCAACTAGCCAACTAGGCTCCCATCAACCAGCCCCTCTCGAAGGGGCTCTTCTAAATTGCAGTTGTGAACTTTGTAAAACAGTTTTGGACATTTTTGAGTCAGCCGAGAGCGCATTGAAACGTTGATAAAGCAATCATTGCTCAGAAATTCTGTTTTTTAACAAGACTGATATTTAATCAATAAACTCCATATACTTAGCCCTCAGCTAAACCTACTAGGAGTATATTTGTGAAACACTGGTTATTCTTGACAATAGCAATACTTGGTGAAGTGATTGCAACCACTACATTGAAATCAACCGATGGTTTTACAAAGTTGATTCCTTCATTCGTTGTTTGCTTAGGTTATGGTATTTCTTTCTATTTTCTATCGTTATCCCTTAAATCTATACCAGTTGGCATCGCTTATGCTGTATGGGCGGGCTTGGGCGTGGCCATTGTTACTGGCATTGCTTGGCTTGTATATGGACAGAAAATGGATACATGGGGGTGGATTGGAATTGGATTAATCGTATGTGGTGTTGCTGTACTTAATCTACTATCTAAAACCAGCGCTCATTGAACGAATGACAAAGTGATAGGATTGAGTGAGTCAAAATCTTAATCAATGGCTTAACTTTGCCCCGTAGCTAACACAAAAAAGGGCAAAAGCGCGTTAGCTGAAATTGTTCGATCTGTGATCACAAAGTGCAAAAATGGTTACTTTAAAGCGTAAAATCGCATTAAAGTAACCAAAATGGAACATTATTGTCGCTGCTATTTTAGAAGGACGAGCTCAATTATTACCCGAAATTTCTTCCGTCGCCTCCTGGCGAAGTTTCTGGGTATCCATTCCGTTTAGCCGTTCAATGGCTCTGTCTGCGGCACTTTGACGGTTTCCATCAACGTTTAGCGTACTTCCTGAGCCAGTGAGTCTCTCAAGATCCAGTGAAGGTATTTCAGGTAGGTTACCCGTGATCGATAAGATACCTATCCATTCATCGAGATTGACTTGGCTCCAATCTACCTGGTTTAACTGACTCGCAGTCAAACCTTCACAGTTTGGTGACTTGGCACTGCCCCAACCAAGGCCTAATTGCGGACGCACTTGTTCTTGAATGATCCGTGAAAGTGGCGAAGTAAAGCAGCAATATGACTGCCGTTTTTCAACACAGGCACCTAAGAACTTAGACTTGCAGTAAGAGCCAATGTAGTGGCAACTCTTCAATACCCGCTTGGCGTTCATTTCAAACTCACTCTGCTCACATTTCCAGATAAGCTGAATGAGGATCATGGTGACTGAATAAATCATGTAGGCCGTCATAACCGTACTCAGAACCGCGCCCGCAGCGCCACCCAGGGCAAAGTTGCCACCAGAAACGACACCATCGGCTCCAACCGCGCCACCAACGTTACTAAACAGTGCCGATTGCGCCCCCGAACCAAAGGTCGTACCTACCCATTCAGCCGTCTTATTGGTCAACACCTGCATGAAGCCAGTCGCAGCTTGCTCCGCTCCAGCGCCAGCAGCCGTTGATGGCCCAGCCCCCATAAGAGAGTCCCATGCAGACACAAAAGGCTCTTTAACCGCACTCCAGGTACTCGTTATCGGTTCCCTAAGCGTATTCCACGAACCATAGATTGCAGAAGACGGATTCATGGCCATGACTGCCGTATCAAGCTTGTTAACCGCCACTATCATTGTGATGTAATCCGATAACGACACGCCACTTGGCTTTTCACAGCAATCCACTATGCCACCAACGGCTTTTTTGCACTGGCCGGCATTACCTTTAAAGACCGTACACTCGACGTTATCTTGGCCATCAGCTCCCGTGCATGACATATCATTGGTCATAAACTGCGCCGCATTAAGCATCGCAGCTGCTTCTGCAAAGTTAGCCTGCTTGATTGACTCTGGCTCTAAGCAATCTGTGCCCATACAGCGAACTGGCCCCTCACAGTTGTATTGAGTTTCCATTCGAGCATTTTGCACTTCAACGCTTTGTCCGCAGTCATACACTAAACTTTGGATATAACAGAAGCCTTCATGACCAGACCCGCCTTCAGTGCATTCGGTTCTCACATACTGGCAGGCCGGGTTTTGCTCTAGCGCGGAACACGTATTGGTGGTCGTGTTTTGTCCGTTATTGACGATGGTTTGTGTATTACCATTGGCATCAACCCAGCTATCTGAGCTGCCCATGTTGAACTCTGGATGAGCAGTCGAAGCATTGTAGGTCGCTTTTGCCCTCCAGCATGAGAGCCCCAGTCCATCAGAACTGCCACGACTGGTTAAATGAGCAGGAGACGAAACAACCGCAGGATAAAGGCTTCCAAGCTTCGCCAATTCGCCACTACCAACCGTTAACCCGTCGATTCGTTTTGTGCCCGTATCCAAACACTGCCACTGCACCGCAGTAAACTGATCCGTTTGCATCAAACATTGGTCTATGCCCGGATCACTTGATTGGTGAACAACGTCTTGCTCTAAGTACTTGCCAGAGAAGGTCAAGGAAGCACTCAGTTTCGCAGGAGCCAAGCACTTCTGAACTTCTCGGCTGCAAGTATCGAAATCGACTTTGTTCCAGCCGGATTCGCATCTCGAACGAGTGACTTCCTGGGGTTCATGCCACGAAATAATTGACCCATTGACAACTTTACACAATGAGCCAACCAAGGTTCCTTTTGGACAGGTCATTTCAGGGTATTTAATAGACGGTTTCGTCTCTGTGACCGCTTCTTTATTGCCAGTCAGTGAGAGTGTCGTTTTCCAACCATTTGCCTTTGACGGCGCCTCGGTGATTTTTATCTCAGTATTTTGATTATCAAAAATCCTCAGTGTCGCGTTTCCAGTTTGCATTGTGGTGCTGTGCTGTGGAACAAAACTGAGCGTTTCAGAGCTAAAACAACCGCGTTCGATGGACCAACTTTGTTGATGGGTTTCAACGGATACATGTCGTTCTAACTGACACTGAGTAAGCGTGCTGATCTTCTCGCACACCTGGTAATCCGGTACATGCTTGGTTTCAGTAAATGGCGTAATCGTCTGAGTAGGCTCACAGGCCTCAAAACTACTCGGCATAAGATTGGATACCACGCACTTTGGATCGCTGGTTTGTAATCCACAGTCATAAGTATCGGTAAAACGAATGCATTCACCTTTATCATTGATCTCGGCACATTCTGACGACATGAATCCACAGGAAGGATTTGCTTCAAGCACTTGGCAGGCCTGATTTTCAATCCCCTTATAGCTTTCGTCATCCACACTCACTTGTACACGCCGACACAAAGGCGATATGCCAGCCACAGGGCTTGGGGCAAAATAGGATTCACAAACTGAAACACCATTGACCACCGTACATCCGTTGGTTGAAGACGGCTGATCCGTGCATTGAATGCTGTAGTCTGAAAACTTCGTCGGGATATCCGCTGCTTGTTCGATACAGGATTGTGGCGACCAACTATCATTCATCACCACCTTGGTTGGATCAAAGCGCACCTTAATGCGTGCATACCCCTCACCACTACCCGTAACCGATACGCGAATTTTCACCGGCACTTCTAAACCTGGCTCTACCGCTTTTAGCTTGGCAGTGAGATCGGTATTTGGATTGCGCTCCCAACTGGTACTGAGCTCGCAGCGACCTGCCGTTTCTGGTGGAAAGTTATTGTTCGGCCCAGACCAGACTTTCTGATCGCCAAGCCACACCTGCATGTAGTCATCCCATTTGGCGTACTCAAGAACGGCTGAGGTAATCGCATCGGGGTTCACGACTTTGAGTATGATGGCTTGTTCAAATACTTTACAGTTTCCACTCCAGTAGTCGTCTCCCATACGTCCAATCCAAACTTCAAGGCACCCCTCACCACAAGAGCGAAGGTTCATCGGCCCTGAAACATGCTCAATAATGCCTGCCGTGTAATCGTGAGTAATAGTGCAGCTGTTAACCGCTGTATTGAGCCTGTCACATTGCTGGTAGTTTGGGCTTCCTTCACCTTTAGACTCACAGCCTGGGAAGCTTTGCGTCAATAGATTAGGGTCAGTTTGAACCGCATCAGTTAATGCCCAAAGGGGATCATTGACCATATCTGGCCGAGACCTGTCTTTGATTTGTTGTAGCGAACGAAATGCCTCACCCGTAGCGCCACTTTCGGATGCCATGCTCTCTTGGCGCTGCGTCCCCAATTGATTCATGCTGGCATCAGAGCCATAAACGCCCGTTAAGACATCCAATGAGCCCTGATCCATACCAGGGAAAAGCTCTTGCAAGTTAATGGACTCATTACCACTGCCATTCGGCACCGACAATGTATTGCCATTGAGTGCGGGCATCGTCCAGTTTTGCAGCAATTGCTTACCTTCTTGTTGTCCGCTTAGGCCGGATTGGCGCTGCACATCAGCGGCCACACCATGTAAGGGCAAGCACGCCATAGTGATAGATAAAATACCCGCTAACACTCGGGTAAAAAATGTTGGTTTCATAGTTAACCTCCCGAGTTACAGCAGTCTTGCCAGCGCCACAAAATGTAGAGCGCATCTTCTCCGGCACCGGGGATCGTTCGCCACTCTCCCCATTTCATGGTGCTTTCACCGATGACATGCGCACTTTCAGTTTCTGGTACAGGGAAGAACATACTCATCTTGTATTGGGATTTCGGCAGCATGGGTTCGATAACAGGTCGGCATAGCGCACTATTTCCCATTGTTCGCCTTGCAAGACCACGCCGGTGTTGAGCTGCGATTGCACGTGCCGCTAAATGGCTGGTGTTTTCTGCTAATGAGCCAAAGGCTAAGGTATGGCCAGATAACGGATAGAGATGCCCCCAACTGCCAGCACACCAAAACAACTGGTCGATGGGTTTACCAAGCGTTGATGAGGCAGCGTCAGCGGTACAAGCAGATATAGCCAATGGATTGGCAACGGCAGCCGCTTCAGGCTGAGTAAAAAAGGCCAGTTCATCGTTCAGCCATGTTGGGTCCAATTCCGACAAATACATCAAGTCAAAGTCCATGTAACCATCGGCATTGCAATTGCCATCCATGAACAAATCGAGCATGACCAAAAGCGGAAAGGCGTAATAATGGTAATGATAGAACGCGAGATCACCGGTGTCGTATTCACCTTCGCCATGACCACCTTGCAGTCTCCTATCACCTAACGGTAAACGAATCCCTCCCAGGGAAGGCGAACAACCCGGCGTTCTGACCAATTCAATCAGACGCGCTGGCTCCCACATGCTGGTAACAATACCTGGCCTTGGCACGCCTAAGTTGTCTTCACACAAGCAAAATGACTTGTTTGATGCGCCGCTTGGGACATTGCCAGAGCCAAGAGGAAGCCCTGCAACCCGGATAGGAAAAATGCATGACCAGCAAACATCCGTCAGCAACTTGCCCGACAATAAACCCGCGTCTGGGCAGGTCAGTTCGGCTTTTGCAGGAATAGATGCGCCCAGGACAAGCATGACAACGAGAGTCCGCATCAGACGATACGTATTATTGAGCTTTTGCATGAACAAGCTCCTTTGCTGGAATTTCTTCTATTTCAAACGCGAGCCCCTTTGCTTGAACAAACGACGGGGTGACTTGCAAATCAAAGCGCTGCTTTAGCGAGGCATTGAGAAGGTAAACCGGACTGTCCAATGTCTTTTCGAGCGCATTGAGGCTATTCCAACCTTGAGCACGGTCGAGCTGCGTGGTGATAAGCGTAATGCGGCGCAGTGTCCTATCTTGGCCCTCAAGCCAATGCGCAACTGAGTCTACTTCTTCAGCGTCCGACGCATTAAACACCACAAGCTGCTGAGTAAATGGCAAGGCTTTGAGCGGGTTAATACGCGTTCCTGCTGGGATCAATGTTCGGCCATTGGCATCCAATAGTGACCGCTGCATGACGATAGTAGGATCAACCGTTCTTATCCGATACTGCGTGGCTTTAGGTAAGTCAGTAAATGTTTGGCGAGACCAGAAACGCTCAATGGCTTTTTTCTTTAACGCGCCCAAGTCAAGCGACTGTAAACGCTGCATCGCCACTTGCATCAAATCCGGTTCTAAAATCGAATGAATCGGACCGCGTTGACCCAATGAACCGGTATTGCCGGTTTCAATTTGGCGTTGCAACCAGTCCTTGCTGTAAACCCCTAGTGCACTTGCAGTCACCTTGTCATCGTCTATGCGAAAAATGGCAGGCACGCTAGTCACCCGCCAGTGCACAAAGGCTTTCGGATCGATTCGAACCTGAGGAACAGGATCAAGTCCCGCCATCAGGGTATGCCAATCACGGATAGCCGCCCCCAAGGTCTTTCCTTCAGGAATTCCCCGAAACAACACAATAGCGCCGGTAACACTGGCCTCTTTAAATAGTTGCTTCAGTGAGGAATCCCCCAGTGAGGACGACGCAAATATCAACCATTCATCGTTGTGTTTGAGCGACGCAGGTTGTTCAACCGGTGCAAAAGGCTCGATAAATTCAGATGAACCATCCACAGCACTTTGTAAAATGCTGCGGCTCATTTCGACGATCTTTTTGTCCTCGTCAGACAACGGATAAGGCTCTTGTGCCCAGGACACTTGAACCCAAGCCAATGGAGCAACCAACAAAAATAAGAGGTATAGTCTTCTCATCATCCACCTCCTACCAAAGCGGCCAAGCGCGACCGACAATCTGCTCGCGCTTAACGGCATTCCAATATCGGGAGTCGAAACTCGTTGCAGCCTCGCCGGAAAACCAATATTCGTTTTCTTGCAGCGTCAATGAACGGCTAAATTCTGTTTCAGCCACACCAAGACGCTGGGCTAATGCCATGCCGGTAGAGACTTGAGCACCATTCACCAGCACATGCTCAGGAGTCACATTGACTTCATCCCCAGGCATCCCTGTTAGGCGTTTCAGCATACGAGTACCGTCGTTATATAACGGAGCAAGTCCTTTTGAGTGGAAGGCATACAAACCATCCTTAACCGGCTCTTTATTCCATAGGTCAATCAGATACACCGTGGTATCAGGCAGGCAGCGCTCTTGCTGGGTATCAATACCTATTCGGTAGCGCATCATGGCGTAGGTGCCTACCAAGGCCATGATTAACGCAAGAACGGTCAACCGAATGAGATATGGCCGCCAAGGCATTCTTTTACGGAGTATCTGCATGAGACACCTCCTTTGAGCCTACTGGCACAAATATGGAATCATCAGCACCCACCACCGCTTGGGCATCCAGCACGATAAAACCGGCTGCTTTTAGCTTTTCAATTTGCTGATTGGTCTGAAGCAACCTGGATTCGATGTCTTGTTCGCTGGCATTGGGGCCCAGTGACAACACCGCCTCCCCAAAATCCACGACCGCAATGGGCGTACTTAACGCCAACTGGCTATGGATGGGTTCGAGTGTTTTCATTAAGAGCCAGCTGGTCATTAAACCGCTGCCAGCAACAGACAAAGTAATAGAGGCCATAAATGGCCAAAGCGTGGTCTTATTCATAGCCTCGCTCCTTCAACAACTGAGAGATGGCATCAGCAACAGAAAGGCCTTTGCGCGTTAACTGTTTAATCGCGTTTACATCTTCTGCACGGGACGAGTACAACAGCTTGTGAAACGGATCGACGATGAGGCGGCCAATCCCAGTGCCCATTTCGGTAATAAAGAAAATTTCGGAATAGACACCCGTGACGGTATGAACCGTTTTCAGGTATTCATAACCGCCTTCACCTAGTGGCAAGCGACCTTCTTTTTTGAGTGCGTTGATGGTTTCAGCCTTTTGGCCAAGCAGGTACATATTGGCCGAGTTTTCAGCGATGGCTTTACCTGTAGGGCTGTCATACAAATCGTTGACCGACTGCGTTACCGTTACAGCACTGCCGCCATATTTTCGAAATCGACGGTAACCCGTCTCGATGAACTTACCGACATCACCTTGAGTCAGCAGATCCCAGGCTTCGTCAATGAACACAATCTTGCGACGATCCCGCTCACCTAAGTACATCTCTTGTTGGATTTGGTAGATAAGCTGAAGCAACACCACTTGTTGTAGATGCTTACGCCCCTTGAGCTCTTCTAACTCCAGAACGGTGAAACGGTTTTTGAAACGAATATTGTTGTGGCCATTAAAGAAGCGGCCATATTCGCCCTGTGTCGTAAACGGATAGAGCTGCTCACCCACGTCTTGCACACGTCGGTCTTCGTGATTTTTTAAGGCCTCTGCCACATCATCAACCAACATGGCACGACCTTTTTTCTCCCACAGCTCACGAGTCTGACGTTTTAGATTGGCCATCTGAAAATCAGTTAATGACTGCGTAGGCGCGGCCATTGCGGCCAATAATCCAACCAGTACATCCGCTTCTTCGTCATAGTCCTCAACGATTTCAAACGGGTTTAAGCAAATGCCACTGTCCCGCCCGAACTGTAAGAACTCTCCGTCATAAACTTCACACAGCTTTTCATAGGAGCGGCCAACATCAATCACCCAGCATTGCCCGCCTTCAGATAAGTAGGAGGAGATGATTTCGTTCACCAGGAAAGACTTGCCCGACCCCGATTGCGCCGCTATGCAACAGTTGTAATTACTGCCCGAGTCATAAAGGGACACACTCATGATCTGGCCATTACGAGAAACAAAGTTAATCACTGGCGTGCCTGTACCTTTCCAATCCGCAAACAAAGGCAACAGAGGGATCACATGTCGTGTCGCCATGGTTTTGAATCGAAACAAGTCGTTCATCGCCTGGCGGTCAGCACCAAATGGCAAGGCATTCAGAAATATGGGCAAGCAGAAGTACTTGTCTTCCATCAACTCAAATCCGAGTTCTTTGAAGTACGTTCGAGCATTTGAAACAGAGCTGATGGACGCTTCTTCTGTTGGTGAAAACAGCGTTAAGGTCATATTTGCCCGAATAGGACGGTCACCTTCTTGCAAGGCTTCAAAAAGAACATCAAATCCCTTTTTCTTGGCTGCCAGCACCGGCACAAACTTGAGCATCGGGCCATAGGCCTGATTGACCGCCCATTGACGCTTCGTCTCTAAACGAGATCGCATCGCCTCAGCTGAAGGAAAGTGAATGGTGACATTTAGCAAAAAGCTTCCGCGTAAACCGCGACTGCCCGTCATCATATCGCCCGCAAAACTTGCGGCATGACCAAACCAGATCCGCTCAGGCAAGCGCTTAAACGATAAGGTTTTAACTCGGTAATCACCCAGCATCAGACCTTGGCTATCCACCTTGATAGCTCGGTCATAATCCAACACTTGCTCTCGAAGTGGTTTATCTGCCTCGCTGCGAATTGGAGATGGATTACGCCAAGAAGCATCTTTTCCCCAGTTAAGCTGCGCACTTAATGCCGCGAGCCAGTTCCGGTCAGTCATCTCAGTAACGCGAAAACCAACCGTTGTCAGCGCCTGCGCGAAAGAAGCACGAAGCGCGGATGCTCGACTCAACTCACGCTCCGTCGGTATAGGACTTTCCAAAGGCAATTTGCAGGTGACAATCAGTTGAAAGTTGCGTACCTGAGTCTGGGTCGATTCTTCTATCGGTTGAACCGTGCCCCCATCGAGAAAATCCGCACGTTTTCGTATCGACGCCCTGAGCAATGGATCGGATTGACGATGCCGTAAGCCCATCATGCGCTGAAGGTCGGTTTGAATATCAGGCGAGGCGTACAGGCCAAATTGCAGCAAAGTGTCTTTTGGCCAGTCGTTGTTGAGTAGAACATTAACCCTGTCTGCAACAGACTCATCACCACCGGGCAATGGGTCACATAGAAATCCAAAGCCAACACTTTGGTCTTCCATGAAAAACAGTTGCTCATCGTCTGAATAGGCTAATACTGGCAACAGCTCAGAAGCGCGTTGCCCTGAGTACAGAGAGGCTTTCATTAACGTCCCTCCAACCAAGCAGAAAGGTCATAAGGACGGCCTCGGCTGATGCGACCATCATTGGCGACAATGAAAGGCACACCTTGAATTCCTAGGATTTGAGCCGTCACCAAGGTACGCTGCATTGGCTCCAAGTTGCAGGCATCATCCTGTTCTAGGTTACCAATCCGGCCATTGAGCAATGCATCGGTGGCCGCTTTCTTGTCACGCGCACAGCCAAGCTGGCGAACCTGACGCTCTGAATCAGGACCAAGCACTGGCACAGGGAGTATTTGGAAGGTATATTCTTTGATTAGCGGTAAAGCTTGTTTCAAAAGCTCATGGCAGTGCGGGCATCGTGGGTCAACAAAGACCACCACTTTCTTTTTGCCTTCGCCTAAAGTCAGTGGGTTCAAATCATCCATTTTTAAGCCAAGGCGACTTAAATCCAGCGTGTTTCCCGCTTCTCGAATTTCATCAAGGCTGGTAAGCGGCTTTTTGGACCAGGCATCATAGAGTGTGCCATCAATGACGAACCGGCCACTGTCTGACATGAAAACAATACGGCCATTGCTTTCGACAGCTTTCATACCCGTGACAGGCAAAGAAACCATGCCATCAATTTTGCCAACGGGCGACACTTCAGACACAGGTTCAGCTTGAACCAATGGAGATAGAGCAAGCGCCAGAATAATTGGAGATAGTTTTCGCATGAGGAGTCCTCGTTAATGTAAATCGAGGCTCCAGTCTATGCAGTTGTCCTATATGGACTCGGTTAGATAGATTGAAGAATTTGATGCCTTGCTAGGGTGCTTAACTATTTGGAAATAACTGTTAGAATTAGGAGGAATAAACAGTGTACAGCTTATAACGAGCAGAAATGAAAAAGGCCGCCTTTCAGCAGCCTCTTCAAATTCTTCTAGATTTCGCCAAAAAACCTATGATTTTAAAGCAATTTCTAGTCAGATTCTGCCCTAGAGCCATATCACGAGCCGATGCTCGGAGGGGGTGTATCTAGGACTTACAGACACAGTATAGGATTGGAGATAAAGATTTGCAAGTAGATCAAGCGTTCATCAACGCACTAGAGGTAACGCTTTCGAAGTCCCGATTGGACACCTACCGCACATACTTCAGCTGTCAAAATGATGCTGAAGCTCTTGGAACGTATCTTTGGAATAAGTCCTTATCAACAGCATTTTACCCCCTTCTTCAGGCGACTGAAATTACTTTACGAAATTCAATTCATTCAGCTGCTTCCGGCCATTTCAGTGGTAACAAAGAATGGTTTTTAATGAAGAAATTTCCCTCTGCAAAAAAAGAGGCTGAGAAGCAATACCTGAAAAAAGATCGTAAAACACCAATTACTCCCAGACCATCTTCAGATACCGTTGTAGCATCTTTGAGCTTTGGCTTTTGGGTTAATTTACTTACGCAGAATTACGATGACCCAGTAAAAAATACCAAACTTTGGCCGACATTGATTCCACAAGTATTCCCAAATGCAAAAAGCACGAACGCAACAAGGACCTCATTACATCATCGATTTAAATTTATAAAAGACTTTAGAAACAGGGTTGGCCACTATGAACCCATCTGGAAAATACGTGATACTGTTGACGGTGGTGGAAATATTATTCGCTTAGGTCCTACGACCCCGGAAGAAAGCATCATTCGCTTAAACGAATACGTTGATCTGATTGCAGAGAGTTTAATGTGGATGAGCTTTGAACGGTATGATTTTATTGTTGGTATGGGCATCATAGATCACATAAGACAACTATGTTCTCTTGAGGCATTGAGCCATTTTCAGGGAACAAATCCAACCAAACTAAAAGTCAACAAGTTGAAACATGAACTTTCAAAACGTCATAAAGAAAATGGTTCCGTCTCTGGGCTTTATGAACTAACAACATCACCTAAAGGCGTACATAAAGGGAGGAGCATTGTGCTTGAAGTTAAACAGATTTACCCACCAAGAATGATCAAATAAGCCAATCCTGATAAAAAATAAGGTCCACAAAGCAGTGACTTTGTAGACCCAAACCTTTTAAAGGCCTATTTTGAGTTTATCAGGTGCCCAGTAAAACGGCGCTGATTGCTGGAACTGTTGTGCCAATGACTTCTTGAGTGCTGGCAACGACAGGTAAAGTTGCAGACATAACACTTTCAACGACGGTTGGTGTATTGTAGAGACCCATACCGCCACCAATGCCCAAGGCAAAAGCCATCAAGCTTTGGCGAGCGATACCGCCCACAATACCCACCAGAACCATGGCTCCCGCTACGATCCGTCCCAAAGTACCTTGGGTCCAGTCTTTTAGGGTATCCCACACATCGGTGAAAGCATCACCACCAGTGCCCGCAAATGAGGGCTCCGAAATCATTAACGCCATCAAACCAAGCGCACCAATGGTCATTAGGCGCTGAGTTTGAATGCTGCGAACTGCATTTGTCATTCGTTAGTTTCTCCGTAGATACTCAAGTTATCACGCTTACCATCAGCTCCCGCTGAGGCTGAATCGCTTTGAGTCTGAAGTGGACGTAGTACTGGCGAAACCGTTTGAGGTGCTGACACCCCAATATCCCACCGGCGCGGTTCAATTTCGGTAAACACGTAGCTGGATAAATTCAGATCCCCACGGTCATCCTCCCAAGGCGCAATCCAAATCCGCATTACCCTTGAAGGAATGCGAATAGGTGCAGATTGCTGCGTCTCGGGTAATGCTGGATGGCTCAGCAGTCCTGTCTCTAAATCAGATTGTGAATACCCAGAGGGAGAACCAATTCGAGTCGCCACAGCATCAATCGTCTTGGGTGCAGCGCCATTACTGGTAAGCTCATAGACTTCACGAGCGGATAAACAGCGCACACCGTCAGGCATACCTGGGCATCCATATTCACTACTCCCAAGACCCAATGAACTACAGCCAGACAATAAGGTTGAGCCGACTGCGAATAAAAGTAATCCAGCTTTAGACCACTGTTTTGACTGGTGCTTTGGGTTGTTCTGCATTGATGTCGTCATGGTTAACTCTCCTCTGGATACACATCTTATTGTCTGAAACGGACTTCGATCGGTTAGCAACATGCAGGATTTTTTCATCTTCTCGCACCTACCCCTTGTGAAGTTGCCAACGACAACGAGGCACCACGAGTGACGATGACTTCAATTTTCCTTGCAGCGTCTACCTCTATGACTGGGAACATATTTTCAGCCATGTCCAAATAGAACTTGGCCACTCGATCCAATGCTTTACCTGTGCCTTTAATCGCAGCGCCTTGTAATGCTTCTTGGCTCATGACTTGCTGGTACAGCTGAGTATCACCGGCATTACCCGTCTGAATCGTCGGAACAGGATTAACATCAAATGCGCCTGCCAAGCCCTGAAGGAATCCGGCCATCATCGATTTGGCCACCAGCTGGCCTTGTTTCGACACTAATCGGCCACGAATACCGGCTTTGCCGTCTTCACCCACGGCATAAGAATCCAGTCGCGTTTCAATGACGCCACCATCTTCTCTCACACATGAAATGGTCTCGCCTCGCAAATAAGCACGCTCAGAGCTCAAATCACCGTAACCTGCGGCGATCAAGAAACACTCTTTGATATCCGCTCTAAATCGGTTGGGTAAAATGGCTTCCTTTTGAATCCTCAGCAATGCAGGAAAAGGCTCGCGTCTTGCGGACTCGTGAGTAGGAGCATCCAAACCTGTGATCAAAGTACCTGAGATAATGCTGCCCGCCGGTAGATACAAAGGCGGCGCTTCTTGCACAACAACCTCTGGTTCAGCAACCACTTCAGGCTCAATCATACGAATCGTGATTGGCGGCAATGGAACATCTCGTGCTCGTGTACCTTGGCCATTGGCTGGCTGCTGATAGAGCGGATCAGGCAGCGGCGCATTGGCAAAATAGTCGTCTGGGTTAGACGGCAGAGGCCTTTCTTCTTCAGGCAATTCCATGGCAGATAAAGGCACTTCAAAACGGTTATTGGTGCCTTCAACTGCTGCATCACCTCCTGCGCGAACATCATCAAGTTCCGCTCTAAGGCGGGCCAGCTCCGCATTGACCTCACTTGGTATAGAAGGCGAACCTGGGCTTAGCCGTCCTGAATCGACGTCACGACGCAAGCGCTCAACTTCACGACGTAACTGTTCATTGCGCTCACTGAGTAGTTTTACGTTCGCAGCCAAACTATCGACCCCAACATCACGAGTATTGGTATCCGTAAGAATGTGCCGGATCGTTTCCTGTCGGTTCCGACTGCTTGAGCCATCGTCAGGATTAGGTGAAAACACCATCACCATAAGGATGAGACCACCAGCAATACCGGCAACCGATAGACCCCGCTTCATGTTCGGGCTCATTTGTTCCCATTGTGCTTTCATCGTTATTCACCTCCAACAAGAAGCGAAGGTCGCTGACTTTCTACCGCTTCTTCACGATGATTGCGAACAACCACATACAACTCAGTCTTTTCACCCGGCAACAAGATATTGCGAGGCCAGTAGGCGCTTGCCACTATATCTGGTGAATGACAGGCTATTTCACTGGCTTCTATCGGCTCATCGGCAAAGCTTTCAACCAGCCCTACATAGACGGTGAAGTAATGTCCCGTCACAATTTGCCCCTGCTTAAAACCAAACTTTAAACCTGGCTGAAAACATTTTGGGCTTGTGTCAGTTTGGCCAGCTAAACGGATGTCATAGCCTTGTGGTAACTCATTTAATGCAAGGCGTCTGAGTAAATCACGTAAGCTATCGACGTATGGCTGAGTCGTTTCCCAAGTGGCGGCTTTTCGGTTCACGACGCGCTTAATAGGCCACTGCTGACCATCAATAGCTAAGGTGATTTCACGCGGTGGAATACGACGAGGCACTAAGGTGACTGATAATGCGGGCGCTTCCTGACCAGGCGGAGTGATGTAAAGTGAAACCGGTGATTCTTTGTCCGTGGCCACATATACAACATTCCCCTTGATTTGCGTCTGAGCATCACTGGTTGTTCTCACCTGAGGCGATTCAAACGGCGTCACAATCCGATTCAGATGACCAAGTGCTACAGGGATCAGCTCATTAACCCCCGGTGTCATCAGTAACGTTGTTGGCACATCCGTTGAAACCGTATTGGTTTGAACAGGTGGATTTGCTGTAGCAGACTGCTTCATCACACTGGCTGGCACAATCGGCAATTCCACGTCTGCATATGACGCTTGAGATAACAGGACGCCACTCAAGCTGATTGCGATTAAGCTTGGTGTCATCCATCGACTAATTTTGGTTCGCATCATTCACCCTCCGGTTTTGCTCTTGGGTCAACTTTTCACGAACTCGCTTCGTTCTAGCTTGCCCCTCGTACGTATCCATCCAACTGAGCTTTGGACGGTATTGCTCAATATCGATGTCAAACTCATAGGTGCGAGTTTGGCGCTGTTCATCTCCAGATGGTCCAGAGACCAAGGAATAACCGGTCACAAAGACATGGCCGGTTTCATACTCATACTCCACTTGTCTGGGTTGGAATTTGAGCGTGACTCGGTCTTCCCGGATTTGTCTTGCCTGAATTTCCAGTGCATCGACCACTTGCTGGTACACCGCTGGAGAAAGCAGCGGCTCGATAGCAACCCGGATAAAGGACACATTGCCCGGCGTCACGTTACCCATAAGCTCTGCCAGGTAGAGTCCCCAGGATTCAAGGTAAGGTTGAGTGGCTTGGTTTCGTGACACTTCAGCCGTTTCAGACAAGGTTGGTGGTTGAATGGCCACTACGGTATTGCGAGAAAATGCCGCAACCGCAAGCAGTAAGTTAGATAGCATCAGCACTGCAATCAGGAACCGTTGCCATCGGTTCTCTAATTGCGTGCCTTGCCATGATTTTAAAAACACGTCGAACTTCACGGCAGATAGCTCCTGATAAATGGGTTAGGGATCGTCTTGGCTTTGGTTGGCAACAGTCCAGCCCAGTAGATGGCGTGAAGAATAAATCCATCTGGGCGGCCATCACGAAAACGCCGATAGAGCTTGGTTGTTACCAACCCCAACAGGCATAAAACCAAGGCATTACCGGTAAAAATGCCGATCACTAGCCCCAACAGAATGGGAGCCATCTCATCGGCACTCCAAAGCAGGAAGTGCGGCGGGTCATCGATATAGGACGGAATACTCACAGGTTCCATAGTCACTCCTCGTAGTTTGAATTGAGAAGTGAAGAATGCCCCGAAATAACTCAGGGCTGTGGTCAGGTAGATATCGAATTCTTGAAGGTTTTGAACTACCGAGCGCTAGTTCATCTGTTTTAGGGAGGTGGTTGTCTTAGAAATTGATATTTCTGACATTTGACTTATTGATTTGCTTAGTCAAATCGTAACTGGTTAACTGAGCAACTATCTGCTCTGAAACACCTAAATCGTTTGCAATATCGAAAATCGAAATACCCAGATGCTCGTTAAGCTGGTCTATTGCAGCTGATAAAAGTTCTGGCTGTTCCATTGGTATTTGATCATCTAAGTCCTCTGTCTTCGACTGGCCTGACTTATTCAAATAAACATTGGCGGTTCTGTATTGTTGCGACGAAATTAACCCAAGATAATTAGCTCGATAAATTATTGCTCTCGCACTAACACGCCATCTAAGTTTCAATGCAAAGATTTTCTCCCACCTAATTCGAACAGGTCCCACACATTGAGGAAACTCTTTCAGAAAAGCCTTACGTGGAAAAAGAAACGCACTTGCAAAAGCATCAGCTTCTCTCTCTGTTTTAGCACACCCAGTTTCTACACCTTGATGCAAAACCAAATGGCCACATTCATGCGCCAAATCAAAGCGCATTCTACAACAGCTTTCCTTCGCATTATTTCTTACTATGATGGGTCTTTTTCGATTCATTGATAACGCATCAACTTTATCTGAAACACCATCAAAGCAAGTGATTACAGCGCCATTATTCTCCAGTACTCTTACCATGTTTGTAACTGGTGCATCCAATCCCAGACCCCAGTTAATACGACACTGCTCAGCTGCTCTTTCGATAGCCTCCGCACTCAGATCTGATTCTTCAAAATCAATAAAATTGGCAACAGGCAACTCAAGATGATCTTCAATAATCTCAACTAATAGTTCAAAAATGGTGCCGAGAGCCAATACTCGATTTGCAAGTCCAACTGGTGTTGTTTTGCGCTTGCGAAAGTGGCATTGCTCATACTTAACATCATTTTGTGGTTTCTTAAAAAAGAAATCACTTTTCACTTTTAATACTTCAGCCAATGCCAAAAGCAGGTCTTCCGCAGGTGGTTTAACACCTGCTTCAAGCTGATGTATAAACTGACGACTGACCGCAACTAACTCACCAAGTTCTTGTTGAGTAATTCCGGCCATCAATCTCGCCAGTCTTAGTTTTTCACCAAAAAATTCGTTATTCATGATTTACTGCATTTTTCGACTTTTTCTTAATTTTGATTTTAGAAACAGCCGATTCAAGTTCAACACCATGAGAAACATTCTCATCAGTATCTGTTATTAACGTAACCTTAGAATTCATTGGCACTTCCCAGTTGACTACAATTTCACCAACATCGCTATAACCAACGAAAAAGGCGCGATCTACACATTTAGTTTGATCAGTGCTCAGAACAAAAAACCAAATGATCTCTGACGGACTATCTTGTGTTGAAAATAACTCCATTTGCATCATAGCTTCGTGGGAACGTATCAGTTTCCCTGATGGGAGTTTGTCAGGCTGACCTTTCCAGAAACGAACTGGAACGTCAGCGATACTAAACGTAAACCTCCCTTTCGGAGTCAGTATCTTAAGCCAATCAACTTCAAGTGACTTTCTTACTAAATGTGTACAACAACACTCGTAGGACCTTATGCCCAATGATTTGTTGGTGTCACCCAAATCTCTGTTGTGTAAATCTACAACTTCTGCTTGAACATCTGCTAAAAGCTGAGCAACTTCAATTAGCTGACTTTCTTTAAAATTAGGGTTTAGTGTCATCGGTGTATTCAAATTTGTTACCTCAGGTAGTAAAGCAATAGGATTAGATACCATGAACAATAATATGCTAATTCTAAAATTTGTCAACCTACCATAAACTTGTTAACCCGAGATTGAAATGTAAACTAAATCTTCTTCTGCAAGTGACTTAACGCCAACCCCACCATCAACGCCAAGCCTATGATCATCGACGGTAGTACCACCGGTGGAATAGCCAGCGGGGCGAACAATCCCATAAACAGCAAAATGACGCCTGAGCCCAGGATAATCATGCTGTAGCGGTGAATGATAGGGCTCGAAAAATCAAAGGTTGTCTTCTTAATCTTCCAGGTCATCAAGCCGTCCCACAGCGCCGGTAACATGAGAATAAGCGCAAAGGGCAACCAGACCATCAGCAAAGCAAATCGAGTGAACACTTGGTACAGCACATCAAAAAATGCCTGAATACGGTCTTCTACCCACACAAACCAAAAGCCACCCATGTTCTCCATCCCTTTAGAGCGTAGTCGCTGCTCTTCAGTGGGGATTAGAAAATCTCGCACAGATTGCTCCATTTGCGTATCCACAACCCATGACTGATACCAGCGATGGCTAGTTTGACCAATCCAATAGCTTGTTTGTGCGCCCAATTGGTTTTGGATCATCTGCTTCTCTTTACTAATAACCCGGCCAGTCCAATCACCGGGCACTAATACGCCAATGGCAATAATCTCCAGCATCAGTGCCAGACACAGCAGCCAAACCGACTTATGCTTGCTCATGCCAAACATCCTCTTCTACTCGGGCCAGCATGGCTGCAACGGTTGGCGTCATAATCCGGGCTTTAATCACTTGTTGAAGCCGCTTTGTCGTCGTATGACCACTGACATAACGCACGTCGATGCGTCCTTCAGCCAAATACGCCATCCGATTTGGACGATTACGAATCCAGGTGTGGAAATACACACCATCCACGGCGGCCCACTCGAAATGGTCAGGATCACGCAGGCGAATCCCCGTTAAAGCACTGGCGGCAGTCCAGGTCAATGCCTCAATGAAATGCCAAAGGCGTACACTGTCATCATCACAACTGACTTCTTCATAACTGCCCAAGCCATTACACAGACACAAATCAAAGATGGAATGGCCATCTAACGTGAACGCATCCGTTAAGTAGTCCGCCAAGCAATACACCGAGGCCAAAGCATGAGGCCAGTCGGTTTCAAGCAGTCTTAAGGTTTCCTTGAACTGGGGATTATGTTGCTGCCACTGAGCGAGCATTTCTTTACTGGTAAGTGTTGTCATTTTCAGACAGACAGAATGATGCATACAGACTCCTTATGCTGCCTGTGTAGAGCTGGTTAAAATAGGAATACGGCCTTTGATCACGCGGCCACCTGAAAGCTTGGCGATGTACTCCAGGTTAGGGAGCTGGCCTAATAGCTGCGGTGGAAACATATCGCCTTCTTCCTCCATCAAGCGTTCGCCATGATTGCCGGTAAACAAGGCGGGGCTGTCCGAGTTGGACGACATACCTTGAGTTTGCATGATGTACTGCAACCGAGTCTTAGGGAGATTGTCGGTAATGTACTGCTGCGTTTCGGCATCCATCACCCGAAGGGCTATCAAGTTGTTGATGTTACTTAACACCTGACGAGCCTTTGCTTCACTGCCTGTACGAGCAGCAAAGTCAGCAAAGGTCTGAGTAGCAATCACACAACGCATTTTTGCGCCACGGCCTTTGTTGAGCAGTTGAATGAAGGGATCGTTAACGACTTCAGCCGCCTCATCGATGAAGATATTTACGGGACGATTTTCAACACCATAGTTATAGCGGTCACCGGCCACAGCCGTGAGATCGGATAAAAGCAACGAACCAATGGCGCTGCCCACCATGGCGTCGGTCAATGAATCCAAGCCGATATAGGCCACTTGGGCATTGTTGATAATACGGCCAGAATCCGTAATTAACCGACTGTCATCCACGTCGTTTGCAATCGGTGATAGCAATGGGCCTAGTTCACTTGAGGTGAGCATATTGAGCACCGGCATCAGTGAAGCCACCATCTTGGAATAGTGGGTTCTATCGTGCTCAAACATGCTCAAAAGGCCTTCCAAATCGGTATTGGCGGCAACAGGCTGAATGCGTTCATAGTAAAAAAGCAGCATCGCCATAGCTTGTTTTGCCAAGGTATTAGCCTTTTCGGTAAAGCGCTTAATCTCCACACTAAAGTTTGGATACACCTGCTCCCCCCAGGCTGTGACGGCTTTTACAACTAAGCCTTCTGGGCCACCTTCCAAGAATCGCCTCAGTGTTTTCAGATCAGGACGTTGTGACGTAAGCAACAAACCTTGCACGATGTTATTCAGTGCCATTTGGCCAAAGGCTTTAAATGGATCAGCACCCGTTTCGGATGGGATTAGTGCCGCAATACGGCTGGCAATTTCAGTACCCCGGTTAAAGTTTCTCAGGGGATTAAGACGTACTGAATGCTCTGGAAAACCCGGATGAAAATACACAAAGCGCTCAGGACTACCGGCGGCAATACAGGCTCGCTGCGCATTATCCTTAAGTTCTTTGTCGCCCTTGGGGTCAATAATAATCACGGCTTCATTGCGCAAAATGGCCTGGGTGATCATCGCATCAAAGCATCGGGTTTTCCCTGCACCGGTCGTACCGACAATTAAGGTGTGTCCCTCAGTATGACCTACTGGCTGGTACACATCTTCTTCTTTGGGCTCAACACCATGAATCCAGGTTGAACCCATTTGCTTGCCGTGACCTTGGTTAAGCAAGGTTTGCTTATCCCGCTTTAGGATTTCATAAGCGCGTTGGGCATGACGTTGATCCCACTCAAAGCCATACCCTAACCACAATTCATCAGGATGTTTTGCCATCACCTTTTGTAAATGCGAAAGCTCCATAAAAGCCAAAGGTTTGCCTTTTAGTCCCTTCTGCAACTTATAAAGTCGATAAGCCTCAGGCAGGCGATACAACGCCATGCCCGAGGAAATCCCTGTCATCCACCAAAATGGTTCGGGCGGTAACTCTGTCAGCATTTCTGCGGCAATTGCCCCAGTTGCTCCAACCAGCCAACCTGCTGCTGCCATGGCCTCATAGTTCGTACGCCAGGGCATTTCGTATGCGTTTTCTTTCATTCATGCTCCGCAAAATAACCGTTTGCAATCCACTTAATTTCAAATGGATTAACGTTTAGCGTGAGCGGTAAACAGAACCGTTTCCCCCTCATCAAACTGGCATTCGTCACTGGCCGAGATCCCCCGAAGCAGCTGTCCGGCTGGAATGCCATGCGCATTGGCGACTTGGCGTAAGGTTTGAATCGTGACGCGAATACCATCGGCACTATGATCCACGTCTGGGTAATCACCATCGGTCAGTAAGATGGGCAAATCTTTCACAAAATTAACCATCTGTTGCCGCTGCGCGTGTTTGGGGTCAGTACTTGACTGCGCATTGGGCGCAATCGGCTTTTGCTTACGCTCCGCTCTTGTGGCGGGCTCTTTTGCTTGGGCATTGGTTGTCTCAGTTAGACTCGGTCGCGGTGAAGCCTCTTCGTTCTGAATTGCTGCCGCTGATTCTGCGTCTTGTTTGGAGAGGTCTATCTGTGCAGTTAGCCCTTTAGAAATCGATACTTTCAGCAGCAACCCTTGCTCCTGAACGCCATCATTTGTAGTCACAGTTCTGGCCTTACGAGTCGGGTTTGCGGGATCTAATTCAAGCCAATCTAATCGACTGAGTTCAGCAAGCAGTTTTCGGGGAGCACACCAATGTCTTACGGCATCGGGATAGCGGATCAAGATCTGTTCACCAACCATAACCAACGCACTGCTGGCCTCTGGGAGCCACGCCAAAGATTCAGGGAGATTCAATGCTTCTGTATCGTACTGGTTTACGTTATTTGAGATAGCGCCATCATATGAATTGTTAGGCTTTTCGCATTCATCACCTGGAGCATTTTCAGTTGCCTGGGGGTTACTAACATCACTGGCATGACGAAGTTCATCATCTTGTTCGGACGATTTTGTCGATGGCGACTCAGCCGAACTGCTATGATCGATTGATGATGACGCTTCAGACAAGCCTGGCTGCTCACTGGAGCGACTCTGAGGCTCTGCTTGTGTTTGCTGTGTTGCTTCCCACTCAGGTTTACTAAACAGTGTCACACCAATTGGTACATTCGAGCTGAACAATAAATCGGCCTCAGATATATGCAGCATGGGTAACCAGATTGGCTTGCCGTCTTTGATCAGCACTTCAGGGGCTAGGCTTTCATATCGCTCATTTGAGGCGGATTTAATGGCCAATCCTCGCTCAATGAGGATGTCCGCAAGGGTATCGGGATCTCTTGGAATGCCAGGTATCTTGTCTTTGGCCAATAGCTCAATGATGTCCTTAGCCGCGCTTTTCCAAACCAGGTAAAGATTGATTGATTGATTCGATTTTCGTACCCAGACTCTGGCGTCTCGCTGATTGACCAGCCACTGGGAACTGGCAAGCAATCGCCTCATGGCATCAAGTAGATAGCGTTCGACTGGGACACCAAGGGCATTGTCGTCAACGGAAATTCGTTGAGCTTTCAGGTCTCGCTGGACACTGGTTTGGTCAGCTTCAATGACCAATTTGGACAGGACATGCTCTGGATCGGTATTGCCAATTGCTTCCAGCATGGCTTGCAAAATCTCAGGGCCCGGCTGGGTTAACCAAGCGAGCAACTCAGGTGTCATCACCCGGTTTAAAACCAGAATTGAGAATTGCTCGTGCCGCTTGCACCGTCCGTCGCGCCAGCGAATGAAATAGCGTTCAATGCTGTTATTAGTGGTCCACTGGGATAGTGTTTCTAAAAAAGGGTTCCACTGATAGCGTCCATCTTCGTCTGTGATGGATAAGTCTGAAACAGGCTTACCAATATCATGGAACAAACCGCCAAGAGCAGCTGCAACACGCCATCTTGGTTCCAGCTCTTTTTTCTCAACCGGTGTGCCACTGGCAACAAAGATGATCCCTTCAGCTGCTTGTGCCGCCCAGAAAGCAACTTCCAACGAGTGACGTAATAAACCACCAGCGCCACTGTGATGATGATGCTCAGAAGCTGGCAACAAATGAACATAAGCAGCCAGATGGTCAATACAGGGCTGAATCAACCGTTGAAAATCACGCTGATTAAAGCCAAGTACCTGGCGCAGCTTGGCAATTAGCTCGTCTTGTGTGGACTGCAAATCCTCGGGTGACGCAGCTGGCAACCCCTTCAGGAATGGTGGGTAGCGTGGGATTTCTGCATCCAGTTGAGATGACAGCTCTGGTAGTGCTTTTGTTTGAAAAAATAGGTTTTTGAACATAGTGAACCTCCGACACGATAGTGTGAAGGTTCAATCTAGTGTTGCTGGCTAATTAGATTCAAAGATTTAATACTTATATGTGCAGACAATGTATTTAGGTCTTTTAGCACCCGATGAAACAAGCGAGTTGAAATACTAAAATTCAGCTTACGGGAATCAGGATACCTCTGCCGGTTTGTTTTTTAGCGCTTCAGCCGCTTTTTGCAGCGGCCCTTTTAAAGCTTTTTCTAACTTAGTCATCTGCTCTAAGTGCCACGCAACCGCATTGGGCCACGTATCTTTGTTGAAGCCATCGGCTTTGGTTGAAAACTGAATACGACAAGATTTCTTTTCATCCAATCTCATCCATTCAAGCTCCGCACCAAATACTTGTTCAATGTCCTGTTTGGACCCAAGCAATGAATCAAAGAGATATTTATTCTCTTCGGTAATTCCACGGCTAATCCAAAGCTCAACTCGAAGCTCTTTTTGCAGAAAAATCAGGTTATACGGACAACCACTCAGTCCAGAACCTGCTGATAGCCAATGATCTTTACTTGGGCTAATGTTGTTGTAGAGCTGGCACGGACTTTTCTGAAACGCCTCTAAGGCTCGCTCCCAGTATTCGCGACGCACCGTATGGCGGTTTTTCAGTACCACTTCGGTCGTTTTTTCTTCCGCTTCTTTAGCATTAATACCGATCATCAGCTCCTTCGCTTCGGGCGTGGGGATGATCTGGTCAATATTGATGAGTAGCTGCTCTCCCAACGAATAAGGGGTAATTTTGAAGCAAGCAATACTAATGCCTTGCCCCAAGAGCCAAAGTGCAGTACTGGTCACTTCTTTGCGAAAGTTTGCCGCAACCAACATAATACGCTGGCTGTTACCTAGATTGAGCTTGACCTCATCCAGATCTGGCGCATCCAGAAATTCACAAATTCTTTGACTGGCATTAAGTGCAGCACCTTGGGGGCCATTTAACGGGTCAACTTCTCCTGTTACAAGTTCATAGCGATCCAAGTACTGTTGGTAGATTTCAACTATCTGCGCTTTGGTCAAACTGGCGCAGTAGGAGGCATATTTAAGCGCCTGCCAGACCACATCACGACCGCTGTCATCCAGTTTATTTTCAATGATAACCAAGTTGCCATCTTTATCTAGCGCAAGTAAATCTAAGCGTTCGCGGGTATCATCAAAGCCATCGAACTCCTTTTGAATAATTAATAACTCTTCACCCAGCGCAGAAGGTTCATGCGCCAACCATTCCTGAAGGTGTTTTCGCTCAGAAAAGCCAAGCTCACTGAACTTCTTTGCCCTAACAGGACTAATCCTGTTGGTTTGATGATTTACCGTGAACATGGTTATTTATCCTATTACTTAGCATTTTTTATCGCTTCAATTTCATTTACAGAATTATTTAATAAAGTCATTTAGCAACTGAGCAAAATCGCATCTCTAGACTCGGGATTTATCTCTTTCCATCGCTTGATTAATGTTGTGACGCAGGGGTTACCCGCAAGCTGATTCATACGAACCCAATCAACATCTAGCAAATCAGCAAGTAATTCGATGTCCAATTCACCTTGCAAGGTGTGCCATTGTCGGATGCTTGGCTGTCTCATCAACTGAGCTTTTGGAGAGGTTAATCCACCGACAACAAAATATCCCTTTTCTTTGTCGTACCATATGCGTTGAATACCCGGAATGTTACTCATCCAGCGTTTGATGTCATTTAAAGGCTTATCAAAGTATCGAGATAACAAGGTATCTAAACTACCGCTGATTGATGTATCTTTTTTCTTTCCTCGCTTATCTAACCAACGCTGAATAACCTCTTTTTTTACCTGATAGTAAGTCACCTTCGTTTCATTTTGCTGATGAAGCGAAACTAATTGTTCTTGCCATAATTCAACTAATTCGGGTAACTCACTTTCAAATCGCATTGTTGCCTTTTGGCTGGATAACACGCCATCATCACTCAATTCTTTGACAATATTGAGCAATACTTCACTATCTGGCAGAACCCAATCCGTCAACGGATAAGGCTTCTGTTTCTTGGTTAAATCCGAAAGCGCATCTTCCATACCCAGTGGCAATACATTCGTTTGGTCGTAAGATGGATCTTGCATCATGATTGATACTTGTGAATCCTTATCCTTACTCAAAACAAGCGTAATTCTTGCCGCAAATCGTCGTTGTTTATCAACTTCAGTACCGTAGTAATCCATTACGACATTCTGACGATAACTATAGGGCCACTTCTCATTCATCAAAGTGAGCAAATCATCTACGGATGTTTCGAAATTGGCGAGGTACTCATTTATTTTCAAAGTCATACCAGAATCAGTGGGATCGAAGGGGATCAACACCGGCCTGTCGTTTGAAACCGTAAACAAATAACCATCAGTAATGACAATGGTTGATTCATTTAAACAGGCGCGTTGCAATGGCAAAACCTGAGAAACAGGCCGGTCTACGTCAATGAGTAAACGTTTAAGCTCTAACTCTTTAAGAACCACTTCAAGCTTTCTAATAATCGCTTCTTTGTATGCCTTGGTATCTAATAATTCGTAGTTGTAGGTGTAATATCCACCTTCAGACGCAACGTATAGCTTTATCGGGTCATCGTCTCTTTTTGACTCGATTAATAACCTTTTTTCGACTGGATCTCCCGTTACATCATGAGGATTAACATTGATATGTTGAACTGCACACCGTCCAACTAAAGACTTCGTTAGTGGATAACGGTCATCTTCAATACCTTTTTCCTGATCAAGCAGAATCAAAACGCGATCCGAACGGTCAAGCTTTATCCGTTCAAAGTCATTTACCGCAATTCCATCTAGTAAATCCCACGAAACATCGACGCCTTTCTGTGCAATGAGCGATTTAAATAAGTCTAAGATTTCTTCACAAGCAACAACGGTATTAACTCTTAGGTCTATAACCTTGATTTCACCGGATATCTCGATGCTTGGGAAAGATGACTTAGCCTTATTGGCCTTATGCTTTGTTTTCAACGACAGTGGTTGGAGATTTAATGTTTTAGCTGAAAGTTCAAAACCATAGTCACGCGCAAAACAGATAAACGCATCTTGCACTGGTTTTAACACCATAGGCCAACTTTGCTCAAACCTAGTTGGTGTAGAAAGATCCAGAAACGGACGCTGTTTCCGTGAATTTTTACTCTTTCCAATTTCTTTAAACAGCGTACCTCTCGGTTTTCTTTCATGGCCAGGATACCACCTGACGAGTACCTTATTTTTGTCATAGACCCATAGAGGCTTCTTAATGCGATCTATATCATCATTAGATAACGGTCTTAATGGAACATTGGTATAGAACAGAGCAATTTCAGTGGTATTACCATCATTTAACTGCTGAGTTCTACAATCTAGGCTGATCGCATTAACACCGCCAGCCCAGCTATCTACTTTCAATAACGGACAACCTAAACTGTAAGCGCCTTTACAATGACCGCCAAAAGCCCGTAATGATCGCATCATTAGTCGAATCCACACAGGATTTAACACTGGTGAATATTCAACTCGAACGGGAGTAATAGGTTGCAACTCAGCGTCTACAATAGATGGAGGAATATCACTTGAACTTTGTAAAGCCACATAGAGACCAAACTGATTACCATTTTTTTTCATTAAATAGGCAAACTGCCGACTGTCTAGCTCAGCATCGATACGTTCTTCCCAGGCTTTCTTCTCTTTCCACTGATAGTTGTTATTGAGAAGTAGATAGTGATAAACCACGAATTTGTTGGCTTTATCTGAATCAACCTCGCTATTCAAATAAACCAAATGAGACAGCGGCAACTTCCTCAAATCTTTATTTTTATCCATTAACCTTGCTCCCCCATACGCTGCCAAACTATTTTCGAAAACCACTTAAAGCCAGACGTCATTTGATATCCATCGCTCACCAAACAACCTGGTAGAAACAGGATTGAAGCATTCTCAACTTTTACCGGCTCCAACATTTCAGAAAAGCCCGATAAGGAACAATCTTCACCAGTCAATAAGTTCGCGATAACCAAAATGGCATTTTCACCACGGATTTGTCGGATCTTTTCCAGCTTCTTAATTAATCCCAAAGGCGCAAATTCAGGACGTTTACCAGAGGCAAGCCATTGCTCAAAGCCTTCATCTGACTGTTCCAGAGCAGCTATCGACCAAAATTTAGCATCAACAAAAACATCCGCATTTGCTATCTCAAAATCATATAATTCAAACAGCTCATGGTTGTAGACGTCTTGTTTAGTGACTAGCTGTTTGTCATTCAGCAGAGCGCGAATACCTTCCTCACCAATACGCCCTTGTAAAATGCGCTGAATAACAACGGGATGAAACGCAAATTGCTCTTCAATGTCATTGGCAAACGGCTGAAACGACGTTCGAAAACCTTTGCGATTAAACCAATCCGAAATAGCAGGTTGCCGGTTAACAACCTCATAAAGCGTCTGTGGGTTATACTTAATCAATCCGGCTGCACGCTTTTCAAAGAACTGCCAACTTTTTGGGTCGTACCATATTTCACCAGTAACCTTTGTTTCCTTGGGCCGTTCAAAGCACGCCCAACGACACAAAGGCTCAGTAATGCCAAACGTATTGTTATGCGGCATCCATTGGAGATCATGCTGCAATACAGCGCGGCCTAGTTCATGCCAAAGTCCTGAAATATCTTCGATACAACCCTTACCTTGTCGTGCATCTCGGATAGCGGAAACTAACTTGTTATCAATAATATCTACCGCAGCAGAGCCATCTTGGGATCGCGTTTTCAACAAGGTAAGAAAGTTGGAAACCGATGCATCTTCGGAATGAGTAAGATCATCAATCAGCTGATTATTAAGGTTTGAAACCCAATTTCGGTTGTTAGTACAAACGGTTAATTGGCCGTAGTTGCGAAGATGGCCTGCTACATCATCGCTTAGATGAATGGCGACATGGGGCACATACGTCCAAGCACGTTCAATACGACCAACTTGCTGCTGCACGTCAGCGGCGAGATTCTTAACGTAGTCATTTGTCCCTTTATAGAGCTTGTTTAGCTCCTGGATTTTAGCGACTGAGTTATTCATCAACGGCATAATAAATTGCCGCTGCTGCTTGCGTGAAAACTCTGAACGTCTGACTAATTTTTCTAAGTTTCTGAGCTGAAAGCCAGCATGAGACATTTCATCATCAGCGTCATTGCTATCCCATGGTGAAAAGTAAAAGTGCTTACTTTCAATAATAAACAGTGACGTCAGATCCATCTGTCCTTGAGAGTTGGGCAAGGAGTAGTCCAAATTAATGCCATTGGTAGCGGATGCAGTTTGTGTCATTACCACCACGGTTCGGCCAGAGTCGAACGCCGCTTGATAGGCGTGCTCAAATCCTTCTCGCTTTTGTGCTTCAGCATTGAGCAAGCAAATCATCATGGGCTTACCGTTGACAGCCAAAGGAATAAACACATCGTCAAAAGAAGACAGTACGCCAGTGGTTAAACGCTCCATTTCAAGCCAATCCGCACTCATCCTACTGTTTTCTGCGGTATCACTTATCAACCACTTCCGAAGGTATTTGACTGAGTTAACAAAGGCCAGGTGTCCTTTATGTTGTGGCTCATTCGCTGCCAAATGCAGAACGTGCAGTAATTTAAACAACACAGACTGCCGGTATTCATACTTGTAATCTGAGTGCTCAGCCTCAAAAAAAGCAGCATCGAGATGCTGTTTCGCTTCCTGAAAAACTGGCGCATTGATAGCATCATCAAAGTCGTGGATCGTGGTTTTCAGTGCTGAGCGACGCTTTTCAGATTTTTCTTTAACCAACGAGCGGATCACTGCCATTTGCAGTTGCTTATCCTCGTCAGTTTGTAAATACGGAATTGGCTTCTTAAACCAATCTTCGGGGCGCTGCTCAAAGCTATCGCCCAAAAAACTCTCGGTACATTGTGGACTGCGAGCCTGAGCCACGTAATGCAAAGCGCTTTCAATCCAGCGTATATCGAAATGACCAATCCCCCTTTCGATATAAGAGGTTGCGGATAGTGCAAAAACAAGGTTTCGACTCGACAACGAAACCATTAATCCTTCAGGTGTTGTCGGCAATAGTGCGCGTTTAATTTTGATCCTCAACGGGTCAATATCCGCTTCGGCTTCATCCGTGGTTAACAGCCAGGTTGTTAGGCCAAACATATTCGTCTGAGTATTAGGTAATCGATTTGATTTACTCAACGCTTCTAACTCTGGCAAGCTAGTGCGAGGCAAGGAGAACAGCGATAAGCTGGGTAACGCTGTGCTGTAGTAGGATGGTCGATAGTCATTCGCAGGATCAAACAGCAATCGGTTTAGCCGAACGAGATACTCATAGGCTTCGGACTCATCGGTTGCGAACTGCGACAACAGCAAACTGAAGCGTCTGATATATTTCTCCATCACACGCAAAAAATCACCGACATCAACTAATGCTTCATCGCTTTGCCCATAACTTTTCACTTCAAAGCCGTGAGGTTTTTGCTGTAATTGCAAAGGCTCACTGGTTACTAAATGATCTGAGCGAAACAGATATTTCTTTTCGAACGGCACACCGGATTCATACTGCTTTAATGGTATTACCAGCGCCCTAGACTGATTGAGATCGACACCTTTGCTGGTCAAATCCTCCTCTAGCTCCGCAATAAGCTGTTTCAGCTCACTGTAAAGCTCAGGTATAGGTTCAGCAGTAACAAACTGCATTCGCGCTAAAAGACGCTTGCCCCCTTCAAGTAATTGACCAATACACTCAGGCGGCTCTTGCACCATTTGAGACTGGGCAAGTAATGTCTGTAGAATGTCCGCTTGGTAATCAAACTCATCAACAAATACTACCTTTCCGGCCAGTTGGCCGCTCGACATTCTGACTTTCTGTTTACCGTCGTAAAAGGAAGCGAACAGCTTCTGCGTCGTTAACACCAGCAAATGTTGCTTATCATCGTGCCAGGCAATCGCCGGGAAAATTCGACGCACCCATTTGTTTTCTCTATATAAACGAAGCTTTTCTTTTGCTTGCTCTGTGAGTTCATGCGTCTTGCCATGGTGCTTACTGGCATACTTCACGGCCTTCTCTAAGGACGACATGCACCCAAGTAGTGTGCGCTCGACAAAGCCACACAGTTTTCTTAGTTCCTGCTCTTCTCGTTCGAGTAAGACGCCCATAGAATCAGGATTTTTCTTTTTGTACTCAACATTACGGGCAATGGCCGCAACGTTGTGGCAAGCACGAACGAGAGCCTCTTTATCAGCATTAGAACGAAACACTCCTAAACCATGGATGTCCTCAATGGCCTTATAAGGATCGGGCAAGTCAGACTTTTGAACGCCTTGTTCGTGTGGCAGTGCCCGTTGCGAAACCGCACTAACAACAGTTTCATCCTGAGCATAAAGGATACTAACGAGCAGTGGATTACCTGAACTGTCTTTTGCACTCGTGGCACTTTCATAAATGTCATGCAGGATGTTCCAGCGATGGGTGACCAATATGGCCTGCAACCCTTTGGATTTTATAAATTCAAGGCTCGCTGGAATTTTCCCGTCAGGGCTACGATAAAGCGAACTACTTTTGCCCCCGCCTGTTGGGCCTTGTAACTGACAAAAGCCAGCAATAGCATTTTCGCTCTTTGCATTCACCGATAGGGCAAGCGCCTGTTCAATCGTATGCGCAATGATTTGATTATAAGAAGTCGGTATTGGCTGACTCATCTAAATCCTCGTTAACTTGATATTCCTTTTGAGTTTCGCCCCTCTTTTAGAAGGGGCGACAAGGTTGGAGACAACACAACACCAACAAATGACTCATTAATTCAATTCAGGCACGATCTCTTGTGACCAACTGTCTTCCATCAGCATTCTGAACGACATACCACCCGATGCTGCTTCCAACGTAAGTTCGCCAGCATCTACTGCCGTCTTGACGTGCTCAGTTAACAGCTCAAACAATCGCCGCTTGTACTCAGTGTCGTCGTTCCCTTTTAAATGCTCACCCTTGGTTTCCAGTACAGAGAAGCGGTAACTACCAGAGTTTGGCTGTTCGACGCACACCAACAAGTCAGGGTAAACCTTTTGCTTTTGCCAGCCTTGTAGGCTGTACTCACGTTGATTTACTGCAATACGATGCCACCAATACACAGACGCTTGCTTATCCAAATACCAGGCTGTGTCGCGCTCTAAATTGTTCAGCCCATTTTGATAGACCTTTTCAAACAGGCTTTTTTCGAGTTCTGATCCATCTTTGCGGCGAAGCACCTGATCATGCTCACTGACATTAACCTCTAAGGTTTGCGCCAGTTCCCAATTTAGCTTTTCGTTGTCTGAAGCGAGTAGACGTAGGGAAATATCCCCCTTGTCCAACTTAGATCTGAAGATTTGCTCCGATAATTGCGCAACCTGTTGTTTAATGTCGCGCTTCATCTCTTTGAGCAGCTCTAGGCGATTAGTAAACAGCGCTTCCTCTGTAACCCCATTGCGACGCAAGGTGTCTAAGGTGTGCGTTAATACCCGCATGGCTTGCCATGGGTTTGGAATAACATCGGTGAGCTGCCTTACCATAAACGAGATACCCAGGCCTGCATTCGGGTCAAACTCGATGTTCTCGTGAACCGGAGCGGCCAAGTCCAATTCACCTTGGTTATCCTTTGACACTTTGTAGTCGATACGGGCAATAGTACGCTGTAACTTATCGTCCACTAGCTGGAAGTTCTCAGCATTCAAATAAGACAGCGATTCCCAGTCTAGGTCACCGAGTACATCCCGTTCATAGTCAAACAAACGGTAGCCGTCTTTGTACCCCGCATCGCGATGTAAAACCCGAGGCAAGAATATTTTTGGTAGGTTACGAAAACGCTCTCTACGCAATAAGGTTTCTTTGCTTACCACTGCGGTGGGTTTATTGGCTTCTGAGGCTTTAACCTGATTCGCCACATCCCCCATACCTTCTTCTTCTAAACCTTGCTTAACACCGGCAACGGCTTCCATCACATCCTGATCAAAGGTGTAGACATAACACTCATCTAAGCTTGTTTTTTGCGTCAATCGAGCATGTGGTTGACGGAGTACCCGGCCAATCATTTGGGTGATTGCCGTTTTTGCGGTCATTTTAGACAACACGGTTAACACATAAGCGAAAGGACAATCCCAACCTTCACGTAGCGCATCTTTTGTGATGATGTATTTAACAGGGCACATTTCGCTGAGCAAATCATCATCACCTAACTCGTCTTTGTCAGACGTTTTCAGGCGAATTTCATTTTCATTTACGCCCAATTTTTCCATTAAATACTCGCGGGCGTCTTCCGCATGCACAAAGGCTGAATCTCGTTGGTCTTTACCAGTGCGCTCAACACGGATCAGCATGATGGGGCGGATGTAGCGACCGGTTTCGTTTTGTAGCTGCCCGGCATCCTTCTCTAGCTCTGCCAATTTAGCGTGCGCAAGCGACAAGGTATGCTTCCACTCACTTTTGTCTTCGTTGATTAAGTTGATGGGTAACTTAATCATTTGCTCATCTTTCAACGCTTGCCCAGACACGTTCACCAGCACATTTGAGTGATGCTTACCATTAGCGTTAGGCGTGGCCGAGAGCTCTAGAATAAACTTAGGGTTAAAGCCACACAGGGTTTCTCTTGCGGTTTCGCTATAGGCTTTATGCCCCTCATCCACAATAATCACTGGGCGAACCATGCGTAACACATTGCCTAAGCTTTGTTTGACTGACACTGAGCCTGGGGCTATGCCTTCTTGCCAACCGTAATCAGATAGATCGTTACAATCTAGATTACGAATACTGCTCAATAGCGCCTCATTGGCGGTGGTGTCATCTTCAATAGGGAAGAAAGTGGTAAATCGGCCGCTATCACGGAACATGCGTAGCGTTTCTTTGGATTGACGCGCACTGGATTGCAGCATCAATAACATAACGCACAGGTTTTCGTCGGTATCCCGCTTGGTAAAGGCATCGTTCTTTTCGAGCATTTTTACCCGGCCACCCGATGCACGTTCAAGCATTTGCCGATATGGATGTTCACGATTAGCCAACTGTTTCCAGGTTTGCTTGTAAATGGCATCCGAAGGCACCACCCACAGCACCATACCCGTTTGTTGCGCAAACAAATCCGTTTGCAGGCGCTCGACCGCAGCAACGCCAAGTAAGGTTTTACCGCCACCCGTCGGTACTTTCAGGCATACGTTAGGAATTGGCCGCTCTAAGCCGTTAAATCTTGTGACATAAGGCGCTGGCACCAAGTGGCCGCTTTTGTCTTTAAGTAGGTCAATACGGCGCTCCTGTACCAGAGCTTCCCACGTATCTTTGGCGTAATCGGTTAAGCGAGCCTCTTTGCCTTTCATTTTCTGAAAAGCCACAAAATCTTCCGCTTCTTCCTTGGTGTCGGCCAGCTTTTTCAGATAATAGTCCAGCTTATCCAGCACACCATTTTGGTAGTCTTTTAACTCCATGTTACGCCCCCATAATGCGATGGATAGCGTAAGGCAACTGGCAAAACTCAATGCGTTTTTCAGTTAAGTCTTTCTGGCTCATAAATTTCGCCACAGCAAAGACAATGGTGCGCTTCTTCGTAGCATTGTTTTTCGCTATAACCTCGACTTTGTCCGCGTTTAATGCGGCTTCATTTGAGCGCAACCATTCGCTATCTGGACGATAAAACAGATGAATACGGAATAAGTCTGTTTCACCGATAAAACCATCGGCAGAGGCTTTAGCGACCGTTTCTAACGACTGACCAGTTGCGGTATAAAACACATAACGTGCGAGCGCGTCGAATGACGGCATCGCTTCGCCAGTAAGTAAGCTTTCAATTTGAATCGGTTCACCCAAGGTGCAATAGGTAAAACTGCCACCAATGCCAGGGGCAAACTCATCCACTTTGCGCTCACCGGTGACAGTCAGCACACCGTCTTTGAGCTCTTTTTTGATTTTGTCGAAATCTTTGCTGTGTTTTGCTTCTATTTCAGCAATTTTTTCTAGAAGCTTAGACTGTTTCTTTTCAAATACAGACCAAGTGATTTTTTCTGCAAAAAGCTCTTGTTTTTGAGTACCTTTGAATTTGTAGCCATTAATCACCCCTCGAACACGACTTGCCGTGGTGCGGTCACAATACTCCTCGCACTCAATTAATATAAATTTTCGATTCCCTGAATCATTCTTATTAGCTTCAAGCACAGCATGTGCTGTTGTTCCTGAACCAGCAAAAGAATCTAAAATTATAGAATCTTTGTCTGTGGCTATTTCCAGAACCCTTTGAATTAATTGATATGGTTTTGGAGTAAGGAAATCAGTCTCAACATCACCAAAAATATCTAACAGTGTTTTCTTTGCGTCTTGATTACCTTTAACGTCTTTATAAGTCCACCAGCTGCGTGCGATAACCCCTTTATCTTCATTAGGATCGTAATATGCCTTTTTTGTAGGCATAGCATCGCCTTTTTTACCGAAATAAATTTCGCCAGCGTTTCTCTGTTTTATAAACTCAGCTTCAGGTAGCGCCCAGTGCCTTCCTTTAGCAGGCTTTACAACCCTCCCAGAAGGAAGAACTACTTCATAACGGTATTTTTCCCTGCGCTCGCTATCCTCAGTTCGAACATCCAATGGGTATGTTCTCCAAGGACCATTGGGATCATTATCAGGGTTTTTGTAGCGCCCAACTTGCTCTTCATTTTTAGCAAGGTAATTCCAGCCATGCTCGGTAAAAGATGAAGTCTTTGAATAGATCAGAACATAATCATGATCGGTACTTATGACTCTCCCATTACTTTTCGGCGTATAGGTTTTCTCCCATGCACAACACGCAACAAAATTTTCCTCGCCAAATATTTCATCAAAAAGCATCCTTGCTCGGTGTATCTCGTTATCATCAAGAGTCATCCAGATACTTCCCTCATCTGCCAATAGCTCCCTCAAAAGAGTTAATCTAGGCCACATCATGCAAAGCCATTTGTCATGACGTTCCATATCTTCTTTATCAACAGGGTTGGCTGACTTTTTCAACCATTCCTGCATCAATGGTGAACGCACGTTGTCGTTATAACACCAACCTTCATTACCTGTGTTATACGGCGGGTCGATAAAAATGCAGTCTACTTTACCCGCATGGGTAGGCAGTAACGCCTTGAGGGCTTCAAGGTTGTCGCCATGGATGATGAGGTTATCATCCAGCGATGCCGCCTTGCCTTGCTGTGGTAACGATTTATGTTCAACCACTTTTAGTTCACGAAACGGCACACTCAGGTGGTGTGAATAAACAAACTGTTTACCTTTAAAATCCAACGTTGGCATCGGTATTCCTTAAATTCTTATTTAATTCTGATGATTAATCTTTAGTCATAAAAAGCGGTTGTCTGGGTTGTGCTCATCATCTAAGTGACATAACCCGGCGCAATTGCAAGGTTTTGAACCCCATACAGCGCGGCACGATTGTTTAATGCCAGTTGACAATGACTGGTTGATAAACACGCGGTCTCGGAACAATCCACATTCCAAAGCCTGAGCAAATACCCCGCAGTTGCAGCTCTGATCTCAACCTTCATCACGCGCTCCGTCATGCCATAGTCCAGTTCAATTACTTCACTGTGTTCTATGCGTGGGTGTGGCACTAACTCCAGCTCTACAAATCGGTTCCATTGCCTGTCCTGAGTTTCGAGCTCCGCTTCAGATAATGTAGAGTCTTTAAGCACAACCGCAGCTTTAATGCGGGTCAATACAAAGTCACGGAACTCACTATGCTTGCGGTCAAAACCACGAACATGCCAACGTAGGCCATTGTCCACCAGCGTATGCGGTACAATTTCACGCGTGGTTTCTCCGCTCGATAACGACACATAGGTGATACGCAAGGCTTTGCCTTTGTGTATGGCTTCGGTGACTTTCGCGACAATCGATAAATTCGGCTTATTAAGGTGATAAGGCGCTTCACACGCAAGAGGTGGTTTTACCTTTCCAGTGAAGCCATCTCCGTACCCTTGGCTAATGGTTGCCAGTGTTCGAACAACGTCATAGTCGAACAAGGGTTCAAATGCTTCACCACGTTTATGCAACTTGAGCTTTTGGTCATACTCAATGTTGCCTGGCGCAAGCTCTCTGTACATGGTGAAGTCTTTCGTTGCTTGTGCGGCGGCTATACTGAAGCGATCGACTAAATCCGCCCGCACCGCTTCTCCCTTAAACAATAAAGTGAAATCGATGTGGGCAATGCGATCCCTGGTTGCTTGTGGCAACTGCGCTATCTGCGAAAGCCTATCTGGCTTCGCCACTACCGTTTGTTTCAGACCATCATTTGTCATGCGTCTTGTTTATCCAATTCAACCAGTTTCTTAAAACTCTGTTTATAAAATACGGACCGACATCGCGTAATCACATTGAAAAGCGTCACTCAATGCTGCTCTTCATTCGCAATGACTTAGCAATCTCTACTGGTTGAAGCTGGACAGATGGCCATAAAACACTGAATAGGCTTCAACCTAATTAATTTTATTAGGTATCATCCTATCACAAATTATTTTGTAGGGAAGACTAAGCGGCAACTTTTTGATCTGGATTGCAATTGCCGCTCAGGTATGGGCGTGAAGACATTGTTTCATACCATTGATGATAGCCGCTATCAATGCGCTACCCGAACCAGTGGCACCACGATGTTACCGCGATGAGATACCCCTTTGTCCGACTCTGTAGACATCAGGGCTCGTTGCTCACTCTCCTGAATGCGCCTGGCGACTTCTGCCTGAGCTGGTAGCAATGGCAGCATCCCTTCAGCAATCGCGTCTGGGGCAGACTCTTGGCCACAGGACATCAAATGCTTCCATGGATCTTTAAGAAAGCGCTCGAACGTGATGCCAAATTCAATGATGCGGGCAGAGACGAAGATTTCGCCCCAGTATTCAATGTAGGTGTCTTGGTACATGGAAAGATTCCTCTTATTGGTTAAACCATGAGTTCACTTTCCATTTTCCAGAGGTTTTCAAATATGCAAGGGGCTATGACAAAGCTTTAAATCGATTGCGGGCATCTTTGTAGTCATAGTGAGCATGCTCTGAGCCACGATGGTACAAATTATCCAGGTAAGTTTGTTCCTGCGGCAACTCGTCTTCGCTGATTTCGCGCCACCAATGTTTGTTGGCACCTTTAACACCGTCATGCCAACGGTAACCGCGCTCTTTTAAATAGTCCTTTACGTCAAACGGCGCACCAAACGCACGAACTAACACAGTTCGTCTGTCTGCTTCTGACAACAAGTTTGAAACGGACTCGGGCAACAAATAGAACAACCAGGCCATCGCCAAACAATCGGTTGCAGCTCGGTGTCCTTCATAGAACCAACCTAAGCGAAGCAGCAGGTACTCAAGTTTCCGACTTTCAAAACCCAGCGCCTTCCAATCTATGCCACTGGCTGAACAGGCCCAAGATAGATGTCCTAATGCAGCAAACCGCTTTTCAAAGAAAGGACGATCAAACTGTGCATTGTGTGCAACCACCAGCGGATCATCGGATAACCAACTCGCTACCAGTGAATCATCAATGTGCTGGCCTTGCACCATCTCATCAGTGATACCGGTTAACTCGGTAATCAGCTCGGGGATTGGCTTGCCGGGATCTTCATACAAGCTGATCACATCAACAATCGACACAATCTGCTTAGCAGAGGGGCTGTAAAGCACCTTAACCATACCAAGCTCAATAATGGACTCATCATCGGCAGACAGTCCGGTTGTCTCTGTATCGAGCAGCACCATTGGCTGTTCATCACCGACCATAGGAGAAAGTTCAAGTGGCCAGGACTGCGGCTCACGCGTTAATGGAATACGCTCCAGCAATCTAAAATCTTCTGGTCTTTCTGGGATATCCGCGAGGCGCTCTAGCGGAAATGGCGCAGGGGCTCTTGTCATTGATGGTTCCTCTTCAATTCTGTTGTTCGCTTTGGGTTATTTCACTGTGCCACAGGTTGTACAAAATGCACCTTGGATACCTCAGCGTTTATTTAATCTTTCTACTGGGTGAACCCATGTATGAAGGCTTTGGCTAAGCCTTTCAGAAAGCATTAGCCAAACCGTTTAGGTAACCCTTACCGATACCCTTTACGTATGGCTTAGCCAATCCCTTTTCAAACGGTTGCAAAAGGCTTGAACCGAGTTCGACTGAGCATTTTAATGATTCTCCTGACTTCGCTTTAAGCCTGTAAATTCAATACGAAGCAGAATTTTACCAACTGTTTTGAAACCCTTTGCGAAGGGTTAAACAAGCCTTATCTGACGGTTACTTGACCCATGCGTTAACCAGTAGCAGTAACAGGATCAGTAACAGAAACAGGAGCAGTAGGCAGAAGCAGTATTGTCCAAGCCTTGCTGGCTTTGACGAGGGCGAGCGATCCCCCACATCAAGCTTTTCAACACAAAAAAGAAATCACCCACGACACAACGTCTTATTCGAACAACTACAGTTTTACCTACAATTTTACTTGTAGAAATCAGCATAGCATTAGATACTGTATAAACAAACAGTATCAATTCTATTTTTTCGAGGTTCGTCATGAGTGTCTCGCTGATAGGCCGTAGCGGCGCACTTGCCTTCATCAAAGCCAAGCGCCTTCGTATTCCATTGTTCATGGAACGTGTTTCTGCTGGTTTTCCTTCACCAGCGCAGGATTATGTTGAGCAAACGCTCGACCTTAATGAGCTGTGCATCAAGCGACCGGCTGCAACCTTCTTTGTGCGTGTTGAAGGTGATTCAATGATTGATGCTGGGATTCACCCAGATGATATTCTGGTGGTTGATCGCTCTGTTCAAGCCGAACACGGTGACATTGTCATCGCTGGCATCCATGGTGAACTCACGGTAAAGGAGCTTCAACTGAGGCCGTGCGTCAAGCTGCTCCCAAGAAACCGAGCATATGAACCTATCCATATTCCTGAAGGGACAGAGTTAGAGATATTTGGTGTGGTCACCAATGTGGTGCGAAACATGCGCCGCAAGTCGTGACTATCCCATGCCTGTATTTGCCTTGGTGGACTGCAACAACTTTTACGCCAGTTGTGAGAAGCTGTTTCGTCCTGATTTAAAAGATACGCCGATTGTGGTGCTGTCCAACAATGACGGCTGCGTGGTTGCACGCTCACGTGAAGCTAAGTTACTCGGTATAAAAATGGGCGTACCCGTCTTTCAGATCAAATCTGAAATGCAGCGCCATGGCATTTTGGCATTCTCGTCTAACTATGCGCTGTATGCGGATTTGAGCAGTCGAGTGATGCGCACTTTGGAGGAGATGGCACCACGAGTAGAGGTTTACTCCATTGACGAAGCGTTTTTGGACTTAACCGGTATTGAGTCTGCCATATCTCTTGTCGAGTTCGGACAACAAGTGCGAGAGCGCATAGGCCACTGGATTGGGATCACCGTCTGTGTAGGCATTGCACCGACTAAAACACTCGCCAAGCTGGCGAACCATGCCGCCAAGAAATATCCCGCCACTCAAGGGGTTGTAGACCTGACCAATCCAGATCGGCAACGTCGATTGCTCGCATTAGTCCCGGTTGATGATGTTTGGGGCGTTGGCAGACGGCTTTCTAAGCGATTAAATGCTTTGGGTATCACCACAGCCCTAGACCTAGCCAATGCCTCTCCTAGAGCCATCAGAGACCAGTTTTCAGTGGTTTTAGAGAGAACCGTCAGAGAGCTCAATGGTGAGGCGTGCATTGGACTTGAAGAGATCCCGCCAACTAAGAAACAAATCGTCTGTAGCCGTTCATTTGGCGTAAAAGTAACGCAATTTGAATTGTTACGTGAAGCCGTCTGCGAATACGCAACCCGCGCCACTGAGAAGCTTCGCAAAGAACAGCAGCAAGCCAAAGTGATGACCGTGTTCATACGAACCAGCCCCTTTAAGGACAACGAGCCGCAGTACAGCAATTCCGCATCGGGTGAGTTGTTGATCCCCAGTTGCGATACGCGGGATTTTATCGAGCTGGCCAATCACTTACTCAAGCGAATTTGGAAGGATGGTTTTCGTTATGCCAAAGCGGGCGTCATGCTGTCTGACTTTTACGATCCAGGCATGTTTCAACCAGGACTATTCGATGACGTATCGACCCGCTCCAATAGCCAGCAGTTAATGTCTGTATTGGACACCATTAACCAAAGCGGTGCCGGAAAGGTTTTCTTTGCTGGACAAGGTACGAAGAAAGATTGGTCGATGAAGCGAGAGCATTTGTCTCCCGCTTATACAACACGCTGGGACCAGTTACCGCGAGTGAAATAATGAAATAAATGTAAATTAACCACACAGCTAGACATAGAAAGGAGCTTTACTAAAAGTTTATAGGCACAAAGAACAAAAAATGCTGTCACTGTCATAAAATCCAACACCATAGGCATCACCTCCACTAACGTTTTAACGACTTCAACTTTCAACCCGCATCGGTCCGTAGACTGGTATCCGTCCGTTATCGTAGGTATTTTCTATGTTGCTGTGGGCCGGGTAATGTCTAAGCTATCAGGATTTCCAACCCTCCGCAAGAATGCCGAAATATAACTCAATGTATAGAAATCGGACTCTAGTGTGTTTAGCTTAGGCAAGTTATTGATTAGGTAGTTAACTCCGAATTCATCAAGCAAAAAATCCAGTGCAATTGTATTTACTTTGCCGCCTTTCCTATGAAGCACCCCGGATTTTCTTATACAAGGATTCTCTCTCAAAACATCAACAATACTCATTAAATCAGAAGGATACTGAGCACCATCAGGAAAACTGTTATATACCTTGCTGTTTTGAAACTGCTTACATGCATGAGTGTTAGTACTTAAAATATAACAATCAACAAATTCGACACCATGTAACTGCATACGCTCAAAGGAAGTTGAAATCAATATGCATCTTTCAAACTTAAGGCCGTCATGTGTACACTTTTTAAAATGAGTTCCCTGTAAAAAACAGTTTTCAAATCTCACATTATTGAGATTGCAACATTTGAACTTTGCACCAACCAGAGATGTATTTTTGAAATGTGACCCGCTGAATACGGAGCTAAAACTCGAAGTTTTATTGAAGTTTTTATTGTAAAATTTAGTGTGCTCTGCCTGCTTTTGCACATAACTATATCGATTATTTTTTTTGTTCCTTGCCATAACTCTTCCTGTTAAGCCTAAATTTTCAAACAACTATACAACAGGAGAACCTAGTCTCCTTGATTTTTAAGGAAATCATATACGCCATTTCTGTTTTTTTGCTGCTTTAGAAAATCAAATACGTCAATATGCATTGACTCTTCGACGAAGCATGTTGAGCTTATCAACTTGGCGTCGAATATCACTGAAGAATTCTTCTTTCTCCATGGCCAGCGCTAACTCCCATTCTTTGGCCAAACCTTGGCAGTCCAAAAATGAGTATCTCAGCTTCGTCTTTGAAATACGCAGTCCCTTACTAAAGACCACGCGCTTACCTCGTTGACCGTGAAAGCTGTTGATGTACCACTCAATGCCAAAGCCATACTTAAAGTCTCTGATACGGACACCAAGCAGCCCCCAGTCTTTAAAGGGCTCATTCTCACGAACCTTGTAATGGGTAACCCAAAAGTCATCAACTTCAGCTCGTGCCAGCGCTTTTAGCCTGTCTGTTTCTTGCTGCAATAAATTTGATACTTCTGATTTCCATTGTTCATTGACGATTTCTACCAAACCAATTTCCCCATCCAATTAACCCCAAAAGCCAAAACCACTATCCGTTTGGCTTTTGGGTCGAAACGCCAAACGTAAAACTGCCGTAACAATCACTATTTGGCGTCTCGATATAAATCAACTCGCGCAATCCCATACCTGACAAGGGATACAGGCTGAATTCACTTAAAAACACCTAAAAAGACGTATCGCCATGAAGATACAAACCGTTTGGCAAGTTCAGGCCAGAATGCAAACGACGTTTGGCGTCTCGATTTTTTTGGCTCAGTCATCCGCCGCCAAACAGAGCCTATTCTCATACTTTTGCGAAAATGCAATAGGCAGATAGATGAAAGGATTTGTCACCTTTCTGCCCACCGCCAGTGCACCGAATCCTGATAATGACATTTGAGTGAACCGCCAGAGCACTTGGACATACCCAAGCGTGACCAGTGCGGTTGATTGAAAACCGTTAGAGCACTTTGAGTGCACAGGAGATAAGTATGTTTGTACTAGGCGTAGATATCGGTTACTCAAACCTGAAGCTGGCAATTGGCCAATCAGGCAGTGAACCGAAAACCATTATTCTGCCTGCGGGTGCCGGTCCTGCGGATCGTATGCCGGAGCGTATCGGTGGAGGCGATGATGAAACTTGTTTGTATGTGTCTGTCGATAATGAGCGTTGGGCGGCAGGTGTGCCTGCTGGACGCCTTCAAGGCTGGGAACGAGAGCTTCACCCGGAATATCCCACCACAAAAACCTATAAGGCGCTTTTTCATGCCGCCTTGTTAATGGCTGAAACAGAATCCATCGATTTGGTTGTCACTGGATTACCGGTTTCCCAGTTTCATGAACCACAACGTAAGTCTGACCTTGTGCAGCGTTTAAAAGGTGTCCATCAAGTGACGCCTAAGCGCAGCATCACTGTTCATGACGTCAAAGTGCTGCCGCAGCCTGCCGGTGCCTATATGGATCTGGTTCAAACAGGTGGTGATTTGGGCTTGATTGAAGAAGGTCGCGTCGTCGTCATCGATCCAGGCTTCTTTTCTGTTGACTGGGTTGCCCTTGAGGCCGGAGAAATTCGCTACAGCTCATCAGGAACCAGTCTTCAGGCAATGTCCGTGCTACTGGAAACCATTGATAAGCTGATTTCGGAAGATCACGGTGCCAAAGTAGGTATGGATCGACTTGAAAAAGCCATGAGAATCGGCGACTTACAGGTCCTGCTATTTGGAGAAAAAGTCGATATTTCACCTTATCTGAATGCTGCCATGAAAAAGGTAGCGCCTGTTGCTCTTACAGCCATGCGCCAATCCATGCGTGACGAAAGCATTAATGCGGACTTGGTATTGATCGCCGGAGGTGGAGCCTTGGCTTATAAGGAAGCGGCCAAGGAGATTTTTTCACGAAGCAAGATTATCGTACCGGAACAGTCTGTTTTGGCGAACGTCCGAGGCTTCTGGTTTTATGGGGCTTGATCATGAGAGTCGTCGTCAACATTCCCCCAGGGAGCCACCCTGAACTGCTCAAAGAATTGGAAAAGACGCCGCCACGGGAACGTGCTGAGCGTCTGAGGATGCTGGCCACCTTTGGGCTAATTCACATGAGCCAGCCCAATCTATCCACCACATCTGCACAGGTGGATGGCCATGCACCAGAAGTTGAAATTACTTCTGTCAGTACAGCGCCAGAAACCAAATCAGAATCACGTAAACAATCATTAAAATCAAAACTTCGGTTTGACTAATTAGGGGGGTATTTATGAAGTTGTCAGATGCAAAATGCAGAAATATCAAACCTACCGAAAAAATACAAAAATTAACCGATGGCGCTGGTCTGTATTTAGAAGTTAAGCCATCAGGAGCAAAAAAATGGCGCTATCGGTATCGAATTGCAGGAAAAGAAACAATTTTTACAATTGGTGATTATCCTACAATTAGCCTTAGTGAAGCCAGAATTAAGCGCCAAGAGGCGACTGAACTAGTAAAAGAAGGTAAACATCCAACGACAATCAGACAGTCTCGAAAGGTTAAAAACGAATGGGAAAGCGTTAATACCTTTCAAGCGTTGGCGCATGAGTGGATAGAAAAAAATAAGTCCAATTGGTCCGAAAACTACAAACGCCAGATTGAAATCAATTTACGGCGGTATGTGTTTCCGTCAATTGGCAAGCTGCCAATCAAGTCTGTTGAATCTGCCCATATTTTGGTCATAGTCCAGAAAATAGAGAAACAAGGTGTTGATAAAAGAAAAGGTAAGAAAGGATCACCTTCAATTGCACTGCTTGTAAAGCAATGGTGCGGAGCAATTTTCCGGTATGCAGTAGTAACATTAAGGGCTGAATACGATCCAGCAGCCCCCATTCAAGGAGCTATTACAAGACCGAGAGTCAGGCATCACCCTCATTTAGAAGGCCCAGAACTAAGCGGTTTTATGAGAGCGTTAAACGCCTATGAAGAACGAGGAATGCGACAAACCATAATTGCATTGAGGTTACTACTGCTTACCTTTGTTCGAAACGGCGAGCTACGTCTTGCAATTTGGGATGAGTTTGACCTAGAAAATGCGATATGGCGAATTCCTGGCGAACGTATGAAAATGCGGGAGCCCCATGTCGTCCCATTATCCAAACAAGCCATGCAACTTTTAAGAGAGCTTAAAACGTTTACAGGGCCATTTGGTTTTATTTTTCCAAATCGCTCTACTGCAAATACGGCGATGAGCAACACCACGATAAATAGAGCCATAGAGTACATGGGCTATAAAGCCCGTGTTACTTCGCATGGATTCAGGGGTACGGCATCAACAGTGCTTCATGAGCACGAATGGCCACACGAAATTATTGAGAGGCAACTCGCGCATGCCGAGCGAAATTCTGTAGTAAAAGCTTATAACCATGCTCAGCATCTATCTAAACGCAGAGAGATGATGCAATGGTGGGCGGATTATTTGGATGAAATCGAATCTCATGCACTTATGGTTGATTGATTAAGTGATGAATTTTTGAATCTTGCTGACCCGCACTGGTTCTCCTCACGCTTCATAATACTCCTGAATTAAACATTAGGAGTTAGTCATGGATAATCGAATTTTACGTTTACCCCAAGTTATTGAGTTAACTGGTTTCAGTCGAAGCTCAATTTATGCACTCATGAAGACTGGAGAATTTCCGCTCAACATCAAGCTTGGACAAAGGGCTGTGGGGTGGAAGGAGCAGGATATCAACAACTGGATAAATAGCAGAGCATCATATACTCAACACTAAGCATCCAGTAACTAAAGATAGTGCGGGTATGGCCAGAATCATACCCGCATTCATACCCGCAATTTATCAAGATGATGCTAGAACGGAACAAACGTTACAGGAAAAAAACGTTTTGTAATCAACCAAATGACTTGTAACCACTGGACGTTTACACACTATGCTAGAAGTTCATGCAGATTATCGATCATCAACAGCATGATGATGTCCCGGCCATAGCTGAAGGGTTATGGCGCAACAAAACCCACTGCAGCATTAACTTTTTGCAGTGTGTTAGCGGCGTGTTCACGGGCTTTAGCGGCGCCC